>Ga0207677_10000046_pt1 | contig 105382 bp, 109 predicted proteins | sample KBSMisM42_FD_184311 | JGI IMG/M metagenome (GOLD analysis project Ga0207677, IMG submission 184311) | Miscanthus rhizosphere microbial communities from Kellogg Biological Station, Michigan, USA - KBS Miscanthus M4-2 (SPAdes) (version 2) | ecosystem: Host-associated > Plants > Roots >...
ACGGCGCCGCCGCCGACCCCGTTGTAGAGGGCGACCATCTGCGGCATCTCGGTCATCTGCACGCGGATCGAGGCGATCACGCCGACCGCGGTGCCGATCCCGAGGCCGAGGGCGATCAGGCCCCAGTTGCCGATCCCGTCGAGCAGCAGCGTCGTGACCACGGCGACCGCCATGCCGGCGGCGGCGATCAGGTTGCCGCGCTTGGCCGTGGTCGGGTGCGTGCCCTGCTTGATGCCGACGATGAAGAGGGAGAAGGCGACGATGTAGAGCGCCGTGGCGGCGTCCCCGCCCGACTTCAGCACGGCCTCGAGCATCAGGAGCCGCCTTTCCCGTCGTCCGCTTTCGGCTTCGGCTTCCTGGCGAACATTCCGAGCATCCGGTCGGTGACCATGAAGCCGCCGACGACATTGATCGTGCCGAAGGCGATCGCGATCGTGCCGATCGCGTACTCGACGCCGTCGTTGGCGAAGCCGACGACGATCAGGCCGCCGAGCATGACGATTCCGTGGATCGCGTTGGTCTGCGACATCAGCGGCGTGTGCAGGGTCGTCGGCACCTTCGAGATCACCTCGAAGCCGACGAAGACGGCGAGGACGAAGATCGTGATCTCGGTCATCAAGCTCATGCGTCCCTCCCTGCCGCTCTCTCGTTCTTGATCTCGTTGCCGTGCGTGATGCAGGCGGCGGCGACGATGTCGTCCTCGAAGTCGACGCTCAGCTCCCCCTCCTCGCTGACGAGCAGGCCGAGCAGGTTCTCCAGGTTCTTGGCGTAGAGCTGGGATGCCGGACCCGGCATCTCACTGGCCAGGTTGCGCGGGCCGAGCACCTTGACGCCGTTCTCGATCACGGACTCCCCCTCCCGCGTCAGCTCGCAGTTGCCGCCGGTCTCGGCGGCGAGGTCGACGATCACCGAGCCAGGCTGCATGCCGCGCACCGCCTCGGCGGTGATCAGCAGCGGCGCCGGGCGGCCGGGGATCGCCGCGGTGGTGACGATCACGTCCTGTTTGACGGCGTTCTCGCCGAGCGCGTCGCGCACCTGCGCGTTCTCCTCCTCGGTGAGCGGCCGGGCGTAGCCGCCCTCGCCCTCGGCGTCGGGGATGAAGTCCAGTTCCAGCGGCCGGCCGCCGAGCGAGGCGATCTGCTCCCAGGCGGCGCGGCGGATGTCGAAGCCGGTGACGATCGCGCCAAGCCGCTTCGCCGTGGCGACCGCCTGCAGGCCGGCGACGCCGGCGCCGAGGACGAGGACCTTGGCCGGCGGCACGGTTCCGGCGGCGGTGGTCATCATGCCGAAGAAGCGGCCCGACTCGCGGGCGCCGATCAGGGTCGCGGCGTAGCCGGCGGCGGCCGCCTGCGAGGAGAGCGCGTCCATCGCCTGCGCCCGCGTCGTGCGCGGGATCGCCTCCATCGCGAAGCTGGTGACGCCCGCCGCGGCGAGCGCCTTGTTGGTCTCGGCGGCGGTCCAGGGCGCTAGATGGCCGATCAGGACCTGGCCGGACCTGAGCCGGCCGATCTCCTCGCTGGAAGGGGCGGCGACGCGGAGGAGGACGTCGGCGCCCCAGGCAACGTCGCCCTCGACGACGTCGGCGCCGGCCTCGGCGTACTGGGAGTCGGGGTGGCCGGCGGCCTCGCCGGCGCCCTTCTCGACCAGGACTTCGACCTTCTCGTTGCCCTTCAGCGATTTGACCACGTCTGGAACGAGCGCGACCCGGCGCTCCCCCTCGACGGTCTCTTTTGGAACTCCGATCTTCATGGTCGGGATGCTGCGGCGCGGAAGATTATGTGAAAGCGGGTCGGTCGCGTCAGCCGGCCGTCAGAGCCGCCAGGCGTTCGAGCGTATGCAGCTGTTGATCGCGCTCCGCGTGCACCGGAGAGACGATCAACCGGTCGATGCCGGCGCCCCGGAAGCGCTCGACCCGCTCGGCAACCTCGGCCTCGGTGCCGACCAGGGAGGTCGCTTCGACCACCTCGTCGGGGACCGCGGCGAAGGCGCCTGCTCTGTCGCCGTCCTGGAAGAGGCGCTGGACCTCGTCGGCGACCTCGCCGAAGCCGAAGCGGTGGGCGAGATCGACGTAGAAGTTGGTCTTCTTGCTGCCCATACCGCCGAAGTAGAGGACGAGGCCGGCCTTGACCACTGCCTTGGCCGCCTCCTGGTCACCGTCGATCGCCACCTGTAGCGAGGGCGAGACCTCGAGGTCGGAGCGCTGCCGGCCGCCTTTCGCGAAGCCGGCCTCCAGGTGCTCGCCCCAGAAGGCGTCGACCGAGAAGAAGATCGGGATCCAGCCGTCGGCGATCTCGGCCGCCATCTCGACCGACTTGCGTCCGATCGCGCCAACGAAGACCGGGATCCGGTTGCGCTCGGGGTGGAAGTTGAGCTTCAGGGCCTTGCCCTCGCCACCGGGTAGAGGCAACTGGTAATGCTCGCCCTGGCGATCGACCGGCCCTTCGCGGGCGACGATCTCGCGCACGACCTCGATGTACTCGCGCGTGCGACCCCACGGCTTGGCGTAAGGCACCCCGTACCAGCCTTCGGAGACCTGCGGGCCCGACGGCCCGAAGCCGAACATGAAGCGGCCGCCGGAGAGCTTGTCGATCGTCGCCCCGGCCATCGCCGCCGCCGCGGGCGGGCGCGCCGGGACCTGCATGATCGCCGCGCCGAGGTTGATCCTCTCGGTTTGCCCGGCGAGCCAGGCGAGCACGCTGACGACGTCGGAGCCGTAGGACTCCGCCACCCAGGTCGACTCGTAACCGGCGGCCTCGGCCGCGCGCACCACCTCGAGCGCGTCCTCGCCCGCCGGGCCGATGCCCCAGTAGCCGAGGTTCAGTCCAAGCTTCAACGCCATCCGGAGCGGACCCTATTGAATAGGCGACGATGACGGACGCGGCCATCGAGCAGGGGCTCTCCAGCCAGGCGGCGGCGAAGCGTCTGCGTGAGCTCGGCGCGCCGCCGGAGACCTCCTCGCGCTCGATCTCGAGCATCGTCGCCGGCAACGTCTTCACCCTCTTCAACGCGATCATCGGCGCCTTCTTCCTGCTCGACCTCGGGCTCGGGCTCTACGCCGACTCGATCTTCGGCCTGATCGCGGTTATCAACTCCTACATCGGCATCCGCCAGGAGCTGAAGGCGAAGCGCACGCTCGACGAGCTCGCGGTGCTGGTCGCGCCGCACGCGCGGGTCGTCCGCGAGGGCGCCGTGGTCGGCCTGCTCGCCGAGGAGATCGTCCCCGGCGACGTCGTCGCGGTCGAGCCCGGCGACCAGCTCGTCGCCGACGGCGAGGTGATTCGCACGCGCGGGATGACGCTCGACGAGTCGCTGCTGACCGGCGAGGCCGACGGCGTGCGCAAGGGGCTCGGCGAGCGGGCGCTCTCCGGCTCCTTCTGCATCAGCGGCTCCGGCTACTACCGGGTCGACGCCGTGCGCGAGGAGAGCTACGCCGGCAAGCTGGCCGGCGAGGCGCGCGCCTTCCGCCATCCGCCCTCGCCGCTGCAGGAGGAGGTCAACCGGGTGATCGTCGCCTGCGTCTACGCGATGGTCCCGCTCGCGATCCTGCTGATCCTCACCCTGAAGCTGCGCGACACCGGGATCGAAGAGGCGGCGCAGACCGCGACGGCCGGCCTGGTGACGCTGGTGCCGGAGGGGCTGGTGCTGCTGATGAGCGTCACCTTCGCCGTCGCCGCGGTGCGGCTGGCGCGGCGGAAAACGCTGGTCCAGCAGATGAGCGCGACCGAGAGCCTCGCCGCGGTCGACACGATCTGCGTCGACAAGACCGGCACGCTGACCGACGGCGAGCTGCGCCTACTCGGAGCGGAGGTTGCCGAGGGGGTGGAGCCCGGTGCGGCCCACGCGGCGCTCGGCCGCTTCGCCGCCAGCGCCGGCGACCGCAACCGCACCCTGGAGGCGATCGCCGAGCGCTTCCCCGGCGAAGCCGGGCGGGTCGGCGGCGAAGTCCCCTTCTCCTCGGAGTGGAAGTGGAGCGGCCTGCGAATCGACTCGATCACCTACGTGCTCGGCGCCCCCGACGTGCTCGAAGCCGCGGGAGCGCTGAGCCTCCCCCCGGGGCTCGCCGGCAAGCTGGCGGAGCAGACGGCGGCGGGGCGGCGGGTCGTCGCCTTCGGCGAATCGAGCGAGCCGCTGCCGGGCGAAGCGGCGGAGGCGGCGCCGCCGCGCCTGGCCCCGATCGCGCTCGTTGTGCTCGAGGAGACGCTGCGCCCCGACGCGGCGGCGACGGTGGCGACGATGCGCGAGGCGGAAGTCGACCTGAAGCTGATCTCCGGCGACGCGCGGGCGACGGTGACCGCGGTAGCCGCGGCGGTCGGCGTGCCGGCCGAGGCCGGCGTGATCGAGGGCTCCGAGCTGCCCGAGGACCCCGAGGGGCTGGCCGAGGCGGTCCTGCGCAACACGGTCTTCTGCCGGATCAAGCCCGAGCAGAAGCGCGACCTGGTCGGCGCGCTCGCCGCCGCCGGCCGCTACGCGGCGATGATCGGCGACGGGGTCAATGACGTGCCGGCGCTGAAGAGGGCGCGGATGGCGGTGGCGATGGGCTCAGGCGCCCAGGTGACCAAGGGGGTCGCCGACGTCGTCCTGCTCGAGGACGAGTTCGCGCGCCTGCCCGAGGCGGTCGGCGAGGGCCGCCGCATCGCCCGCAACATCCACCGGCTCGGGCGGCTCTACCTGACCAAGACCGTCTACGCCGCGACGCTGATCCTGCTCGTCGCCGTGCCGGGCTTCGCCTTCCCGTTCCTCCCCCGCCACCTGACGCTGGCCGCGTTCCTGACGATCGGCATCCCTTCCTTCGTGTTGGCCCTCGCGCCCTCCGACGGCCCGCTCTACCGCGGCCGGCTGCTACGCGCCCTCGCCGCCTTCGCCGTACCCGCTGGCCTCGCTACCGCACTCGGCTCGATCCTTTCCTTCTTCCTCGTCGACACCGTCTTCGGCGGCAGCCTCGAGGCCGGCCGCACCGCCGCGACCACGACGCTGATCGTCCTCGGACTCTCCTTCGTACTCCTGCTGGAGCGCGGCCCCGGCCGCGAGCACATCGCGATCCAGAGCTACATGCTGGGCATGGTCGTCGCCCTCGGCGGCCTCTTCGCTCTGATTCTCGCCGCGGCGCCGGTCCGCGACTTCTTCGAAATGACCCTGTTGGGGCCGACCCAGTGGTTCCTGGTCCTGTTCTCGGCTGCCGCCGGCCTGACGATTGCCAGCATCCTCTGGCGCCTCCCCCGGATCGAAGCCCTGGAAGCGCCGGGCGGCAGGTTGACGAAAGAGACGGACCTAGCTTGACCTGTTCGCTCACGCCGAGTTTATATACACAAACGATTTTTTATCATTAATGATAGATATCCGCACGGGAATCAGTGGAGGCGGGGATTGACAGCGGGACCTTGTCAGACGACAAGCTACGGGCGGAAGGCTGCGCCTACTACCTGGCTACCAGTCACGGCCTGATCAAGCGCCACGTCGAGATCGTCGAGCTAAACGCGGACAGGACGGCCAGTCGCCAGCTCCAAATCGACATGGAACTGCCCACCGACCCCGACGCGTTTCTCGGGGAGCCTGACCAGGACGGCAAGTACCACTTTCTGTTCCCGCTCCTCTACATCCGCAAGGCCGACGCCAGTGCAGGCTTCGAGATTCACGACGAAAGCGGCACAAAGATGATTGTGCCAATCCGAGCGGAAAGCGACGCTGTCTCGGCCCGTGCCGCTGCGGCAGCCGGCGCGGCCCTGAGCGCGATCGGGGCAAGGCCCCTTTCCGTTGACGCCCTTGAGGCGGTATTCGCGCCGATCATCGCCGGGACCCCCCTTGACGCGTCTCTGTCGCTGCAAGAAGTATTCGTCCAAATCGGGCTGGTGGAGGAGGAGGGTGACGAGGAGCAGCCGAGCACCGGGCAGATCGCCATAGGTAACACGTGGAGAGACGCGGGCCTGTCAGACGTACTCCGGATGCTCGTGGAACACACACTGATTTGGGTGCCGATTCATGGTCGTCCTGGCGAAAGGCGCACCGTAACCATGAGCCAGCAGATGACGCTCATCCGACGCAGCTTGATTCGCTGGATCTTCCGAGACCTGGCTTCGCTCAAATCCCACCGCTGTCGTCCCTTCCGCAAACGTCGCGCCGAAAATCCGGATACGGTCCTGAAACTCGGAGAGAAAAGGTACGGTCGCAGAGCACGGCGAATAAGTTTCTCCGTCCTGGCAGAACGCATCGGACAGCCAATTGCCTGGACCCCGGCCGAGTACGAATTCCCCACCATCTATGTCAAGCGCTGTCAGTCGTACCATTTTGAACTCATCTCTCCGCCAGGTCGTACTCCGCGCGACCTGCGGCCGGCAAGCGGTATCCCGATCGCCGAGCCAGGCAAGGAACTACCCTCGGGACGCACGACGCTCACCTCGTGCCGCGCCCAACACGACCTGCCCGGAATCAAACCCGCGGAGGACATCTGGTTTCGGGTCAGTGTCGGCATCGGCGATGGCGCCTTCCCCGGACTCTGGTTCCTCTGCGGAGCAATCACGGCGATCATTCTCTGGCTACTTGCCGACGATAGCCCGGCACTGACCGGCACTCCCGCACAGATCGTCGCCGGCATTCTGCTCGTCGTTCCGGCGCTGGTCGCGGCCCTCGTGATTGGTGGTGACGGCGTTCCCATCACGCGGCTGATTGGCGGGGCCAGATTGCTCTTCTTGATTACGGGACTAAGCGCCGTCGCCGCGGCCTCGGTGGTCGCCGGCGCCAAGCCTTTCCATCTGAAACCGGACTGGAGCTGGACGATCTGCGCGATTGCCGCGACCATTGCCACCGTCCCTCTCGGTACCAGTTGGGTGCTTTCCAGTCCGTTGGTGTGGAGCCAGCTAAAGAAACTGAAATCGTGGCAACTTCAGCTATCGGCACTCGGGGCCTTTGTCTTCCTCGCAACGGTGGGTATCGGCGGGCTCACCGTCGTCGACACCGAGTCGCTGGCCGAGGCAGTGCTGTCGGGCTCGATCGCGGTATACCTGCTCTTCTTGACCATCTGGATCATGGCTTTGGCCAACAATCGAGTCGCGATGCCGATTGGAAGGAGCAGGGGAACGGTCGTCTTCTCCTGCTTGGTTGCCGGGCTAACCTGTGCAAGCCTGGCCTGCATAGAGCTCCGCGCCTCAATTGATCCCGGACCGGGTCCGAAACCGATTGTTGAGTGGGTCGCTCTCGCCCTTGTCCTCGCCTCTCTCCTCGCCGGTTATGTAAAAACATGGATCTTCGGCTGGACATCAGCCAACGAGGGTGAGATACACGTCTCCCCGCAGGCGGGCAAGGAACTGCTAGCTGGTGAGTCGATCACCGAGCTGATCATGCTGCTCGATCGGGAACAAGAAGCACAAGCAGGCGCGCGACCGAAAGTCCTGTGATCTCCACAAATTCGACCTTGCTACTAGAGTAATCAGACATGGAAGTCGAGCGTGATGTGAAAATTCAAATCGTCGGAGATCCGGACGGCGAGCTAAAGGCCGGGTTCTCGTCAGGCCCGCATGCCGGACGCCGACTACCGAGCTATAGCCCGATGGAGCGTCGAGGCAAGCTCGGATCGAAGATGATCAATCGTATTCGTTCGGCTCTTGCACCCGTGACGCGCGTGAGCGAACAGCCACCTTCAAGCACACCGGGGCGGCGGCGTCACAGTCCTTTTCCCGCTCGAAACGGCTGGTAACTCGCCCATTAGCTGGGCGGCAGCACGAACTGGCTGACGACGAGGTTGGCCGCCAAACGCGGCTCGGCGCCCTCGCGGCGGCGCTCGATCTTGACCTCGATCACCACCGTGCTCTTGCCGACATGAAGGGGGACCGCGGTGGCGACGATCTCGTCGTCGAGCAGGCCGGCCGCGAAGACGTTGAGCTTGAGCTCGATCGTCGTGAAGTTGTGGCCGGGCGGGATGTTGCGGAAGGTCGCCCAGGCGGCGACCGTGTCGCCCAGCGCGGTCCAGACTCCGCCGTGCACGTAGCCGCCGGGGTGCAGGTGGCGGCGGTCGACGACGATGCGGCCGCTGGCGAACTCGTCCTCGATCTCGAGCGGCTCGATGCCGAGGTCGCCGGGGAAGCTGCCCGGCAGGAAGCCGCGCACGTGCTTGGGTTCGATCACCGAGCGGTCCTCGGCGGCGGGCGTCTCGCTCATGGCGCGAAAGCGTATGCGTCCGACGCCAGCTCGCGCGTCCGGCGGCGATAGGCGGTCCAGGTCCAGGGCCAGTTGCTGGAGTCGTTGCCGTTCTCGTCGACGTACCAGTTGCTGCAACCCGTCTGCCAGACGGTGCCGGCAAGGGCGGCGCGCAGCTCGCGGTCGAACGCCTCCGCCGCCTCGGCCCGGACCTCGATCCGCCGCGCCCGCTCGCGCTCCATCTCGCGCAGGGCGGCCAGCACGTGGCCGATGCCGCACTCGAGCGTGTTGACGACCGAGCCGCTGCCGCCGTTGGTGTTCGGCCCGTAGAGCAGGAACATGTTGGGGAAGCCGGGCACGGTCAGGCCGAGATAGGCGCGCGGCACCGTCGCCCACTCCTCACTGAGCGTGCGGCCACCCGCGGCGATCTCCATCGGGGCGACGAAGTCGTGGCTGGCGAAGCCGGTGGCGAGGACGATCGCGTCGGCGGGGCGCTCGACGCCGGCCCGGTCGCGGATCCCGCTCTGGGTCACCGCCTCGACCCCGGAGTCGATCAGGTCGACGTTCGGCTCGGTCAGCGTCGGATACCACTCGTCGGTGAGCATGATCCGCTTGCAGCCGATTTCGTCGGTCGGGGTCACCTTGCGGCGCAGCTCGGGGTCGGAGATCGCCGACTCGATTTGGCGCTTGGCGATCGCGCGAAAGAGCGAGAGCAGCCAGCGGTGCCGGGTCAGGGCCAGGGCGGCGATGTCGTGGAAGAGGTAGACCGAGAGACGATCGAGCCGGCGCAGGAGCGGCAAGTGCTTGAACAGCGCCCGTTCGAGGCGCGAGTACTCGCGGTCGTTCTTCGGCGTGGTCCAACCCGGGGAGCGCTGGTAGACGTCGAGCTGGGCGACTTCGGGCTGGATCGCCGGCACGACCTGGATCGCGCTGCAACCGGTGCCGACCACGGCGACGCGCTTGCCGGCGAGCTCGACGTCGTGGCGCCACTCGGCGGTGTGGAAGACGGGGCCGTCGAAGCTCTCCAGGCCGGGTATCGCCGGCACTTTCGGCACCGAGAGCTGCCCGCACGCGGTGAGCAGGACGTCGGCCTCGTGCGGACCGGCGCTCGTCTCCAGCTGCCAGCGGCCGCTCTCTTCGCTCCACCGGGCCGACTTCACCTCGATGCCGGTGCGGACACGGTCGAGCACGCCGAAGCGGCGGGCGACGCCCTCGATGTAGGCGCGGATCTCGGGCCCGGGCGAGAAGCGGCGCGACCAGCTGTTGGGAGCGAAGGAGAACTCGTAGAGGTGCGAGGGGACGTCGCAAGCGGCGCCGGGGTAGGTGTTGGCCTGCCAGACGCCACCGACCCGCTCGCCCTTCTCGAAGACGGTGACGTCCTCGTAGCCCTCGCGCTTCAGCATCGCGGCGGCGCCGACCCCACCGAAGCCGCCGCCGACGATCGCGACCGACGGCCGCCGGTGACTCATACCCCGAAGCCCTCGAGCCCGTAGTCGCCAAAGGGCTCGTCGCGCTCCCTGACCGCCTCCTTGAAGCCCGCTTCGCCGGCGCGGCGGACGAAGCCGTGGCCCTCCTCGGTGTGGCGGGCGACGCCGTCGAAGAAGGTGCCGAGCAGCTGCGTCTGGTGCAGGCCCTGGGCGTAGAGGCCCTGGTTGACCAGCAGCTTCATCATCACCAGCTGGTTGATCGGCAGCCGGGCGACGCGCTGGACCAGCGCCTCGAAGCGCTCGTCGAGCTCGACGGCGGGGACGGCCTCGGTCGCCAGGCCCCACTCGGCCGCCTGCGCGCCGGTCAGCGAGTCGCCGGTGAAGAGCAGGCGCTTGGCCCGCATCGGGCCCACCCGCGCCGCCCAGAGCGCCGTCGTCGGCGAGCCCCAGGCGCGCGCCGGCGGGTAGCCGATCTTGGCGTCCTCGGCGATCGCCAGCAGGTCGGAGCAGAGCGCCATGTCGGTGCCGCCCGCGACGCAGTAGCCGTGCACCTTGCAGAGCACCGGCTTCTCGGAGTGAAAGAGGCTCATGAAGCCACGCACGTTGCGCCACATGAACTGGAAGTCGGTGACCGGGTCCCAGTTGGACTCGGGCGCGTGGTTGGCGGCGATCGTCATCGGGTCGACCGGCGACTCCGCCGGCGCCTCCACCCCACCCAGCTCGCTCATGTCGCCCTCGGCCGAGGCGACGAGGTCGTAGCCACCGCAGAAGCCCGTTCCGTTGCCGGCGAGAGCGATGACGTGCACCGCCGGGTCGAGGTTCGCCCGCTCGACGCACTCGGCGATCTCGACCGGCATCCGCGCCGTGATCCCGTTCCCCCGCTCGGGCCGGTCCAGGGTGATGCGTGCGACCCGGCCGTCGGACTCGTAGGTCAGCGTTTCAAGATTCATTTTTCGAGCCTACTTCCACTTGGCGGAGACGCCGACTCGGAAATTACGCGTGCGCGACTGGCGAGCGCCGGACCAAGCGGGGCAAGGACACAGGGAGGGCAAATAGCAGCGCTATTCAACCGACCGAGGACGCCGCCCCGCGGGGCGTCCGCCGCCGCCAGACGCGTGCGGGGAATTTTCGAGCCGGTGGCTCAGCCCAAACGTTCCACCAGCATCGCCTTGCCTTGACCGCCGGCCACGCACATCGTCTCGATGCCGACCTGGTGGTCGTCGGTCTCCATCGCGTTGAGCAGGGTGCCCATGATGCGGGCGCCGGTCATGCCGAAGGGGTGGCCGAGGGCGATCGCGCCGCCGTGGGTGTTGAGCTTCTCGAGCGGGATGTCGCACTCGTCCATGATCGGGATCACCTGGGCGGCGAAGGCCTCGTTGAGCTCGACCGTGTCGACGTCGTCGATCGTCATCCCGGCGCGCTCGAGCACCTTCTTGATCGCGCCGATCGGGGCGACGCCCATGTACTCGGGCTCGTTGCCCCAGGTGGCGGCGGTGACGATGCGGGCGCGGGGCGTGAGGCCGAGCTCCTTCGCCTTCGTGTCGCTCATCAGCAGCACCGCGGCGGCGCCGTCGTTGAGCGGGCAGGAGTTGCCGGCGGTGACCCCGCCACCGCCGAAGGCCTCGGGCAGTTCGGAGAGCTTCTCCAGGGTCGAGGAGGCGCGCGGGCCATCGTCCTTCGTCACCTTGGTGCCGTCGGGCAGGGTGACCGGGACGATTTCGCGGTCAAAGAAGCCGTCCTCCTGGGACTTGACCGCCAGTTCCTGCGAGCGCTGGGCGAACTTGTCCATGTCGGCCCGGCTGACCTCGTAGCGCTCGGCGACGTTGACGGCGGTCATGCCCATGTCGATGTAGGCGTTGGGCTGACCGTTCTCGCCGATCAGATTCGGGTTGCGATCGTCGGCGCCGGCCGGCTCGGTGCGCTCGTTGTAGCGGCTCACCCACTCGACGCCGGCGGCGACGTAGACGTCGCCCTCGCCGGCCTTGATCGCGTTGCCGGCGTGGCGGATCGCGTCGAGGCTCGAGGAGCAGTAGCGCGAGACGGTGACCCCGTTGACCTCCCGCGGCAGCTTCTCGGAGAGCAGCGAGACGATGCGGCCGATGTTGAACGCCTGCAGGCCCTGCGGCATGCCGCAGCCGCAGAAGAGGTCTTCGACTTCGGCCGGGTCGACCTGCGGGTTGCGCTCGAGCAGCTGGTCGACGACGTAGGCGGTCGTCTCATCGGGGCGAAGCTGGGCCAGCGAGCCCTTGAAGGCGCGGCCGATCGGGGTGCGGACGGTGTCGACGATTACTGCCTCGGGCATCTCGGGTTCTCTCCTTGCGACGGTGGTCGGGAAGTGCGGGCCGCAGGGTAGTCGATTAAGTTAGTCGCGATGGAGCTGGACGGGCTGCGGGCATGGATCGGACTGGTCGAGCGCAAGCTCACCATGCGCACTCGCGTCTTCCTCGTCCTCGTCGCGATCGCCGTCGGCGGCGCCGGGGCCGCGATCTACCTGGCGATCGACGCGCGCGACTCGGCCGTCAGCGAAAGCGAGCTGCGGACCACGAGGGACGAGCTCGCGGCCCAGATCGCCGCGGGCGGCGGTGCGGCCAACGTCAGCCGGCTCGAAACCGAAGTCGCTCAGCTTAAGTTGGAACTCGAAGCTCTTCGCGACGCCGGCAGCAATTCCGGCGGCGGCGCCCAGGAAAAAGGCACGAAGGAATCGCCGAACGGCGGGACCGGCGGCGCGCGGCCCCCCAGCGGTTCGCCGAAAGCGCTGCTCGAAGAGCTGAAAGAACAGGCGCAGTAGAGAGTTCGGCCGCTCGCTCGGCTTCGACATTCGTGCGATTTCGCACGAAATTCGCGCGAACCGTCCCCTTCCTGCGTTACATTCGCCGCAATTCGATCTCGCGAGCACCGCGAGCACTGCCGAGAGGCAGCGAAAGGAGGGCCTCCGATGCCCGAGGGTTACTGCGTCAAGGAGCGCAAGAAGGTCGAGATCAAAGACGCCAAGCAGGTGACCATGAAGAACGGTCGCCCCGCGATCCAGGGCGTCTGCCCGGATTGCGGCACCAAAATCTTCAAGATCGGCAAACTCGAGTAGCGTCATCCGCGCGGGGTAACCCCCGCCGAGAGCACCTCCACTTCCTCTCCGAGGGCGGGGCGATCTTGCCCAAGAACGGCGTCATGCTCCTTTTGGGTGCCGGGAGGGAGGGGCTTGACTGGCTCCACCAAGGCGATATTATTTTCTCCATACTTCGTCTATACGAAAGGAATATGCGATGGAGAGCCTCAACGGCACCCAAGAGATCGTCAAGCTCTCGTTCAATCTGCCCAAAGCCGAGGCGGAAGAACTCAAGCGCCTAGCGGCAGAGCGACAGACCACGGTTACACAGACCCTGCGATCCGCCATTGCGGACGAGAAGCTGCTTCGCGAGCAGATTGCCGACAAGGGGAAAATTCTCCTCGAGAACAAACATGGAGGGCTTAGGGAGCTTATTCTTCCCTCGTAGTGGGGGGCCTGAGGATATCTCGATCGAGAGGGGCAAGAGACTCCGCTCCCGTAGTTCCCCCAAAGAAGCCAGAGGAGCTCGACGTAACGAGCGATCCACTCGGACCGCCGCCTTCGCCGAAGCTCGAAAAAACTGAAATCGCAAAGGCTCGCGAGGTCGCTCGAAGGCGGATAGCCTACGGCCTCCTTGCCCTCTTGTCGGTAGTTTGCCTCGCGCTTCTCCTCGCCGAGTTCGCCGGTTGGGTCAAACTCGATGAGGACAAGGATCTGGCGACCGTCATCCTCTCGCCGATCGTGGTTCTCGTCGGCACGGCGCTTGGCTTCTATTTCGGCGGGAACAGCAGCTGAGAAAGCGCGGCCGCTCAGCCGTCTCGCATCCTAGAGACTGCCCGTCGGCGCTCTCGCGATGCTGGGGAGCCCGATCCTGGACGTCGGTCGTCGATAGACGGTCTTCTATGCATAGAAGGGATAGGCGTGACCGATGTCACGTAGTTGGACGGGCGGACGGTCGAAGGTAACCGTCTCGTTTCGCGCGCTGCCGGTCGTGGAGACCGGCGGCTGTGCCGATTCCAACTAACTAAAGTGTCGTCCGTGACGCAAAAGCCCCTCGAGCTGATCCTTGCCCGCAACCTGATGTCGGCGCTGTCGACGCCGGCCTTCCTAGTCGACGAGGGCGGGGTGCTCGTCTTCTACAACGAGGCCGCGGGCACCCTGCTCGGCAAGCGCTTCGAGGAGCTGGGCACGGTGGGGCCCGAGGAGTGGGGCTCGATGTTCGGCCCCTTCGACGCGAGCGGCGAGCCGATCCCCTACGACGAGCTGCCGCTGGTGATCGCCGTGCGCAACGGCCGGCCCGCCCACGCCGACTTCGAGATCAGCTCGGCCGACGGCGAGCGCCAGCAGGTCGAGGCGTCGGCCTTTCCGATCCTCACCGCGCACGGCTCGCGCGGCGCGATCGCGGTCTTCTGGCCCGCCGAGGCGAGCAACGGAGCGGGGCCCTGAGATGAGGGTCAAGCTCTGGGGCACCCGGGGGTCGATCCCCTCCCCCGGCCCGGAGACGATCCGCTACGGGGGCAACACCTCGTGCGTCGGCGTCACCCTCTCCGACGGCTCGATGCTGGCGCTCGACGCCGGCACCGGCATCCGCGGCCTCGGCCTCGCTCTCGCCGCCGAGCCCGCCCGCCTGCACATCCTCCTCACCCACCTGCACCTCGATCACATCCAGGGGCTGGTCTTCTTCGCCCCCGCCTTTCGCGCCCAGACCGAGATCGTGATCTGGGGCCCGGCCTCGCCCGAGGCCTCGCTGCGCGACCGCATCGCCCGCTACGTCTCGGCGCCGCTCTCACCGGTCGAGGTGCGCGAGCTGCCCTGCGACGTCTCCTTCCACCACTGCCCGGAGGCCGAGTGGGAGATCGGCCCGGCCCGGATCCGCGCCGCCTCGGTCGCCCATCGCGGTCCGACGCTGGGCTACCGGATCGACGACGGCGACTCCTCGCTCGCCTACATCCCCGACCACGAGCCGGCTCTCGGGGCCGACCTCGACGAGCTCGATGGAGATTGGATCTCCGGCCTCGGCCTGGCGCGCGACGCCTCGCTGTTGATCCACGACGGGCAGTACGAGGACGCCGAGTACCCCGACCACCTCGGCTGGGGCCATTCCTCCGTCTCGCACGCGATCTCCTTCGCCCGCCGCGCCGGGGCCGATCGCACCCTCCTCTTCCACCACGACCCGACGCACACCGACGCGCAGCTCGACCAGCTTGGTCGCCGCGCGCGCGAGCGCTGGGTGGAGCTAGGCGGCGAGGCCGACGGGCTCGACCTGGCCGTGGAGCTGGCGGAGTACGAGCTGCCGGCACGGGCGGCGAGCGCCGCGTCTGCAACCTGAGTCCCAGAGTTCAAGCAATTTGCGGCGTCGCGCTACCCTCCGACGCTGATGTCCGCCACACCCGGCCTCGACGCGGCGGCCGAGAGATCCGAGTTGGTCATGGACGCGCGGGAGCTCGCGCGCAAGGCGCACCTGGGTCAGCTTCGCCGCGGCAGCGACGGCCGCCCCTACATCGAGCACCCCGAAGCGGTGGCCGAGCTGCTGATCAAGCAGCGCTTCGACGACGAAGTGGTCGCGGCGGCGCTGCTCCACGACGTGGTAGAGAAGAGCGAGACCGAGGCCGGCCACGTGCGCGAGCGCTTCGGCAACCGGGTCGCGGACCTGGTCGAGGCGCTGACCGAAGACGAGACGATCCCGGTCTACGAGGACCGCAAGCAGGAGCACCGCTGGCGCGTCGCCAAGGCCGGCCCCGAGGCGCTGGCGATCTTCGCCGCCGACAAACTGACCAACGTGATGATGCTGCGCGAGGCCTACGCGCTGATCGAGGAGGGTGTCAGCGAGGAACTCGCGGTGCCGCTCGACCTGAAGATCTACATCTGGGAGGCCGACCTCGAAATGCTCTTCGACGAGGCGCCCCAGCTGCCGCTCACCGATCGGCTCGCCGACGAGATGGTCGGGCTCTGGGGCGACCGCTTCAGGGCCGTGCGTTCCCAGACAGACTGAAGCGACGGCGCAGCGGGACGACGTACCAGAACACCGCGAACGTCACCGCGGTGAGGACTCCGGCGACGATCGTCATCGGGGGGCCAAAGAGGACGCTGGTGATCAGCACGACCGCACCGGTCATCGCCAGCGCCAGGAAAGTGAGGCCGGCGATCGTGAAGCGATTGGCCAGGTGGATCAGCTCGCGCTTCTGCTGCAGCCTGAAGGTCATCCGGTGGTACGAGGAGGGCGCGATCAGCAGGATCGCCGAGAGCGCGGTGAGTAGCAGCGTGGCGAAGTAGACCCCCTTCTCGAAGCCGTCGATCTTGGAGAACCCCTGCTGAAAGGGGACCGCCAGGAGGAAGGCAAAGAGAACCTGGACGCCGGGCAGCGCCACGCGCAGCTCCTGGAGCAGCTCGCCGAGGTTGCGGTCGAGGCGTTCGCCCTCGCTCTCCTCGCGGCCGGACGGGCGTTCCTGCATGCGTTCACCATAGGGCACGTGAAAGTCGCCATCGTCCTCTTCAACCGCGACCTGCGGACGCGCGACAACCCGGCGCTGGCGGCCGCCGCGCGGGCGGAGTGGACGGTGCCCCTCTTCGTGCTCGACGAGGCGCTGCTCGGCTCGCGCCTCGCGGCGCCGAACCGCGTCGCCTTCATGCTCGAGGCGCTGCGCGACCTCGACCGCTCGCTGCGGGCAGCCGGCACGCGGCTCTACGTGCGGCGCGGCGACCCGGCGGGCGAGACGCTCGCCGTGGCGCGCGAATGCGGCGCGGGGGCGGTGCACGCGAGCGCCGACTGGAGCGCCTTCGCGCGAGGGCGCGAGCGGCGCCTGGCGCGCGCCTGTGCGGAGGCGGGGATCGAGTTCCACACACACCCGGGAACGACGATCCTCGAACCGGGGGCGGTGACCCCGACCGGCGGCGACCACTTCAAGGTCTTCACGCCGTACTTCCGGGCGTGGGAGGAAGCTCCCCCTCGCCCGGTCGCGGCGAAGCCGCGGCGCCTGCGGGTGCCGTCGGGCTTGCGGACGGGGAGGCTGCCGGCCTTGGGGTCGCTGGTCGACGGCCGACCGTCGCCGCGGCGCGCTCGGGGCGGCGAGAGCGAGGGTCGGCGGCGGATGCGCGCCTTCCTGCGCGACGGCCTCGCCGGATACGAGGACGCCCACGACGACCTCGCCGCCGACCTGACATCAGGCCTCAGCCCCTACCTGCGCTTCGGCTGCGTCTCGGCGCTGGAGCTGCTGCGCGAGGCCCGGGCCCGGCCCATCGGCGCGGCCTTCGCCCGCCAACTCTGCTGGCGCGACTTCCACCACCAGGTCCTCGCCGCCTTCCCCGCCTTGCCGCGTCGCGACTACCGGCCGCGTGGCGATCGCTGGTCGCGCTCGCGGCGCTCCTTCGACGCCTGGCGCGAGGGCCGGACCGGGGTGCCGATCGTCGACGCGGCGATGCGCCAGCTGCGGCGCGAGGGGCGCATGCACAACCGGGCGCGGATGATCGCCGCCTCCTTCCTCGTCAAGGACCTCTACCTCGACTGGCGCTGGGGCGCCGAGCACTTCTTGGACCTGCTGGTCGACGGCGAGATCGCCAACAACGCCGGCAACTGGCAGTGGGTCGCCGGCACCGGCAACGACACCCGGCCAAACCGCGTCTTCAATCCGTCGCGGCAGGCGGCGCGCTTCGATCCGGACGGGGAGTATGTGCGGCGCTACGTAGCGGAGCTGAGAGGGGTCGAGGGTGGTGCCGTGCACGAACCATGGCGGCTGCCGGTGGCGGTGCGGCGGGGGATCGACTATCCCGAGCCGATCGTGGATCACGACGAGGCGGTTGCGCGTTTCCTGGGTCGGCGGGACGGTGACTAGGACCTATCCCGGTGGGGGTTCCACTTGAACTTTTCGGTGGAGAGGGTGTGGGCTGGCGCCTCTGGCTTACTACGAAAAGTTAAACCGTTCCACCCCCACCGGGATAGGTCCTAGGATCACCCCGGCCGATGGGAAAGCTCGGGGTGATCTTGGGGAGCAATGGGTTGGGGCCCGAGGGGGAGGACGTGGCGACAACGGTGGCTGGGCACGGGGTTTTTGTGCTGCAGCGTCATGGTGGAAGCGCGAGCGATTACACGCTGCCCCACCGGATCGATCACGTGGCGAACCTGCGGGCGATGGTCGGGGAGGGATGCGATCGGGTGGTGGCGATCGCCTCGGTTGGCTCCTTGCGCGAGGACCTGCCGGTGGGCAGCTTCGTCTGCCCTGACGACTTCATCGCGCTGCACGTGGGGCTGAGCGCGCTGGACGACGCGCGGGCGCATCGGGCTCCCGGCTTCGATCGCACGTGGCGCGCGCGGGTCCTCGCGGCCTGGCCAGAAGGTGAGCTTGGCGCGCGCGACGGCGGGGTCTACTGGCAGGCGATCGGGCCGCGCTTCGAGACGCCGGCCGAGATCCGGCTGATGGCGGCGCACGCCGACGTGGTCGGGATGACGCTCGGCGCCGAGTGCGTCGTCGCCGGCGACCTCGGGGTCCCCTACGCCGCGGTCTGCGTCGTCGACAACCTCGCCAACGGCGTCGGCGCGCGCGAGATCAGCCTCGATGAGGTCGAGCGCCAGCGCCGCGCCAACGTCGTCCGCCTGCGCGACGCCCTCGACGCGGCGCTGCCGCGGCTGGTCGATGCCTGAGGCGCTGCCGCTCACCGTCACCGACGCCGTCCTCGACGGCGAGACGGTCGGCCTGCGCTGCGAGGGCGGGGAGATCGTCGCCCTCGGCCCCGGGGTCGAATCGCAGCCGGGCGACGAGACGATCGACGCCGCCGGCTCGCCGCTGGTCGCGCCGCTCCTCAACGGCCACACGCACGCGGCGATGACGCTCTTCCGCGGCTACGGCGGCGACCTGCCGCTGATGCGCTGGCTGCGCGAGGCGATCTGGCCGGTCGAGGCCAGAATCGAGCCCGAGGACGTCTACTGGGGAGCGCGGCTCGCCTGTCTGGAGATGACCCGCAACGGCGTGGCCAACTTCTGGGACATGTACTGGCACCCTGGGGAAACGGCACGAGCCGTCGCCGACGCGGGGATGCGGGCGACGATCGGCGGCCCGCTCTTCGACGCCGAGGGCGGCACCGAGGAGACGAAGGCGAGCGCGCTGGCGAGCCTCGACGAGCTGGCCGCGGCGGGGCCGCGGATCGCCGCTTCGCTCGCCCCCCACGCGATCTACACCGTCAGCGAAGAGCTGCTGCGCTGGACCGCCGAGCGGGCCACCGAACGCGGGGTCGCGATCCAGATCCACCTTGCCGAGACCGAGGACGAGGTGAGCGGGTGCCTCGACCGGCACGGCCTCCGTCCCGCTCACTACCTCGACCGGCTCGGGCTGCTCGGCGAGCGCACCGTCCTCGCCCACGGCGTCTGGCTCGACCGCGGCGAGCTGGAGACGATCGCCGAGCGCGGCTGCACGGTGGTCGCCAACCCGGTCGCCAACATGAAGCTCGCGGTCGGCGGCGTCCTTCCCTACCCCGAGGCCCGGCATGCCGGCGCGCGCGTCTGGCTCGGTACCGATGGGCCGGGCTCCAACGACTCGCTGGACGTGCTCTCCGACCTCAAGGTCTTCGCCCTCTCCCAGCGCCATGCGAGCGGCGACCCGACGGTGATCCCGGCCCGCGAGGCTTGGTCGGTCGCCACCGGCGGCGGCGAGTTGAGAGTCGGGGCGCGGGCGGACTTCCTGCTGCTGCGCTCCGGCACCCCCGAGCTGAGCCTCGGCGACCTCTACGCGGACCTCGTCTACAGCGCCAGCGGCGCGGTCGTCGATACCACCGTGGTCGCGGGCAGGGTGCTGATGCGCGAAGGCGCGATTCCGGGTGGCGAAGAGATCGTGGCACGGGCGGTCGAGCGTTCTCGCCGCCTCGGCATCGGCTGACGTAGATACCCCTGGGGGGTATGCTACGGTGAGCGCGTGGGCGACGTGCCGAGCAAGATCGTCGAGGGACTCGAACAGTCCCTGCTGATGGCCTACGAGGTCTGGTGGGCGCTGGTCCTCGGCTTCGCGATCTCGGCCGTGGTGCAGGCCTGGGTGCCGCGCGAGCGGATCCAGGCAACCCTCGCCGGCGACGGCGCGCGCCCGGTCGCTTGGGCCACGGGCCTCGGCGCCGCCTCCTCCTCCTGTTCCTACGCGGCCGTCGCGATCGCCAAGAGCCTCTTCCAGAAGGGCGCCTCGGCGTCCTCGGCGCTGGCCTTCCAGTTCGCCTCGACCAACCTCGTCTGGGAGCTGGGCCTCGTCCTCTGGGTGCTGCTCGGCTGGCAGTTCACGCTCGCCGAGTACCTCGGCGGCATTTTCATGATCGTGCTGATGGCCGTGCTGCTGCGCGCCTTCGTCTCGCCGCGGCTGGAGGAGCGGGCGCGGCGCCACGCCCAGGAGGCCGACGCCGGGCACCGGCACGAGCACGGTGGCGAGCAGGTCGAGGCGAAGCCGCCGCGCGAGCGGCTGCGCTCGCTCGACAGCTGGACCGAGGTCGCCGGCAACTTCCGCGGCGACTGGCGGATGCTGTGGAAGGAGATCTCGATCGGCTTCCTGCTCGCCGGCTTCATCGGCCTGCTCGGCGACGACTTCTTCAACGCGCTCTTCGTCGGCGACGCCCCGGGCTGGGCAAACGCGATCGAGAACGTGATCGTCGGCCCGATCATCGCCGTGCTCAGCTTCGTCTGCTCGGTCGGCAACATCCCCCTCGCCGCCGTGCTCTGGTCGGGCGGGATCAGCTTCGCCGGGGTGATGGCCTTCATCTTCGCCGACCTGATCGTGCTGCCGATCGTCGCGATCTACCGCAAGTACTACGGCTGGGCCTTCACGGTGCGGATCGTCGCCCTGATGCTGGTGACGATGATCGCCGCCGCGCTCGCCGTCGACGCCCTCTTCAGTGCCCTCGGCCTGATCCCCGAGACGCGGCCGAGCCGAGAGGAGATCTTCGGCTCGGTCGAGCTCGACTACAAGCTCGTGCTCAACGTCCTCGGCCTCGTCGTCTTCGCGGCGCTCTTCTGGCTTTCGGCCCGGGGCGGACGGCGGGCGAGCCCGACGTGCCCACACCACGCCGCCGCGAGCCCGGCCGAGGCGGCGAGCAGCAGCGCCAGGCGCGGGTCGTAGGTCTGCGATAGCCAGCCGACCAGGGGCCCGCCGATCGGAGTCGAGCCGAGGAAGACGACCGAGTAGAGCGCCATCACGCGGCCGCGCATCTCGGGCTCGACGGCGAGCTGCAGCGAGGAGTTGATCGAGGCGGCGAAGGTGACGGCGGAGGCGCCGAGCAGAGCGAGGACGGGAAGCTCGAGCGCCAGGCTGGGCATCAGCGCCGCCAGGCCCGCGACCAAGCCGAAGGTGAGTGCCGCGCCCGCGATCAGGCGCCCGTCGGTGCGGCCGTGGGCGCCGGTGAGCATGGCGCCGGCGACCGAGCCGGCTCCCATCGCGGAGACCAGCGCGGCGTAGGCGGTCGGGCCGCCGTCGAAGCTGAAGCGGGCCAGCAGCGGCAGGGTGACCTGGAAGTTGAGCCCGAGCGTGCCGACCAGCGCCATCAGCAGGAGCGGTACCGCGAGCTCCGGCGTGCGCCGCACGTAGCGCAGGCCGGCGCGGACCGCGCCGCGCTCGCGCTCGGCCGGCGGCGGCGTGCGCAGCCGCGCCGGGTCCATCCCCCGGAGGGCGAGGAACATCGCGGCGAAGCTGAGCGCGTTGAGCGCGAAGCAGGGCTCGACGCCGACGGCGACGATCAGGAGGCCGGCCAGCGTCGGTCCGATCAGCCGCGCCGAGTGGATGAGGACGCTGTTGAGGCTGACCGCGTTGACGACGCGGTCGGGCCCGACCATCTCGATCGCGAAGCTCTGGCGGGTCGGGTTGTCGACGGCATTGATCGTGCCGCGGACGAAGACGATGACGAAGACCATCCAGGGGGCGACGACGCCGGCGCCGGTCACCGCGAGCAGTGCCAGGGCGGGCAGCGCCATCAAAACCTGGGTCGCCATCAGCAGCTCGCGCTTGGCGAAGCGGTCGGCGAGCACACCGCCCCAGGCGCCGAAGAGGAGGATCGGCAGGAACTGCAGCGCCGTCGTCATCCCGACCGCGAGGCCGCTGCCGGTGAGCGAGAGGACGAGCCAGATCTCGGCGACCATCTGCATCCAGTTGCCGGAGAGCGAGACGATCTGGCCGACGAAGTAGCGCCGGTAGTTGGGGACGGAGAGCGAGTCGAAGCTGCGGCGCAGGCCGGCGCTCACCGACGCTCACCTTCGAGCATCCGCTCGAGAATCGTCGCCGCGCGCTCGAGCGCGGCGAGGTCCTCGGCGGGCAGGTCGCGCATGCGCCGCGCCAGGTAGGCGTTCTTGCGGCCGCGCATGCGCCGCAGGCGCTCGCGGCCGGCGCCGTTGACGCTGAGCAGGGCGCTGCGCCCGTCCTCGGGGTCGGGCGAGCGGTCGACCAGTCCCGCCTCCTCCAGCCCGCGCAGGATGCGGGTCGCCGTCGGCCGCTTGATCCGCTCGATGTCGGCGAGCTCGCTGGGCGCCAGCGGCCCGTGCCGCTCGACCGCGACCAGCGCCGAGGTCGCCGTCGGTGTCAGCTCGCCCGCCTCCCCCGCGGCCGCCTCCTGGCGCAGCCGCCGCGAGGTTCGCACGACCGCCATCCGCAGCCGTGCGGCGAGGTCGGTGAGCGTCGTGTCGGCGGTCTGGGTCATTAATTAGCTTTGGTAATTAGTTTAGCAAACCAGTTCCGCTGACTTCGTCTTTTGTTGCGCTATACCGGGACAAAAGGCGAAGTCAGCGAGATGAGACCTAGGATTTGGGCGTGACACAGTCGGCTCAGGAGACGATCGCGGGGCAGCTGCAGTGGCAGGCGGATGCCTGCCGGATGATCGGCTCGCCGCTCTACGCGGGGCTGATGGAACGCGCGGCGGACGACGTGCGGGCGGGCGGGCCGACCGCCGAGATCCTGCGCGGGCACGAGGACGACCCGCGCTTCTCGGTCCTCGGCCTGCGCCTGCTGGGAGCGGTGAACCGGCTGGTGCTCACCGGTAAGGAGCCCGCCCTAGCCGAGGCTTACGCCAGCGCCCGCGTGACCGAGGCCTGGGAGCGGCTGCGTGACGTGCTGCGGCGCAACTCGGCCGAGCTGCGCGACTCACTCGTGCGGCCGGTGCAGACCAACGAGGTCGGCCGCTGCGCGGCGCTCCTCTTCGGCTTTCTGACCGTGGCTGGCGAGACCGGTCTGCCACTGCGCCTGCTGGAGGTCGGCGCCAGCGCCGGCCTCAACCTGCGCTGGGACCGCTTCGCCTACGCCGCCGACGGCTTCGCCTGGGGCGCGATGGACTCGCCGCTGCGGCTCGAGTTCGAGCTCGAAGGCGAAGTGCCGGCGCTGCCCGCCGCGGTCGAGGTCGCCGCGCGGCGCGGCTGCGACGCCAACCCGATCGACGCCACGACGCCGGAGGGTCGCCTCACCCTCCTCTCCTTCGTCTGGCCCGACCAGCCCGAGCGAATCGCGCGCGTGGAGGCGGCACTGGAGATCGCGAGCCGGGAGCCGGTCACGCTCGATCGCGAGACCGCCTCGACATGGGCGCGGCGGATGCTGGCCGAGGCCACACCCGGCAGGGCGACCGTGATCTACCACTCGATCGTCAGCCAGTACCTGAGCGACGATGAGCGCACGGCGCTCTTCGACGGCATCCGCGAGGCCGGCGAGCGCGCCACCGCCGCGGCGCCGCTCGCCTGGCTGCGCATGGAGCCCGCCGACGACCGGGCCAAACTCGAGCTGACCGCGTGGCCCGGCGGCGAGGACCGCCTCCTCGCCCGCGTCGGCTATCACGGCACCCCGGTCGAGCTGCTCTGAGGTAGAACGTCAATTTGTGCACGTTCGGAGGCGACGGTCACAGTTACGCTTAGGGATTTCTTAGGTATGGTAGCGGAATTATCTCGGTACCAGATATGCTTGGAGGGATTCCCGGCGATCAGCTCAAGACGCTGGGCATTCACTCGCGAACTGCCGAAGTGATCGCGGCCGGGACTGGGCTTTTCGGTGCCATGGCCGCTGGCCTAGCGGCAATTTGGCGTCTTCTGCACAAGGCACCCGCTTACCTGCGGGCGAGGCGAGGCGAGGGCAAGCGCCGTTTGCTGTATCGCCGACTGTTCGCTTCAACGGTCGAGAGTCGGGTTCGTTCGCTAAACAACAAGGAGGATTGGTCCGATCACCGCTTTGCCGAGCTTGAGGCAGAAGTCGAGGTCACTGGATCTTCATCGCACGGAAGGTTCGGGACAGCCTTCTTGGAACGAAAATTCGTAGCGCGCAGACCGCGTCTATACAGAGAGCGGTCGCTGTCTCGCGCCCTTCGCAAGAGCCGTCATTCTCTCATCCTCCTTCAAGGCGACCCAGGGTCCGGAAAGAGCGTCGCCCTACGTTTCATTGCTCGCGACATGGCGGAATCCGCCAGGCACTCGAAGACACTGGATTCGGTCATTCCGCTGTACGTGAATCTCAAGGAGTTGCGACCCAATGGTCGTCCCATCGATGCTCGCCTAATCGAAGAATTCGTTCTCAACAGCATCCGCGAGGGCAGTGATCGCAATGTATACGAGTTCCTGGAGAAGGAGTTTGAGAGTGGCAAGGTGAACGGAACCTGGTTCTTTCTGTTTGACTCCTTCGACGAGATCCCCGAGGTGCTCAGCGCAACTGAGGTTGATGACACTGTGGCCGCATATGCAGATGCGATTACGCAGTTCGTCGAGGACATGAGCACTTGTCGTGGCGTGATCGCATCTCGTTATTTCCGCTCGCCTCGAAGCTACGGCCTGCCGACATTCCGAATTGTGCCGCTGTCCGAGCGCCGCAAGCGCAACTTGATCCGCCGCGCGGATCTTGGGGCGGCAGAGGCCCAGCTGCTGCTGGACATGAAGGGAGTGACGCCGGATCTCTCGACTCTTGCAGCCAACCCTCTCTTCCTGGGCTTGCTCGTCGAGTACGTGCGGGATGTCGGCAAGCTCCCCGAAGGCTGGCACGACGTCTTCGAGGCATTCGTTTCCAACCGCCTTCATTCCGACCGCGAGCAGGTCACCCAGCTGTTCGAAATCGAAGAGGGGGACCTCCGAATCCTGGCCGAAGAGATCGCTTTCACGATGACGGCCACGGACGGACTTGGCCTGAGTCCAAGGCGGAACACGCTGCAACGCGCCTTCGAAGAATCGGGCTTTGAATCGTCCGCCAGGCTCAATGTGGCTCTGGATGCTTTGCAGTGGATCAAGCTAGCCCGCTCCGAGAGCGGAGACGCATCGAGCACGAATCCGACCTTCACGTTTTCCCATCGCCGGTTCCAGGAGTATTTCGCTACCTGCGTTGTGCTCAGAGAACCAAAACGCATCGGTCCACGTCGGCTCCTTACGGATGCCAGCTGGCGCGAGACCGCTGTCACACTCTGTTCCGCCAGACCTAGCGAAATCGAATCTCTGGTCGCCGAGGCCGAGATGATCTTGGCCGAAGCCGAGGCCACCGTCCAGGAAGCAGGCGAAAGAGGTGAGTTCGCCTGGCCAGCGGGCGCCCTTCATCTCCTCGGACTTCTCCAGAGCGCTTTCGCCGGTCGCACCGAGCGTCTGCCAGATGCTCTCCATGTCAAGATCGCCAGCCTGCTCGTCGCCGCCGACACACTCGGGACGCTAACCGACAGGAAGTGGGCCCTCGAGATCGCTGGGACCCTGCCTCCTCAGCCCATGGGCGCCCTGCTCCTGAAAGCGTTTCGAGGTAGGAGTGTCTGGCTGCGCGAGGTGGCCTATAGGCAGGCTGCCCGTCTCTCTGAGATACCTGACAACCTTGCCACCGAGATTCGTTGCACGCTGATCGAACGAGCTAGCGACTTGCGCCGCGAAGACGCCTGGTCGGAAACAAAGGCGCAGGTGCTCCGGCTGCGCCCTCCGACGACATATCTCAGAACCGCTCGGCTTGCATTCCTAGTAATTCCCGGCATCGATGCGGCGGCCTTCGTAACGGGGTTCACTTTTCTCGTCGTGGAGCTCAATCCTGCTCCAGCGACTTTTCTTTTCTGGGCTCTGTTGGCCCTGCTCGGACACCTTACCTACTACTGGGCTGCCCGAAACTTTGCAAAGGGTAGGCGCTCCCAATTGCTCATCTTGGAGCCAGGACCGCAGAGCCGTCTCCTGGTTATTCTCCTCGCACTCACTGCTGTCTTGCACAGCAGCCTGTTTATCCCAATGCTGGCCCTCACAGGAGTCACAGTGTGGTGTACCGCGATGATCTACCTGGTCTCGCTTGAACCGCCACCGGCCCCCCTACTCTGGCCGGTTGCGCCGCTTCGCCTGGCCCCACGATTGCTTAGGACACTTCAACGCAGCGGTGTAGCAGCGGTCGCGGGCCGAACCGGCGTTGCCGTGCTGATGATCAGTTTCGTCGTAGTTCTTACTCAGCTGCCTAAAATCGTTGGTGAGGTCTTGGGAATCGCTGCGGGTGTACTGAGCGGTTTCGGACTGCTGTTTATTTTTATCTCCTTCTTCCGAACCATCGTCAGAGACGCGCTTCACCTTTGGCGATGGGATAAAGCTGGGCATGATGCAATCGACACAAAGGAATTTGTCACAGTAATAGCATCACTGCAGACCGAGGCCAGTTTGGTCCGGTTTCTGCGAAACGTCCGAACGAGGCGGCTGCTACATGCTGACCTCGAGGCCAACAAGATCGTGCGCGACCTGCTGCGACTGAACACTCAACCGAGAAATAGCGATCATCTCGATTTGGAATCGGGGGAAATGGCTTCCTGGTCCGAAGATCGAGCAAAGATCGCATCGGTGCTCTTCCCCCGCTGGAGCCGGGCGATGGACGAGCTCGGTCAGTTGCTTGAGGACATAGAGCATGAGGATGCAATACCCGTGGCTTAGCGCCTCGGACGCGATCCAAGGTAGGCACGGGGATTCGCGTGTCGAAATGGTCTCGGATGGCGTACCACTCAACCGAGATACGGACCCTCTACGCGCCCGGGATGGACGCGCGCAGCACTCGCGTCGCCGAACGGCTCAACACGCCGATGCTGATCGCGGCGGCGCTGACGCTGCCGACGGTGGCGATCACCGAGTCCCATCCCGGTGGATCGCTGATGACCGTTGCCGAGGTGCTTAACTGGATCACCTGGATCGCCTTCGCGATCGAGTTGATCGTGATGTTGGCGGTGGTCCCCCACCGCCGGCTCTGGCTCCGCCACCATCCGCTCGACCCGGTCATCGTCTTCCTCACCCCGCCGGTCCTGCCTGCCGGCCTGCAGAGCCTGCGTGCCCTGCGGCTCTTGCGGCTGCTTCGCCTGCCGCGGCTCGCCCAGCTCTCACGCGAGGTCTTCTCGCTGGAGGGCCTGCGCTACGCGATGCTTCTGGCACTGCTCACCGTTATCGGGGGAGGAGCGCTGTTTGTAGAGCTTGAGAGGCCAAACCAGCACCTCGACGCCTGGGAAGGCATCTACTGGTCGGTGACGACGATGACGACCCTCGGCTCAAGCATCTACCCGACGACGACCGGCGGCGAGATCGTCTCGATCGTCACCCTGCTCGTCGGCATCGGCTTCGTCGCCCTGCTCACCGGCGCCTTCGCGCAGCGCTTCCTCAGTCCCGAAATCGCTGAGATCGAGGAGGAGCTCGAGGTCGAGCTCAGCGCCGAGGCGGTGCCCTGCGCGAGCTGCGCAACGTCCAGGAGCAGGTGCAGGCGCTGGAGGTCGCCGTCCAGCGCATGGTCGACGAGCGCGCCAGCTGAGCGTCAGGCCTCGTCCTCGGCGGCGATCTTCGCCTCGAGCTCCTTCATCACGTCGGGGTCGCGCAGGGTGGTGACGTCGCCCAGGGCGCGCCCCTCGGCGATGTCGCGCAGCAGGCGGCGCATGATCTTGCCCGAGCGCGTCTTGGGCAGGTCGCCGGACCAGATCACCCGCTTCGGCCGCGCCAGCTTGCCGATCCGCTCGGCGACGTGCTCGCGCAGCTCGGCGACCAGCTCCTCGGAGCCCTCGAGGTCGCCCTCGAGCGTGACGAAGGCGCAGATCGCCTGTCCGGTGTCGGCGTCGGTCTGGCCGATCACCGCCGCCTCGGCGACCTTCGGGTGCGAGACGATCGCCGACTCGACCTCGGCGGTAGAGAGGCGGTGCCCGGAGACGTTGATCACGTCGTCGATCCGGCCCAGCACCCAGAAATAGCCGTCCTCGTCCTGGCGCGCGGCGTCGCCCACCAGGTAGGTCTCCTTGCCGAAGCGCGAGAAGTAGGTCTCGACGAAGCGGTCGGGCTCGCGGTAGAGCGTGCGCAGCATCCCGGGCCAGGGCCGGCGCAGGACGAGCAGCCCCTCCTGCTCGGCGACCGGGTTGCCGTCGTCGTCGAAGACGGCCGCCTCGACCCCGGGCAGCGGCGAGGTCGCCGAGCCCGGCTTGGTCGCCGTGATCCCCGGCAGCGGCGAGATCATGATCTGGCCTGTCTCGGTCTGCCACCAGGTGTCGACCACGGGGCAGCGTTCGCCGCCGATCACCTTGCGGTACCAGAGCCAGGCCTTGGGGTTGATCGGCTCGCCGACGCTGCCGAGCAGGCGCAGCGAGGAGAGGTCGTGGCGGCCCGGGTACTCGGGGCCCCACTTCATGCAGGCGCGGATCGCGGTCGGCGCCGTGTAGAGGATGGTGACGCCGTAGCGCTCGACGATCTCCCACCAGACGTCCTTGTCGGGGTAGTCGGGGGCGCCCTCGAACATGACGCTGGTGGCGCCGTTGGCGAGCGGCGCGTAGACGATGTAGGAGTGGCCTGTGACCCAGCCGACGTCGGCCGCGCACCAGTAGACGTCGTCCTCGGGCCGCAGATCGAAGACGTAGCGGTGCGTGTAGGCGACGCCGGTCAGGTAGCCGCCGGTGGTGTGGAGGATCCCCTTCGGCTTCGCGGTCGAGCCGGAGGTGTAGAGGATGTAGAGCGGGTCCTCGGCGCTCATCGGCTCCGCCGTGCACTCCTCCGCGGCCGCGGCGCAGGCCTCCTCGAACCAGACGTCGCGGCCCTCGCGCATCTCGCAGGCGGCGTCGGTGTGGCGGACGACGAAGATCGTCTCGATCGAGCCGACGCCGCCGATCGCCTCGTCGACCTGCGCCTTGACCGGCGCCGTCTTGCCCTTGCGCCGCGCCCCGTCCACCGTGACGAGCGCCTTCGCTTCGGAGAACTCCATGCGCTCGCGCACCGCCTCGGCCGAGAAGCCGCCGAAGACGACGTTGTGGATCGCCCCGATCCGGGCGCAGGCCAGCATCGCCACCACCACCTGCGGGATCATCGGCAGATAGATCCCGACCACGTCGCCCTTGCCGATGCCACGGTCGCGCAGCGCGTTGGCGAAGCGCTGCGTCTCGGTCAGCAGCTCGGCGTAGGTGACGTCGCGCTCCTCCCCCTCCTCCCCGCGCCAGTGGAACGCGACCCGCTCGCCCCGGCCGGCCTCGACGTGGCGGTCGAGGCAGTTGGCCGAGGCGTTCAGCGTCCCGTCGGAGAACCACTTGTAGAAGGGCGGGTTTGACTCGTCGAGCCCCTGGCTGGGCTCTTGCGTCCAGTCGAGCAGCTCGCTCGCCTGCCGCAGCCACCATGCCTCGGGGTCGGACGCGGCCTCCTCGTAGACGGCCGGATCGCTCCAGAGCGCCCGCTCGCCGAACTCCGCCGGTGGCTCGAACCGCTCGACCTCAAGCTGCTCGGTCAGCTCCCGCTCGAGGTCCGAGGACTGTGGTTGCGTTGCCATCTCCGCTCCTTGTCAGTGGGTCAGCGGCCGGACCGGCAAGACCGCCCGTCCGAAGGTCGAATTGACGACCGCCGCAAAAGATGCATACCAGGCGGCAGCCGCCGTCGCCAGGCCAAGCCAGCCGCCGGCTTCTACCACGCCGTCGTTGCCGCCGGAGTTGCCGATGCCGAGCACGAAGAAGGTCGCCGCGAGGAGCGCGAAGACCAGCGCGATCGCCGCGGTCGTGCGCAGCGAGGCGACGAACATGTAGGCGGTGAAGATGCCCCAGCCGATCAGGTAGAGACCGACCGCGTCGCCGACGTTGGCCGCCGGCACGTCCCCCTCGAAGAAGGTGACGAAGGCCCAGAAGGAGATCCAGAAGGCGCCGAACGAGGTGAAGGCGACGGCGCCGAAGGTGTTGCCGGTGCGGAACTCCCACATGCCGGCGAGGATCTGGGCGATGCCGCCGTAGCCGAGCGCGAGGCCGAGCACGACGGGCTCGCCGGCTTTGCTGACCAGGCCGGCGTTGAACATGCTGAGCACGAAGGTCGTGAGCGCGAAAGCGGCGAGGCCGAGTGGCCCCGGATCGGCGGGCGTCCAGCCCTCGCTGACGCGGATCGCGGCAAGCTCTTGGCGGCCTCGGTCGCCGGCGAGGGGCTCGCGTCCCTGAACGGTTGCGGACTCCATGGCCCTCTCCTTTCGTCGGCCGGCCCAGCAGGCTGGCCCGCCGGACGCGGCGCAGGCAGATGCTTCTTTCTTCAATACCCGGATCGGGGCGGCGCTACCCTGCTTCGATGCTGTTTCGCCAGATCGTCCACGAGGACCTCGGCTGTGCCTCCTATCTGGTAGGCGACACCGATTCGGGCGTGGCCGCCGTGGTCGACCCGCAGTGGGACATCGACCCCTACCTGCGGCTGGCGCGCCTGCACGGGGTGCGCATCGAGCACGTGCTCGAGACCCACAACCACGCCGACCACGTCTCCGGCCACGGCCGCCTCGCCCGCGCGAGCGGCGCGACGATCCACGTCCACCAGCTGGCCGAAGCCGAGTACCCGCACGACGCTTTCGCCGACGGCTGGTCCTTGGCGCTGGGCAAGGGAGCGACGATCGAGGCGATCCACACGCCGGGCCACCGGCCCGAGCACACCTCGTTCCTGCTGCGCGACGCCTCGCGCGGCGACGAGCCCTGGGCGGTGCTGACCGGCGACTCGCTGTTCGTCGGCGACGTCGCCAGGCCCGACCTCGCGGTCGAGCCGCGCGAGGGCGCGATCGACATCTTCCGCTCCCTGCACCAGCGCCTACTGGCGCTGCCCGAGGAGTGCGAGGTCTGGCCCGGCCACCTCGGCGGTTCGCTCTGCGGCAGCTCGGGGATCGACCTCAAGACCTGCTCGACGATCGGCTTCGAGCGCCGCCACAACCGCGCCCTCGCCTTCGACAGCGAGGAGGAGTTCGTCGAGGAGGCGATCGCCACCGTCGGCAGCAAGCCGCCGAACGTCGAGCACATCGTCTCGCTCAACCGCGGGCCGCTGGTCGAGACGATCGGCGCCCCGACCCGGCTCACGCCGCACGGCTTCGAGGCCGCGATCGCCGCCGGCGCGCTGGCGATCGACTCGCGCACCAACGAGCAGTTCGACGAGGCCCACATCCCGGGCGCGATCAGCGCCTCCGCCTACGACACCGGCTTCGCCACCAAGGTCGCCGAGATGGTTCCGGTCGACGCCGAGCTGCTGATCGTCGCCGCCTCCGACGGCAACGAGCTCGAGGCGGCCGAGCTGCTCGCCGCGGTCGGCCTGCCGGTGCGCGGGTTCCTCGGCGGCGGGATGACCGCCTGGCGGGCGGAGGACCGCCCGGTGGCGCGGATCGAAGCGATCGACCTGGCAGAGCTCGCCCGCCGGCTCGACGGCGAGGTGCCGCCGCAGGTGCTCGACGTGCGCCGCGAGGCCGAGTGGTCCGAGGGGCACGTCCCTGGCTCGATCCACGTCCCCTTCGCCGAGCTCCGCGACCGCCTCGACGAGCTGCCGCGCGACCGGCCGATCGCCACCATCTGCAAGGCCGGCAAGCGCAGCGGCCTGGCCGCCTCGATCCTGCAGCGCGAAGGCTTCGAGGGCGTGGTCCACGTCAGCCGCGGCAACGCGGCTCACTGGAGCGACGTCGCTACTAGTAGCCCGGCGGGTGCCGGGCAATGAAGCCGGCGGGGGAGTCAACGGGACTGGGGTGCCAGCGGGGACCGGGGCCGCCGACGGTGTCGAAGGCGAGGCCGGCGATGATTATCCAGGCGTGCTCTGAGTTGGCGTAGACGGTGATCCAGCGCCCCGGACCGGGTTCGCCCCAGGTCTCAAGCCCGGTCGAGTCGAGCGGGCTTTCGAGGAAACCGCCGCCGTGCAGGGCAAAGCTGACCGCGCCCGAGCAGTCGTAGCCAGACGATTCGAAGGAACCGTGGCCGCCGCCCCAGATATATGGCGTGGTGGCGATCGAGTTGGCGGCTTCGATCGCGGCCGCGATCGCCGAGGGAGCGGCGCTGGGCACGCTGGCCTGGCTTTCGGAGATGAAGCTGGCGCTCTCGCCCGGCGTCAACGGCGCCGGCGTGCCGGTCGAGACCGGCGCGCCGCTGGCGGTGAGCTGTTCGGAGATCGCGGCGAGGTTGTCGCTGAGCGCTTCTTCGCGCGACTCGAGCCCTTCCAGCGAGCGCTGGCGCGCCGCCTGCGCTTCCTTCAGCTCGGCGAAGCGGGCCTCCGCTTCCTGGCGGGCGGCGGCGACTTCGCGCTCCTTGGCGGCGATCGCGTCGCGCGCTTCCTTGATCCGCAGCCGCACCGCGGTCATCCGCTTAACGGCCGCCCGCGCCTGATCGCGCAGCGACTTGACCCGGCCGGCGACCGAGTCGTCGTAGGCCTGGACCTGGTCGAGGTAGTCGGCGCGGGTGGCGACCTCCGACCAGCTCGCCGAATCGAGGACGACGTTGACCATGTCGGGGCTGCCCGACTCGTAGATCGCGACCAGCCGCTCGCGCAGCACCGCGAGCGCGCGCCGCAGGCGGGCGCGGACCTTTGCCAGATGGCGCTTGTCGGCCCGCAGCTTCGCCGTCGCCCGGTCGAGCTCGGCCTGCTTCGCTTCCAGTTCGGCCTCGATCGCGGCCTGCTGCTGGCGCAGATCGGAGACTTCGCCCAGCATCGAGTCGATCGCGCGGTTCTGTTCGGCGATCGTCGCCGCCAGCGCGGTCTTGCTCTCGCGCACGTGACTGAGCTCGCCTTGCGTGGCGTGCAGCTTCTCTTCGAGGTCCTTGGCCGGCGCCGAGGCCGCCAGGCAGAGCAGGCCGAAGAGCAGCGCCGCGAGCGGCAGCAGCCGCCATGAGTTACCGCGAGGGGAAACGCGCATCGGCGGCGCACCGTAGCGAACTCGCCCGCGGATTGTGAGCAGTTGCTAATAACTTGCAACTTCCCTTGCAGAATTCGCCGCCTTGCAGGAGAAACGACCCCGACCTCGATCTGCTGACTTCGCCTTTAGTTCCGGATAACGGAACTAAAGGCGAAGTCAGCGAGGAGTCGGGAGGTAGGGTGGCGCGGTGCTCAACGTCGTCGTGCTTGCGGTTGGGGCGGCTGTCTCGCCCACGATCCTCGCCGTCGTGATCGTCGTCCTGCACCGGCCGCAGCCGCGGCGCCTGCTCGCGGCGTACCTGTTCGGCGGGCTGTTGACCAGCATCGCGGTCGGGATCGCGATCGTCACCTCGCTGAGCGAACTCGAAATCGTCTCCGGCTCGAGCCCCGCCGCCGACCCGATCGTCGACTTCACGATCGGCTTCCTCTCGCTGCTGGTCGCCTACGTCCTCGCCAGCGACCGCGGCGCCGGCCTCGGCGAGCGCCGGCGTGAGAAGAAGGCCGCCAAGCCCCAGCGCGACCCCTGGTCCGAGCGGGTGCTCAGCCGCGGCACGGCCCCGATCGCCTTCGCCGTCGGCGTCGCGCTCAACCTGCCCGGCGCCTTCTACCTGGTGGCGCTCAAGGACATCGCCCAGGGCCAGGACGGCCTCGGCAACCAGGTCGTCGCGATCGTGATCTTCAACCTGATCATGTTCGCGCTCGCCGAGGTGCCGCTGCTCGGCTACTCGTTCGCGCCCGAGGCGACCCAGGCCAGGGTCGAGCAGCTGAACGAGTGGATGGCCCGCAACGCGCGCCAGATAGTGATCGTCGTCGCGACGACGTTCGGTCTCTATCTGGTCGCGCGCGGGGTCGTCGGCGTGGTCTAGCCGATCAGCTTCGCCTTCGCCCGGTCGAACTCCTCGGCAGAAATCGCGCCCTTTTCCTTCAGGTCGTTCAGCTTGTGCAGTTCGTCGGCCGGCGAGCTGTGCGCCTGCTCGCGAATGTAGGCGTCCATGTGCTGCTTGGCCTCCGCCTGCGCCTTGATCGCCCTTTCGCGCATGCCCTCGCCGCGAGCGATCAGGTAGATCAGCGCCGTCAGGAACGGGATGAAGACCAGGAACAGGACCCAGACGGCCTTGGCCCAGCCGGACAGCTCGTGATCGCGGAAGAGGTCGGAGAGGATCGTGATCAGGATCCAGATCCAGATCACGAAGAAGAAGATCTCGAAGGCGAGGAGCAGAGCTTCGCCCAGATTGATGTCGGCGAGTGGCAAGGGGTGTCCTTTCGGTCTTTCGGTCGGTTTGGCGGCTGAAGCCGCCCCGGTTCAATTCCTCACGCTATTCGGGGTCCCTGCCTGCTGCATCCGTAGTTTTCGGCATCGCGTAGAGGACGGCGGCGACCGCGGTGGCGAGGTTGAGGCTCGAGACGCCCTCGCGCATCGGGATCGCGAGGCGCGCGTCGGCGCCGGCGAGCAACTCCTCGCTGAGCCCGTAGCGCTCGGTCCCGAAGGCGAGCACGGAGCGGGGAGCCAGCTCCCGCGGGGAGACGGCGTCGCCGCCCGGGTCGACGGCGACCAGCGGCCGCTCGCCAACCGGCGGCCCCTCGACCGCGGCCACGGGCAGGGCGAAGTGCAGGCCGGCGGCACCGCGCAGGGCCTCGGGGGACCAGGGGTCGTTGCCGCCGGTGGTGAGGACCGCGGCGGCGTCGGCGGCGGCCGCGACCCGCACGCAGGCTCCCATGTTCCCCATCGTGCGCGGATCCTCGAGCAAGACGACCGGCGCGGGGCGCTCGTTCGCGAGCGCGGCGGAGACGTCGACAAACGGGCGCCGCGCGATCGCGACGGCGCCGGTGCGCGGCGCGTGGGGAACCATCCGCTCCAGCTCCCCGGCGTCGATGCGGGCGACGCGGCCGGCCAGCGAGCCGGCCAGGTCCGGTGCCAGGTCCGTCGCCAGCCGGTCGAGCTGCTCGGGGTCGACGGCGACGGCCTCGACGATCTCCGCGCCGAAGCGCAGCGCGTGCTTGAACGCGTGGAAGCCCTCCAGCACCGCCAGCTCGCGGTCGCGGCGGGCGGCGCGGAAACGCTGCACGAGGGCTTCGCTCACCCGCGCATCAATAGCCGATCGTGTCGATTCAGGAGGCGGCGCGGAAGCGGGCGGCGCGAACCGGGGGCTCGCAATCGGCAAGCGAATCGAGGAACGAGGTCAGGTAGCGGCCGATCACCTTGCCGCCTCGCTGGTCTCCCCACTGCGGCTCCTCGCTGAGGCTCGACGTCTCGCCGTGGCCGCCCGTCGGGCGCCCGTACAGATACCGCGGCTCCCTCCCGGTCCAGAGCACCCCGCGCAGGACCGGGTCGAATGGCTCAGGGTCGACCTCGGCTCCCTGCTCGGCGGCGATCAGCCTCGCCGCCGCGTCGGCCTGCTGGGTCGCGATCCCTCCCTGCTTGACTGGGAACCCGGTCACGTCGCCGGCGGCGAAGACCCGCTCGAGGCCGATCGCCCGGCAGTGCTCGTCGACGCCGACGAAGCCGTCCGCGTCGTGCGGGACCCCCGAGACCCGCCGGCCCTCGAGCCGGGGCAGGCTGATCACGGCGTCCGCCGCGATCTCCTCGCCGGGGGCGATCCGCAGCCGGCCGTCCTCGCAGGAGACCGGGTGGACGCCGGCGAGAACCTCGATCCCGCGTTCCTCGAGCAGGTCGCTCATCTGCTCCGCGGCGCGCCGGCCGAAGAGCTCGAGCGGAGCGTCCTCCGGGGTGACGACCGTGATTCGAGTGCGAGCCCGACGGGACTTGGCCAGCTCGCTCGTGCCGAGCAGGGCGAGCTCGTAGAGCGGCAGCGCCCAGCTCTGACCGCCGGGCATCGTGAAGACGAGGCTGCGCAGGTCGCCGGCGCGCAGGCTGGCTATCGCCTCGCCGACCTGGCCTTCGTCGGCGACGCCCCAGAAGGTGATCGCCCCCGGCACGGCCCAGAGCATGCGGGCGCCGGTCGCGACCAGGAGGTGGTCGTAGGGCAGCCGCTCGCCGTCGCGGGTGATCGCGAGCCGGCGTTCGGGCTCGATCGCGACGATGCCGTCGGCGTGGAAGGAGGCGCCGCAACGTTCGGCGAGCGTCGCCATCTCGTAGCGGAAGACGCGTGTCGCCCCGTAGGGCTCGCCGACGGCGAAGGGGCGGAAGGCGAACTCACGGCGGGGGTCGCGCATCTCCACCGCGACCCTCTCGCCGGCGAGGTCGCCGAGCGCGAGCGCCGCCTCGATGCCGGCGATCCCGCCGCCGGCGATCAAGACCCGGGCGCGGTACCCGTCGTGGCTCGTCCCGGCCATGCTCATGCCGCTCCGCTCCCGGCGGCGTCGAGCGCCGCGATCACTTCCGCGTCGGAGACCTGGGAGAAGTCGCGGTACCACTGACCGACGCCGTAGAGCAGCGGCGGTTCGCTCAAGCAGAGAACCTCATCGGCCTCCTCGCGCAGGCGCAGGGCCGAATCGGGGGTGCAGACGGGCACGGCGAGCAGCAGGCGGCGCGGCCGTAGGCGGCGCACGGCGCGCAGCGCGGCCGTGTCCGTTACCCCGGTGGCGACGCCGTCGTCGACGACGATCGCCGTCCGACCCCGCAGGTCGATCAGCGGGCGTTCACCGCGGTAGGCGGCGACCCGCCGGCGCAGCTCCTCGGCCTCACGGGAGACGATCGAGTCGAGCACGCCGCCGTTGATGCCGAGCACGGCCAGCGCCTCGGAATCGAAGACGCGGATGCCGCCCTCGGCGATCGCGCCGATCCCGTACTCGGGGTTGTGGGGGGCACCGAGCTTGCGCACCGCGAGGACCTCAAGCGGAGCTTCGAGCGCCGCCGCGATCTCCTCGGCGACCGGCACGCCGCCGCGCGGCAGGCCGATGACGACAGGATCCTCGTCTCGACAGGCGAGCAGCTCCGCCGCCAGGCGCCGCCCCGCGTCGTGGCGGTCGCGGAACCGAATCGGTCGGGAGCCCACCTCTGCCTCTGCCGAAGCCATGCTCCGATTGTGCTGGCTGGAACCGGCCACGGCATCGGGGGATTGCCCCCGATCTGTTCGGCTTTTCCCGGATGCCGGCCGGAGGCGACGCGCGTAGATTCGCCGCGATGGCCAAGATCGACGGCAGATCGAGGACGCGAGCGCCGTGCGCCTCCTAGTCGGGTTCGACGGGAGCGACGGCGGGCGCGACGCGCTCGAGCTGGCCCGCCGCGTAGCCGAGCCCGCACAGGCAGGCCTGCTCGTCGTCGCCGTCGTCCCCTACGGCCCGCTCCCCGTCGACTTCCGCGCCCTGGAGAGCGACGCGGCGGCGGAAGCCGAGCCGCTCTTCGAGGAGGCCCGCGAGGACCTCGCCGGCCTCGAGGTCCACACCCGCGGCTTCGGCGGCGGCTCGCCGGCGGGGGTGTTGACCGATCTCGCCGAAGCCGAGTGGATCGACCTGATCATCGTCGGCTCGCCCCATCGCGGCGCGATCGGCCGGGCGCTGATCGGCAGCGTCGCCGAGGGCCTCCTGCACGGCGCGCCCTGCCCGGTCGTCGTCGCCCCGCGCGGCTACGCCGAGGAGCGGCACGAGCCGGCGCGGCGGATCGCCGTCGCCTACGACGGCACGCCCGAAGCGAAGGCCGCGCTGCGCCGGGCCGAAGCGATCGCCGCCCCGACCGCGGCGACGATCGACGTGCTTACCGTGGTCGCGCCACCGATCGGGATGCCGGGCGTCGTCGGCTACACGCCGATCGACCCGCCCGACCCGGACCGGATCCTCACCGAGGCGGTCAACTCGGTCGACTCGGGCCTGGCAGCGACGGGCCGCCGGCTCGACGGGCCGCCCGCGCGAACGCTCGCCGAGGCCTGCGAGGACGGCGTCGACCTGCTGGTCGCCGGCTCGCGCCGCTACGGGCCGGTGATGCGGGTCCTGCTCGGCTCGGTCTCGACCCAGCTGGTCCACCTCGCCCCCTGCCCGGTGCTGGTGGAGCCAAGGCCATGAGCGCGGCGGTCGAAGTCGCCGACGCCGTGCGCCGCTTCGCCGAGCTCTCCCGCGCCGACGTCGCCTACGCCGGCGGCAAGGGCGCCAACCTCGGCGAGTTGACGGCGGCGGGCCTGCCGGTACCGCCCGGGTTCGTCGTCGGCGCCCCCGCCTACGCGGCCTTCTGCGACGGCGGCGGCCTGCGCGGCCGGATCAAGACCCGGCTCGCCGGTGTCGACGTCGAGGACACCGAGGCGCTCGAGCGGGCCGCGACCGAGGTCCGCGCCGAGGTCGAGGCCGAGCCGCTGCCCGACGGCCTCGCCGCCGCGATCGGCGACGCCTACGACGAGCTGGCCGGCGACGACCCCCGCGCCGCCGTCGCGGTGCGCTCCTCGGCGACGGCCGAGGACACCGAGTCGGCCTCCTTCGCCGGCATGAACGAGACGCTGCTCAACGTGCGCGGCCGCGAGGCGGTGCTCGAGGCGGTGCGCCGCTGCTGGTCCTCCCTCTTCGGCGCCCGCACCGTCTACTACCGGGCCAAGCGCGGCTTCGGCCAGGCCGACATGGACATCGCCGTCGTCGTCCAGGCCCAGATCCGCTCGACCCGCTCGGGCGTGATGTTCACCATCGACCCGGCCTCCGGCGCCGTCGACCGGCTGATCGTCGAGGGCGCCTTCGGGCTCGGCGAGTCGGTCGTCTCCGGCTCGGTCTCCCCCGACCGCTACGTCGTCGCCAAGGAGACGCTGACGACGCTGCGGCGGGAAGTGCGACGCAAGGAGCTGACGATCGAGCCGAACGGAGACGGCGGCACGACGACGCGCGAGCTCGCCGGCGAGGAGGCCGAGCGACCGGTGCTCAGCGACGAGGAGGTGCGGCGGGTTGCCGCGCTTGGCGTCCGCATCGAGCGCCACTACGGCGCCCCGCAGGACACCGAGTGGGCGGTCGACGCCGACGGCGCGATCTGGATGCTGCAGTCCCGCCCGGTCACGGCCACCGGCGGCGTGCCGCTCGCCGAGCCTCGCCAACAGCAGCGCGGCGAGGTCCTGGTCCGCGGCCTCGGCGCCGCCCCGGGGATCGCCTCCGGCGCCGTGCGCGCGATCGCCGAGCTGTCGGCGGCCGACGGCCTGCGCGAGGGCGAGGTGCTCGTCACCCACATGACCGCCCCCGATTGGGTGCCGCTGATGCGGCGTGCGGCGGCGATCGTCACGGATTCCGGCGGCATGACCTGCCACGCCGCGATCGTCTCGCGCGAGCTCGGCATCCCCTGCGTGGTCGGGACCGCCGAGGCGACCAAGGTCCTGCGCGACGGCGAGCTGGTCACCGTCGACGCCGGCGAGGGCGTCGTAACCGAGGGCGCGAGTGCGCCCGCGCGGCCCCCGGCGGCCGAGCCCGGCAGCGGCTCGGCCGCCCCGGCCGCACCCGTGACCGGCACCAAGGTCCTCGTCAACCTCTCCGAGCCCTCGCGGCTGGAGCGGGCGGCCGGGCTCGACGCCGACGGCTGCGGCCTGCTGCGCGCCGAGCTGATGGTGGTAGAGGCGCTGGAGGGCGTGCACCCGCGACTGTTGATCGAGGAAGGGCGCGGCGAGCGCTTCGTCGAGCGCATGGCCGAGTCGCTGAACGCCTTCGCGGCCGCCTTCGCACCGCGGCCGATCACCTACCGCACGATCGACTTCCGCACCAACGAGTTCCGCGGGCTGCGCGGCGGCGAGCGCTTCGAGCCCGAGGAGGCCAACCCGATGATCGGCTACCGCGGCGCCCTGCGCTACGTGCGCGAGCCCGACCTGCTGCGGCTCGAGCTCGACGCGATCGCCCGCGTCTGGGAGGAGGGACACACCAACTTCCACGTGATGATCCCCTTCGTCCGCACCCCGCGCGAGGTCGTCGCCGTGCGCGAGCAGATGACGGCGGCGGGGCTGCTCGGCCGCCCCGGCTTCGAGCTCTGGGTGATGGCCGAGGTCCCCTCGGTCCTCTTCCACCTGCCCCGCTACGCGGAGCTGGGCGTGGCCGGGATCTCGATCGGCTCCAACGACCTGACCCAGCTCCTGCTGGGCGCCGACCGCGACTCCGAGCTGGTCGCCGACGTCTTCGACGAGCGCGACGCGGCGGTCACCGAATACGTCTCGCAACTGCTCGACCGCGCCCGCGAGCTCGGCCTGCGGACCTCGATCTGCGGCCAGGCGCCCTCGGTGCACCCCGAGTACGCCGAGCTCCTGGTGCGAGCAGGGATTGACGCGATCTCGGTCAACGTGGACGCGCTCGACCGGGCGCGGCGGCTGATCGCGGCCGCCGAGCGGCGGCTGCTGCTCGACGCGGCGCGCTAGCCGTCGTCGATCAGGCTGTCGATCAGGGCCACGTATTCGCGCAGGCGGCCGATCGCGAGGAAACGGTCCTTGACCCGCCGGCGGGCGCCGGTGCCGAGGCGCGCCGCCTCGGCCGGATCGTCGAGGACGCGCTGGATGGCGACGGCGAAGGCCTCGAGGTCGTGGGGGTCCGCGATCAGGACGCCGCTCTCGCCGTCGACGATCTGGTCCTGGATGCCGCCGACGCGGCTGGCGACCACGGGCTTGCCCTTCCACATCGCCTCGGCGACGGTAAGGCCGAAGCCCTCGGCGAGGCTCTTCTGGACGATGACGTCAGCGCGACGCTGGATCGCGTTGACCATCGCCGCGTTCTCGTCGAGGTCGTCCATCGGCAGGCTGGCGAGGTGGACCCGGGCGCGCACGTCGCCGGGCAGCGCCCGCCAGGACTCGGCCACGTGGCCGTATACCGCTATGCCCTCGGGGTCGTCGGAGACCGCCGACGCGCTTGGCCCAACCAGAGCGAGGTGCGCGTCAAGGGCGCTGACGTGACCGGCGAAGCACTCGAGCAGCCCGCTCGGGTCCTTGAGCCGGTCCCAGCGCGAGACCTGGACCACGAGCCTGGCCTCATGCGGCACCAGCCCCTCCTGCAGCAGCGCCGCCGGTCGCTCCACCCGGCCTGGCGTTCCGTCACCGCGATCGAAGCTCGGTGCCGTCGGCGGCTCGCCGTCGGCGAGGCCCAGGACGCGCAGGATCGCGGCGACATCGTCGCCCGACAGCTCCTGGTTCTTTGGGGCGAAGGGATCGATCGCCGGCGGCATCAACCAGACCTTCTCCCTGCGCAGCCCCTCCCAGACGTACTTCTCCCGCGAGAAGACGTAGGCGTCGGCGAGCTCGACGTAGGGGCGCAGGAAATCCCAGGCGCGGCGGGCCAGCGCCCCCGGCGCGTCGACGCCGATGTGGCAGCGCCAGATCGTCTTCACGCCGAGCTCACGCGTCGCCGGCACCAGGCCCGCGGTCTGCGGGTCGTGCAGGTAGACGACGTCGCCGGGCTGGATCAGCCGGGCGAGCTGCTCACCGCTGGAGCGCAGGGCGCCCTCGTAGAGCGCCCGCTCCTCGTCCCCCAGCGGTCCGCCGTCGCCCGGGTCCTCGTGCAGGCGGTTGTGCAGGCGCTTGGTCAGGGCGAAGAACTCGGGCTCCTCGCGCAGCACCGCCCAGCGAGTGTCGACGCCGGCCCCGCGCACGTAGGGCAGCAGCGAGTGGAGGATCTCGGCGACGCCGCCGCCGTGCGCGGTCGAGTTGACGTGCCAGATCGCCCGCCCCGCGAACCTCTCCCGCGCCCGTGCCGCGACCGTCTCGAAGGCCGGGTACTCCTCGCCCAACAGCTCACGGAACCGCTCCAGCGGCTGCGGCGCGATCTGCACCAGCTCGGGTCTCGCCACGGCGCAAGCCTCCCACCTCGCGACGGCGCGCGAAAGGGTGGAACCCCGGCGGACAGTCCGTATCTAATACCGATGCCCTTTCTCCACATCGGGCCTAGCGTCTGTCGCTCCAGCACCGCGGACCAAAGGAGCGAACCGATGGCGGAGACGATGAAGGCTGCGGTATTCGAGGGCAACGAGCGGATCGTTCTGGAGGAGAAGCCGATCCCCGCCTGCGGCCCAACCGACGCGATCGTGAAGATCTCGCTGACGACGATCTGCGGCACCGACGTGCACATCTGGCGCGAGGAGTACCCGGTCGAGCAGGGCCGCATCGTCGGCCACGAGCCGGTCGGCACGATCCACCGGCTCGGCGACGCCGTCTCCGGCTACGAGGTCGGCGACCGGGTCCTGGTCGGCGCGATCACGCCCTGTGGCACCTGCTTCTACTGCCAGAACCACAACGAGGCCCAGTGCTCGGGCTACGAGGACGAGTGGCGGATGATCGGCGGCTGGCAGCTCGGCAACTCGATCGACGGCGTCCAGGCCGAGTACTTCCGCGTGCCCTACGCCCAGGCCAACATGGCGAAGATCCCCGACGACCTCTCAGACGAGCAGTGCGTGCTGCTCGCCGACATCGCCTCGACCGGGATCTCCGCGGCCGAGACCGCCGGCGTGCGCATCGGCCAAACCGTCGCGGTATTCGCCCAGGGGCCGATCGGCCTCTGCGCGACCGCCGGCGCGCGACTGATGGGGGCCTCGCTCGTCATCGGCGTCGACCGCATCGCGGGCCGGCTCGAGCTCTCGAAGAAGATGGGCGCCGACGAGACGATCGACTTCTCCGAAGAAGACCCGATCGCCGCGATCAAGAGGCTGACCGGCGATCGCGGCGTCGACGTCGCGATCGAGGCGCTCGGCACCCAGCAGACCTTCGAGTCCTGCCTCGAGGCGACCCGCCCCGGCGGCATCGTCTCCAGCCTCGGCGTCTACGGCGGCAAGCTCGAGATCCCGCTCGAGCCCTTCGTCTACGGCATCGGCGACAAGAGGATCCTCACCACCCTCTGCCCGGGCGGCAAGGAGCGCATGCGCACCCTGATGGAGATGGTCCGCCACGGCCGCCTCAACCTCGACCCGCTGATCACCCACCGCTTCTCGCTCGACCAGATCGAGGAGGCCTACGACCTCTTCGGCAACCAGCGCGAAGGCGTGGTCAAGGTGGGTTTGACGCCGTAGCGGCCCTCGCAAGGGCCCGACGGGCCTAAGAACGCACCTATAGAGCGCTTTTCGGCCCGTCGGCCCAAACGTATCACGGGTGATACACTCGACCCCATGGCGAAGGTGAGCATTCGGGAGCTTCGAAATCACGGGGGCGAGGTCGTCGATCGTGCGGCCCGCGGCGAGCAGATCACGATCACGCGCTCTGGCAAGGAGGTCGCCGAGCTGCGATCCGTTCACGCGCCGCTGTCGGCGGAGGCGCTGCTCAGTCGCTGGAACCGTCTCCCGGCGATGGACCCGGCCAAGCTGAGGAAGGACGTCGACGAGCTACTCGATCCGAGGCTCTGAGGGCATGGCGCGACGCGCGGCCCGGGGAGTCATCGATACGTCCACGGTCATCCTCCTGCAGCGCCTGACCGATGCCTCGATCCTCCCCGAAGAACCCCTGATCACCGCGGTAACGCTCGCCGAGCTTGCCGTCGGCCCCCTCGTCGCCAACGATGACGAAGAACGCGCCACTCGTCAGGCGCACCTGCAGCAGGCCGAGTCCGACTTTGCCCCCCTCCCCTTCGACGCCGACTCGGCACGCGCGTTCGGACGTGTCGCGGCATCCCTGAGGCGCGCCGGTCGCAAGGCGTCGGCGAGGGCGTACGACGCGATGATCGCCGCGACGGCGATCGCCAACGATCTCCCCGTTCATACGTGCAACCCAGACGACTTCGCTGGTATTGCCGGGGTGGAGGTCATCTCCATACCGGTGCCGGACAGGAACGAGACGATCGGCTAGACCCGATCGCGGTTGCCTGACCGGAAACTTTGGGTAGGTGATCCAAATGCCCCAGCTGGTCCTTGGCCCCCTGCTGCGCTACGTCTCCGAAACCGAGGCGACGATCTGGATCGAGACCGACGCGGCCTGCGAGGTCGAGGTGCTCGGGCACCGCGAGCGGACCTTCGGCTTCGACGGCCACCACTACGCGCTGGTCCGGGTCGAGGGGCTCGAGCCCGGCGGCTTCTACGAGTACGAGGTGGCGCTCGACGGCGAGCGACGCTGGCCCTCGCCCGGCTCCACGATGCCGCCGAGCGCGATCCGCACCTTCTCCCCCGGCAAGCCGCTCGACGTCTGCTTCGGCTCCTGCCGCGTCGCGGTCCCGCACGAGGAGCCGTATACGAAGACCAAAGACGAAGACCCGTGCGGGCACGAGCTCGATGCCCTGCATGTGCTGGCCGAGCAGATGATGCGCCAGAAGCGCGACGAGTGGCCGGAGCTGCTCTTCCTGCTCGGCGACCAGATCTACGTCGACGAGGGCTCGCCTAAGACCCACGAGAGGATCCGCGCTCGCCGCGACACGAGCGAGCCGCCCGGAGAGGAGATCCTCGACTTCGAGGAGTACAGCTGGCTCTACGAGGAGTCCTGGAGCGATCCGACGATCCGCTGGCTGTTCTCGACCGTCTCGATCTCGATGGCCTGGGACGACCACGACATGAGCGACGACTGGAACATCTCGCGCTCGTGGCACGAGGAGATGGACCGCAAGGAGTGGTGGCACAGGCGCGCCACCGACGGCGTCGCCAGCTACTGGATCTATCAGCACCTCGGCAACCTCTCGCCGCGCGAGCTCGACGAGAACGAGGTCTACGCGCGGGTGCGCGGCAACCCGGACGCGACCGGGGTGCTGCGCGGCTGGGCGAAGGAGATCGAGACCACCGCCGCCGGCACGCGCTGGAGCTTCTGCCGCGACGTCGACGGCGTGCGGGCGATCTTCATGGACTCGCGGGCGGCGCGCGTGCTCACCGACGAGCGGCGCTCGATGTTCGACGACAAGGTTTGGGACTGGATCGTCGCCCACACCAGCGGCGAGTTCGACCACCTGCTGCTCGCCACCACGGTCCCCTATCTCCTCTCTCCCGGCTTCCACCACCTCGAGGCCTGGAACGAGCGCCTCTGCGACGGCGCCTGGGGACGGGCGCTGGAGCGGCCGAGCGAGAGGCTGCGCCGCGCCGTCGACTTCGACCACTGGGCCGCCTTCCAGTTCTCGTTCCGGCGCCTGCGCGAGCTGCTCGAAGAGGTGGGCTCGGGCAGGCGCGGCAAGGCGCCGGCTTCGATCGTGCTGCTCTCCGGCGACGTCCACCACGCCTACCTCTGCGACGTCGCCTTCCGGCCCGAGGCGGGCGTGCGGAGCGCCGTCTACCAGGCCGTCTGCTCGCCCTACCGCAACCCGCTCGACGCCAAGGAGCGGCGGGTCATCCGGGCCGGCTTCTCCCGCCCCTTCGCCGCCGCGGCCCGCGGCCTGGCCCAGCTCGCCGGCGCGCCCGACCCCGGCATCCGCTGGCGTCTGCTCGAGGGCCCCTACTTCGACAACCAGGTCGCCACCCTGCGCCTCGACGGCCGCGAGGCGAGCGCCCGCCTCGACAAGACCGTCGCCGGCGATGAGGAAGAGCGGCGCCTGGAGAAGACCTTCGAGCGGCGAATCGCCTGACGAGCCCTCAGTGGTCCCGCTGGCCGAACCGGCCGGGACGGGGCAGCGGCTCGCCGAGGATCAGGCGGGCGCGGTAGTAGAGGGCTTCGAAGGCCTGCGTGTCGAGGTCGTCGACGGCGCTCCGCTCGCGACCGGGCTGGGTGGAGGTCTCCCCCGGCCCGCCTCCGCTCGGAGCCTGGCGCAGGACGCCCTGCAGGCGGCCCCGCGAGACGATCCTCGTGTGCTTCGGTGCGTCGCTCACCTCCGCGCTCCTTTCCTGTGTAAATTGATCATATAACTCAAGAATAGCACCTAGACCGCTGACTTCGCCTTTCTTCGCCTATAGGACGAGAAAAGACGAAGTCAGCTAAAACGGTGTGGCGAGACGGGCGGGGCGCCACCCGGCAAAGCGCGCCCCGCCCATCGCCCCTTCAGACGGCTGCAGATACCTCTGCGTTGTCGCCACCCGCCGGGCCGCGGGGAGTCGATGCCCCACCGCCGTCGGGTGACGCGTCACCGCTGAAGCTCTTGGTCTGGCCCGGGCGCAGGTAGACGATCTGTCCCTCGCGCAACTCCAGCCTCTGGAGCTCGCCGCGGGTCAGCTGCGCCCAGACCTCGGTGCCGTCGCCGAGCACGAACTCGATCCGGACCTCGAATCCGAGGGCGACGACACGCTGCACCATCGCCTCCTCCGACCCCTCCTCGGAGTCGAGCGAGACGGACATGTCGTGGGGCCGTACGAAGTGGTTGCCGAGCCGGTTGACCTCGCCGACGAAGCTCATCACGAACTCGTTCGCCGGGTGGTCGTATAGGTCGGCAGCGTTGCCGGACTGCTCCACCCTCCCTTCGTTCATCACGACCAGCTGGCCGGCGACGTCCATCGCCTCCTCCTGGTCGTGGGTGACGAAGATCGTCGTCACGTGCATCTCGTCGTGGAGGCGACGCAGCCAGGTGCGCAGGTCCTTGCGCACCTTGGCGTCGAGCGCGCCGAAGGGCTCGTCGAGCAGCAGCACCTGCGGCTCGACCGCCAGCGCCCGGGCCAGAGCCATGCGCTGGCGCTGACCGCCGGAGAGCTGCGAGGGGTAGCGCTCGGCGAGCCCGTCGAGCTGGACCAGCTGGAGCAGCTCATGGACCCTGGCGGAGATCTTCGCCTTGTCCCACTTGCGGATCTTCAACCCGAAACCGACGTTCTCGAAGACCGTCATGTGCTTGAAGGCGGCGTAGTGCTGGAAGACGAAGCCGACTTCGCGCTTCCGCGTCGGCTTCCTCGAAACGTCCTCGTCTTCGATCAGGACGCGGCCGGCGTCGAGCGCCTCGAGCCCGGCGATCGCCCGCAGCAGCGTCGACTTGCCGCTGCCACTGGGGCCCAGCAGGGCGGTAAGCGAGCCGTTCGGAACTTCTATCGATACGTCGTTGAGGGCCTGAAAGTCACCGAAGCGCTTGAATGCTCCCTCGACTGTGATTCCCATCAGGCGTCCTCCTTTCTCTTTAGGACGTTCATTGCGAGCAGGGTCGTCAGGGCAAGCAGGGCGAGCAGGACCGAGGCGCCAAACGCCCCCGGCAGGTTGAAGTTCTGGTACTGCTTCTCGACGAAGAGCGGCAGCGTCTGCGTCTGACCGGAGATCGAGCCGGAGACGACCGAGACGGCGCCGAACTCCCCCAGCACGCGGGCGGTGGTGAGGACGACGCCGTAAGCGACGCCCCAGCGGATCGCGGGCAGAGTGACCCGCCAGAAGGTCTGCCAGGCGTTGGCGCCGAGGGTCGAGGCGGCCTGCTCCTGCTCGGTGCCGATCTCCTGCAGCACCGGCACCGTCTCGCGCACGACGAAGGGCAGCGAGACGAAGATGCTCGCCAGGACCATCCCCGGCAGCGAGAAGAGGACCTTGATCCCCGCTTCGGCCAGCGCCGGTTCGAGCCAGCCGGTGGTGCCGTAGAGCAGGAAGAGCGAGAGCCCGATCACCACCGGCGAGATCGCGAAGGGCAGGTTGATCACGGCGTCGATCAGCGGGTTGCCGCGGCTGCGGTGGCGGACGAGCAGCAGCGCGCAGCCGATCCCGAAGACGGTGTTCAGCGGCACCGCGATCGCGACCATCAGCAGGGTCAGCTTCAGCGCGTTCAGCCCATCGGGTGAGGTGATCGCGTCGAGCGGCGGAGCGATGCCGTGTTCGAACGTCTTGTAGAAGATCAACCCCAGCGGCAGCAGGAGCAGGAGCAGGACGTAGCCGAGGCCGAGCACGCGCAGGCCCCAACGGCTGGTCGCGGTGCCGCTCATCAGCCCGCCCCTCCCGATCCGGCGAAGGGCATGATCGTCGTGTCGACCTCCGGTGCCGGGCGTTCGTGGCGGCCGGCCCAGCGCTGGATCAGGCCGACGACGACGAGGCAGAGGAGCGCGGCGAGGAGGAGCACGACCGATACCGCCGCAGCGCCGGTGTCGTTGCCGGACTCGATCTGCTGGCGGATGTAGACCGAGGAGACCATCGTGTCCGGCAGGCCGCCGGCGAAGAGCAGGACCGAGCCGAACTCGCCGAGCGCCCGGGCGAAGGCGAGCGCGATCCCGGCGCCGAGGCCCGGCAACAGGTTGGGAAAGATGATGCGGCGAAAGACGGTAAAGCCGCCGGCGCCGAGCGAGGCGGCTGCCTCCTCCATCTCCCGGTCCAGCTCCATCAGCAGCGGCTGCACCGCGCGGACGACGAAGGGCAGGGTGACGAAGCAGAGGGCGACGACAACCGCGGCCTGGGTCGCGGCGATGTCGACCCCGACGGGGCTGCGGGCGCCCCAGAGCTCGAGCAGGATCAGGCTGGCGACGATCGTCGGCAGCGCGAAGGGAAGGTCAATGACGGCGTTGACGACAGCCTTGCCAGGGAAGTCGTCGCGAACCAGCAGCCAGGCGAGGATCGTGCCAAAGACGGCGTTGATCGCGACGACGATCAGCGAGGCGATCAGAGTCAGCTCGAGCGAGCGCAGGGCCTGGGTCGAGGTGACCTGGTCCCAGAAGGTGCCGAGACCCTCGCTCAACGACTGGTTCGTCAGCGCCGCCAGCGGCAGCAGGACGAGGACGCTGAGGTAGAGCACGACCAGGCCCCGGCCGACGCCGGCGCTGAGCCCGGGCAGGCGGAGGCCCGCCCGGGCTGGTGCTGGAATCGATGTCGCGCTTGCCGGGTGCGCGGACATCAGCCTGAGGTCGAGACCCCGAGTTCTGTCTCGATCTTGGCGACCGAGCCGGTTTCATCGTCGAAGAAATCGTCGTTGACCTTGCTCCAGCCGCCGAACTGGCCGATCTTGAACAGTTCCTTCGGGGTCGGGAACCGCTTCGGATCGACCAGTTTCGGGTTGACCGGCCGGTAGCCGTTTTCGGCCCAGATTTCCTGGCCTTCGTCGGACCAGACGAATTCGAGGAAGTCTTCGGCCGCCGGCTCCGGGGCGCCGGTCGTCACCGCGATCGGGGTTTCGATCAGGATCGTCGAGGGCGGCACGACGTATTCGAGGTCTTCGCCTTCTTTTTCGGCCTTGATCGCCTCGTTCTCGTAGCCGAGCAGGACGTCGCCCTGGCCCTGGGTGAAGGCGGCGAGCGCGTCACGGGCGCTGCCCGGCTGCGCCACCGTCTTTTCGAGCAGCGTCTTGACCCCTTCCAGCGCCTGGTCGGGAGACTTGCCCTCGTTGATCAGGGTGCCGTAGACGGCCATGATGTTCCAGCGGGCGGCGCCGGAGCTGAACGGGTTGGGGGTGACGACCTCGACGTCCTTGCTCAGCACGTCGTCGAGGGTCTCGATGCCCTTCGGGTTGCCCTTGCGGACGCTGATCACGACCACCGAGTCCTGGGCGATGCCGCCGTAGGGCTGCTTATCCCAGCCCGTGGCGACGAGGCCGCCTTCTTCGACCAGCCGTTCCATGTCGCCGGCCTGGGCGAAGTGGACGACCGAGGCGGGCTGGCCCGCGACGACGGCGCGGCTCTGGTCGCCCGAGGCGCCGAAGGAGTTGCTGAAGCTGACGCCGCTGCCGGCCGAGGTCTTCTCGAAGGCCGGCTCGAGGTCTTCCTGGTACACGGCTTCCGGGGTCGAGTAGCCGACCACGTCGAGCTTGGCGCCATCGGAGGCGCTGGCGCCGTCGCCCCCACCCCCGCATCCGGCTCCGACCAGAGCCACGGCGAGCGCCAGCGGCACGAGGAGGAGGGCGACCTTGGCGTCGCGAGGGTCGAGTGTCTTGAGGGCCTTGCGCATGTACCGAAATCCTTCCTTTGTTGACTGACTTAGAAGAGAAGCGGTCGGCACTGTAGCACAATGTCTATTTAGAAAGTCAGGAATACCCCCAAAAGAAATGCCTGACCAGTCGAGGCTGACAACGGTTCCCGTCCTGGCCAGGCCGCGCCAACATACCGTAAGACGGGCTATCTACCGGTTTACGGGAAGGGGCAAGGGGACCGCGTGTTTATGCTCGAAAACCCAGGTTGGCCATGGCCAACCCGAGAGCAGACAGCGACGCCAGCCGAGCGCTGGCCCTCGGCGCCCTGCTGCGCAAGCTGCGCCGGGAACGCGGCCTGACCCTCGAACAGCTCGCCCAGCGCATCCCAATGTCGGCCTCCAACCTCTCCCGCGTCGAGCTCGGCAGTCAGGGCCCGCCTGCCGACGAGGTGATCGAGCGCATCGCCAAGGCGCTTGACGCCGACGTCGCCGAGCTGCTCCACGCGGCGGGACGAGCGGGCGGCGGCGGATCCTTCGAACGGGCCGTGCTCGAGCGGCTCGACGAGATCGGCCGCGACGTGCGCGAGGTCAAAGACGCGATCGTCGCGCGCCGCGACGATAAGCAGGACGACTCTTAAGGCGAGGCCGCGAGAACCGCGGAGTGGCCGCGCCTGGCTCAGGCCGAGAGGTCGCGGCGCTCGAAGAGGAGTGCGCCGACGTAGGCGAGGGCGACAGCGACAGCCGTGACGCCGGCGAAGGCGAGCGGGTCGATGCCCTCTTCGACCGCCCGGCCGTAGTAGCGGAAGACCGAGCCGTAGCGGACCCAGTCGAGGCCGGTGTCGAGGCGCCCGACCAGATCGGCGACGTACATCGCGACCAGGGCGCCGGCGACCGAGCCGGTGACCACCGCGGTGTGCAGCGACCAGCCGGTGACGACGACGCCGAGCGCGGCGAAGAGCAGCGCCAGGGGCCAGACGCCGGCGTAGCCGGCCAGGGCGCGGTCGAAGGAGAGCCCAGAGCCGGCGAGGACGCTGCCCAGCATCGTGACCAGCACGCTGACCAGGAGCACGGCCGCGAGCTCGATCGCGGCCGCCGCGAACGCCGCCGCGACCAGCCGCCGGCGCGAGACCGGGGCCGAGAGCAGCACGTCGAGGCGGCCGCTTTCGGCTGCGCCCGACAGCCCGCTGGCGACCGAGCGCACGGCGAGGTAGCCGACGGCCAGCGGCACGATCAGGCTCAGCATCTCGGCGTTGAGGTACTGCTCGACGCTGGTCAGTTCGGCGATGCCGAAGGCCTGCTTGAGCGCTTCGGGATAGGAGGCGACGGCTTTCGCCAGCGCGTCTTCGACCGAGGGATAGATGGCGACGACGAAGGCCGACCAGAGCCCGATCGGCAGCCCCCAGGAAAGCAGCGAGCGCCGCCGCTCGTGCAGCTGCGCGACGATCAGCGGCCTCACTCCTCCCCTCCCCCCTCGTCGCGGTAGTAGGTGAGGAAGACCTCCTCGAGAGTGGGCCGGGCGAACTCGGCGCCGACGACGCCGGGGATCGCGCGCACGTCGGAGAGCTCGACCGCCTCGGAGAACTCGACCTCGACCTTGCGCCGCTCCACCGTCCTCCGCAGCAGGTCGGCGACGCGCTCGACCGCGACGAGGCGGCCGTCGCGGACGATCCCGACCCGGTCGCAGACGCGCTCGACCTCGTCGAGCTCGTGCGAGGAGAGGAAGACGGCGCAGCCGCGCTCGCGCTCCTCGCGCACGAGGGCGAGAAACTCCTCCTGCATCAGCGGGTCGAGGCCGTTGGTCGGCTCGTCGAGGATGAGCAGCTCGGGCGAGTGGAAGAGCGCGGCGATCAGGCCGACCTTCTGGCGGTTGCCGCGCGAGAGCTGTCCCAGGGGCCGGTCGAGGTCCGCCCGGAAGCGCCGCGCCAGCTCTTCGGCGCGGCCCAGCCCGTCGAGGCCGCGCAGCTTCGCCAGCAGGCTGAGCGCCTCGCGCCCCGTGGCGCGCTTGCCGTAGCCGAAGTCGCCGGGCAGGTTGCCAAGCCTGGCCCTGATCGCGACGCTGTCGCGGTGGCTGTCGAGCCCGAAGACGCGGGCCCTGCCGGCGCTCGGGTGCAGGAGGTCGAGCAGGGTGCGGATCGTCGTCGTCTTGCCGGCGCCGTTGGGCCCGAGGAAGGCGAAGACCTCTCCCGCCTCGACCGCCACCGTCACCTCCTCGATGCCGCGCGCGGCGCCGTAGAACTTGGACAGCGCCTCGGTCTCGATCACCGCCACGGCGTCATCCTGCCAAAGCCCTCCGCCGCCGAGGATCGCGCGACGGATCAGTGCGGGCTGGCGACGCCTCCGCCAGGGCCTACCGCCGGCGGCGCGGGCGCGGGCGCGGGTGCCGGCGCCGGTTCGGGCTCGGGTTCGGGTTCGGGTTCCGGCGCCGGTTCGGGGGCCTTGGCGCCGCCCTTGCCGCCTTTCTTGGCGTCTTCTTCGGGAGCTTCTTCGTATTCGTATTCGTTTTCGTATTCGCTCGAGGACCCTGCCGAGGCATGGTCGCTGTCGAGGCCGGAGAGCTCGGGCAGGCTCGTGGGTTCGTCGAATTCGGCACAGTCGCCGTTCGTCGCCGCTTCCATGAAGGAGCGCCAGATCGGGCCGGCCGTTGGCCCGCCGAAGCCGGTCGCTTCGCGCGACTGAGGATGACCGACCCAAACCGCGGTCGAGTAGAGCGGCGTGTAGCCGACGAACCAGGCGTCGGAGAGGTCCTCGGAGGTGCCGGTCTTGCCGGCCTCGGCGTTGCATCCCATGTAGGTGTAGCCGGCACCGGTGCCTTCCGTGATCACGGTCTCGAGGATCTTGGTTACGTCGTAGGCCTGCCCCTCGCTCAGCACCCGTTCGCCCTCGTCGGTGCTGGTCTCGTCGACCTTGCCGTCGGGGAACTCGACGCGGCTTATCGCGGTCGGATCGTGATGGATGCCGCCGCTGGCGAGGGTCGCGTACCCGTCGGCCTGTTCGAGCGGCGTCACCCCTTCGGCGAGACCGCCGATCGCCTCCGCCGGCACCGATTCGAGGTTCGCTTCAATCCCCATTTCATGCGCGGTCTGGGTCACGTTCTTGGGGCCGACGTCGAGATCGAGCTGGGCGAAGACGACGTTGACCGAGTCGGTCGTGGCGGCAGCCAGCGACATAGTGCCGCCGCCGGGCTCGGCGTTGTTGACGACCCAGGGTGGGCCGCCGCCGGGTATCTCCAGCGTCTTTGGCGACGTCCCGTCGTAGTAGGTGCTGTAGGGGTCGATCCCCTGCTTGATCGCCGTCGTCAGCACGTAGGTCTTGAACGAGGAGCCGGGCTGGCGGTGCGCCTGCCAGGCGTAGTTGAATTCGCTTTCGGTGTCGTAGCCTTCGGTCGAGGCGAGGGCGACGATCTCTCCGTTGGAGGGGTCGATCGAGGCCAGTGCCGCCGCCGGCCCGCCTTCCGAGTAGCAAACGCTGCACGAATCGACCGCTTCCTGCGCCCGTTCCTGCAGTTCGGGATCGATCGTCGTGTAGGCCTTGAGCCCACCGTTGCGGACGGTGTTGATCCCGTATTTGTCGATCAACTCCTGCTGGACGAGGTCGAAGAGGAAGGGGTCGCGGATCACCCGGTACTTGTGCCCGGGACTGAGCTCGAGGCCCTTTTTCAGGGTCTTCCGGTATTCGGCCCCGTCGATGTAGCCCTGCTCGTGCAGCGCCGCGAGGACCTCGTTGCGCCGCTGCCGGGCGGCGTGGGGGTCGAGGAAGGGGTTGTATTCGGATGGCGCCTGCGGCAGGCCGGCGATCAGCGCCGATTCGTTCAGCCCCAGGTCTTTCGCCGGCTTGCCGTAGTAGGTCTGCGCCGCGGCCTCGACCCCGACCGCGGTCTCGCCTTCGACCGTTCCGTAGGGGGCGGTGTTGAGGTAGGCCGTGAGGATCGCGTCCTTGGAGTGCGTTTCCTCCTCTTCTTCGGCGAGATGCGCTTCCTTGAGCTTGCGCTTGAGCGTCTCTTCGGGATTCTGGATGTAGAGGTTGCGGACCAGTTGCTGGGTGATCGTCGAGGCGCCCTGCACCGGCTTGCCGCCGGCGAGGATGTCCTTCCAGATCGCCCGGGCGATGCCGGTGTAGTCGAGCGCGCCGTGTTCGAAGAAGTTCTTGTCCTCGATCGCGATCGTCGCGTCGCGCAGGATCCGCGGCATCGCGCTTTCGCGCACCGGCTGGCGGATGTTTTCGGACTGGATGAAGCCGATCAGGCTGCCGTCGGCGGCGTAGATCGCCGAGGAGCGCCCCTTCTGCACCGGTTTGAGGCTGGAGAGCGGGGGGGCCGATTCGTAGACGTCGATCGCCCAGCTCGCGGCGATGCCGCCGGCGATCGCGACCGCGACGGCGAGGACCCCGAGGGGGACCAGCACCTTCTTCAACTTCGAGGTATGCGACGTGCGTCGTCGCCGTCGGGACCGGCGCGCCATTCGAACGCGAATTGTACGGAGGGCGCTAGGCTGGGCCCGCGATGACGAGGTTCCTGCACACGTGCTACCGGATCGGCGACATCGACCGCTCGGTCGCCTTCTACGAGAAGCTCGGTTTCGAGGAGAGCGGCCGGATGCCGATCGGCGAGGAGGCGATCAACGTCTTCATGAACCTGCCCGGCGAGGACCCGATCCTCGAGCTCACCTACAACCACGGCGTCACCGAGTACGAGCACGGCACCGGCTACAACCACATCGCCTTGGCCGTGGATGACCTCGACGCCACCCTCGAGCGCCTCGCGGCCGAAGGCATCGAGCCCGAAAAAACCCCCTACCGCCCCGGCGGCCGCAGCGAGGGCCACTTCATCTGCTTCCTTCGCGATCCCGACGGTTATCGGATCGAGCTGATCGGGGCGTAGATCGCGACGCGGCGATGGCCTCCCCGCGGTTGAAGGATTGCGAGTGAATGAGGGGACCTCACAATCCTCCAACCAGGGGCCCGCCGAAAAGGCTAGTGCGGGCCGGGGCAGTGCGGGTGGTCGTTTTCGCTCTGACAGGGGTTGCTGTTGGGATGGAACTGACCGGAGTTGCCGGCCTCGTTGGGGCCGCCGACCGCGTACGCGGGTCCCACGCTGATCAGGGTTATGGCCGCCGCGAGCGCGGCCACCTTGCGGACGCGTCTCATCGTCCACCTCCTTCGATTGGGTCCCTCGCCCCTACCCGAACATTCGCCTAACTAACTTTGACTTTTCGGATCGAGCTGCTAGGCCTTCAGGCCTCAACCACCTGAAACTGGCTCATCAGGCCGTGATCCTCGTGGTCGAGCATGTGGCAGTGGATGAGGAACTTGCCGGTGTAGTCGGCGAAGTGGCCGGCGACGAGGAGGCGTTCGTCGGGGTAGACGAAGAAGGTCTCCTTGAGACAGTCTTCCCAGGGCGGCGGCGGCTTGCCGTTGCGCGAGAGCAGGTACCAGTCGGTCAGGTGCATGTGCATCATGTGGGCGACGCTGGTGCGGTTGACGATCTCCCAGGTCTCGACCGAGCCGAGCTTGGGCTTGGCGTCGGCGCGGGCGGGGTTGAAGGTGCGCCCGTTGAGCAGCCAGACTGGCTTGAAGAGGCCGCCGATCGAGATCTCCCAGGTGCGGTCAGGCTCCTTCGGAGCGCGCTTGACCCAGCCCGGCAGCGGCCGCAACTCGCGCGGCACCCGCGTGCGGTCGGGCCGGCGCCGCGAGTCGACCCGGAACTGCATCAGCGCCCCGACGTAGGGCCGCGCCCCGACCGGGTGGCGCTTGCCGTGGCGCGGGCCGCTGCGCAGCTCGACCCTCTCCCCGGCCGCGCCTGAGAAGTCGACGACGACCTCGATCCGCTCCGCCGGCCCGATCGTCGCCTCCTCGCGCCGCACCGGCTTCGGCATCAGGCCGCTGTCGCTGCCGATCTGGATCAGCGGCGCGCCGTTGGAGAGGAAGAGGTTGTAGGCGCGGAACTGGGAGACGTTGAGGATGCGCAGCCGGTAGCGCTGCGGGGCGACGCGGTGGAACGGCATGTGGACGCCGTTGACCAGGATCAGATGGGCGGCGATGCCGTCGGCGGGGGGACGACGGTCGGTGAAGGGATCGGTGAGCTGGTTATGGCGATCGAGCGTGCGGTCGCCGATCATCAGCGCCAGATCGCGCTCGTCGCTTGGCAACGGCAGGCCGGCGTCGAAACCGTCGTCGATGATCCACATCCCCGCGAGGCCGTGCCAGACGTTGCGCGCCGTATGGTCGAGGCGATGGTCGTGGTACCACTGGAAGGCAGCCCGCTCCGGCCTACCGTCCTCCATCAGGTCGTAGACGTAGGTGCGCCGGCCACCGGGTCGGATCAGCACGTCGTTGCCCGACTCGCGCGCCGATAGCCCGGACGGGACGTCGCAGTAGAAGGAGACCGGATGGGCGCGCGTCAACCCGCCCGGCTGACCGTCGAACTGGGTGCGGTTGTGGCCGCCATGCAGGTGGACGGTCAGCTCCCCCACCGACGCCGGCAGCCGGTGCAGGAAGGTGACCTCGGTGCGGTGGCCGGCCGGGCGCCTGATCGTCGGCCCGGGAAAGGTGCCGCCATAGGTCCACATCCTCGTCTTCGCCCCCGGGACGACCTGGACCTCGGCCTCGCGAATCGGGATCGTCAGCCTGGCGCCGTCGAGCACCCGCGGGACGGGGAGCGGCAGGCGAAAGGGCGCCGGGGCGGGCGCCGAACGTCCCGTCGCATTCGAAAGGAGGGCGCCGGGACGCAGGCCCAGGGGCAGCGCGGTGGCGAGGGCACCGCCGCCCAGGGCGCCGAGGAAAGCTCGGCGCCCCAGGCGCTGATCCGAATCTGTGCGCTCGCCAGCCGTGCCGCTAGCCCGCCGGCAGGACGTTGATCGAGCCGTGCATCCAGGGATGGATGGCGCACATGAAGTAGATCCGCGTCGCGCCGGCCGAGGTGTCGACGTCGACCTTCTGCGTGATCGTCGCTTTCGGCTTTTGACCCGTGAACCAGGAGTCGCCCTTCTTGGTCAGGCTGCCCATCGTCGACCAGCCTTCGGGCCCGGCCTCAGCAGGATTTTCTTTTGGTGGGCCGTTGCCCTTCACGCCATGCCAGCTGGCGATCGCCTTGCAGATGTGGTGCGGCGTGAAGCAGAGCTGCCGCGCCTTCGGCGTCTTCGGCCGCGAGGACTTGGTCACCAGCGAGAACGTGTGCGGGCCGACCTTGTGCGGATCGGTCGTGTTGAGGATGGTCAGGTCTTCGCCGTCGACGATCGTCTTCGGAGCTTCGAAGCGCAGACCGCCCTTGGCGCTGATCACGACGGTGTTGGCGCTGGTCCCGTCGGCCGGAGCCAGGGCCGGGACCGCGGCGGCGGCAACCAGGGCGGTGGCGACCAGGGCGACGACCAAATGCATGGATCTAGAACGAAAAAGGCGCTGCTTCAACTTGCTTCCCCCTTTTTGACGAGAGGCCAGGCCCAGACCCCGGCCGGTGCAACAGATAGGTATACACGCTCGCCGACCGATCGAGGGGAACGCCCACGGCGCCCAGCGTCGCGACTCGCCCGCGCGATCGTGATTACATAGGGGAGCCGTACTTAGACGGCACCGACCGGGGGAGACACGAGAATGCCCAGCGAGAAGAGCGAAGTCGCCGACGGCACCCTCCTTGTCCGCTTCGAGCAGGACGGGGACACCGAGGTGATCGCCCTTTGCGGCGAGCTCGACCTCGCCAACACGAGCACCGCCGAGGCGGCCTTGCGGGGTTCTCTCGAGGCCGGTCGCTCGGTGATCGTCGACATGCGCGAGCTGGAGTTCATCGACTCGACCGGGATCGCGATGCTGGTCGCCAGCCTCAACGGGGACGAGGGCGGCTCGCGGATCAGGTTCATCCCGAGCTCCGCGCCGGCCGTCTCGCGCGTGCTTGAGCTGACCGGCCTGGCGGAGCGGATGCCGCTCGCCGACACCTGACGCTCGCGCTACGCGCGCAGCTTGTAGCCGCGCGCGAAGAGACGCAGGTTGACGGCGAAGAGAACGGCCGTCGCCCCGGCCAGCGCGAGTAGCGAGAGCGCGACGCTGACTTCGGTGAAGCCGACGAACCCGTAGCGGACCAGGTTGATCATGTAGTAGAGCGGGTTGAAGCGAGTCAGCGTCTCGAAGGGCTGCGGAAGCAGCGCCGCCGAGTAGAAGACGCCGCCGAGGAAGATCAGCGGCTGCAGGACGAAGGTCTGTATGAAGGCGACGTCGTCAAACTGCTCGGCGCGGACCCCGGTGAGGACGCCGAGCTGGGCGAAGAAGAAGCCGACCAGGAAGAGCGAGGGGACGAGGACGAGGACGTGGTCGACGGGCATGCCGACGAGGATCGCCGAGACCGCGAAGGTCAGCGTCGCCACGGTCAGCCCCCGCACGAAGCCGCCGAGCGAGAAGGCGAGCAGCAGCTCCATCGGAGAGGCGGGCGAGGAGAGCTGGTCCTGGATCGCCCCCTGGAACTTCTGCTGCAGGATCGAGGAGGAGTTGTTGGCGAAGGCGTTGGTCGAGAAGGCCATCATGATCAGGCCCGGGATGACGAAGAGGATGTATTCGATCCCGTGCAATTCCTTGATCCGCGAGCCGAGCGCGGCGCCGAAGACCATGATGTAGAGGAAGGTTTCGAGCAGCGGCGCGCCCAACGTCTGCTTCTTGATCTTCATGAAGCGGTTGACCTCGCGCCGCCAGAGCGTCGCGAAGCGGATCTGGGCCGCGCTCACGAGGCCGTCACCTCGACGTGGGAGCGCGAGAGCTCCTTGCGGCCGACGAGCGCCAGGTAGGCGTCCTCGAGGCTGGCGACGCCGTAGCGGGCGGCGAGCTCGGCGCTCGTCCCCTCCCCCACGATCTGCCCCTCGTTGATGAAGGCGATCCGGTCGCAGAGCTGTTCGGCCTCCTCGAGGTAGTGGGTCGTGAGCAGGATCGTCGTCCCCTCCTGGTTGATCCGCTGCACGTAGTGCCAGAGCTCGAGCCGCAGCTCGACGTCGACCCCCGCGGTCGGCTCGTCGAGAATCAGCAGGCGCGGCCGGTGCATCATCGCCCGCGCCAGGATCAGCCGCCGCTTCATCCCGCCCGAGAGGGTGCGGGTACGTTCGTCGCGCTTCTCGGTCAGCGAGAAGGTCTCGAGCAGCTCGTCGGTGCGCTCGCGCCGCGCGGCCTTGGGCATGCCGAAGTAGCCGGCGTGGTAGTCGAGGGTCTCGGCGACGGTCAGGAACCAGTCGAGGTTGGGCTCCTGCGGCGCCAGCCCCACGGCCTGCCGCGCGTCGCCGTAATTGCCGGTGGCGTCGTGGCCGAAGACCTGGATCGCGCCACCCGTGGGCTGCGCCAGCCCGGTCGTGCAGTGGATCAGCGTCGACTTGCCGGCCCCGTTGGGGCCGAGCAGGCCGAACAGCTCGCCGGGGGCGATGTCCAGCGAGACGCCGCGCAGCGCATCGACCCCGTTCGGGTAGCGCTTCTCAAGGCTCTCGATGTGCAGGGCCGGCTCTCTCACGGCGGCTAACCGTAGCTGGCGGCCTTGTTCAGCTGACCCTCGAGGATTCGCATGACCAGCCGGTAGAGCGGCGGCATGTAGCGCTCGACCAGGTGCAGGGCGTGGATGTCGGCCGAGGTGAAGACCAGGAAGCGATTCCTCTCGATCCCGGCGAGGATCTTCGTCGCGACGCGCTCCGGGCTGACGGCGTGGCGCTCGAAGCGCTCGACCAGCTTGCGCATCGCTGGGCCCTCGCGATCGAGACCGACGATCTCGACCGTGCCCACGAGCGGCGTGCGCACCGCCCCCGGGCAGACCAGGCTGACGCCGATCCCGTGCCGGCGCAGGTCCGTGCGCAGTACCTCCGAGACGCCGCGCAGGCCGAACTTCGCGGCGCTGTAGGCGCCGTGCCAGGGCAGGCCGAAGAGGCCCGCCGCGGAGGAGACGTTGACGACGTGGCCGCCACGACCGGCCAAGATCATCGGCGGCACGAAGCACTCGAGCACCGAGACCGGCCCCATCAGGTCGACCTCGACCATTTTCCGCCAGTCGGAGTGGCGCAGGCGCTCGATCGTGCCCCAGGTCGAGACGCCGGCGACGTTCATGACGACGTCGACGCTACCGCCCTCGGCGTGGGCCTCGGCCGCCATCGCCGCGACCGCCTCGTGATCGGTGACGTCGGCGGGCTTGACGTAGGCGACCGTGCCGCCGCCAGCCCGGATCTCAGCGACGACCGCATCGAGCGCCTCCGCCTGGATGTCGGTGAGAAGAAGAACCGCCCCCTTGTCGGCGGCGGCGATCGCGGTCGCCCGCCCGATGCCGCTGGCGGCACCGGTGACCAAGCAGCGCTTCCCGCTCAGGTCCTTCATAGGCGCGCCGGGAAGTCGGGCTCCACCTGGAGCGTGTTGAGGGTCATCGCCAGCATCTCGTAGTGGCCGATCAGCATGCAGAGCTCGATCAGGCGGACCTCGTCGAGGTGGCGGGCCAGCTCGCCCCAGAGCTCCTCGCCGATCCTGCCGTCGGCGTGCATCTCGTCGACCGCGCGCAGCAGCAGCGCCTGGCGCTCGGACCAGCCCTCGGCCTCCGGGCCCTCGCGCACGCGTTCGACCTCCGCCTCACTCAACCCGGCGCGAACGCCGATCCGCTCGTGCTGCGCCCACTCGTACTCGCTGCCGGTGTTGTGGGCGACGCGCAGGATGACCAGCTCGGTCTCCTCGCGGGGCAGCTTGCCGCCCGGCATCAGCGCCCCCGCGAACCAGAGCCAGCGCCGGAAGAGCCCACGGTGGCGCCCGAGCGTCGTGAAGACGTGCGGCGGCCGCCCCCGCGTCGCCCGTCCGGCGACCTTCGAGATCGCGAAGTTGACCCAGCCGAGCTGGCGCCGATCCCCGGGCGGGATGCGTGGCCTCGTCTCGTCGCCCATCGCCGAGACCGTAGCCTAGGCTCCCGGGAATGGCCGGCCCCCTGCTCGCCGTCGACGCGCCCTCGATGCTCTTCCGCGCCTTCTACGCGCTGCCCGACTCGATCCTCGGCAGCGACGGCCGGCCGGTCAACGCCCTGCTCGGCACTGCCAACCTCGTCCTGCGCGAGGTGGAGACGCACGAGCCGCGCGCCGTCGTCCTCTGCTTCGGTCCCGACGCCGCCTCCTACCGAACGGAGCTCTACCCGGCCTACCACGCCGAGCGTGAGGCGGCGATGCCCGACGATCTCTCGCCGCAGTTTGCCGCCGCCCGTGACTTCTTCGAGGCCTTCGGCTGGACCGTGGCGACGAGCGAGGACCTCGAGGCGGATGACCTGCTCGGCACCTACGCGAAGCGCGAGGTCGAGGCGGGCGGGAGAGCCCTGCTGATGACCGGCGACCGCGACATGTACCAGTGCGCCGGCGAGGGGGTCACGGTCCTCTATGTGAAGACGGGCAGCAAAGGCAAGGGCGCCGAAGAGGTCGGCCCTGCCGAGGTCGAGGAGCGCTACGGGGTCCCGCCGGCGCTCGTGCCCGATTTCATCGCCCTGCGCGGCGACCCTTCCGACGGGCTGCCCGGCGCCAAGGGGGTCGGCCCGAAGACGGCAGCCGAGCTGCTGCGCCGGCACGGCTCGCTCGAGGCCGTGCTCGAGAACGCGATCCGCGAGCGCCGCCCGGCGCTGCGCGGCGCCCTGCTCGACGCCGCCGCCGACCTGCGCGCCTTCAAGGACATCGCCACCCTGCGCGACGCCGCCGTCGAGCGACCGCCCGACCGCGAGACCGATTGGGCCGGCGCCGCGGTCGTCGCCCACGAGCGCGGCATGAATCGGCTGGCGGAACGGCTACTGGCCAACGCGGCCTGAGCGGGACCGGTTTCGCTCCTACGCGGCCTCGCGCCGCTGGACCATGCTCTCCCAATCCGCGCGGGTCAGGCGGGCCGGCTCAGTCTCGGCGAGAAACGCTTCCAGGGCGAGGACGAAGCGCAGCGGCGCCTCGACCTGGGGCAGGTGCCCGACGTCCTCGAAGATCTCGAGGCGGCTGCCGGGGACGTGGTCGTGAGCGTCTTCGCCGTGGCGCGCCGGGATGATCGGGTCGCGCGCTCCCCAGACGATAAGGGTCGGCACCGCCTCGGCCAGGTATAGCCGGTCGGTCGCCGCGACCCGCTGGCCGCGGGTGTCGATAACGGCCCGCACGGTGCCGAGGAAGGCGGCGCGCCGGTCTGGGTCGGTGAGCGAGCCGTAGCCGCGCAGGACCTCGGCGACATCGGGGTTGGGCCGCAGTCCGATCGCCCCCAGCGCCCGCCCGAGCACCGGGCCGACCCGCTGGCCGACTCCCGCCGTGGCCGTGATGAAGGCGTCCGCGCCTGGCAGCGCAGCCGCCCGCAGCACCGGGCTCACCTCCGGTCCCAGGCCGCCGCTGGAGACGAGCACCAGCCGCTCGACCATCTCGGGGAACTGATAGGAGAACTGCATCGCGACCCCGCCGCCGAGCGAGTGGCCGACCAGCGTCGCGCGCTCGTGACCGAGCGTCGCCAAGAGGTCGCGCAGGCTGGCCGCGAGCGAGCCGACCGAGTAGTCGCCGCTGCCGGCCTGCGAGGTCCCATGCCCCGGCAGATCGGGGGCGATCACGGTGTGCGCGCGCGCCAGCGGCTCGATCACCTCGTCCCAGTTGTGGAAGCTGCCGCCCATCCCGTGCACCAAGAGCAGGACAGGGCCGTCGCCGGCTTCCACGAAGGAGACGGCGCGACCGTGGAGGATCTCGGTGCGGCTCCGCGGGTCGCTCACGTCACACCGCCCGCGCCTGTTCGGCCATCCTCGAGCTCCTCTCGCCTCGCGTCTTGCTTCCTCAAGTATCCGCGATGGGGGGAGCGACAGAATCCGTATTTGACCGCCAAGTTGGTTAGGAATCCTAGCCTCCTGAGCACAGCCTCCCTCCGGGAACCCCGTCGTGAGAAGGTGTTGGCGCGTCTCGCACTCGATCCACTAACGGAGGTCCTCATGAAACGATTCCTGCCCCGCCCCACCTACGCGAACGTCGTCTCGACGCTCTGCCTGTTCTTGTTGCTCGGCGGGGCTTCGGCCCTCGCCGCGACCCAGCTCGCCAAGAACAGCGTCGGCACCAAGCAGATCAAGAAGAACGCCGTCGTCGCCGCGAAGATCAAGAACGCGGCAGTGACGAACCCGAAGCTCGCCGACGGCGCGGTCACGTCGGGGAAGATCGGCGACGCGGCGGTGACGACCTCGAAGCTGGCCGACGGCGCGGTCACGTCGGGGAAGATCGGCGACGCGGCGGTGACGACCTCGAAGCTGGCCGACAGTGCGGTCACGTCGGGGAAGATCGGCGACGCGGCGGTCACGACCTCGAAGCTGGCCAGCAACGCGGTCACGTCGGGGAAGATCGCCAATGGCGAGGTCCGCGCGGGAGATCTGGGAACGATCCTCGAAGTCCAGAACACTGTCCAGATTGCCGCCGGTGCCGAAGGAACGGCGGACGTCGCGTGCCCAAGCGGCTCGATCATGCTCAGCGGCGGCGGTTACTGGACCACCGGCTCGAACAATCTCAGGACGACCCTCAAGCAAGGCAACGGCTGGCGTGTCGAGGGCAGAAATACGCTTGGAGTCCCCGCGCCTCTGACGGTTCAGGCGTACTGCTTGACCGGATGAATCGCTCGCTGGCCCGCGCGGGAGGAGGGAGGCCTTTCGCGCGGGCCGCGACGGTACGCCCCGCTCAGTCCGCGCGGTAGCGTGTGACTGAGGGCGGCGGGAGACCACACAGAGGACGAACCGCGCGAAAGCTTCCCTTTCCGGCTCCTGTGCTTCGCGAGAATTCATCGGGGCGCCCGGATTTGAACCGGGGACCTCACCGACCCGAACGGTGCGCGCTACCAGGCTGCGCCACGCCCCGAGAGCGGCGATTATCCCAGACGGGCGGCGCTACTAGCCGACCGCTTCGATCGCGGCTTCGATTTCGGCTAGAGACGGGCCGTCCTGAAGGGTGCGGGTGCCGTTCAGGCCGCTGACTATCGCCGCCTGGCCGGTGCGGATGCCCAGCTCGCGGCCCAGTTCCTCGTAGGCCCGCAGGCGTCGCTGGATCGCGCCGTCGGGGCCGCCCTCGTCTTCCAGGTAGGCGAGCCATTCGGGCTCGTTCAGTTCCTCGATCCCCCCCGCCACGGAGTCGAGGTAGTCCTGGTCGATGCCGAAGCGCTTGGCCTCGTCCTGGTTGCGGAAGAAGAGATAGGTGTACTGCCAGCCGTAGCCCTGGTCGGCCGCCGCCTCCGCCCCGTAGAAGCCGAGCTCCTCCGGGCTTTCGCTGTTCGAGTAGTGGCGGTAGAGCAGCTTGACGTCGCCGGGGCGGGCGTACTTTTCGGTCAGCGCCGGAATCGTGCCGAGGAAGTCGTCGCGGCAGCTGGAGCACTGCAGGTCGTTGAAGACCTGGATCGTCACCGGCGCGTCGGAGGAGCCCAGCCGGTCGCCTTCCTGCGGCACGCCGCCGAAGACCTCCTGGGCTTCGCCGATCCCGTCCAGGTGGACGACCGCGGGCCCCGCCTTTTGCGTGGCGATGTCGACGATCGCGTAGCCGAGCGCAAGCAGCGCCAGCGCCAGCGCCAGGATTACCCAGACCCGGCCGCGACGGGGGATCGGAACGGCGCCCGGGGGCGCCTTCCGGTTCTCCGCGGCAGCTGGCATCCCGGCCATTATCGCGATCGGCGCCAGTGGCCTCCATCCCCCCAAGAGTCGTTTGACACGTACGACGCGAGGGGTAAATTGGGCGTACTCCGATCCACGACAAAGGGAGGTCCGCCGTGGCCAATCACCTCACCCCGTCCGAGCTTGCCGCCGAGCTTCACATGAAGCGCCAGGACGTGATCGGCAAGTGCATGCAGATGGGGATCCCCATCTTCCACGGCCGCATCGACAAGACCCTCTTCCAGAGCTCCATGCGCAGCTTCGAGGCCGCCAACAGGGCCCAGGGGGCGCGCGCCTCCTAGTCCGCTCGAACTAGACTCCGTCCCCGCATGGAGCGGGGAACAAAATCGTCCACGCTCGCGGATCTGCTGCCCCTTTCCGCGAAGCTCTACGGCAACGCTCCCGCCGTCTGCTTCAAGCAGGACGACGCCTGGGTGAGGCGCGGCTTCGAGGAGGTGCGGGACACGGTCCGCTCCCTCTCGCTCGGGCTGATCGACCTCGGCGTCGCCAAGGGGGACAAGGTCTCGATCCTCGGCAACACCCGCCCCGAGTGGACCTACATGGACTTCGCCGCGCTCTCGGCCGGCGCGATCGTAGTCCCGATCTACCAGACCAACTCGCCCGAGGAGTGCCGCTACGTGCTGGAGAACTCCGACGCCAAGGTCGTCGTCGTCGAGGACGAGGAGCAGATGGAGAAGATCCGCGAGGTCCGCGACAGCCTGCCCCTGCTCGAGCACGTGGTGCGGATGAGCGGCTCCAGCGAGGACGCGATCTCGCTCGAGCGGCTCGCCGAGCGCGGCGCCGAGCGCGAGGCCTCCGAATGGGAAGCGCGCTGGCGATCGGTGACCAAGGACGACGTCTGCACCTTCATCTACACGTCGGGCACGACGGGCCCGCCCAAGGGCTGCATCATCAGCCATGGCAACTACCGGGCGATGCTCGACATGGTGCGGGAGAACAGCGTCATCGAGAACGAAGACCTGGCCTACCTCTACCTCCCCCTCGCCCACTCCTTCGCCCTGCTGATCCAGCTCGGCAGCTTCGACCTCGGCGCGACACTCGCCTACTGGCAGCGCGACCCGCTGAAGATCCTTCCCGACCTGGCCGAGCTGAAGCCGACCTACTTCCCCTCGGTGCCGCGCATCTTCGAGAAGATCTACGCGGCGGCGACCAGTGCGATCGAGAAGGAGAGCGCCCTGAAAAAAGCGATCTTCGGATGGACGATCCGGGTCGGGGCGAGGATGCGCGAGGTCGAGCGCTCCGGCGGCAGGCCGGGCTTCCTGCTGCGCAAGCAGTACGAGTTCGCCGACAAGCGCGTGCTCTCCAAGATCCGCGCCCTCTTCGGCGGCAACCTGCGTCTCGCCGTCTCCGGCGCCGCGCCGATCAGCCCCGAGATCCTGCGCTTCTTCGATGCCGCGGGGGTGCTGATCCTCGAGGGCTGGGGCATGACCGAGACCTCGACCGCGGCGACGATCTCCACCCCGGAGGACTTCAAGGTCGGCACGATCGGCAAACCCTTCCCCGGCTGCGAGGTGCGAATCGCCGAGGACGGCGAGATCCTGGTCAAGGGCCCCAACGTCTTCCAGGGCTACTACAAGAACGAGGAGGCGACCCGGGAGACGATCGTCAACGGCTGGCTGCACACCGGCGACCTTGGCGAGATCGACGACGAGGGCTTCATCAGGATCACAGGCCGCAAGAAGGACATCATCATCACCGCGGGCGGCAAGAACATCACCCCGGCCAACCTCGAGAACGAAATCAAGCAGCATCCCCTCGTCTCCCAGTGCGTGGTCGTCGGCGACCGCAAGCCCTACCTCGTCGCCCTCGTCACCCTCGACCCCGAAGAAGCGGTCGCCTTCGCCGCCGAGCACGGCCTACCCGAGGACCCCGAGCAGCTCGCGACGAATCCGGACGTGCGCAAGTCGATCGAAGACCACGTGGAGAAGATCAACGAGAAGTTCGCCCGGGTCGAGCAGGTGAAGAAGATCGCCATCCTACGCAAGGACCTGACCCAGGAATCCGGCGAGCTGACTCCGACGCTCAAGGTCAAGCGCGCCGTGGTCACCGAGAAGCACGAGGACGAGATCGAGGCGCTGTACGCGGCGGGGTAGGGAGGGGCGGGTAGGCCCTCTCTACTCGTGCGAACCGCCCTCGTGGCGGCTCCCTCTCCGTAGCGCCTAAGACGCCTCGCCGGACTGGCGCAGGAGGACCGAGGTGGTTTGGCCAAGCACGCGGCGCCAGGCGGAGGATTGCTCGGACTCCTCTTCCGCCGCCCGCTCGACCACGCGCCGCACGCGGCGCTGGGAGATCTCGAGCCCATGGCGCTCGGCGATCTCCTTATAGCGGTCGTAATCCTTGGCCAGCGTCGCGGTGACCGATTCGAAGCCGTGGCGGCCGATCCGCAGCCGCCGCGAGTAGTCCATGATCGGCGTGCCGAACATCAGCTCGTCGTTGGGCTCGGGCTCGATCAGGATGATGTCGACGCCCGGGTACTTCTCCTCCCAGTGGGAGACCGCCTCGTGCAGCCTCGCGTGGGCGATCAGGCGGAAGGTCTGGTTGGCGATCGCCGGCAGGCCCATGTCCGAGACCCGCCGCACGCGGTTGCCGAAGACGGTGGTCATAGTCTTCTGGAAGTCGTTGACGAAGGGCACCAGCGGGTTGACGACGATGATGAACTTGGCCCCCTGCTCCACCGCGATGTCGACGTTGGTCGTCGAGCGGATGCCGCCGTCGATCAGCTGGCGCCCCTTGAGGTCGACGGGCTTGTAGACCAGCGGCAAGGTCGTCGAGCACTGGATCGCCTTGGAGATCGGCACGTCGGACCAGGAGTCTTCGCCGAAGACGATCCGCTCGCAGGTGTCGAGGTCGGTGGCGGTCACGTAGAGCTCTTTATCGAGGACGCGGAAGTCGTTGGTGCGCCCGCCTTCGGAGAGGACTTCGGCGACGTAGTCGGCTATTCCCCCGCCGGAGTAGAGCCCCGTCGGCAGGTTCTCGGCCAGGCCGACGCCGACGTCCATCGCCGAGAAATCGCCCATTCGCGCTAGGTTGAGCAGCAGCTCGGCGCTGCGCAACGGCAGCAGCGCCAGCTTCTGGATGAAGCCGAGGTAGTTCGGTTTCAGCACGCGGTTGAGATCGAGGTCGCTCAGCTCGGAGGGAACCCGCTCGTTGAGGACCTGCAGCATTTCGTCGGGCGTCACCCCGTTGGCCAGCATCCCGGCGACGAAGGAGCCGGCGCTTGTGCCGACGTACACGTCGAAGTTGTTGACCGTGCTGTTGACAGCCAGGAGGTCGAGGGCGCGCAGGGCGCCGATCTCGTAGACACCGCCGGTGAAGCCGCCGCCACCGAGGACGAGCGCCGTCTTCGATGGACGTTTGCGGCCACGACGTCGCCGGGGCTGCGACTCGATCTCCACAACTTTGCCCATAAACATGCATTATCCCATGGAGTGAGGCGAACCCCGGCAGCGATTGCCGCGATTTGCGGACTGCTCGCGCTTCTCCTCGCCGCGGCGGCTACGCAGGCGGCTCCGCGGCTGGACTGCGCGACGCTTCGCGCCCGCCTCGTGCGCGGCGGGGGCAGCGCCAGCGGCCTGCTCGCGATCGACGGGGAAACGGGGCAGACCCTCTGCGCGCGGGCCCCGCGGCGGCGCCGTCCGCTGGCCTCGAACATGAAGCTCTTCACGACCGCGACCGCGCTCGCTCGCATGGGCCCCGAAAGCCGCATCGAGACCACGGTCGAGACCGACGGCATGCTCGACCGCGGCGGCACCCTGCACGGCAGCCTCTATCTGGTCGGCGGCGGCGACCCCACGCTCGGCACGCCGTCCTTCTACCGGCGCTACCTCGGCGGGCTGGGGACGAACCTCTTCGCGCTGAAGGGGCAGATCCGCGCCGCCGGGATCGAGGCAATCACCGGCCGCCTCTACGCCGACGACAGCGTCTTCGACCGCCTGCGCGGCGTTGCCGACTCCAGCTACGGCACCAGCCCCTACATCGGCCCGCTCTCCGGCCTCGCCTTCAACTCCGGCTTCGCCGGCAGCGGCTTCTCGTCCGATCCCGCCCGCACGGCAACCGCCACGCTGGCGCGCAGCCTGCGGGCGGCGGGCGTCCGCGTCCCCGCCGCCGTCGGGCTGGCGAGCGCGCCGTCGGGTGCCGAGACCGTGGCGACGGTCGAATCCCCGCCGCTGACCGAGATCGTCGACACGACCGACGTCTACTCCGACAACTTCTTCGCCGAGACGCTGATCAAGCTGCTGGGCGCCCGCTACGGCGGTGCCGGCACGACCGCGGCGGGGGCGCGGGTCGTCGAACGCTTCGCCAGGTCCCAAGGATCCGCGGTGCACGCCGTCGACGGCTCCGGCCTGACCCGCTCCAACCGCGCCTCGCCCGCGGACGTCGTCGGCCTCCTACGCTCGGTGCGCGACACGACCGCCGGAGAAGAGCTGATCCAGGACATGGCTCTTGCCGGCCACGAGGGCACGGTTGCCGACCGCATGCACGGCACCGCCGCCTACGGCCGCTGCCGCACGAAGACCGGCACCCTGACCGGGGTCAGCAACCTCTCCGGCTACTGCTTCGACCGCGGTGGCCGCCTGACGATCTTCTCGATCCTGATGTCCGGCGTCCGCGACCTAACGCTCGCCCACCTCGAGCAAGACCTGATAGCCGCCGAAATCGCGAGCTACTGAGGGCGGTTTTCCTCCCGACGCGTCGCCCGCTCGTCAAGGATGACGTAGACGGCACCGCCGACAAGGAAACCGATCAACCCGATCGCCTGAATGACGGCGTCGCTCGAATCCCCGAAGAGAAACATACCGAGCCCGATGATCGCGATGCCAACCGCAGCACCGATGTTTGCGTATCGGATTCCGTTCACAATCGGCCTTCGAAAAAATGAAGACAACTCATTTCATCTACCGTAGCGCATGACTAGGTCGAATACCGTCACCACCACGCCGAAAACGCCCCCAAGGTAGCCGTCGATAAGCGCCCGCCGCTCGATGCGACTCCTCGACCATCCCGCCGCGAGCCTGCCAACCCCAAACGCGACGCTGCCCAGGACGACACCCGCGCCGACAGCGGTTGCGGCCGCCTCAAGCGCCGTCGTCAGCGGTCCGATCTGGGCAAGTGCCATGCCGCCGACTCTGCCATGCCTCAACGTACGCATGGCGCGCAAACCGCAACGAATCTGAAGCTTCCGCGAGCAGACACCGACTCTCGAGCGGCTGGTCGGGGGCGTCTCTCAAACGGGCGGATACTCAAAACGCCGGCCTCATTAGGCCGGCGTTTGTCCGGGCGAGAGACGCCCCCGACCAGCCGCCTAGAATCGATGCCAATGCGAGTCCTGCTGACCAACGACGACGGCATCTCCGCCCCCGGCCTGCAAGCGGCGCGGCGCGCCCTGCGGGAGATCGAGGGGGTCGAGGTCGAGGTGATCGCGCCGGATTCCAACCGCAGCGCGACGGCGCGCGGCATCACTACCCGCTCGCCGCTGAGCGTCGAGGAGGTCGAGTTCGGCGACGGCGAGGTCGGCTACGCGACCGACGGCACCCCGGTCGACTGCGTGCGCTTCGCCGAGCTGGGTCTCGTCGGGGAGCGTCCGGACCTGATCGTCTCCGGGATCAATCACGGCGCCAACCTCGGCGACGACATCACCTACTCGGGGACGGTTGCCGCCGCCTTCGAGGGGATCGTGCTCGGAATTCCGGCGGTCGCCTTCTCCCAGCAGTCCTCGGGAGGTGGCATGGGCTACGTCAGCGGCCGCTTCGACTTCGGTGCCGTGGCCCCCTTCGCCGCCCAGCTGGTGAAGCGGCTAATCGAGGAGCCGATGCCCGCGGCGACGCTGATCAACGTCAACTTTCCCGCCGGCGAGCCGAGCGGCGTCGAGGTGACGCGGCTCGGCAAGCGCATCTACAACGACGAGCTGAAGCTGGTCGGCGAGGACGGCGGGCGCAGGCACTACGAGATCTACGGCTGGCAGCCCGGCTACGAGGAGATCGAGGGGACCGACCTGAACGCGGTCGCCGAAAAGCGGATCTCGGTAACGCCGATCCACTTCGACCTCACCGACCGCGGCGGGCTCGAGACCCTGCGCGACTGGGGCTTCGAGGAGATGCTCGCGGCCAGCGCCCCCACCTCGGCGTGAGCGCGCCGTCTCCGGCACAGCGGGCGAAGGAGCTTCGCCGCGAGCTTGCCGAGCACAACCGGCGCTACTACGTCCTCGACGACCCGGTAATCGACGACAACGCCTACGACGCCCTGCTCGACGAGCTGCGCGCGATCGAGGCCGATAACCCGGAGCTGCGCACGCCCGACTCGCCCACCCAGCGGGTCGGCGCGCCGCCGCTCGAGCGCTTCGAGCAGGTCGAGCACGCCGAGCAGATGCTCTCGCTCGCCAACGCCCGCAACGAGGAGGAGCTGCGCGCCTGGGAGACGCGGATCCGCAACCACCTCAAACGACTCGACATCAGCGCCGCCGAGTTCAGCTACACGAGCGAGCCGAAGATCGACGGCCTCGCGATCTCCCTCACCTACGAGGACGGGATCCTGGTTCGCGGCGCCACCCGCGGCGACGGCCGCGTCGGCGAGGACGTGACCCAGAACCTGCGCACGATCGGGGCAATCCCCCTGCGCATCGACGACGCTCCGTCCTTCGTCGAAGTTCGCGGCGAGGTCTACCTGCCGATCGCCGACTTCAAGGCCCTGAACGAACGCCGCGCCGAAGCCGGCGAGCCCGCCTTCGCCAACCCGCGCAACTCGGCTGCCGGCTCGATCCGCCAGCTCGATCCCTCCCTCGCCGCCGAACGCCCGCTCTCGATCTGGACCTACGGGATCGGCGCCGCCCCGGGCCTCGACCTCGCCAGCCACGGCGAGGAGGTCGAGTGGCTCGGCAAGCGCGGCTTCAAGGTCAACCCCGACACCGCTCACCACCAGGGCATCGAGTCGGTCGTCAAGCGCTGCCGCTGGTGGGAGGAGCGCCGCGACACGCTCGACTACGAGATCGACGGCGTGGTGGTCAAGGTCGACGAGCGGGCGCTGTGGCGGGAGCTCGGCGTGGTCGGCCGCGAGCCGCGCTGGGCGATCGCCTGGAAGTTCGCCCCGACCACGGCGACGACGCGGCTCAAGGAGGTCGTCTGGAACGTAGGCCGCACCGGCCACCTGGTCCCCTTCGCCATGCTCGAGCCCGTCCACGTCGGCGGCGTCACGGTCTCGACCGCCACCCTGCACAACGAGGAGGACCTTGCCCGCAAGGACGTCCGTCCCGGCGACGAGGTCGTCGTCATGCGGGCGGGCGACGTCATCCCCCAAGTCGTCGCCCCCCTGATCCAGCGCCAGGAGAAGGGCAAGCGCCGCAAGCCGAAGCCGAAGCCGCCGGCGACCTGCCCTGCCTGCGACACCCCCACCGTGAAGCCCGAGGACGGCGTCTTCACCTTCTGCCCGAACCGCTCCGGCTGTCCCGGTCAGTCCTTCCAGCACGTCAAGCATTTCGTCAGCAAAGGCGCCATGGACATCGACGGCCTCGGTGAGAAGCAGGCGCTGCGCTTCCTGCGGGAAGGCCTGATCGCCGACGTCGCCGACGTCTACGAGCTGAGCGAGGAGCAGCTGACGGACCTCGAGGGCTTCGGCGAGGTCTCCGCCCGAAACCTCGTTGCCTCGATCGACGCCTCACGCGGGCGCCCGTTCAAACGCGTCCTCTACGCGCTTGGCCTGCCGGGGGTCGGCGCCGTCACAGCGGAAGCGCTGGCCGACCACTTCGGCTCGATCGACGCCCTGCACGAGGCCGACCACGAGCGGATCGAGGAGGTCGAGGGTGTCGGCCCGATCATGGCGGTGCAGATTGCCGAGTCCCTTGCCGACGAGCCGACCTGGGCCCTGGTCGAGAAGCTGCGCGAGAAGGGCCTGCGGCTGGAACAGGACGCCTCCGAACGCCGCCAGACGGGGGGCCCGCTCGAAGGCAAGACGCTGGTCCTCACCGGGACGCTGCCCGAGCTGACTCGCGAGGAGGCCGGCGCCCTGATCAAGGCCGCCGGGGGCAAGGTCGTTAGCTCGGTCTCGAAAAAAACCGACTACGTCGTCGCTGGCGAGAACCCGGGATCGAAGCTGGAGAAGGCCGAGAAATACGAGACCGAGGTCCTCGACGAAGCGGGGTTGCTGGCGCTGCTTCAACAGTGATCGGGTTGCCGGTGTCGGGTGCCTCCCGGTCTGACAAATCGCGAGCTAATGAGCTCGCGATTTTGAGTATCCGCCAGCCCGGAAGGCACCCGACACCGCCACCGCGGTCGCTGCATACTGGCCCGCGATGAGCAACACCGTGCGGCTGGAGCTCGAATACGACGGGGGCGGATTTCGCGGATGGGCAAAGCAGCCGGGGCTGCGAACGGTGCAGGGTGAGCTGGAGACCGGCTTGGAGACGGTCCTGCGAAAGCCGGTCGAGCTGACCGTGGCCGGGCGCACCGATACGGGGGTACATGCGCTAGGGCAGGTGGCGAGCTTCGAGACGGACGTCGAGGTGGCGGGCGACCTGGCGCGGAGCCTGAACGGAGTCGGGCCCGACGACGTCGGAGTCACGTCCGCTGCGGTGGCCGCCGACGGGTTCAACGCCAGACACGACGCGAAGTCGCGCACCTACCTCTACCGCGTGCTCGCCCGCCCCTCCCCCAGCCCCTTCGAGCAGGGCCGAGCTCTCTTCTGGCCACATAAGCTCGACCGAGACGCCCTCGCGGCCTGCGCTGAATCCATTCTCGGCACGCACGACTTCACCGCCTTCACCCCCACCCAAACCGACCACGTCCGCTTTGAGCGCAACGTTCTCGCGGCGAGCTGGACCTTCGACCACGATCTGGCCTCATTCCACATCACCGCCGACGCCTTCATGCGCAACATGGTCCGCGTCCTCGTCGGCACCCAACTCGAAGTAGCGCGCGACCGCCGTACCCTGGACAGCTTCACGAAGCTCCTAGCCGGCGCCCCGCGCTCAGCCGCCGGCGACACCGCCCCGCCCCACGGCTTGTACCTCGAGTCAGTCTCCTACTAGACGTGCCGGTAGTTGAGTACCCATAGGGTCCGCAAACAACCGGCGCGTCCTCAAGCTCGGGGCGAGAATTGGCTTGGCGTCAGCGAGGGGGCGGGTGTCTCCCGGGCTGGCGGATACTCAAATTGCCGGTCTCATTAGACCGGCAATTGTCAGAACGGGAGACACCCGCCCCCTCGCCCCGCCCTAAACCAACTCGAGATAGACCATCTCGGTCGAGTCGGACTTACGCGGGCCCAACTTGACGATCCGCGTGTAGCCCCCCGGCCGCTCGACGTAGCGCGGCGCGACCTCCTCGAACAGCTTGTGCACGATGAACTTGTCGTTGTGCAGCGTCGCCAGCGCCTGGCGACGGGCGTGCAGGTCGCCGCGCTTGGCGAGCGTGATCAGCTGCTCGACCTCGGGCTTCACCGCCTTTGCCTTGGCCTGGCTGGTCTTGATCCGCTCGTGGTCGATCAGCTGCTTGCAGAGGTTCGAGAGCAGGGCCTCGCGATGCGCCGCGTCGCGACTCAGCTTGTTTCGCTTCTTGCGGTGGCGCATCGCCGGATCGGCTCCCGCTATTCCCCTTTGAGGTCGAGACCGCGACCGTGCAGGTTCTCGATCACTTCCTCGATCGACTTCTGGCCGAAGTTGGGGATCGCGTTGAGCTCCGAGCGCGTCTTGCGCACCAGGTCGCCGACCGTCTGCACGCCGGCCCGCTTCAGGCAGTTATAGGAGCGTACGCCGAGCTCGAGCTCCTCGATCAGGATCTCGTCGAGCCCGTTGTTGCTCGCGTTGCCATCGCCCGTGGCGCCGGGGATCGTGTCCGGAGCGTGGACCGGCACCGGCTCGCGCGCCGTCAGCTCCTCGACCCTGTCGGCGTCGGTGAAGATCGCCAGGCTCTTGATCAGGATCTCGGAGGCCTCGCGCAGGGCGGCGCCAGGCTCGATCGAGCCGTCGGTCTCCATCTCCAGCGTCAGCTTGTCGAAGTCGGTGCGCTGACCCACGCGAGCCGCCGCCACCGAGTAGGACGCGCGCCGGATCGGCGAGAAGATCGAGTCGATCGGGATCACGCCGATCGGCTGCTCGTCGCTCTTGTTCTCCTCGGCCGGCGAGTAGCCGCGGCCGCGACCGATCGTCAGGTAGATCTCGAGCTTCGTTTTCTTCTCGAGCGTGGCGATCGGCGCCTCGGGATTGAGGATCTCGACGCCGGAGGGCAGGTCGATGTCCTTCGCCTTGACCTCGCCGGGGCCGGTCGCCACCAGTGGCGCCTCGACCTCGTCGGCGTCTGTGTGCATGCGGACGACGAGGTCCTTGAGGTTGAGGACGATGTCGGTGACGTCCTCCTTGACGCCGGGCACGGTCGAGAACTCGTGGGCGACGCCCTCGATGCGGACGCTGGTGATCGCGGCACCGCCGAGGGAGGAGAGCAGGACGCGGCGCAGGCTGTTGCCGAAGGTGTAGCCGAAGCCCTTATCGAGGGGCTCGATGACGAACGTGCCCTGGCGATCGTCGGCTTTCTCTGCGGTGATGCGGGGGACCTGGAAGTCGGTGGTCATGAGTTCCTTGCGTGTGGGGGTGTTTCAGAGACGTTTTCCGGTTACTTGGAGTACAGCTCGACGATCAGCTGCTCCTGAACCGGGGCCGAGATCTCCGCGCGCTCGGGATAGCGCAGGACCTTGGCGGTAAGGGAGTCGTGATCGGCCTGCAGCCAGGCCGGCACGGTCGAGACCAGCTCGGTCGCCTTGCGAATCGTGTCGCTGGCGGACGAGCTCGACTTGATCGAGATCACGTCTTCAGGACGGACCTGGTACGAGGGGATGTCGACCCGGCGCCCGTTGACCTGCCAGTGCCCGTGACGGATCAGCTGACGGGCCTGGCGACGAGAGGCCGCGAAGCCGAGACGAACCAGCACGTTGTCGAAGCGCGACTCGAGCAGGCGAAGGAGGTTCTCGCCGGTCACGCCCTCCTGACGGGAAGCCTTGTCGTAGTAGGCGCGGAACTGCTTCTCGAGCACCTGGTAGTAGCGGCGGGTCTTCTGCTTCTCGCGCAGCTGCACGCGGTACTCGGACTGGCGCATGCGGCCGCGACCGTGCTCGCCGGGAGGGTAGGAGCGGCGCTCGACCCCGCACTTGTCGGTGAAGCAGCGCTCGCCCTTGAGAAAGAGCTTCTGTCCCTCGCGGCGGCACTGCTTGCACTGGGGGGCGGTGTCGCGAGCCATCAGACGCGCCTCCGCTTCTTCGGCCGACAGCCGTTGTGGGCCTGGGGCGAAACGTCCTTGACCGTCGTCACTTCGAGGCCGGCCGCCTGCAGCGAGCGGATCGCGGTCTCGCGACCCGAGCCGGCGCCCTTGGCGAAGACCTCGACCTTTTCGAGGCCGTGCTCCATCCCTTTCTTGGCGGCCGCGTCGGCGGTCACCTGAGCGGCGAACGGCGTCGACTTGCGCGAGCCTTTGAACCCGGCCGAGCCGGCCGACTCCCAGGCGATCACGTTGCCCTGGGTGTCGGTGAGGGTGACGATCGTGTTGTTGAAGGAAGTCTTGATGTGCGCCTGCCCGTAGGCCACGTTCTTCTTGACGCGGCGCCGGGAGCGCCCCTTGGCGGGTTTTTTCGCTGCGGCCATCCTCGGTCTTCCTTACTTGGGCGTCGGCGCCTTCTTCTTACCGGCGACGCTCATCCGCCGCGGGCCCTTGCGGCCGCGGGCGTTCGTCTTCGTCCGCTGGCCGCGGACGGGGAGGCCGCGCCGGTGGCGCAGGCCGCGGTAAGAGCCGATCTCCATCAGCCGTTTGACGTTCTGCGAGCGCTCGCGGCGCAGGTCGCCCTCGACCTCGAGCTCGTCGACCGCGTCGCGGAGGCGGATCACCTCGTCCTCGGTCAAGTCCTTGACCATCGTGTTCGGGTCCACTTTGGCCTGCTCGAGGATCTTCTGCGCGGTCGAGCGGCCGATGCCGAAGATGTAGGTGAGGCCGATCTCGGCCCGCTTGTTGACCGGCAGGTTGACTCCCGAGATGCGCGCCATTCGCTAGCCCTGCCTCTGCTTGTGGCGTGGGTTCTGGCAGATCACGAGTACCGCCCCGTTGCGGCGGATGATCTTGCACTTTTCGCACATCGGCTTTACAGAAGCTCTGACCTTCATCGCTCCGGTCTTCGTATCGACTACAGGACTCCCGCACGTCCCAGGAGTTGGACGGCAGGCACGAACTTTCGGCCCGGTGGGCCGACGCAGAAAGATAGCAGGGGCGTGGGTTTGGGGCGGTTGGGTGAGGACGGGGACGAGCACCCTCCCAAAAACGCCCGGCAGGAGCCTCGCTGGAGTGTTTTTGGGAGGGTGCTCGTCCCCGTCCGCCGACACGTCCCAAAGCACGAGAGAGCTTGAAGCGCAGTGCCAGATCCGGCAGCGATACGCGCCTCCGGCGAGCTCCCGGACCCCCGGCTCGCGCCTGAAGCTGACGCGAACTCAGCCGGAGTCGCCTCGGTCTCAAGATTGGACGAGACGGGCGCTTGTTGGAGGGGATGCCGGTGGCCCCGGAGGGAATGTTGCCGAAGGCAGCGATATGCAATCTCGTGATTGCGCGGCGTCAGCCGCGCTCACTGGTTGCCGCTAAGCGAGCGAAGCTCGCGTGCGGCAAATTCCCGCAGGGGCCATCGGCATCCCCTCCCTGACCACCCCCCTACCGCGGCAACCTCTGGGTCAAGGTGACCACCTGCTGGAAGGTTGGGCGGTTCTGGAAGGGGAAGGGCGGCAGGGAGACGCCGGCGGTCACGACCGGCCGGTTCTGGTCGAAGCAGGACGGTTGGGGATTGGCGGCGCAATCCCCGTCCCCTCCCCCGTACAGCGCCCGCGGCGTCACCTTCAGCGCCTGCTCCAAGCTGCGCCGCAGCGCCTGACGACAGCGCGTCTTCGAACCGTTACCGCAGTAGACGCGGCTGTAGGGCGCCCGCGGGCGCGGGCCGAAGAGGTCGCGGAGGTCCTTGGAGACGTAGCCCCACCAGCCGTCGTAGAAGTCCGGCGCGTCCGGCGAGCCGCCGGTGTGGTCGCCGATCTCGATCATCGTCCGCAGCCTTTCGAAGGCCTTGGCACCGAGCGCGGGCTTGAACTCGGCTTCGACCAGCCGTGGCCACCAAGCGTCGATCAGCTCGATCGCCGGCGTTTCCTCGTCCGCCCCGTCGCGGTTAAGGTCACGCCGGTGGGCACCGTGCTTGTGCCAGGCCCGCAACCTGCCCAGCGCCTTGCGCGGCGCCGGCTGCTTGGGCCTGCCGACCGCGTCGAGGATCGTGGGCAGCAGCCGAGACCCGCGCAGGTCCTGGGTCGCGGGTTCCTCCATCGCCCGCACCAGCTCGGCGATCGTCATCCGCCGCTTGCCCTTGGTGCCGGCCCGCACCTTGTCGGCGATCATCCGCGAGCGGAAGAGCGGGCCGTAGGCGTAGTTGTCGTCGGCGGCGGCCCAGCCCGGAGCCGGCTTGTTGTTCCAGGACACCAGGAAGGGCGGATCGACTGCCTGGGGATGCTTCTCGAAGGGAAGGTAGGTCGCTGTCTGGGTGGCCGGCTTGAACCCCTTCCAGTCGTACTTGCCGGTGCCTAGCACCGGGAAGTCGGGCGAGGTGCCCTGGCGCCGCGGCATCGCCCCGGAGAGCGCGTAGGCGATGCGGTCGGAGTCGACGTAGGCCCAGTTGAAGGTGAAGTCGATGTTGGAGACCGCCTTCTTGAAGGCCCCGACGCCGGTGAGGAACCCGGGTTCGTTCAGCTGCGCGAAGCCGATCACCGAGTCGGCCTCGTGAAAGTAGGTGCTGCGCTGACGCGCGAAGGCGACGTCGCGCTTACCCACCCTGCCGCGGGCGTAGACGATCCCGTGCGCCGTGCGGTAGGCGGTGAGCGTCTGCGAGCCCGCTTCGGTCGAGTCGATCGCGTTGGGGGCCCAGCTCTCGACCTTCCGCAGCTTTTCCATCGGCCGGCACTTGCCGCGATAGCGATAGTGGAAGCGGTCCTTGCAGAGCACCTCGGCGAAGGTGTCGACGTTGTCGGCACCGGCGCTGGTCGCGCTCCAGGCGTAGTCGCGGCCGTGGCCGAGCTCGACGAAGAGGTTGATCCCGGCGAAGGACGCCCCGCGCGCGTCGATTCCGGGACCGTGCAGGTCCTCCTCCATCAGGAGCTGGGGGACGTAGTAGCCGACCTGCGGGCCCATCACCGCCAGCGGATGCCCGCTGGTCGAGTGCTTGGCCGAGACCAGCTCCCAGTTGGAGGCGTGCGCGGCTTCGCGCAGGCCGCGCAGGATGGCTTCGCCGAAGTCGCCGGCGTCGTCCCCGACGGCCCCGCTCGAGGCGGTGGCGATCGCCGTTTCGCGGACCGAGCCCGGCTTCGGCAGCGCCAGGCCCTTGCTGGCGAAGGCGCTGCGGGTCTCGTAGGGGAAGCGCCCGCCGATCGTCGTCGGCGCTTCGGGGTCGTTCTTGGAGCGGAAGCCGAGCCAGGCCCGGCGTCCTGCCTTCTTGCCGAAGCGCTCGACGAGAGCTTGCATCGCCTCCGCCGAGGCGACCTCGTTGCCGCCGCCCTTGCCGAAGATGCCGCCGATCAGGGAGGCGATCGCGACCACGTCGGTCGGCTTCCACGGTTCCATCGGCTTGTTGAGGAGGGCGTACTCGCCGGGCCGCAGGCTCGGGTCGGCGGCCGCGGCGGCGATGTAGGCGTTGATCCCGGCGACGTAGCCCTGCACGTCCTCGACTGCCCGCTGGCCCATCTGGCCGTAGATCCGCGGGAATTCGCTCAGCTGACGTTCAAGGTCGGCTTCGGTATACGGAGCGAAGCCCCACTGGCTGGCGTCCGCTCCGGCATTGGCGCCGCCCAGGAACGAGGCGAGTTCGGCGTGGCCGGTATGGCGCAGAACGTCCATCAGGAAGAGCCGGTCGGCGGCGCCAGCGTAGCCGGCCCCGAACATCGTGTCGGCTCGCGTCTCGCCGTAGATGTGCGGAACGCCGTAGGCGGAGTCGCGGACGATCGTCACGCCGCTCTTCGGTTCGATCGTCGAGGCGACCTGGCCGGCGGGCACGCCGAAGGTGGCGTCCTTGAAGTAGGCGCCGACGCCCTCGTCGCTCAGCGTCGGCGAGCCGTAGACGAGGCCTTCGTAGAGCGGCTGCTGGTCCGCGAAGTGCGGCGGGATCGCCCCGTTTCCGCGGAAGGCGAAGATCTCAGCGAGGGTGTCGAGCCCGTTCTCGCCCGGAGGCAGGACGTTGCGGAACCCACCCGCGTCATTCGTTCCGTAGGGCTGCGGAGCCGCCAAGGCGGCCTGCACGACGGCAAGGAAGAGGACGCAGGCGATGGTGCGGGCGAGTAGGCGCAACGGGTAACCCTCCTGTCGTGCGACGCCCCCAACCGCATTCCCAAGATACCCGACGCGTACCGGCAGCTAATCCTCTTCGTGCCAGGGAGTCAAGATTCGTGGCCCGTTGGCGGTGACCGCGACCGTGAACTCGAAGTGCGCCGCGAGCGAGCCGTCCTCCGAGTAGACGGCCCAGCCGTCGTCGCCCATCCGCACCAGGGGACCGCCGGCGTTGACCATCGGCTCTATCGCCAGCACGGTTCCCTCCTCGAGCAGGGGGCCCTTGCCAGGGGTGCCGAAGTTCGGTACCTGAGGCTCTTCGTGCATGTCGCGTCCGATCCCGTGCCCGACCAAGGTGCGGATGATCGAGAGACCCTCGATCTCCACCGCCCGCTGGATCGCGGCCGAGACGTCGCCCAGCCGGTTACCGGGCCGCGTCTGCTCGACGCCGGCGAAGAGGGCGCCGCGGGTCACCTCGAGCAGCTTGCGGGCGCCGGGCTCGATCGATCCGATCGGCAGCGTGATGGCCGCGTCGGCGACCCAACCGTCCTTGACGACGCCGACGTCGACCGAGAGCACGTCGCCTCGCTTCAGCTCGTAGGGACCGGGGATGCCGTGCACGACCATCGAGTTGGGCGAGGTGCAGATCGACGCGGGGAAGCCGCGGTAGCCCTTGAACGCGGGGATGGCGCCCTGCGAGCGGATCAGCTTCTCCGCGGCACCGTCAAGCTCCTCGGTGGTCACGCCCGCCCGCGCCTTGGCCTCGAGCATGCGCAGGCAGCGTACGAGGATCTCGCCGGCCGCGGCCATCTGCTCGACCTGCGCCGGGGTCTTGCGAACGATCATTCGATACAAGCTAGGGGCGCGGGCTCAGATCGCCTCGTCGGCCTCGAGGCGAAGCGTGGCCAGGGTCCTGCGGATCTCGTCGGCGACGGCGTCGGGCCCGGCGGCGCCGTCGATCCGCCGCAGCAGGCTCCGGTGGTCGTAGAGCTCGACCAGCGGAGCGGTCTTTTCGTGGTACTGGTCCAGCCGGTGGCGGATCACCTCCGGCTTGTCGTCGTCGCGGACGACCAGCTCGGAGCCGTCGACGTCGCAGACGCCCTCCTGGGCGGGCGGGTTGAACTCGACGTGGAAGACGTGGCCGTTCTCGACGCAGGTGCGGCGTCCGCCCAGCCGGCGGACGACCTCCTCGTCGGAAACGTCGATCAGCAACACCCCGGTCAGCTCGCGGCCGAGCTCGCTCAGCTTCGCCGCCAGCGCTGCCGCCTGCGGCTCGGTGCGCGGGAAGCCGTCGAGGATGAAGCCGTCGGCCGCCTCCTCGGAGTCGATCCGCTCGCCGATCATGCCGACGATGACCTCGTCTGGCACGAGGTCGCCGCGGTCCATGTACTCCTTGGCGCTGCGCCCCAGCTCGGTTCCGTTACGCACGGCGGCGCGCAGGATGTCCCCGGTCGCCCAGTAGGGAAGCTCCAGGTCCTCCTGCAGCCGCTCCCCCTGCGTGCCCTTGCCGGACCCCGGAGGTCCGAGGAGTACGAGATTGAGTTCAGATGCCATGGCCCTGTACGAAGTGAAATTGATTTGAGAGTCCGAAAATCAAGCAGATCGGGGGATGCAGGGAGGGCGACGAGGGGGAGCGCACTTTCAGTGCGTGACCCGAGGAGCCCGACCGAAGACTCCGATATGCGCAGATTTGCAGGGCTCTCAAACTATTTCAGGAAGCCCTCGTAATTTCGCATCATCAGCTGCGCCTCGAGTTGCTTGACCGTTTCCAGCGCGACGCCGATCACGATCAGGATCGAGGTGCCGCCGAAGGCGAAGTTGGCCGAGGTCTGGTTGAGCAGGATCGTCGGCAGCGCCGCGACGGCGCCCAGGTAGAGCGCGCCCGGCAGCGTCAACCGCGAGAGGATGCGATCGAGGTATTCGGCGGTAGGCCTGCCGGGGCGGACGCCGGGGATGAAGCCGCCGTACTTCTTGAGGTTGTCGGCCTGGTCGACCGGGTTGAAGGTGACCGCCGTGTAGAAGTAGGTGAAGATGACGATGAAGAAGACCTCGCCGACCACATAGGCCCAGCTGCTGGGGCTGAAGAAGGCGGCGAATTCGAGCGCGGCGGGCGTGTTCAGCAGCTGTCCGATCGTCGGCGGGAAGGCCATGATCGAGGCGGCGAAGATGACCGGGATGACGCCGGCCATGTTGACCCGCAGCGGTAGGTAGGTCGACCCGCCCGAGGTCATTTTCCGGCCAACGACCCGTTTCGCGTACTGGACCGGGATCCGGCGCTGGCCCTCCTGGACGAAGACGATGGCGACGATCACGGCGAGGGCGAGGAAGGGCATCATCACGACGAAGACCTGATCGGGGTTGGTCCACCAGGACTGCAGCCCGGTGGGCAGCCCCGAGACGATCGAAGCGAAGATCATCAGCGAGATGCCGTTGCCGATGCCGCGCTGGGTGATCAGCTCGCCGAGCCACATCAGCAGCGTGCAACCGGCTGTGAGGGCGATGACGATCAGCAGCACGCTGCCGCCGCTGAGGTTGCCGATTGCGTTGTTGCCGCCCGCTTCCTGGCCGAAGGACTGGAAGAGGTAGACGTAGCCGAAGGACTGGGCGAAGGCGAGCCCGACGGTGAGGTAGCGCGTGTACTGGGTGATCTTCTGCTGCCCGACCTCGCCTTCTTTCTGCAGCTTCTCCAGCGAGGGGACGACCACCGTCAGCAGCTGCAGGATGATCGAGGCCGTGATGTAGGGCATGATCCCCAGCGCGAAGAGCGAGAGGCGCGAGAGGCTGCCCCCCGAGAACTGGTTGAGCAGGCCGAGGATGCCGCCGCCGCCGAAGTTGTTCGAGAGTTCCTTGACCGCGGCGAGGTCGACCCCGGGAGCGGGGATGTAGGCGCCTAGCCGGTAGAGCAGCAGCATCGCCGCCGTGAAGGCGAGCTTCTTGCGAATGTCGGCGACGCTGAACGCGTTCGCAATGGTCCGGAGCATTACGGCTCCAGAGTGTGGCAGGAACCGCCTGCCGCTTCTATCCGGTCCTTGGCGGTGGCGCTGAAGGCGTGCGCCTTGACCGTCAGCTTCTTGGAGATCTCGCCCTTGGCGAGGATCTTGACCGGGTCGGAGCGCTTGGCCAGGCCCTTCTCCTTGAGCGCCTCCGGCGTCACCTCGGCGCCATCGTCGAAGCGCTCCTGCAGGTCGGCGAGGTTGACCGGCTGCGACTTGGTCCTGAAGTTCTCGAACGGCATCGACTGCTTTTTGTGCGGCCCGCGAAGCTTGCGCATCCGCATGTGAATCGGGTTCTGCCCGCCCTCGTAGTTGGCCTTCCGTTTGGACCCCGACCGCGACCCGGCGCCCTTATGACCCCGCCCCGAAGTCTTCCCAAGCCCCGAGCCCTCGCCCCGCCCCAACCGCTTCCGCGGCTTCCGGGACTTGACCTTCGGCTTCAAGTTGTGCAGCCCGATCTCCTCGCTTCGCGGCGTCTCAGCCATCAGGAGCTCACCTCCACCAGGTGAGAGACAACCGCGATTTGGCCTTTCAGCTGCGGAGAGTCCTTCCTCTCCACGGCCTTTCCGATGCGACCAAGCCCCAAAGCCCTGAGCGTCGCTTTCTGGCTGGGATTAGACCCGTTAGCGCTACGAACCTGTTTGATCGTCACGACGCATCACCCTCGCGCGAACCCTCAGAAGCTTTCTCCTCGGCGACGGCAGCGGGCTCCTCAGCTTTCGCCTCCTCGGCAGGGAGCTCAGCCACGGCCGCCGATGCCGGGGAATCGGACGCCTCTCCGGCGGGTGGTGTCGAGGATGGGGAGTCGCCCGCGGCTTGCGAGGACGACTCGCCATCCTCGGCGACAGGACCCGCCGGCTTACTCACGCCGAGTACCTCGGCAACTGTCAGCCCTCGCAGCTCGGCAACCTCCTCAGGCCTCCGCAGGTTGATCAGCCCGTCCATCGTTGCCTTCACCAGATTGATCGGGTTCTGGGTGCCGATGCTCTTGGTCAAGACGTCCTTGACGCCCCCGAGCTCGAGCACGGCCCGCACGCCGCCGCCGGCGATCACCCCGGTACCGGGGCTGGCCGGGCGCAGGACCACGTGGCCGGCGCCGTAGCGGCCGATGATTTTGTGGGTGATCGTCTGGCCGTATTTGGGGATGCGGATCAGGTTCTTGCGCGCGTTCTCGACGCCCTTTTGGATTGCCAGGGGCACCTCCCGCGCCTTGCCGTAGCCGATCCCGACGACGCCCTCTTCGTCGCCGACGGCGACCAGGGCCGTGAAGGAGAAGCGCCGGCCGCCCTTGACCACCTTGGCGACGCGGTTGATCTCGATCACGCGCTCCTGCAGGTCGAGCCCCCGCGGGCTCACCGTCTCGACATTTGTGGTGTCCATTCCCTTCATCGGCGGCGGTCCAAGGTACTAGAAGACCAGCCCTCCCTCGCGAGCGCCTTCGGCGAGGGCCTTGACGCGGCCGTGGTACTGGTAGCCGCCGCGGTCGAAGACGCAGGTCTCGACCCCGGCAGCCTTGCCGCGCTCGGCCAGCAGCTCGCCGGCCCGCTTGGCCTGCTCGGCGGCGGAGAGCTTGCGCAGATCCGACTCGGTCCAGTTGACGGCGGCCACGGTGCGGCCCTTGACGTCGTCGATCAGCTGGGCGAAGACGCCGCGGTTGGAGCGGTAGACGGAGAGGCGCGGCCGCTCGGCCGTGCCCGTCACACGCGACCGCACGCGGCGGCGGCGGCGCAGGCGCGCCTGGCGCTTGCTGATCACGGTCATGCGCGCTTACCCACCTTGCGGGCGACGTGCTCGTCGCGGTAGCGGATGCCCTTGCCCTTGTACGGCTCCGGCGGGCGGCGCTTGCGGATGTCGGCGGCGACCTGGCCGACCAGCTGCTTGTCGATGCCGCGCACGACGATCTCGGTCGGCTGCGGCACCTCGAACTCGATCCCCTCGGGGGCCTCGACCGAGACCGGGTGCGAGTAGCCGAGCGCCAGCTCGAGGTTCCTGCCCTTGAGCTGGGCGCGGTAGCCGACGCCCTGGATCTCCAACCGCTTCTCGAAGCCGTCGGTGACGCCCTCGACCATGTTGGCGATCAGGCTGCGGGTGAGACCGTGCAGGGCGCGATGCTCGCCGCGGTCCGTCGGGCGGCTGACCGTGAGCACGCCATCGTCGGCCTGCTCGACCGTCATGTCCGGCGAGAGCGTCTGCGTCAGCTCCCCCTTGGGGCCCTTGACCGCGACGCGGCCGGGCGCCAGCTCGACGCTGACGGCGTCGGGCACTGGAATTGGCTTTCTTCCGATCCTCGACATGTACTTACCAAACGTAAGCGACGACCTCGCCGCCAACGCCCTTCCGCTTCGCCTCGTGGCCGGTCATCACTCCGACCGACGTGCTGACGATCGCCGTGCCGGTTCCGCCGTACACGCGCGGCACTTCCTTGTGATCGACATAGCGGCGGCGGCCGGGGCGCGAGACGCGCTCGAGGCCGGCGATGACCGGCCGCCGGTCCTCGGTGTACTTGAGGCGGATCTCGATCGCCTCCCCGATCTTCGCCGGCTTCTTGGCGTAATCGAGGATGTAGCCCTGCTCCTTGAGGATGCGCGACATCTCCACCTTGAGGCGGGAGGCGGGAATTTCCACGGCGTCGTGGCCCGAGCCAAGCGCGTTGCGGATGCGGGTCAGGTAATCGGCGATGGGATCGGTAAGCATTGTCTTCGGTCGGTTCTCGCTACCAGCTGGACTTGGTCATGCCCGGGATGTGCCCCTCGTGCGCCGCCTCCCGCAGACAGATCCGGCACAGCCCGAACTTGCGGTAATAGGCGCGCGGCCGGCCACAACGGCGGCAGCGGTTGTACTCCCTGCTCTTGAACTTGGGCTTGCGCCCCTGCTTCACCTTCAGCGAAGTCTTAGCCATTGTCCTGATTCTCCTCGTCGGCCGGTTGCTCGGCTTCCTCACCCTCCGCCGCTTCGGGCTCTTCGGGCTTCTCGTACGCCTCGGGATTCTCTTCCTTGAGCTGCTCCAAGGCGGCCTGCTCGGCCTCGGCGCGCTGGCGGGCTTCCTCGTGACGCTTCTCCTCCTCGGCAGCTTCCTGAGCCTCGAGATCGGCATCCGGTTTGCCCGGGCGACCCTCTTTGGCAAACGGCATACCGAGGGCCAGCAACAGCTCGAAGGCCTCCTCGTCGGTCGCGGCACTGGTCGTGATCGTGACGTCGAGGCCGCGCACCTCGTCGATCGAGTCATAGTCGATTTCGGGGAAGATCAGCTGCTCCTTGACGCCCATCGAGTAGTTGCCGCGACCATCGAAGGAGCGCGGGTTGAGGCCGCGGAAGTCGCGGATGCGCGGCACGGCGATCGAGCAGAGACGATCGAGGAACTCCCACATGCGGGCGCGGCGCAAAGTCACGGAGATCCCGACCGGCATTCCCTCGCGCACCTTGAAGGAGGCGATCGACTTGCGGGCCCGGCGCACGCTCGGCTGTTGCCCGGCGATCGTCGCCAGCTGCTCCCGCGCGGCTTCCAGCATCTTCGCGTTCTGCTTCGCCTCGCCCAGGCCCATGTTGAGCGTGATCTTTTGCAGACGCGGCGCTTGCATCGGCGTCGAGTAGCCGAACTTGCGGGTCAGCGCCGGCAGGACTTCCTGCTCGTAGCGCTCGCGCAGGCGCGGCGGCGGCGCGGCCTGCTGGGGGGTCGCGGTGGCCTCCATCAGAACGTCGCCCCCGAGCGCTTCGCGAAGCGCTCGCGCTTGCCGCCTTTGTCGCGGCGCACGCCGACGCGGGTGCGTTTGTTGTCTTTGGGGTCGAGCAGCATGACGTTGGAGACGTGAATCGGCCCCTCCTTCTCGACGATGCCGCCGACCTGGCCGCCGCGGGTGGTGTCCTGCGAGGGCCGTGGCCGTTCGTGGCGCTTGACCATGTTGAGGTGCTCGACGTAGACCCGTTCCTTCTTCGGCTCCGTGCGCACGACGCGCCCGGTCTTGCCGGCGTCCTTGCCGCCGATCACCATCACCTGGTCGTCTTTCCTGATCCTCATCCGCTTGGCCATGGCTAAAGGACCTCCGGCGCCAGCGAGATGATTTTCATGAAGTTGCGGTCGCGCAGCTCGCGCGCGACCGGACCGAAGATGCGGGTGCCGCGCGGGTTGTTGCTCGCCGGGTCGATCAGCACGGCGGCGTTTTCGTCGAAGGCGATGTAGGTGCCGTCGGGGCGGCCGAGCTGCTTCTTGGTGCGCACGACCACGGCTTGGACGACCTCGCCTTTGCGCACGCCGCCCTGCGGGCTGGCCTGCTTCACCGTCGCCGTGATCACGTCGCCGATGCCGGCGTAACGGCGGTGCGAGCCGCCCTTGACGCGGATGCAGAGCAGTTCGCGGGCGCCGGAGTTGTCGGCGACCTTCAGTCGTGACTCCTGCTGGATCACTTGGCACGCTCCACGACCTCGACCAGACGCCAGCGCTTGGTCTTGGACAGCGGCCGCGTCTCGACGATGCGCACGGTGTCGCCCTCGCCGGCCTCGTTGCGCTCGTCGTGCGCGTGCAGCGTGCGCGAGCGCCGCACGACCTTCTCGTAAGTCGGATGCCGCCGCGCGATGTCGATCCGCACGGTGATCGACTTCTCGCCCTTGTCGGAGACGACGATCCCCTGCCGGGTCTTCGCGGCGACCGAATCCCGCTCGGCCCTGGGGGTTCCCGTCCCGGCGGTGCGATCCTTTTTCGCCGCGGCCCGTTCCTTCCGCCGCGACTCGGCCTTCCGCCTGCGCCGCTCGGCTCGCTCCGCGGCCCTCTCCTCGTCCGTACGCGCCGGAGCGGCCTCGTGCGGCCGCCGCGAGCGCCGCAACCGACGCCGCTCCTTCCAAGGCAACTCGTCCTCAGGATTCGGCTCAGAAGCCTCATCTGACGACCCGGACTCCTCCGCGGCAGGCGCCTCCTCAGCCGGGGCGTCGGAAGACTCAGCCGCAGGCGTCTCGTCCTCGGACGACTCCGTCTCCGCCGCGGGTGGTGGCGAGGATGGGGAGTCGCCCGCGGCTTGCGAGGACGACTCGCCATCCTCGGCGACAGGACCCGCGGCCTCGGGGGCCTCGTCCTGGTGCGTCTCGTCTACCGCGTCAGTTTTCTCTTCGTCCGTCATCTCTTCAGCTCTCTCTCAACATCGATCCCACGCTCTTTCGCCACGGTCAGCAGCCGCGCCACGTCCCGCTTCGCCTGCCCGACCCGCGCCGTGTTCTCCAGCTCGCCCGTCGCCCTGCGGAAGCGCAGGTTGAAGGCCTCCTGCTTGGCGTCGATCAGCTTCGCGATCAGCTCATCGTCCTTGAGGTCGTGCACCTCGGCGGCCTTCACTGCGAATCAGCCCCCTCGCGCATCACGAACTTGGTCTTGACCGGGAGCTTGTGCCCGGCGAGGCGGAGCGCCTCGCGAGCGAGGTCCTCGGGCACGCCGGCCAGCTCGAACATCACCTTGCCGGGCTTGACCACGGCGACCCAGCCCTCCGGGTTGCCCTTGCCCGACCCCATCCGGGTCTCGGCCGGCTTCTTGGTGTAGGGCTTGTCGGGGAAGACGTTGATCCAGACCTTGCCGCCACGTTTGATCTTGCGGGTCATCGCGACGCGGGCAGCCTCGATCTGGCGATTGGTGATCCAGCCGCGATCCAGAGCCTTCAGCCCGTACTCGCCGAAGGCGACGCTGCTGCCGCCCTTGGTGTTCCCGCGCATCCGCCCGCGCATCTGCTTGCGGTGCTTGACCCGCTTCGGCATCAGCATGACTAGCGCCCACCTCCACGCCCGCCGCGACCGCCGCCGGGGCCGCCGCGACCGCCGCCGCCCCGTCCACCACGGTCACCGCCGCGACCGCCGCGATCGCCGCCCGGGCGGCCGCCCTGGGGCGGCCCGCCGTCCTCGTCGGTGAGCTGGTCGGAGCGGAAGCCCTCGGGCATCACCTCGCCCTTGTTGATCCAGCATTTGACGCCGATCCGGCCGGTCGTCGTGCGAGCCTCGTAGAAGCCGTAGTCGATGTTGGCGCGCAGCGTGTGCAGTGGCACCCGCCCGTCGGAGTAGCCCTCCGTGCGGGCCATCTCGGCGCCGCCGAGACGGCCGGAGACCTGCACCTTGACGCCCTTGGCGCCGGAGCGCATCGCCGAGGTCAGCGCTCGTTTCATCGCCCGTCGGAAGGCGACGCGGTTCTGAAGCTGCTCGGCGATCGACTGGGCGACGAGCTTCGCGTCGAGCTCGGGGCGCTTGACCTCGCGGATGTTGACCTTCACCGGCTTGCCGGTCAGCTTGTGCAGCTCCTTGCGCAGGGCGTCGACTTCGGAGCCCGACTTGCCGATCACGATGCCGGGGCGGGCGGTGTGGATGTCGACGACGACCTCGCCGTGGCGTTCGATCGTGATGTCGGAGAGGCCCGCGTGGGCGAGCTTGCCCTCGATGTGCTCACGAACTCTCAGGTCCTCGTTGAGGACGTCGGCGAAGTCTTTCTCGTCGAACCAGTTCGACTTCCAGTCCTGGATGTAGCCGACGCGGAAGCCGCCCGGGTGGATCTTCTGTCCCATCAGTCTTCCTCCGGGCTCAGCGCCACGGCGATGTGGCTGGTTCGCTTGTTGATCCTGGTGGCGCGGCCCTGCGCGCGTGGGCGATAGCGGCGCAGGGTCGGGCCTTCGTCGACGGTGATCTCGGCGACGCGCATCTCGTCGGCGACGAGGTCGTGGTTGTTCTCGGCATTGGCCGCCGCCGCCTCGATCAGCTTGCGGATGTCCCCCGCCGCGCCGCGCGGCGAGAACTCGAGCAGGGCGCGAGCCTTCTCGATGTGCAGCCCACGGACCTGATCGGCGATCAGGCGCGCCTTGCGCGGGGCGACCCGCACGTAGCGGGAGCTGGCTCGGACGACGATCGGACCGCTCGCCACGCTAATCGCCCTTCCCCGATCCCGAGTGCGCGCGGAAGGTCCGCGTCGGGGCGAACTCGCCCAGCTTGTGACCGACCATCGACTCCGAGATGAAGACCGGCACGTGCTTGCGGCCGTCGTGGACGGCGATCGTGTGCCCCACCATCTCGGGGAAGACCGTCGAGCTGCGCGACCAGGTCTTCAGCATCTGCTTCTGGCCCGACTCGTTCATCGCGTTGACCCGCTTCATCAGCGCGCCTTCCACCCACGGCCCCTTTTTCGTCGAACGACCCATGGCTAGCGCTTCTTCTTCCCGCGGCGACGGCCGCGCACGATGTAGCGGTCGGACTGCTTGCCCTTCTTGCGGGTCCGGTAGCCGAGCGTCGGCTTGCCCCAGGGCGTCACCGGGTGGCCGCCGGGCGTGTGGTGGGCCTCGCCGCCGCCGTGCGGGTGGTCGACGGGGTTCATCGCCACGCCGCGCGTCTGCGGGCGCTTGCCCTTGTGGCGGTTGCGGCCCGCCTTGCCGACCTTGAGGTTCTGGTGCTCGGCGTTGGAGAGGACGCCGACGGTGGCCCGGCACTCGGCGCGCACCATCCGCATCTCCGAGGAGGGCAGTCGCAGGGTGACCATCTCGCCCTCCTTCGCGACCAGCTGGATCGAGGTCCCGGCGGAGCGCCCGAGCTTGCCGCCTTGGCCGGGGGTGAGCTCGACGTTGTGGACGATCGTGCCGGTCGGCATCTCGCCGAGGGCAAGCGCGTTGCCGGGCCGGATGTCGGCGCCGGGCCCGGACTGGACCGTGTCGCCCACCGCGATCTGGGCCGGGGCGAGGACGTAGCTCTTGGCGCCGTCGGCGTAGTGGAGCAGGGCGATGTAGCAGCTGCGGTTGGGGTCGTACTCGATGCTCGCCACCTTGGCGGGAACCCCGTCCTTGAGTCGCTTGAAGTCGATCTGCCGGTAGCGCCGCTTCGCGCCGCCCCCGCGATGGCGGGCCGTGACCCGTCCGTTCGCGTTGCGGCCCCCTGACTTGCGCAAGCCCTCGGTCAGCTTGCGCTCAGGCTCCGATGCGGTCAGTTGCTCGCGCAGCGGGTAGGTCGCGAAGCGGCGGCCCGGGCTCGTCGGTTTGGTCTTTCGGTTCGGCATCCCTATATCCCTATGCGGTCTCGGCGCCCTCGAAGAGCTCGATCCGGTCGCCTGGGGCGAGCTGGACGACGGCCTTCTTCCAACCCCGCGTCCTGCCCACGCTGAGGCCGCGGCGCTTTGGCTTCGGTCGCACCTTGGCGGTGCGCACCGCGGCGACCTTGACGTCGAAGATCTCTTCGATCGCCTGCGCGATCTGGGTCTTGTGCGCACGGTCGTCGACGCGGAACGTGTACTTGCCCTCGCCGATCAGGGCGTAGCTCTTCTCGGAGACGACGGGGCGGATGATCGTGGTGCGCGCGTCCATTAGGCCACCAGCCTCTCCCGCAGCTTGGCCAGCGCCTCTTCGGAGACGACGATCGAGGCGGCGCCGATCACGTCGGCGACGCCGACCGCGCTCACCTCGGCCACCTCGACCCGGGCGATGTTGCGGAAGCTCTTCGCCGCGCCGCCCTCGTCGGGAGCGAGCACGACAAGGGTCGAGCGCTTGGCACCCCACTTGTCCAGAGCCTCGGCAGCGGTCTTGGTCGAGGGCGCCTCGAAGGCGCTCGCGTCGAGCAGGGCGACGCTTTCGCGCTCGGCGTGGACCGAGAGCGCCGAGCGCAGCGCCTTGCGGCGGGCCTTGCGATTGACCTTGACCGTGTAGCGACGCGGCTTGGGGCCGAAGGCGACGCCGCCGCCGAAGCGGGTGGGCGAGCTGAGCGCGCCGACGCGGGCGCGGCCGGTGCCCTTCTGGCGCCAGGCCTTGGCGCCGGTCATCGCCACCTCGCCGCGGGTAAGCGTCGAGGCCGTGCCCCGGCGGCGAGCGGCGAGGTCGGCGCGGGCCGCCTCGTGCACGAGCGAGTGGTGGAAGGGCTCGGCGAAGAGCTCTTTCGGCAGATCCGCCTTGGTCGTCTTGCCGAGCACGGTCGCTTTAGCCATCGGTGCGCACCTCCAGCAGGGCGTTGCGCGAGCCGGGGACGGAGCCCTTGATCAGCAGCAGGTTACGCTCGGCGTCGACCTGGGTCACTTCCAGGCCCCGCTGGGTAACGCGCTTGTTGCCCATCTGGCCGGGCATGCGCATCCCCTTGAAGACCCGGGCGGGAAAGGTGCTGGCCCCGATCGAGCCGGGAGCGCGCACGTTGTGCGAGCCGTGCGTGACCGGGCCGCGACTGAAGTTGTGGCGCTTGATCCCACCCTGGAAGCCCTTGCCGACCGAGACGCCCGAGACCTTCACTTTCTGACCGGCCTCGAAGGAGGCGACGGTGACGTCGTCGCCGATCTTCGGACCGTCCTCGGCGCTCAGGTCCTCGTTGCGGAACTCGACCAGGTGGCGCATCGGTGCCGCGCCCGCCTTCTTCAGGTGACCTTCCTCGCCCTTGCTCAGCTTGCCCTGCTTGACCTCGCCGAAGGCGAGCTGCACGGCCGCGTAGCCGTCGCGCTCGGGCTCGCGCACCGCGGTCACCTTGCAGGGACCGGCCTCGATCACGGTGACCGGCGTGACGGTGCCGTCCTCCCCGAAGACCTGGGTCATGCCGAGCTTCTTGCCGAGGATCGCGGCCATCTCTCCTCCTAGAGGCGGATCTCGATGTCGACGCCGGCCGGCAGCGAGTCGAGGCGCTGCAGCGAGTCGACCGTTTTCGGGGTGGGCTGGAGGATGTCGATCAGGCGCTTGTGCGTGCGCATCTCGAAGTGCTCGCGCGAGTCCTTGTCCTTGAAGGGCGAGCGGATCACGCAGTAGACGTTCTTCTCCGTGGGCAGCGGCACCGGGCCGGAGACGGTCGCGCCGGTGCGCTCCGCGGTCTCGACGATCTCGCGGGCAGCCCGGTCTATGGCGTCGTGGTCGTACGCCTTCAGCCTGATTCGAATTTTCTGTGCCGCTATCGCTGCCACTTCGGACTTCTCTTCGTCTTTCTCCTACGCGCCTCAGGGCGCATGAAGGGCGGGGCCCCGGTTATGGGGCACCGCCCCGGTCGTATGTGCTTGTTGAATTCGTCTCGCCGCCCGCGGGCAGCGAAAGGGCGGGCACACGGCCCGCCCCGGTGTGGTCGCCTACTCGATGATCTCGGCAACGACCCCCGAGCCCACGGTCCGGCCGCCCTCGCGGATCGCGAAGCGCAGGCCCTGGTCCATGGCGATCGGCTGGATCAACTCGATCGTCATCGTCACGTTGTCGCCCGGCATCACCATCTCGGTCCCCTCCGGGAGGTTGGCGATCCCGGTCACGTCGGTGGTGCGGAAGTAGAACTGCGGGCGGTAGCCCGAGAAGAACGGCGTGTGACGGCCGCCCTCCTCCTTCTTCAGGCAGTAGACCTCGGCTTTGAACTTGGTGTGCGGCGTGATCGAGCCGGGCTTGCAGAGCACCTGGCCGCGCTCGATCTCCTCGCGCTTGGTGCCGCGCAGCAGGGCGCCGATGTTGTCGCCGGCCTGACCCTCGTCGAGGATCTTGCGGAACATCTCGACCCCGGTGACGACGGTGGTCGTGGTGTCCTTGATGCCGACGATCTCGACCTCATCGCCGGTGTTGACGATGCCCTGCTCGACGCGACCGGTGGCGACGGTGCCGCGGCCGGTGATCGAGAAGATGTCCTCGATCGGCATCAGGAAGGGCTTGTCGAGCTCGCGCACCGGCTCCGGGATGTAGGAGTCGAGCGCGTCGGCGAGTTCGAAGATCGCCTTCTGCGCGTCCTCGTCGCCCTCCAGAGCCTTCAGCGCCGAGCCCTTGATGATCGGCGTGTCGTCGCCCGGGAAGTCGTACTCGTTGAGCAGGTCCTTGACCTCCTCCTCGACGAGCTCGATCAGCTCGTCGTCGTCGACCTGGTCGACCTTGTTGAGGAAGACGACGACGTGCGGGACGTTGACCTGGCGGGCGAGCAGGATGTGCTCGCGGGTCTGCGGCATGACGCCGTCGGCGGCGGAGACGACCAGGATCGCGCCGTCCATCTGGGCGGCGCCGGTGATCATGTTCTTCACGTAGTCGGCGTGGCCCGGGCAGTCGACGTGGGCGTAGTGACGATTCGCGGTCTGGTACTCGACGTGCGAGGTCGCGATCGTGATGCCGCGTTCCTTCTCCTCGGGGGCGTTGTCGATCTCCTCGAAGCTTTTCGCCTCGGCGTCGCCTTTCGTGGAGAGGGTCTGGGTGATCGCGGCCGTCAGCGTCGTCTTGCCGTGGTCGATGTGACCGATCGTGCCGACGTTCACGTGCGGCTTATCGCGCTCGAACTTCTCCTTGGACATCTCTCCGTTTCTACCTTTCCAAATCGGGGTTAGTTGTCTGCCTGCGGGCGAACCTGGGAAATATAGCCAGAATCGAGAATCATGAGGTCGCTCCGACCGGCTCGCCGGATCGGTGTTCGACGATCTCCTCGGCGATATTGGTGGGGACCTCCTCGTAGCGCTCGAACTGCATCGTGTACGTCGCCCGCCCCTGGGTCATCGAACGCAGTTCCGTCGCGTAGCCGAACATCTCGCCGAGCGGCACGAAGGCCTGGACGGCGAGCGCGTTGCCGCGCTGGTCCTGGCCCTGGACCTTGCCACGGCGGCGCGAGAGGTCGCCGATCACGTCGCCGAGGAAGTCCTCGGGGGTGACGACCTCGACCGCCATCACGGGCTCGAGCAGGACCGGATTGGCTTTGCGCGCGCCGTCCTGGATCGCCATCGAGCCGGCGATCTTGAAGGCCATCTCTGAGGAGTCGACGTCGTGCGAGGAGCCGTCGATCAGTTCGACCTTGACGTCGACCATCGGGTAGCCGGCCTTGACGCCGTTCTCGAGCGCCTCCTCGATCCCCTGCTCGGTGGGGCCGATGAACTCGCCCGGGATGACGCCCCCCTTGATCTTGTTCTCGAAGACGAAGCCCTCGCCCGGCGCCGGCTCGACGTTGATCACGACGTGGCCGAACTGGCCGCGGCCGCCGGTCTGGCGGACGAAGCGGGCCTCGACCTTCTTGACCTCCTTGCGGATCGTCTCGCGGTAGGCGACCTGCGGCTTGCCGACGTTGGCCTCGACGTTGAACTCGCGCAGCATGCGGTCGACGATCACCTCGAGGTGCAGCTCGCCCATGCCGTGGATCAGGGTCTGGCCGGTTTCCTCGTCGGATTCGATCTTGAAGGTGGGGTCCTCCTCGCCGAGCCGCTGCAGGGCGTTGCCCATCTTCTCCTGGTCGGCCTTGGTCTTCGGCTCGATCGCGACGGCGATCACGGTCTCGGGGAACTCGATGCTCTCCAGCGCGATCGGCGCGTCGGGGGCGCAGAGCGTGTCACCGGTGCCGGTTTCCTTGAGGCCGACGCCGGCGCAGATGTCGCCCGCGTAGCACTCGTCGATCTCCTCGCGGCTGTTCGCGTGCATCATCAGCAGCCGACCGATGCGCTCGGTCTTGCCGGTCTTGGTGTTGAGGACGCGGCCGCCTTTCTCGAGCTTGCCCGAGTAGACGCGGAAATAGGTGAGCTTGCCGACGTATTCGTCGCTCATTACCTTGAAAGCAAGAGCGCTGAAGGGCGCGCCGTCGTCGGCGGGGCGCTCGCCCTCGGTGTCCTCGGCCTGGCCCTTGCCGGCCGGGATTACGCCCGTGACCGGCGGCACCTCGAGCGGCGAGGGCAGGAGCTCGACGATCGCGTCGAGTAGGGGCTGCACGCCCTTGTTCTTGAAGGACGTGCCGCAGAGGACCGGGGTCACCTTGGTCTCGAGACAGGCCCGGTGCAGCGAGGCGGCGATCCGCTCGTGCGGGATCTCCTCCTCGGCCAGGTAGGCCTCCATCAGCTCGTCGTCGTAGTCGGCGCAGGCCTCGATCAGCTGGGTGCGGTACTCCTCGGCCTGCTCCTTGAGGTCGTCGGGGACCTCGATCGTCTCGTACTCGGCGCCGAGCTCGTCGGTCCAGACCAGGCCTTTCATCTCGATCAGGTCGACGACGCCCTTGAACGCGTCCTCGCTGCCGATCGGAAGCTGGATCGGCAGCGGTTTGGCGCCGAGCCGGTCGACCATCGTCTGCACCGAGTTGAAGAAATCCGCCCCCGTCCGGTCCATCTTGTTGATGTAGGCGATGCGCGGCACGCCGTACTTGTCGGCCTGGCGCCAGACCGTCTCCGACTGGGGCTCGACCCCGGCGACGGCGTCGAAGACGGCGATCGCGCCGTCGAGGACGCGCAGGCTGCGCTCGACCTCGACCGTGAAGTCGACGTGGCCGGGGGTGTCGATGATGTTGATCCGGTGGCCCTTCCACTCGCAGGCGGTCGCGGCCGAGGTGATCGTGATGCCCCGTTCCTGCTCCTGCTCCATCCAGTCCATGACCGCGGCGCCCTCGTGGACCTCGCCGATTTTGTGCGTGCGGCCGGTGTAGTAGAGGATGCGCTCGGTCGTCGTCGTCTTGCCGGCGTCGATGTGCGCCATGATGCCGATGTTGCGCGTTTTTTCGAGCGGAAATGTGCGTGCCATGGTTTTTAAGGTAAGGGTTTGATCGTGAAACGGAGACGGGACAAAAGCGGGCGGTCCGGCAGGAGCCGGGACCGGCGCATGAAAAAGGCCCTCGCGGGCCCGGCGAAGCGAACCGCAAAAGCCAAGAAACTGCCTGAGCGACGCGCGATGATAGCAGCGGCGCGCAGGCGGGTCGTGGCCGCGCTCGCCGCCGCAAGCACCGCCACCCGGCGGGTCGACCGGGCGGTGGCAGGTCGGCTCGAGGCCGTACGTCCGCCGCTGCAACGGCGACTGCGACAGGCCCGCCTCGCGGGAGCGCGCCTGTCGAGGGCGGCGTGGAAGCGACTGCGCCCGCTGCTCGTCCTCCTGCTGCGCGCGTTCTCTCGCGTCGAACGGGCCCTGCTGCGGGCGCGTGACGTCGCGATCCGGGGGGCGACGCGTGCCAGCGCCGCGATCACGCCGCGACGCGCCGTCGCCGGCGTCGTCATCGCCTCGGCCGCCCTGCTGATCGTCGCGCAGTTCATCGACTACCGCGGCGTCGAGGTCGGGCAGCCCGGCTACGCGGGGCTGACGATCGCCTCACCGCCGACGAAAGCCGTGCGGACCGCCGGCCAGGCTCACGCGTACCTGCTCGTTCCCGTCGCCCTCCTCGCCGCGATCGTCGCGGCGCTGACGATGCGCGGCGAGCGACGCGGGCTGGGCCGGATCGTGATCGCGCTCGGGGCGCTCAGCATCGCCGTGATATTGCTCGTCGACCTGCCCGCCGGCCTCGACGCCGGCACCCAGACGTCGTACTTCGCGGGCGCCACGGCCGTGCTCGAGGACGGCTTCTATGCCGAGCTCGCCGCGGCCGCGGGGCTGCTGATCGGCGGACTGCTCTACTATGCGCGGCCGTGCCGAATACGAACCAGCTGGTCAGGAAGGGTCGCAAGCGCCCGAAGAAGAAGACGGCGACGCCGGGACTCAAGTCCTCGCAGGGCCGCAAGAAGGTCGTCGCGGCCCCGCAGCGGCGCGGCGTCTGCACCCGCGTCGCCACGGTGACGCCGAAGAAGCCAAACTCCGCCCTGCGCAAGATCGCCCGTGTGCGCCTGACCAACGGCATGGAGGTCACGACGTACATCCCCGGCGAGGGGCACAACCTGCAGGAGCACTCGGTGGTCCTCGTCAGGGGCGGTCGCGTCAAGGACCTGCCTGGCGTCCGCTACAAGATCGTGCGCGGCACGCTCGACGCCGCCGGCGTCTCCGACCGCAAGCAGGCGCGCTCGCGCTACGGCGTGAAGGCCTCCTAGAACACAACTTTCGATGCCCCGCCGCTCCGCCGCACAGATCCGCCCCGTCGAGCCCGACGCGCGCTTCCGCAACCGGCTCGTCCAGCAGCTGATCAACAAGACGATGCGCGACGGCAAGAAGCAGCTCGCAGAGCGGCTCGTCTACGACGCCCTGGCGATCGTCGGCGAGCGCTCGAACGAGGAGCCGATCGAGACGCTGGAGGCCGCGATCAAGCAGCTGACCCCCCAGCTCGAGGTCCGCTCCCGACGGGTCGGCGGCGCCACCTACCAGGTGCCGGTCGAGGTACCCGCCCGGCGCGCCCGCACCCTGGCGATCCGCTGGCTGGTCGACTACTCGCGAGGGCGCCGGGAGTACTCGATGGCCGAGCGGCTGGCCGGCGAGATCCTCGACGCGACCCAGCAGCAGGGCAACGCTTGGAAGCGGAAGGACGACATCTACCGCATGGCCCAGGCGAATAAGGCGTTTGCTCACTACCGCTGGTAGAGGAGAGGCACGGGATGCCTCTCGTTCGGACAAACGCCGGCCTAATTAGGCCGGCGTTTTGAGTATCCGCCCGCCCGAGAGGCATCCCGTGCCTCTTCACCGGCCGGTTATGGACATCGCCTCGGCTTCGGAAGCGCCATGGGCAAAGATGTCTGGGTGGAGATTTGGGCTAGGGCGCGGGCGGATGAGGCTGACGGATGAGTAAGCCGATTTTGGCGGTTGATGTGGATGGGGTGATCTCGTTGTTTGGATTCGACGAGGCGCCGGACCGGTCTCAGGCGAAGTTCGAGCTGGTGGATGGGATGGTGCACTGCATCTCGCTCGTGGCGGGCGACCGTCTGCGGCGGCTGGAGCAGCACTACGAGCTGGTCTGGGCGACGGGGTGGGAGGAGAAAGCGAACGACTACCTGCCGGGCCTGCTCGGGCTGGCCGAGCTTCCCCACATCTCCTTCGACGGCGCCGCTCGTTTCGGCTCGGCGCACTGGAAGCTCGGCCCGATCGCGGAGTACGCTGCCGATCGTCCCCTCGCCTGGATCGACGACAACCTCGACGAGAGCTGCCACGAGTGGGCGCAGAGCCGCCCCGCCCCCACCCTCCTCGTCCTAACCGAATCGCACCTGGGCATCGAGGAGGCCCACGTAGCCGCCCTCGAATCCTGGGCCGCCACCCTCTGACTGGACGCCGATGGGCCGAAAAGCGCTCTATGTCAGCGCTTTTCGGCCCATCGGCCAAGATTCGTGTCTAGACTGAACTCGGTGGAGGGGTTCTGGCCGATTTTCTTTCTGCTCGTGGTGCTGAAGATCCCAGTCTTCGGCGCCCTCTGGCTCGTCTGGTGGGCCAGCCAGGAACCCAAAGCCGAAACCACCGACGAGGACGCCCCGGGCGGCGACCCCAAACGCTGGCGCCCCCTCCCTCGCCCCCGCGGCCCCCACGATCTCCCCGGCGGCACCGGCAGCGCTCTTACAAGGCGACGCCTCGCATCTTCGACGCCGCGGCGCCCAAGCTCCCACCGGCAAGAGAAGCCAGACCGCGTGTCGTAGGAGGGGTGGGGTCCCCTCCGATGCAGCGGCGTCCTCTTTTCCGCCCGGACCACCTACCTCGGACGGCGACAACCTCTCCAGGCGGAAAACCCAGCAAAGCGGAGGGGACCCCACCCCTCCTCCCTACACCCGCTGCGCGGCCTTCTTCCTCTCCCGCTTGAGCTCCCTCAAATACGGCTGAAAGTCGACCTGGATCGTGTGCCGCTTCGAGGCCACGTAACGCTTGCGCATCTTCGCTTCGGACTCGGCGATCTCCGCTCGCATCTCAACCGGCGAGGGCAGCGTGCCGCGACCGGAGAGCAGGTCGGCAACCCATTCCGCCTGTGCCTCGGCAAGCGGCATGATCGCCCCGAGGGGCTGGATGAAGCCGATGAAGTAGAGACCGGGCCACTCGACCGAGACCACCCGGCGGTAGAGCGGCAGCCGGTTGTCGTTGGCCGCGACCACGTCCTTCTCGAAGAAGGGAAAGGTGACCTTGTAGCCGGTGCAATAGACGACGAGGTCGATCTCCTCCTCGCTGCCGTCGACGAAGCGGACGGTGCGACCGCCGGCGAAGCGCTCGATGTTGGGCTTGACGATGACGTCGCCGTGGCCGAGGCGCGAGAGCAGCTCGGCCGAGACGGTCGGGTGCGCCTCGAGCAGCTTGTGGTCGGGCTTGGGCAGCCCGTACGCGGTCATGTCGCCGGCGGTCATGCCCAGCATCCGGGAGAGGACGAAGCGCTGGACCGACAGCGGCATCAGCGTCAGCAGCTTGGAGGCGGCCTCGTCGGTGGGCTTGCCGTTGAGGTACTTGGGCATCACGTAGGCGCCGCGGCGCATCGCCAGGAAGGTCCTCTCGGCGATGCGCGAGGACTCGACCGCGACGTCGGTCGCGGAGTTGCCGATCCCCAGCACCAGGACGCGCTTGCCGACCAGGGCCCCGGGCTCGCGGTAGTGGTGGACGTGGATCTGCTCACCCTCGAACTCCTCGGCGCCCGGAAAGGCCGGTTCGGGCCAGCGCGGGTTCCAGTGATGCCCGTTGGCGACGAGCACCGCCCGGTAGCGATGCGTCTCCCGATTGCCCTCGCCATCCTCGACCTCGACCTCCCACTCGCCGTCGACCGGCGCCACGGTCTTCACCTCGGTGCGGAAGCGGATCCTCTCGCGCAGCCCGAAGTGGTCGACGTAGTCGTCGAAGTAGTGGGCGATCTGGAAGTGGTTGGGGTAATCCGGATAGTCGTCCGGCATCGGGTAAGTGGCGTAAGCCATCAGCCCGCGCGAGGTGTTGATATGCAGCGAGCGGTACGCCGACGACATCCCGTTGTCGTTTTCGTAGCGCCAGTTGCCGCCGACCTCCGACCCCTTCTCGAAGCAGTCGAACTCGATCCTCCGCGCGTTCAGCACCTGACATGCGGCGATGCCAGAGCTTCCGGCCCCGATCACGCACACCTTCCGAGCAGCCGCCATTCCGGAGAAATCTATTGAAGTTGGCCACCCGGCCAGCCCCTTCCGGTGCGCTTTATGGACCCATGAGGGACATAAAGCGCACCGCAAGCATGGGGGTGGGCGCTCAACCGAAGAGGACTGGTGGGAGTCTGCGGAGGGGGCAGGGTGCCTCCCGAACTGGCGGATACTCAAATTGCCGGCCTAATTAGGCCGGCAATTGTCAGGGCGGGAGGCACCCCGCCCCCTCCGCCGGCCCTACGACTCCTCGGAGGTCTGCTCGATCTCCTGCGCCAGCTCCTCGAGCTCCTCGGCGAACGAGGGTCCGAAGCTCTCGACCGGCGTGTCGTCGCCGTCGAGGCCGAGTTCGGCGGCCAGGTCTTCTTCGTCGAAGAGCCCGTCATCGGTCGCGGTCTCGATCGGTTCGGCCGGCTCTACCGTGAGCGTGCGGTAGTGCTTGAGCCCGGTCGCGGCCGGGATCAGCTTGCCGATGATCACGTTCTCCTTGAGGCCGACCAGTTTGTCTCGCTTGCCCTCGAGCGCGGCATCGGTGAGCACCTTGGTCGTCTCCTGGAAGGAGGCGGCGGAGAGGAAGGACTCGGTGGCCAGCGAGGCCTTGGTGATGCCGAGGATGACCTCCTCGGCCTTGGCCGGCGTGCCGCCTTCTTCCTTGGTTTTCTTGTTCAGCCGCTTGAGCGCGCCGCGGTCTTCGAGCTGCCCCGGCAGCAGGCTGGTCGAGCCCTTCGACTCGATCCGCACCTTCTTCAGCATCTGGCGGGCGATCAGCTCGATGTGCTTGTCGTTGATATCGACGCCCTGGGCGCGGTAGACCTTCTGCACCTCGGCGACGAGGTAGAGCTCGGTCTCGGTGCGGCCGCGGATCGTCAGCAGGTCGGCCGGGTAGAGCGAGCCCTCGTTGAGCTGCTGGCCGACCTCGACCTTGTCGCCGTCGGCGACGTGCAGCCGGGTGCGGGGCGGGAAGCTGTAGGCGTGCTCCTCACCGCTCGACTCGGTGACGATCACTTTCAGCGCTTTGTCGGTTTCCTCGACCGAGACCTTGCCCGCGGCCTCGGCCATCTGCGCCAGGCCCTTGGGTTTGCGCGCCTCGAAGAGCTCGACGATGCGCGGCAGGCCCTGGGTGATGTCCTGACCGGCGACGCCGCCGGTGTGGAACGTGCGCATGGTCAACTGCGTGCCCGGCTCGCCGATCGACTGGGCGGCGATGATGCCTACCGCGTCGCCGATGTCGACCGTGAAGCCCGTGGCCGGCGAGATGCCGTAGCAGGCGCGGCACACACCCGACTCGGCGTCGCACTTGAGCGCCGAACGGACGGGGATCTTGACCTCCTCGTCGCCGAACGCCTCGGCAATCGCCTCGACGTCGGCGTGGACGATCTCCTGGTTGCGTTTGAGCAGCTCGCGCCCGCGCTTCGTCTCGAGCTTCTTCGCGGAAAGACGGCCGATCAGGTTGTCGTTGAGCGAGCCGTCGTCCTTGCGCAGGGCCATCTCGATGCAGTCTTTGGTCTTGCAGTCCTCTTCGCGGACGATCACGTCCTGGGCGACGTCGACCAGGCGCCGGGTCAGGTAGCCCGAGTCGGCCGTGCGCAGCGCCGTGTCGGCGAGGCCCTTTCGGGCGCCGTGCGTCGAGATGAAGTACTCGAGGACCGAGAGGCCCTCCATGAAGTTGGCCTTGATCGGCCGCTCGATGATTTCGCCCTTCGGATTGGCCATCAGGCCGCGCATCCCGGCCAGCTGGCGGATCTGCTTGAAGGAGCCGCGAGCGCCCGAGTTGGCCATCATGAAGATCGGGTTCAGCTCGTCGAGGTTGTCCTCCATCGCTTTCGCGACCTCGTCGGTGGCGTTGTTCCAGTGCGAGGTGACTGCCTCGTGGCGCTCCTCGGCCGTGATGTAGCCCTCGTCGTACTGGGACTGGATCTCGGCCGTCTGCTTCTCGTAGCGCTCGAGGATCTGCTCCTTGTCGGGCGGCGAGACGACGTTGTTCTTGGAGACCGTGATCCCGGCCTGGCTCGCGTAATGGAAGCCGAGGTCCTTGAAGGCGTCGAGCACCTGCGAGACCGCGGGAGCGCCATAGGCCTCGACCAGGTCGGAGACCATCTCGTTGACGTCGCGCTTCTTCAGCGCCCGGTTGGCGAACTCGAACCCCTCGGGGTCGAAGTCCTCGCCGAGCGCCTCGGCCAGGGCCCGCTCGATCTTCTCGTTGAAGATGATCCGGCCCACCGTGGTGAGGAAGTGCTCGTGCCCGGCCCGCCGGTACTCGGCCTGGTCGTGCAGCTTGCAGCCGCCGTTCTCGTAGACGAGCTCGGCCTCCTGGGCGGAGCGGAAGACCTTCGGCGCGGAGCCGTTCAGCTTGCCGCCCTTGCCCGCCTTCAGCTCCTCGTCGAGCTTCGCCAGCGCCTCGGCGTCGGGGCCGTAGGTGAGGTAGTAGATGCCGAGCACCATGTCCTGCGTCGGCGTCGCCAGCGGCGCGCCGTGGGCGGGCGAGAGGATGTTGTTGGCTGAGAGCATCAGCACCCGCGCCTCGGCCTGGGCCTCGGATGAGAGCGGCACGTGCACCGCCATCTGATCGCCGTCGAAGTCGGCGTTGAAGGCGTGACAGACCAGCGGGTGGACCTGGATCGCCTTGCCCTCGACCAGCACCGGCTCGAAGGCCTGGATGCCGAGGCGGTGCAGGGTCGGCGCGCGGTTGAGCAGGACCGGGTGCTCATGGATCACTTCCTCGAGCACGTCCCAGACCTCGGGAATCATCGACTCGACCATCTTCTTCGCGGCCTTGATGTTCTGCACCGCCTTGCGCTCGACCAGCTGGGCCATGATGAACGGCTTGAAGAGCTCGAGCGCCATCAGCTTGGGCAGCCCGCACTGGTGCAGCCGCAGGCTCGGCCCGGAGACGATCACCGAGCGGCCGGAGTAGTCGACGCGCTTGCCGAGCAGGTTCTGGCGGAAGCGGCCCTGCTTGCCCTTGAGCATGTCGGAGAGCGACTTCAGCGGCCGGTTGCCGGGCCCGGTGACGGGACGACCGCGGCGGCCGTTGTCGAAGAGGGCGTCGACCGCCTCCTGCAGCATCCGCTTCTCGTTGTTGACGATGATCTCGGGCGCGCCGAGGTCGAGCAGGCGCTTGAGCCGGTTGTTGCGGTTGATCACCCGCCGGTAGAGGTCGTTGAGGTCGGAGGTGGCGAAGCGGCCGCCGTCGAGCTGGACCATCGGCCGCAGCTCCGGCGGGATCACCGGCACGCAGTCAAGGATCATCCAGTCGGGCTTGTTGTCGGAGTTGAGGAAGGCGCTGGCGACCTTCAGCCGCTTCACGGCGCGGGCCTGTTTCTGGCCTTTGGAGCTGTTGATGACCTGCTCCAGCTCCTCGCATTCGGCCGCCAGGTCGACCTGCTCGAGCAGGTCGCGCACGGCTTCGGCGCCCATGCCGCCACGGAAGTACTCGCCCCAGCCGAAGGGCGAGCCGAAGCGGTCCTTGAGCTCGCGGAAGACGGTCTCGTCGTTGACGACGTCCTTCGGCTTCATCTCGGTGAAGATCTTCCAGACCTCCTCCATGCGCTCGATCGCCTCGTCGATGTAGGCCTCGGTGTCGGAGATCTCGGCCTCGAAGGCCTTGCGCAGCTCTTTGATCATCTTGCCGCGCTCATCCTCTTTCAGCTTGCGTAGCTGCGCCGCGGTCAGCTTCAGCGACTCGGCCCAGATGTGGTCGTCGTCGTCGAACTTCGCCTGCGTGCCGTCTTCGAGGTACTTGACCCGCCGTTCCAGCGACTCGTTCAGCTCCTGCGTGCGCTTCTGCCTTTCGGCCTCGTAGGAGTCGGTGACCTTCTTGACTTCCTTCTCGAGCGTGCCGAGGTCCTTGTCACGGGCCTCGACGTCGACCCAGGTGATCATCGAGGCGGCGAAGTAGAGGACCTTCTCGAGCTCCTTCGGCGCCATGTCGATCAGGTAGCCGATCCGACTCGGCACACCCTTGAAGAACCAGATGTGGGAGACGGGCGCCGCCAGGTCGACGTGGCCCATGCGCTCGCGTCGCACCTTCGAGCGCGTCACCTCGACGCCGCAGCGCTCGCAGACGATGCCCTTGTAGCGGACGCGCTTGTACTTGCCGCAGTAGCACTCCCAGTCCTTGGTCGGACCGAAGATGCGCTCGCAGAAGAGCCCGTCTTTCTCGGGCTTCAGCGTCCGGTAGTTGATCGTCTCGGGCTTGGTGACCTCGCCCCAGCTCCAGGAGCGGATCTTCTTCGAGGACGCGAGGCCGATCTCGATCGCGTCGAAGTTGTTGATGTCGATCATGCGTGGCCTCTCCTATGTGTCGTGTGGTGCATGGACGAGCGAGAACCGAGCGTGGCCAGGACGCAGGGAGGAGCCAATGGCAGCGCCATTGGCCCGACCGAGGACGCCGCCACGCGAAGCGTTCGCAGCCGTCCATGCGCCGCAGGACACGTTGGAGCGGCCACTAGTCCTCCACCTTCGCCTCTTCGGCCTCTGTCTCTTTCTCGGCTTCCGCCTCGCCGCCGTCGGTGCCGCCCTCGCCCTCGGCGATTACCTGCTCCTCCTGCTCGTCGGCCGCCCCGTTGGGCGAGTCGGCGCGTACCCCCGTCAGGTCCATGCCGAGCTCCTCGGCCGCCTTCAGCAGGTCGTCGTCTTCCTCGGCCAGCTCCTCGACCCCGCCTTCGGAGACGACGTTGGCGTCGAGCGAGAGGCTCTGGATCTCCTTGAGCAGGACTTTGAAGGACTCCGGGATCGAGGGCTCGGGGATGTTCTCGCCCTTGACGATCGCCTCGTAGGCCTTGACCCGGCCCACCGTGTCGTCGGACTTGACGGTGAGCATCTCCTGCAGCGTGTAAGCGGCGCCGTAGGCCTCCAAGGCCCAGACCTCCATCTCGCCGAAGCGCTGGCCGCCGAACTGCGCCTTGCCGCCCAGCGGCTGCTGGGTGACGAGCGAGTAGGGGCCGGTCGAGCGAGCGTGGATCTTGTCGTCGACCAGGTGCAGGAGCTTGAGGATGTACATGTAGCCGACCGTGACTTTGCCCTCGTAGGGCTCGCCGGTGCGGCCGTTGTAGAGCTGGGCGCTGCCCGCGGCGCGAGCGCCGGGGCGGGCGCTCTTGTCGACGCCGAGGTCGACGCCGCGCTCGGCGTTCTCCTCCTGCCAGCGGCAGAGCGCCTCGTCGACGTCGTCGACGGTGGCGCCGTCGAAGACCGGCGTCGCCACGTAGACGCGGCCGTCGCCGTCGGCGGAGTGCGCCTGCTTGTAGGCGGCGGAGCCGTCGTCGTACCAGCCGTTGGCCGCGACCCAGCCGAGGTGCGTCTCGAGGATCTGGCCGATGTTCATCCGGCTCGGCACGCCGAGCGGGTTGAGGATGACGTCGACGGGCGTGCCGTCGGCGAGGTGCGGCATGTCGGCCTCGGGCACGATCTTCGAGATCACACCCTTGTTCCCGTGGCGGCCGGCGAGCTTGTCGCCCTCGGCGATCTTGCGCTTGGTCGCGACGTAGACGCGGACCAGGTCGTTGACGCCGGCCGGCAGGTCGTCGCCGTCGTCGCGGCTGAAGGTCAGCACCTCGGTGACGACGCCGCCCTCGCCGTGCGGGACCTTGAGCGAGGTGTCCCTCACCTCGCGCGCCTTCTCCTTGAAGATCGCGCGGATCAGCTTCTCCTCGGCGGTCAGCTCGGTCTCGCCCTTCGGCGTCACCTTGCCGACCAGCAGGTCGCCCGACTG
>Ga0207677_10000048_pt1 | contig 101555 bp, 87 predicted proteins | sample KBSMisM42_FD_184311 | JGI IMG/M metagenome (GOLD analysis project Ga0207677, IMG submission 184311) | Miscanthus rhizosphere microbial communities from Kellogg Biological Station, Michigan, USA - KBS Miscanthus M4-2 (SPAdes) (version 2) | ecosystem: Host-associated > Plants > Roots >...
CCCAGTGGGGCACGGTCTGTGTCCCATTGGGGCACGGTGGGTGCCCAGCGGGACACGGTGGGTGCCCAGCGGGACACGGTGGGTGCCCAGCGGGACACCGTCGGTTCTCGAGTGGAACAGACCCCATGTCCATGGGGAGCAAAGAGGTATGCCAGTGGTCTCAGTCGGATATCCTCTGGGACCGACGCGGTGTCCGGTGGAGCGAAGGGCGTTTCCGTAGCAATTTCTCGATGTTTCGCCGGTGACAAGGGCGAAGTACTTTGAATTCACCCGCGCGTGTCGGTCGCCGTCGGCGGTGGAGGGGGTGGCGGCTGATCGCTTTGATCGTTGTTGCCGTCCTTCTTTTTGCCGTCGTCCTTCTTCTTCTTTGAATCGGTCGATGACGATGTCATCGTCGATGATGACGTGTCGGTCATCATCGTGTCGGTCGACGGCGGAGGAGCAGACGTATCGGTAGCGGCGGTGTCGGTAGGCGGGCGTTGCGCAGGTTGCGGTGCGCGTTCCTTCGGCATCGGCGGCGTTGTGCTGCCGATCGTGTCGGTCACCACCGGCGCGTTCGCAACGGACGCGGGACGCGTGGACGTGCGGGGACGCGAGGCCGGCATGCCTGGCGCGCCGGACGGATTCGACGGGACTGCACCAGGCATCGCCGAAGCCATCGAGCCAGCAGCAGTGTCGGTGCCGAGGGGAGCGGGATTCGTCGGCAGTGTCAGGTTCGTGGTCGTATCGACGTTCGTGTTCGTCATCGGCGGCGTCGTCTCGCCGGGCGCATTGATGGTCGACGTCACGCCGCTCGCGGAGCCTTCCTGAACGGTCTGGTACTGCTGCTGACTCCGCTGCATCTTTCCTGATCGGGAGCAGCCGAAAACCAGGAATGCGAGCGCTGCGAGCGTGGCGATTTTCTGCGTCATTTGATTGATTTCGATTGCGGTTTTGGTGCCGAACTTGCCCTTGTGGAACAACGATTGAGTCGCATCAGTTGACAAACCGTACCGGAGTGGTACTGTTTCGCGCCCGACCGGGATCTGCCGATGCTGAAAATCTCCAAACTCACCGACTACGGCCTGCTTGCGGCCGTCTATCTGGCCCGCCACAACGGGTCGGTAGCGTCCGCTCGCGAGATCGCCGCCTTCTACCATCTGCCGGTTCCGATGGTCACGAAGGTGCTCAAGACGCTGCACCAGAGTGAGCTCATCGATTCGCAGCGCGGCGCCGGCGGCGGCTACGCGTTTCACGGCGATCCGGAATCGATCACCCTCGGACAACTCATCGAGGCGCTCGAAGGTCCGTGGGATCTCGTCGAATGCGAGACCACCGACGATCAGGGGCACGCGGCCTGCGCGATTCGCGTGGCCTGCCCGTCGCGCCGTTTCATGTTCGGCATCAACCGTGCGGTGAAAGGAGCGTTCGAGCAGGTCACGCTCGGCGATCTCACCCGCGGCGTGATGCCGGTTGCGCGCGTCGCGCAGGAAGCACCGGCGCTTGGAGCAAACGCATGAGCTCAACCATCGAACAGATTGCCAGCCAGGAGTACAAGTACGGCTTCATCACCGACATCGAAGCCGATCAGGCGCCGCCCGGCCTGAACGAAGACATCATCCGCCTCATCTCGGCGAAGAAAAACGAGCCGCAGTGGATGCTCGACTTCCGCCTCAAGGCCTTTCGCCATTGGCTGACGATGAAGGAGCCGACGTGGGCGAACATCAAATACGGTCCGATCGACTATCAGGCCACCTCGTACTACTCGGCGCCGAAGCAGAGGAAGAAGCTCAATTCGCTCGATGAAGTCGATCCGGAGCTGCGCGCGACGTTCGCGAAGCTCGGCATCTCGCTCGAAGAGCAGAAGCGGCTTTCCGGCGTGGCCGTCGACGCGGTCTTCGACTCCGTCTCCGTGGCCACGACCTTCCGCACCGAGCTGGCAAAAGTCGGCGTGATCTTCTGCTCGTTCTCCGACGCCGTGCAGAATCACCCCGAGCTCGTCCAGAAATACCTCGGCAGCGTCGTTCCGTACACGGACAACTTCTTCGCCACGCTGAACTCCGCCGTCTTCACGGACGGCTCGTTCTGCTACATCCCGAAAGGCGTCCGCTGCCCGATGGAGTTGTCAACGTACTTCCGCATCAACTCGGCCAATACCGGCCAGTTCGAGCGCACGCTGATCGTCGCCGACGAGGGCGCGACCGTCAGCTACCTCGAAGGCTGCACGGCGCCGATGCGCGATGAGAATCAGCTCCACGCCGCCGTCGTCGAGCTGGTCGCGCTCGACAACGCGTCGATCAAATATTCGACGGTGCAGAACTGGTATCCCGGCGACAAGGAAGGTCGCGGCGGCATCTACAACTTCGTCACCAAGCGCGGCAAGGCGTTCAAGAACGCGAAGCTGTCGTGGACGCAAGTGGAGACCGGATCGGCGATCACCTGGAAGTACCCGAGCTGCATCCTGCAGGGCGACAACTCGATTGGCGAGTTTTATTCGGTCGCGCTCACGAACCATCGCCAGCAGGCCGACACCGGCACGAAGATGATTCACCTCGGCAAGAACACGCGCTCGACGATCGTGTCGAAAGGCATCTCCGCCGGACACGGACAGCAGACGTACCGCGGCGAGGTGAAGATCATGAAGTCGGCCGAGGGCGCGCGCAATTACTCGCAGTGCGATTCGCTGCTCCTCGGCGACAAGTGCGGCGCGCACACGTTCCCGTACATCGAAGTCCGCAACTCGACGGCGAAGATGGAGCACGAGGCGTCGACGTCGAAAATCGGCGAAGACCAGCTCTTCTACTGCCAGCAGCGCGGGATCTCCGCCGAGGATGCCGTGTCGATGATCGTGAATGGCTTCTGCCGCGAAGTGTTCAAAGAGCTGCCGATGGAGTTCGCGGTGGAAGCGACGAAACTTTTGGGAGTGTCATTGGAAGGGGCAGTCGGTTAATGCTGGAAATCAACAACCTGCACGCCGGAATCGACGGCAAAGAAATCCTCAAGGGGCTGACGCTGAAGATCGGCACCGGCGAGGTCCACGCGATCATGGGGCCGAACGGCTCCGGGAAATCGACGCTGGCGAACGTTCTCGCGGGACGTCCAAAGTACGTCGCGACCTCGGGGACGGTGACGTATCAGGGCAAAGACCTGCTCGCGCTGCCGGCCGAGGAGCGCGCGCGCGAGGGAGTGTTCCTGGCGATGCAGTATCCGGTCGAGATTCCGGGCGTCAACAACATTTACTTCCTCAAGGCCGCGCTCAACGCGGTACGCAAGCATCAGGGGCTCGAAGAGCTCGATGCGATGGAGTTCCTGCAGCTCGCGCGCGAGAAGATGAAGCTCGTCGAGCTCGACGAAGCGTTCATGAACCGTTCGGTGAATGAAGGGTTCTCGGGCGGCGAGAAGAAGCGCAACGAGATTTTCCAGATGGCGGTTCTCGATCCGAAACTGGCCATCCTCGACGAAACTGATTCCGGCCTCGACATCGACGCTCTGCGTATCGTCGCCGAGGGCGTGAACGCGCTGCGCAGCGAAAAGCACTCCGTGCTCGTCATCACGCACTACCAGCGTCTGTTGAAGTACCTCGTGCCCGATTTCGTCCACGTCCTCGCCGACGGCAGGATCGTGAAGTCGGGCGGCAAAGAGCTGGCGGAAGAGCTCGAGCAAAAGGGGTACGAGTGGGTCGAACGCGAGGTCGCGTCATCAAACGCTGAAGAGGTCGCGGCGGCCCCATGACCACCGTTCTCGAAGATCGCTCCACGATCGCGCCGGTTCATATCGACGGCGAGCCGGAGCGCGTCCGCCGCATTCGCGAGCAGGCCGCGGAACGTTTCAACACGCTCGGCTGGCCGACCACGCGTTCCGAGGATTGGAAGTACACCTCGTTGACGTCGCTCACGAACATCGATTGGAAGAGCGATCAGCGGCAGCCCGAGGGAAATGATCCCGCGTCGCCGTTCGGCGATCAGCCGGTCGCGGAGCTGATGTTCGTCAACGGCGCGCTGCACGCGAACCGTTCGGCGCTGGCGAATGAGCATCCCGGAATCCGCGTGATGCCGATCGGCGAGGCGATGGAAACCGAGTCGTTCACGCAGCATTTCGCGCGCTACGCCGACTACGAGAATCACGCCATGACCGCACTGAACACCGCGATGTGGCAGGACGGCGCGTACATCGAGATCGCGCCGCGAACCGTCGTGGAGGGATTCATTCACCTGCTCTACGTCGGCGGCGGCGACACCGATCATCCGATTGCGTCGCATCACCGCAACCTGATCGTGGCGGGCCGCGGAAGTCAGATCACGGTCGTCGAATCGTTCTTCGGCAAGGGGACGTACTTTACGAACACGGTCACGGAGATCGTGGCCGGCGACGGCGCAGTCGTCGATCACTACAAATTCGAGAACGAATCGCTCGAAGCGTTCCACATCGGGACCGTGCAGATTCACCAGGAACGTTCGTCGAGCGTGACCTCGCGCACGATCGCCACCGGCGGCGGCCTCGTTCGCAACGAGATCAACGCCGCGCTCACCGGCGAGGGCGCGAGCCTGTCGATGGAAGGGCTGTTCGTCCTCTCCGGCAAGCAGCACGTCGACAACCACACCGTCATCGATCACGTCGCGCCGCACTGCGACAGCGTGGAGTTGTTCAAGGGAATCCTCGACGAAAACGCGCGCGGCATCTTCGATGGCCGCATCATCGTCGAGCCGGATGCGGTGAAGACGAATTCGCGGCAGACGAACAAGAACCTGCTGCTGTCCGAGACCGCCATCATCGATTCGAAGCCGTCGCTCGAGATCCACAACGACGACGTGAAGTGCAACCACGGCTCGACGATCGGCCAGCTCGACGAGGAAGCGCTCTTCTATCTTCGCGCCCGCGGCATCGGCGCCGAGGAAGCGCGCAACCTGCTCGTGTACGCGTTCGCGAGCGAGATCGTGGAGCGGATGAAAGTCGACGTCGTCCGCGAAAACGCCGGACGCGCATTGTTCGCGCGGATGCCGAAGCGCATGGAACGCAGGAGTGAATCGCGATGAGCGCCGTACTGCAGCAGACGCACACTGGCCTCGATATTGATCGAATCCGCCGCGACTTCCCCATCCTCACCCAACCCGTTCGCGGCGGCCGCCCGCTCGTCTATCTCGACAACGCCGCCACCACGCAGAAACCGCGGCAGGTCATCGACCGAATCGTCCGCTACTACACCGAGGAGAACGCGAACGTTCATCGCGGCGTGCATTACCTCAGCGAGACCGCCACCGACTCGTACGAAAAGGCGCGCACAACCGTGAAGCGCTTCATCAACGCGCGCGACGAAAAGGAAATCGTCTTCACGCGCGGCACGACCGAAGGAATCAATTTGGTAGCTCAGTCGTGGGGCCGGAAGAACGTCGGCGCCGGCGACGAAGTCGTCATCACCGCCATCGAACATCACTCGAACATCGTTCCCTGGCAGATGCTGTGCGAGGAAAAAGGGGCGCGGCTGCGCATCGCTCCGGTCAACGATTCCGGCGAGGTGATGCTCGACGAGTTCGAGAAGCTGCTCACCGATCGCACGAAGATCGTTTCCTTCGGCCACGCATCCAACGCCCTCGGCACCATCAATCCGATCCGCAAGATGATCGCGCTCGCGCACGCCGCCGGCGCCATCACGCTCATCGACGGCGCGCAAGGCGTTCCGCATCTCAGCGTTGATGTACTGAACCTGGATTGCGACTTCTACGCGTTCTCCGCGCACAAGGTCTACGGCCCGACGGGTACCGGCGTGCTGTACGGCAAAGAGTCGATTCTCGACGCCATGCCGCCGTGGCAGGGCGGCGGCGACATGATTCTCTCCGTCAGTTTCGAGAAGACGACCTACAACGCGCTGCCGTACAAGTTCGAGGCGGGCACGCCGAACATCGAAGGCGTCATCGGCCTGGCCGCGGCGCTCGACTACGTTTCGTCGATCGGCATCGACGCCATCGCCGCGCACGAACAGGATCTGCTCCACTACGCGACGGCGGGCCTGCTCGAAATCGACGGATTGCGCATCATCGGCACGGCGGCGGAGAAGGCCAGCGTCATCTCCTTCGTGCTCGAAGGCGTCCATCCGCACGACATCGGCACGATCCTCGATGAACAAGGGATCGCCGTGCGCACCGGACATCACTGCGCGCAGCCGCTGATGCTGCGCTTCAACGTGCCGGCTACCGGCCGCGCTTCGTTCGCGATGTACAACACCCGCGACGAAGCCGACGCGCTCATCGCCGGCCTGCACAAAGTCATCGAGGTCTTCCGATAGCAATGTCCGATCTTCGCGAGCTCTACCAGCAGGTCATCCTCGACCACAACAAGAACCCCCGCAACTTTCACGAGCTGCCGAACGCCACGAAAGCGGTCGACGGCTACAACCCGCTTTGCGGCGATCACTACAAGATTTACGTGGAAGTGGACGGCGACACGATCAAAGACATCGGCTTCACCGGAAACGGTTGCGCGATCTCGAAAGCGTCCGCATCCGTGATGAGCTCATCGCTCAAGGGAAAATCGACGGCTGAGGCGCACCAGCTCTTCGACGTCTTCCACAAGCTCGTCACCGGCGAGCCGGGCAGCCTCAGCACGGCAGAACTCGGGCGCCTGGCCGCGTTCTCCGGAGTGTCGGAGTTCCCGGCGCGCGTGAAGTGCGCAACGCTTGCATGGCACACGCTCAACAGCGCGCTCGAAGGCGATAAGGAAACGGTATCGACGGAGTAGTGGGCCAGTCGATTAGTAGATCAGTCGATCAGGAATGCGAGCCCGAGGTCCTGATCTACTAGTCCACCGATCTACTGATCCACTAAAAACCTATGAACATGCGCGAAGAAGTAACCCTGACCCGTAACGCCGAAGCAGTGATGATCCCGAGCGGCGAGAAAGTTCTCGTGCCCGAGGGCGCCCACGCCACCATCACGCAATCGCTCGGCGGCTCCTACACGCTCATCACCGAGCGCGGACTGATGGTCCGCATCTCCGGCAAGGAAGTCGAAGCGATCGGCAAGCCGGTCGAGAACGCCGTCGAAGTCGCGCCGGGCGAAGAGATCGCGCCGGAAAAACTCGAAGAGATGGTCTGGGACCAGCTCAAAACCTGCTACGACCCCGAGATCCCCGTCAACATCGTCGACCTCGGCCTGGTCTATCTCTGCGAGTTGGAGGAAGCCGACGGCGCGAAGAACGTGAAGATCAAGATGACCCTCACCGCTCCCGGCTGCGGCATGGGTCCGGTGCTCGCGTCCGACGTCAAATCGAAAGTCGAGTCGCTCCCCGGCGTGAAAGAAGCTGAAGTCGAAGTCGTCTTCGATCCGGTCTGGGACCGCAGCATGATGTCCGAGGCCGCGAAGCTGCAGTTGGGGATGTACTACTAGTTCGATCTGAGTCCATCTGCGTCATCTGCGGATAAACTCCCGTCATGGCCGACGAGCGAATTCTTTCCGCGATCCCGCTCGAAGACGATGCGACGGTCGAGCTCTCGCTGCGGCCGCGGCGGCTGCGCGAGTACATCGGGCAGCAGAAGGTCAAAGCGAATCTCGACATCTCCATCGCCGCCGCCCGCAAGCGGCGCGAGACGCTCGATCACGTGCTTCTTTTCGGTCCGCCCGGACTCGGCAAGACGACGCTGGCCAACATCATCGCCAACGAGATGGACGCCGCCATGCGCTCGACCTCGGGGCCTGCACTCGAAAAGCCCGGGGATCTCGTGGCCATCATCACCAATCTCGAAAAGGGCGACACGCTTTTCATCGACGAAATCCACCGCCTGCCCGCGCCGGTCGAGGAAGTCCTCTACTCGGCGATGGAGGATTTCTACATCGACGTCGTCATCGGCCAGGGTCCGGCCGCGCGCACGCTGAAAGTCGAGCTGCCGCACTTCACGCTCATCGGCGCCACGACGCGCGCGGGCCTGCTCAGCGCGCCGCTGCGCGCGCGATTCGGCATCGTGCACCGCCTCGATTTCTACGACGTGGAATCGCTCGAGATCATCGTCCGCCGCTCGTCGGACATCCTCGGCATCGAAGTCACCGCCGACGGCTCGCACGAAATCGCGAGACGTTCGCGCGGCACTCCCCGAATCGCGAATCGTCTCTTGCGCCGGGTACGCGACTTCGCAGAAGTAAAACGCGAAGGAAAGATCGACGTGACCATCGCGCGCGAAGCGCTGGAGATGCTCGAAGTCGATGAATTCGGCCTCGACGAAATCGACCGCAAGCTCCTCACCACGATCATCGAACGCTTCAGCGGCGGCCCCGTCGGCGTCGGCGCGCTAGCGAGCTCGATCGCCGAGGACCGCGGCACGATCGAGGACCTGTACGAGCCGTACCTGATCCAGATCGGCTTCCTCCAACGCACCCCACGCGGCCGCGTCGCCAGCAAGCTCGCCTACGACCACCTCGGCTACGCGAGCGGAGCGACGCGGCGGCAGACGGATTTGTTTTCTTGAGCGGTTGCACGCGGAAGTCCGGAGACGCGGAGGGATTTCGAGCCGCCAGTGATCGCCCGAAAAGAGGAGGCCTCCCACCCTTTCCCAGGTTAGGAAACGGTCAGTGGTCTATACGACCAAGAATATTCGGTAGGGTCGTGTCAACGTGGAACCGTTCGCCTTCGAGACCGTCGATCTTCCGGCGCAAAGCAATTTCTGTTTCAAGTGTGTTGAAATCACTCGACACTGAATCAGGCGCTGCGACGATCCGCACAGCGATGTCTCTGTTGATCAATGATGAAACAACGGCGTAGTAGCCATGATCGCCGCTGAGAATGACCACTATCTCCGGTCGGGTGTGCGTCAGTTCGTCGTGGATGCGCTCAATGAGGACGAAGTCAGCACGATCTTTTCGATTCTCCTCGGTGCGCAGCCTCTCCGGGTGACAGACCAGAAACGAGCCACCGCGCTCAAGCCCCAGCCGTACACCTGTCGGATCCGCGAAGTTTGCATTGTCGAATGCCGCCCAACGGCAGACAACCCTGCCGAGACCTTCGCCGTAACGCACGATCGCTTTCGCGGCGTCCTCCCATCCACCCGGCGGAAGGTAGTTTCTGATGTTCTCAACATCAACGAAGATGCCGACTCTACGGAGCAGCGGAGATGTATCGATGTCAGGCGGCTCCTCTGCGATTCGCGCCGCGAGATATCGCGAGAGCAGAACGCCGCGGATTCCGACGCGTTGGTCCGGATAAACCTGCACGATCCCCTTCTCACGAAGGTCATCAAGGAGATCCGTCGGTAGGCTCTGGCTGGCCTCCGCGATTGGAACGGCACGACGATCCTTCAGAAGCTTTGCGAAGGCGATAGACCCGGCCCGCTCCGCCCGCGTCAGCATCATCTGACTAAAGATCGTCGTTCTAAAATAGCGATCGCCGTCCGCGAGCACGACCTCGTCGGCGGCATACTCCAGATCATCTGGCGTGATGCAAATGCGCTGCTCGGCGTTAAGTCTATTAAGTGAGCTGATCGCTAGCGCGGCAAGGTGGTGCGGATTGCCGGCCGACAATTCGTACGCGCGCGCGACCGTCGTTTCCGGAACTTGGATTTCAAGATCCATGAGCGGTTCCCTAAGAACGCGAGCGACGGCGTCGGGCGATAGAAAATCGATCGCGCGGTACACGAGCGGAAAGAGCTGCGTGTCGGGACAGTCTCTTTCCAGCTGCTTCGGGCGCACCCACCCCGACGTGAACAGCAACACGGAGAGTTCCTGGTGCACTCTGCGCAGCACGTCCAGAATCGCCGTAGAGGTTGGCGCGACGAGGTTGTGAAACTCGTCGATCATGAGCGCAACACGGCGTTGTTCGAAATTCGCAACGATATCTCTGAAGAACCCGATCAGTTCCACAACAGGGTTCTCAGACATGGCGCTCACCGGCTTCAGTTCGCCCTGTACTCCGAAGGCGCGCGCTGCCTCGACCACCATTGTCGTGAGAGTGTTGATGACGACGTTGACATCCTGCTGCGCTGCGCGGACACCTTCGAGCTTGATCAATATTGGGATAACACCCGCCGATTTAAATTCCAGCTCCAGGCGAGCCAGCAGCGACGATTTTCCAACCCTTCGCACGCCGTGGTAGTAAATCGGGTCGGTCTTCAGTTGTCCGTTAATGATAGCGCGCGCCTGTTCGACATATGCATCACGCCCCTGGAACAGACGCGGATCATCACGATTGAAGTCGATCGCCTTTTCGGTGTAAGGAATCGGAATCTCATACGCGCCGGGCCGCACCCTACCCAAATGCCCAGCAAAATCGAATCTGGGTACGATGACCTTTTCTTCGTATCTTAGATCCTTCAGTACACCTGCGTCGTATCTGATATTGACGCGGCAATTGATTGCGGGTCCAGATCCGACGATCGTCACCGGAACGGCGACCGTTGCGTTCTGCTTCTCCGCCAAGGCCTGCACACGTGCCACGTCACGCGCGATCAGAGCGCCGGAATCTTCACAGGAGATCTGGAGGTCTGTCACGTCACCTGGTCCATGGTTCTCCACGTCAAGAATCAACGAAGTTTCCGCGGCGGCGGCCGGCACGCCCGGGGACACGACAGTCGCACGAATGGCGGGCTGCATCGCTGCCATCTTCGCGAACGCCGCAAAAGCAATTTGCGCAGCAACGACAGCCGGTTGCAGCACTCGCAGCTCGCGCATACCAGCAACATGTTCGGCGGCTTTGGCGAGATCCGAGTTGGCCCGCTTCATCTCGATCTCGAGCTCGCCCTTTGTCCTCGTCTTGCTTCCAAGGACGGCGACGGTTCCGAGGACGGTCTTTACGAAGTTAACGCGCTGCTGGACGATCGCAGCGCCCTGCACTCTGGCATCGATCCATGCGAGGAGGCGATCCAGAAGTCCGCGCAATGCCGCAACGTCCTTCACGTCGGATAACGCACTGACAATGTACGCGTCATTTTTTTCACCTCCCGGGGGTGTCGGCGGGGGAGGCGGCGGCCCATCGTCGATCAGGTCGCGCGTGAGGTGAATGAGAGCATTATTCGCGGGTTCGGTGGCGTCCCAGAATTGCTTGAACGGAGGACGCGAGGAGTAGTGCTTGTACGCCGTCGTCCGCTCCGTCGCCGGAAGGTAATTCTTGTAAAACTCGAAGAGCTGTTTGAGGCTCGCGCGAAGATTGCGCAAGTCTCTGTCTAACTGGTCGGACGCGCCTGATGGCGGGCCGTCGCCCTCGCGGCGGAAGACCCGCGCTTTTTCGCGTTCATAGTTTCTACCTTGCAGATCGACCAGCCGCTGCAGCGCTTCGGCGGCGCGTTGCAGCGCGCTGTCGACATCACGCCGAATGCCTATGAGCGCCTCGCTGAGTTTCCGGTATCCGGCGGGCTTCCATGGGTGCCGCTCTGTGAAGTCGTTGATCCAGATCAGCCACGTTTTGTCCAGATGAAGCTCATCGAGTCGCTTTCGGAACGCGTCCATCGCATTGTCAAGGTGATCGGCGCCCGGATCGAGGAGCGCCAAAGGCTCATCGACGAGTTGCTGAAAAGTGGCGAGGACTTGGAACCGTTGCTGAGGTAAGACGTTCATCGCCGCGTCATCGACGAGTAGCACCCACACCAGAAAGCACTCAGGCAGCGGGTGAAGCTGAAGATGTTTGATCAGAAACCGTTGTGCGGACGCGGTCGCACCATCATTCTTCGCGCTCGGCGTTTCGATCAGCTGAAGAGCACAGTAAAGCGCGAACCGGAGATGACTATAGGGTGCTGTCAATGACTCGACGCCCGTACGGAGGACGTCAAGTGCCGCCGCGATATCGCCGATGCGTTTGTGGAAAACCGCGAGATTCCATATCTCCTCCCACGAAGCGGATTTGCTTTTCAAATCTTTCTGCCAGTCGCTGAAGACGAGCGGAAGGCCGCGATACTCTGCGCGCGCGTACAACATCCACTCGGTAGCCACTTGCCTCAGATCCGGCGGAAGCCGGCTCTCCGCAAACTCTTCGAACATCTCGCAGCCGCGTCGCTTGGACGCATCGTCTTTGGATGCTAGCAACCGTGAAGCCTCGTGAAACTTGTCGGCCGCGGGCGCGTTGCCGCGCCGCGGCCCGGTAAACATCTTCGGCGCGCGTCTTGGGCGGAGGATGGTGTTGAAATCGGGATCCGTCGCCGACAACTTCCGACAAAGCTCGGCGATCAGATGTGGACGCATATTCCCCAGAATGCGGCCGATCTCAGGAAGATCGAGCCGTTTGTATGCGCTCAGCAACTGAGCCATGCCCGGAAGCGGCTCCGCTGTGGTCTCCGAATCAGAGTGCTGGTCCGTTGGGCGCAATTCACCGAGGAGAATGCTATCCGGTGCATGACGGTGCGCCTGTTCCAAAAGGTCTTGTTGCCGTGCATGATCGATCTTCGTCCAGTGAGGCTTCATCACCCGCAGCCATTCACCCATCGTTTCCCGGGTCTGTTCGTTCGGCGTACGGCGAGACAGTTCGATTGCGACGCAGCCGGCGAGCTGACTCCAACTCGTCGTTGGGTCGTCGAGTACCGCCGCCTCGAAAACAGCCGTGAACGCCTCCCGATCGACTCGTCCGCGTCTTGTATCGCGGACGGCGCGGAGCATCAGCGCATCGACCTTCGACCGCGCCTTGAAATCGGGGTGGCTATATGACTCGACATCCCGGGAGATGCGCAGCGCGGCGTCAAGCGCGGCGTCGAGCAGTTCGTCATCCCGTCTCACAAGGCGCTGCAGCATGTTCCTGAAAATGAATCCACCTAGTCTCGCCAGCGCGGCGTGCGCGTCAGGCGAGGTTGGGTTCTGCCGGATTTTCTCAAGGTCACTCCGATTGAACGCCTCGCGTTTTCGGTCGAGGTACTTCCAAAGCTGTTCGACCGTCGCGACCACTTCGTTCTCGGCCGTCGTTGCCGGTGTGTCGCCACCTATTGGCCTGTGTGCAATCACCTCGTCGATGACGGTCGCGACGCTGTCAGAACGTAGCGCGGCGGCTTCACTGCGGAGCCACTCGAGGGTCTTGTGATCGAGAGGCGGAACGACCTCGACGATGTCTCGTATCGCAGATACAACGAGATCCTCGATGTCGCTGAATGATGGCGCCTGCCTTGCGAACGTGAGGTACTGCCGGAGCCGCTTCTGAAACTCGCGGGGCCGCAATTGATTTTCATACCTAGCGGCCCATCCGATTGCAACGCAGAGCGCCCGGCGCTGTTCCAGCGAGAGTGGTTCCCTTGCCATGAATCCCGCGTATACCCCGGCGACGAACGCCATTTCGCCCCAAGATCCATTCTGCAACGACGGCGGCTCCGTCTCGAGTACATCGAACAAAGCTGCGTTCTTTTCTTTGTGCGGACCCCGAACCAGCGATAGGACAGACTTCAATTCGCGGGCTGCCTCACGTCCGAGTAATTCGAGTGACTGAGCCACGATCAAGTCTCCTCACGAGTCTGATGCGTCGAACACTAAGAGGGGCTATGTTACTGCGATTGGGTGATGGTATTCCATATCAACGCCCGAATCAGCGATCCAACGTGCCGGTTGCCAGTTATTTATGCTGCGGAACTGAGAGATTGGCGCGCACGCCATCTTGACGAGAGCCAAGTGGCTGCCTACCTGCCCCGCGATGCGCCATCCCGCTCGCTGAAATGCTTTGGCTGCTTCAAGGCCGGAGATGTTGCCGAGAGCGCCCACATCAACGGGTTACGACGATCCGGTCGGCATCCGCCAGTTTTGACGCCGCCTTCTGATCTTTGGCCCAAAGCCATCCGCTGGTTGCTTCTTTGATATTTTCGAGCGCTTCCCCTTTCGTTACGGCGTTGTGAGACACAACGGGAAGCGCCGGACACTCGACGACGACCAGTCAACGGATTGCTCCATCGTGACGTGGAAGATCCGGCTGCCGTTATAAGCGCCCGTGCCGTCGACGCTATTACTTGGCATCACGCCATCGCCGCGGATCCGATTTCCGGATGCGCGCGGGCGAACGTGACCAGATTCGCCGCGTAATCCGCGAGTCGCGGCACGAAGACCCCTGACCCGCTGAGCGCCGCGTCGGCGTTCGTGGTGTCGTAGGTCGTCGGATGGACGAAGTAATCGACGGCGGTTGACGGAATGCGCAGCAGCCGGAACACGCCCGGCACGTGGTCGATGGAAAACTTCGCGAGCGCCTTCGTCAGCGGAATGCGGATTACGCGGCGGCCGGTGGCTCGCGCGATGACATCAATGGTCGCATCAACAGTGAGCGGCGCGGGATCGGCGAGCTGGTAGCACTTGCGAAGGATGTGGGGAAGCCCGGAGACGTACTCGATCGCGTTCACCATGAAGTCGCGCGGGACGACGTTGAACGTGTAGCGCGATGGGCGTCCGACGACCGGCAACACGGCGATGCGCGGCTGACGTTCCAGCCACTGCATGACGAAGTAGGGTCCGTCGAACTTCTGGGTCGCGCCGGTCATGCTGTCGCCGACGATCACGGCGGGACGGTAGATCGTCCACGGCGCTGCGCTCTTGCGCACTTCAACCTCGGCCAGATACTTCGTCTCTTCGTAGAAGTTGTTGAACGACTGACCGCGTTCGAGATCGTCTTCGCGAAAGACACCGGGAGATTGCCGCTGACGTAGCAGGTGCTGACGTAGTGGAAGTGCTGCAACGCGCGGCATTGCTGCGCGAAGTCGAGCATGTGGCGGGTGCCGTCGACATTCACGCGCATGCCGACGTCGCGTTTCACGCTCAGGTCGTAGATCGCAGCAAGGTGCCAGATCTCCGTGACGTCGTCCGCCACGGCGTCGATCGGCGACGTGATGTCGCCTTCGACGATGCGAACGCGATCGCCGAGCGGCTTCGCGCGTTCGCGGGCGAGCACAGCGAACTTGGGTTGGACGAGACAGACGGCATTCGCGTCCGGCGATCTTCGCAGGAGGCGCGGCAGCAGTTCCGAGCCGAGGAAGCCGGGGTAGCCCGTGAAGAAGAGGGTGGACATGTCGCCTCAGCGTAAGCGCAGAAAAACGTACCGCGAGCCTGCGCTCTCCGTTTCCTGCGCGGCCTCGCGGCGTAACTCGACGAGCAAACGTTCGCCGCGATCGATGAAGGCGTAACGATCGAGGAGGATTCCGGCAAAACCGCTGCGACGCAAACGCTGCGTCATGACGGGAGCGGGCAGCGCGGCTGTCTCCTGCTGCCACCGGGAAACGCTCCTTCCATTCATCGCTCCAAAGCTCCAGCGGATCCGCGACGTGTGCAGATACGGAACGAAGTCATCGTACGGCCGCGCCGCATACGCCACTCCCTCTTCCGGAAAGGTCTGCGCCGGCAACTGAAACAGCATGCTGCCCGGTGGAAGCATGCTTTCGACATGACCGAAGAAATGTCGATCGGCATCGAATGCTCGTTGCACGTTCGAATAAAGCGGCCGCGCATTCGTACCGACCTGATCGAAAAGACCGAAAGCGAGCAATGCAGCACAAATGGTGACGTGGACCCGCCGGCGTTCGTCTGCGTACCGGTCTACGAGTGCGGCGACGGCAAGCAACGACCAGTACGCGATGAACACCGCGCCCCGGTAATAACTGCGGATATACGCCTCCGTCAGGACGGAGAGCAGCATGCCGAAACCGCCGATCGTTGTGAGCAGCACGATCCCGAGGTTCAAGCGGCTGAGCTCATCGTTGATTGACCAGCTTCCGTCACGGCGGCGCAGCAGAGTAAGAAGTAGAACCACGAAACCAAACGCGCCGATGACGCCGAGGGTGATGGCCTCATTTGTGTTGATCGGCGTCGGCTTTCCTGAACCGCCGAGGGCCCGCTCCCAGTTGATGCGGAGGTTCAAAGCAGGGACCCGCATCCATTCCCATCGATGATCGCGGCTCGGAAGAAGCAGCTGCGTGATACGCAATCCCCACCACTCACTCTGAAACGCCTCACGATGCACTGGCGACGGATTGCGCCCATTCGTAAGGACATGGGTGATGACTGACGACAGATTGAGGAGCGCAATCACTGCCCCGACCGCGAAGAGAATGACCGAAGTCTTCAGGATGCGTTCCCGCTCCTGCCGGGGTGCATTCATATAAGCGATCAACGTTGCGAGGAAAAGAAGAAACAGCGCAAAAAACGTGTAGTAGAGATTCCACACCGCAATGAGCGCGGCAAAGAAACACGCCAGAAGCAGCGGAGGCGACGCCGGCGAAGCACCCTCACCGGGAGTGAGCTCTCGGCGGATGATCCAGACGCACACCAGCGTCACCAACGGCACGAGGTAATAAGCGGAGTATCCGAGGTGATAGACACCTTTGTGAAAGTGATAGGGGCTGAATGCGTAGAGAAGTGAGAAGGTGAACGCCGCGGGAAGTGAAAAGCGGAGACGGCGCATGACCCATGCAGAAATGCCTGCGGTGGCCGGAAACGTGAGGATGTAGTAGCTGTTTAGCGTTGCCGCGGCGTCATTGAAGAAGAACGACAGCAACTTCATCGTCGCGAATTGCAGGCTGTCGAATTGAAACTGCGGAAAGTCGTGAAATCGGGCCACTCCGGGGGCAGCAAGCCAGCGATTCGTGAGGATCCATCCGTTGTCGATCATTCCTTTGATCGTGACGAGATAAAGCGTCACATCGAACCCGTACTCCGGAAAACGTGTGTCGCCGGCTGCATAAGCGAACGGGATATGAATGTCTGCCGACCGGAGATCCATCGCGAAGATCAGGACGATCAGCGCCGAGGCACTCACGCACGTGTAAAAAGCCGCGGCACGCCACCGCTCCGAGACCTTCGCAGTCACCTGGCGAGAATACATCAGCGCATCCTCGCTGCTCGACGAGCTACTCTGTCTCCGTGGTGAAAAAGATTTTCGTCGCCCTGCTGATCATCGCAGCCATCGTCATCGCCATTCGCTTCCTGCCGGTGAACGAGTGGCTGAGACATTTCCAAACCTACGTCCGCGGACTCGGCGCGCTCGGATACGTCGTCTACATCGCCGTCTACGCCGTCTGCGTCGTCGCCTTCATCCCCGCCTCCATCCTCACCCTCGGCGCGGGCGCGATCTTCGGATTCGTTGGCGGGACGATCGTGGTCATCATCGGCGCGACGATCGGGTCCACGCTGGCGTTCCTGCTCGCGCGGACCGTCATGCGCAAACGGATCGAGAAAATGACGGCGAGCAACGCAAAGTTCCGCGCACTCGACCGCGCCATCGCCAGCGAAGGGATGAAGATCGTCTTCCTCGTCCGCCTCGCGGTCGTCTTCCCCTTCACGTACATCAACTACGCATTCGGACTGACCGCCATCCCGCTCGGCCATTACGTCCTGGCCACCTTCCTCGGCATCATCCCGACGACGGCGGCTTTTGTCTTCGCCAGCAGCGCGGCGACGAAGGCCGCGACCGGCGGCACGAGCAACGTCACGAAGATCGTCTACGTCGCCGGCGGCGTCATCGCCATCATCGTCAGCGTGCTCATCGGCAGGATCGCCACGCGGGCGATACGGCGCGCCGGTGTTGACGATCAGTAGCGATATGCTCTCCCTCTTCGGAGGTTCCTGATGAGCAATCCACTTGTTGAACTGGCGAAAACGGGGCAGAGCATCTGGTTCGATCAGATGGAGCGGCGGCTCGTTTCCAGCGGCGATCTGAAACGGATGATCGATGAAGACGACCTGCGCGGGCTAACTTCGAATCCGACCATTTTCGAGAAAGCGATCGGCGGCAGCGACGATTACGACGCGCAACTTCGCGATCTGGCATCGCAGAACAAATCGCGCGAAGAAATTTACGACGCCATCACCCTCGAAGACATCGGCAATGCCGCGGACGTCTTTCGTCCCGTCTACGACAAATGCAAAGGCGGCGACGGATTCTGTTCTCTCGAAGTCTCGCCACTGTTCGCGAACGACACCGCCGCAACGGCGGCCGAGGCCAGGCGGCTTTTTGCTGCGCTGAACCGGCCCAACGTCATGATCAAGATTCCGGCCACGCCGGAAGGGATCCCGGCCATCGAAGAGTCGATCGCGAACGGCATCAACATCAACATCACCCTCATCTTCTCGAACGACGTTTACGCGCAGGTGATGGAGGCGTATCTGCGCGGGCTCGAGCGCCGCGTCGCGCAGGGGCTGCCGATCAACGAGATCGCATCCGTGGCCAGTTTCTTCGTCAGCCGCATCGACGCGCTGGCCGAGAAACAGATGGAGGCGAAGCTGAAGGAGAAGGATGATCCCGAGGTTCGCGCGCTCTTCGGCAAAGTCGCGATTTCGAACGCCAAGCTCGCGTATCAACTCTTCAAACAGACGTTCAGCGGCGAGCGTTGGGAGAAGCTGAAGCATCACGGCGCGAACGTGCAGCGGCCGTTGTGGGCGTCGACCGGGACGAAGAATCCGGCGTACAGCGACGTGCTCTACATCGAGTCGCTGATCGGTCCGGACACCGTCAACACCGTTCCGCCGGCCACCTACAAAGCGTTCAAGGAGCACGGCCGTGTGGCCATGACGCTGGAGCAGGACGTCGACGGCGCGCGCGAAGTGATGCGCAAGTTCGAGGAGAAGGGCTTCAGTCTCAACGCGATCACAACGAAGCTCACCGAGGACGGCGTGAAGTCGTTCGACGAATCGTTCGCGTCGCTGATGAGTACCATCGAATCGCGACGCGACGAAGCGATCCGCGGACTCGGCAAACGCCTTTCCCTTCACCTCGGCAATGCCCAGGCGACGGTCGATCAGGCGGCGCAGCGCGTCGAGAAGGAGAAGTTCGTCGAGCGCATCTGGAAGAAAGACACGACGCTCTGGAAGAACGACGACGCGCACAAGAAGATCATCGCCAACGCCCTCGGCTGGCTGACCGTGGCCGAGGAGATGACGAAGGCGGCGCCGGAACTGATGAAGTTCGCCGATTCCGTCAAAGGCGATTTCGACGATGTCGTGGTCCTCGGCATGGGCGGTTCGAGTCTGTGTTCCGAGGTCACGCGAAGACTGTTCGGCACGAAAAGCGGGTATCCGAGGCTGAACGTGCTCGACTCGACGGTGCCGGCGGCCGTGCATGCGTTGGAGTCGCGGCTCGATCTCGCGCGGACGCTGTTCGTCGTGGCGTCGAAGTCCGGCACGACCACCGAGCCGGCCATGTTTCATCGCTACTTTTACGACCGTGTGAAGTCGGTCAGGGGCGACAAGGCCGGCGAGAACTTCGTGGCCGTCACCGATCCCGATACGCAGCTCGGCAAAGATGCGAAGGCGGACAACTTCCGACGCATCTTCATCAACCAGCCGGACATCGGCGGCCGCTACTCGGCGCTGTCGTACTTCGGGATGGTTCCCGCGGCGATCTCCGGGGTCGACGTCGCCACCCTGCTCGATCGCGCCATGCACGCCGGCCACATCGCGCAATCACCGGGCGTGAAGAAAAATCCGGCGGCGATGCTCGGCTCAGTGATCGGGTCGCTGGCGATGCAAGGCCGCGACAAGCTCACGCTCATCACTCCCCCGCCGCTCGACACGCTCGGCCTCTGGATCGAACAACTGATCGCCGAGTCGACCGGCAAAGAAGGCAAAGGCATCCTCCCCGTCGCCGGCGAGCCACCGCTCGATCCACGCGACTACGGCAACGACCGGCTCTTCGTCTGCGTGCGCATGCGCAACTCGGACATGACCTCGAAGTTGAAGGCGCTCGCCGATGCGGGCCATCCAGTCGTCGATCTCGTGCTCGAAGATCCGCTCGACATCGGCGAGATTTTCTTCACCTGGGAGTTCGCCACCGCCGTCGCGGGCGCGCTCCTCGGCATCGACGCATTCGATCAGCCGAACGTGCAGGAGTCGAAGGACAACACGAAGCGGCTGCTCGAGGAATTCAAATCAAGCGGCACGATGCACACGGACCAGTCGCAGATCACGCCCGACGATTCCGCCGCGATCGGCGCGCTCCTCGGCAGCGTGAAGCCGGGCGACTACATCGCGCTCACCGAGTACTTCGCCGAATCGCCGGAGCGCGATCAACGCATCGCGTCGATTCGCGAAACGCTCGGACGCGAGCTGCACGTGGCCACGACCACCGGCTACGGCCCGCGCTTTCTCCACTCAACTGGCCAGTTGCACAAGGGCGGGCCGGCAACCGGCGTCTTCATGCAGCTCACCGGCGGCGGACATGCAGACGTGCCGATTCCGAACGAGAAGTTCACCTTCGGCGTCCTCGTGCGCGCGCAGGCCATCGGCGATTTCCAATCGCTCGCTTCCCGCAAACGGCGCGCGGTCAGCATCAACCTCGGCGATGACGTCGACGCGGGATTGAACGCGCTTGCGAAAACCGTAAAAGAAGCATTGGCAAAGGTGACGAAATGACGCAATCGCAATTCGGCATGATCGGCCTCGCGGTGATGGGCGCGAACCTCGCGCTCAACATCGAGGAGCACGGCTTCTCCGTCGCGGTCTGGAATCGCGAAACGGAGATGATGGAGAAGTTCATCGCCAAAAATGCGGGCAAGAAACTCACCGGCACGAGATCGCTGGAAGAGCTGGTGCAGTCGATCGAACGTCCGCGCCGCATCATGATGATGATCATGGCCGGCGCACCGGTAGACATGACCATCGACAAGCTCATGCCCCTCCTCGACGAAGGCGACGTGGTCATCGACGGCGGCAATTCGTGGTTCAAGGACACGCAGGCGCGGACGGCGAAGCTCGAAGCAAAGAAGCTGCACTTCGTCGGCTCCGGCGTTTCCGGCGGCGAGGAGGGCGCGCGCTTCGGCCCGTCGCTCATGCCGGGCGGCTCGAAGGAATCGTGGGATTGCATCAAGCCGGTCTTCGAAGCGATCGCGGCGAAGAGCGACTCCGGTCCGTGCGTGACGCACGTCGGTCCCGACGGCGCCGGCCACTTCGTGAAGATGGTGCACAACGGGATCGAGTACGGCGACATGGAGCTGATCGCCGAGGCCTACGAGATGCTGCGGAAGGGACTCGGCGCGGATGCAGCAGAGCTGGCGGCGATTTTCGACGAGTGGAACCGCGGTCCGCTGGAGTCGTTCCTGATCGAGATCACCGCGCACATTTTCCGCGTCAAGGATCCGGAAACCGGCGCACCACTGGTCGACAAGGTGCTCGACAAAGCAGGGCAGAAGGGAACGGGCAAGTGGACGGCGCAGACCGCGCTCGATCTGGCCGTGCCGATTCCGACGATCGCGGCGGCCATCGATGCGCGCGTGCTGTCGTCGATGAAAGCGGAGCGCGTGGCGGCGTCGAAGGTGCTGCACGGACCGGGCGAGAAGCCGCACATCGCCGACCGCAAGCAATTCATCGCCGATGTCCACGACGCGCTCTACGTTTCGAAGATCTGCTCTTACGCGCAGGGGATGGCGCTGATTCAGGCCGGCTCGCGCGAATGGAAGTGGTCGATCGACATGCGCGAGATGGCGCGCATCTGGAAGGCCGGCTGCATCATCCGCGCGCGCTTCCTCGACTCGATCATGCGCGCCTACGAGCGCAAGGCCGACCTCACGAACCTGCTGCTCGACGACGAGTTCTCCGCCGACATGCAGAAGTTGCAGCCAGCCTGGCGCCGCACGGTCGCCTTCGCGCAGGCGAACGGAATCGCGGTCCCGGCGATGTCAGGAAGCCTCAGCTACTTCGATGCGTATCGCGCCGCTGAACTGCCGCTGAATCTGACGCAGGCGCAGCGCGATTACTTCGGATCACATACGTATCAGCGGAACGACAAGGGAACTGACACGCCGTTCGTTCACACCGACTGGATTCACTTGTAAAGGCTTTTGAACCACAGAGGCACACAGGGATCTCTTTGTGCCCTTTGTGTCTTTGTGGTTCGACTATTTCGCGCCGGCCCAAACGTCGAGCCGCACCGGCACCTCATCGTGCACCGTCACCAGCACGTTGTGCGGGACGGCGATGCCGAAGTCGGGCATGCGAATCTTGAAGTCGGTCGTCGCGTGGATGCGTCCGTCGGGGATGAGGACGACGCGCACCGGAATCGTCATCCGCTTCGTGACGCCGTGCAGCGTCAGGTCGCCGGTGACGTTGATGTCGGCAGGAGCATTCGGCGCGATCGACGCGGGGCCGGTCACACTGACCGATTTGAACGTGGCCGTGCCGAACTTCGTCGTCTCGAGATAACGCTCGCGCATCTCTTTGTTGCGAAGTCCCACGCCCGTGTCGAGCGAATCGACGTTGATGTTGATCTGCACAGTCGACGCGGCCGGGTTGGCCGGATCCGCGACGATGGTCCCATTCACATCGCTCGTCTTTCCGTCGAACGAGTCGTACGTATCCTCGGCATGAAACTGCGCGACGTTGTTGCCGCCCTTGGTGATTGCGTACGTGCGCGATTGGGCGTGAAGCGTTGCGGCAGCGAGCAGGAGGCCGAGGGCGATGGAAAATCTCATGACTCCCGCGAACAGCAAGCCGTCACTTGCCGATTCCGGCCAGACGTAACGCTTTGCGAACGTACGACGGATGCGGGATTGTTCCGAGCGCGGCAGGATCGATCCACGCGTACTCATCGCCGCGAGCGCGAGGACGGCGCGCGATGGCGAAGACTTCGAAAGTGATCCGCCGATTCGTGATCGTGTGCCGGAACGTTCCCAATGCCGCGCCGCCCATCACGCGCAATGGCGTCCCGGTCAGCAGAGTCGTATCGCCATGTGGCAGGTGAAACATGCCGCGCATGAGCTGCCCCGATTCGCGACGCATCAACACGCGGCCGGTGCGGTCTGTGACGAGGTAGAGCGGGATGCGCAACTCGCGCGTGGCGAGCTTCGCCTTAGGACGCGGCAGTTCGTCGACGCGATCGTGGATGAACGCGGCGCATTGACGCCGCAACGGACAACGTCCGCACGACGGATTGCGCGGCGTGCAGACCAGCGCGCCGAGCTCCATCAATCCCTGATTGAAATCTCGCGGCGATTTCGAGGCGGCCACCAACTCTTCCGCGCGCAACCACGCATCGCGCATCAACGCGGGCGACGCCAGCGGCGCCTCGATCGCAAACAGCCGCGCCACGATGCGCGCGACGTTGCCGTCGACGATCGGCGCGCGTTGTCCGTACGCGATCGAGGCAATCGCACCGGCCGTGTATCGCCCGATGCCCGCGATCGTCATCAGCTCATCGACCGTCGCCGGGATCACGCCGCCGAAGCGGGTCATCACATCGACCGCTCCATCGCGCAGCATTCGCGCGCGGCGGTAGTAGCCGAGTCCCGACCACGCAGAGGTGACATCATCGAAACTCGCCGCCGCCAATGCAGCGACGTTCGGAAAACGCGTCAAGAATCGTTCGTAGTATCCGATGACCACCTCCATCCTCGTCTGCTGCAGCATCACCTCGGAGACCCACACGCCGTACGGGTCGTACGCCGCGCGCCACGGCAGCGGGCGCTGGTGTTTGCGGAACCAGTTTTCGGTGAGGGAGGCGAGCCGGCGGGCTGACAAAACGGCTTGTATTGTATGCTTCGCGTCATCCCTCCGAGGCCCCGAACGACATGGAAGATCAAGCGCAGGCGAAGCAGCCCGAAACCGAACAAGGCAAATACGTTTACTGCATCATCAAGACCGATATCCCGCGCGATTTCGGGCCTGTCGGCATCGGCGGCCGCGGCGACAAGGTCTACACCGTTCCGTACAAAGAATTCGCGGCCGTCGTCTCCAACTGTCCGCTGATCGTCTTCGATCCCACGCGCGAAAACGCACTCGCTCACGAGCACGTGAACGAATTGGTGATGAAGGATTTCACTGTTCTGCCGATGAGTTTCGGCACCGTCTTCCGTACCGAAAACGACATCAAGGAGTTCCTCAAAGGGACGTACGACGCGCTCTCCGACGTGCTGCAGAAGATGGACGGCAAGATCGAGTTCGGCCTGAAGGTGAACTGGAACAAGGACCAGGTGGTCCACGAGATCGAGACGGAAAACGAAGAGATCCGCCGGCTGAAGGAAGAGATCCAGTCGAACACGTCGACCTCGACCTACTTTTCGCGCATGCAGCTCGGTCGCGTGGTTGAGTCGGCGCTGCAGGCGAAGGCCGATGCGTACGTCAGCGAGATTTACGAAGCGCTGCGCGACGCGGCCATCGCGTCGCGTTCGAACAAGCCGATCGGCGACAAGATGATCCTCAACGCGGCCTTCCTGGTCGACCGCGAGAAGACGAAGACGTTCGACGATCAAATCACCGACATCGCGAAGAAGTACGAGAACAAGCTGTCGTTTCTCTACACCGGTCCGTGGCCGCCGTACAACTTCGTGAATATCCGTCTGAAGCTGGAGCGCGCGGAGCGGTAGCCCGCAATGTTCCTCCTCGACGACATCCTCATGCTGCCGATGAAGCTCCCCATCGCGGGCTTCAACTGGATCATGAAACAGATCCAGACGATGGCCAACGAGGAGCTGCTCAACGATCAGCCGTGGAAGGAACGGCTCATCGAGCTGCAGATGATGCTGGAGGTCGGCGACATCAGCGAAGAGGATTACGCGGTGCAGGAGGCGCAGGTCTTCCAGGCGCTGCGCGAAATCCGCGCGCGGCGCGAGGAGCTGGCGCGGCAGCAGCGCGGTGGTGACGACGAAGGCGACGGCGGCATCGGGATTTATACCGGATACGGCCAGTGACGCTCGCGGCGGCGTTCGATGGCATCGCCGATCGCCGCGTGATCCTGATCGGCGGCAAGGGCGGCGTCGGCAAGACGACGGTCTCGATCGCGGCGGCGCTGCACTTCGCCAGCTCGCGGCCGGTGATCCTCTTCACGACCGATCCGGCATCGAATCTCGCCGACGTCCTGCACGGCGAGCTGCGCACCGAGGCGCTCGATGCAACGGCGCTCTACCGCCGTTTTCTCGATCGCAATCTGGAGAGTTTCCTCGAGCTCGGCGACCGAGGAACGTATCTCGACAAAGATGAGCTGCGGCGATTTTTCGAGCTGTCGCTGCCCGGCGTCGACGAGTTGATGGCGTGGATGCGCATCGGCGAACTGGCGGAGGAGAATCCCGACGCCACGATCGTGGTCGACACCGCCCCCACCGGCCACACGCTGCGCATGCTGTCGTCGGCCGATCACTTCCGCCAGTTCGCCGACGCACTCGACTCGATGCAGGCCAAACACCGCGGGATGATGCGCCAGTTCACGCGCCGCGACGTCCGCGACGCGATGGACGCGTTCGTCGATCAATTCGAAGCGGATGCGAAACGGCGGCGCGATCTGCTCACGAATCCCGCGCTCGCGGCATTCGTGCCGGTGACGCTGTCGGAGCCGTGGGTGGTCGAGCAGACGGAGCGGCTGATTCGCGATGTTCGCGCCGAGGGGATCGACGTTCCGTTCGTCATTCTCAATCGCGCAGTGGCCGACAGCGATTGCGACAGAACTCGCGACGACGCAGCACGCAAGCGCCTCGCGCCGGTGATCGACGCGCCGCGCGCCTGCGTCCCGCTCGACACCGCGCAGGCGATCGACGCCTGGGAACGCGGGCGTCCCGCCCGCTTGGGAGCGAAGACTGCGGGCGAGACGCCCGCGTTCCCAGGCAACCTCCAACTCGGCCGCCTCACATTTCTCGCCGGCAAAGGTGGCGTCGGCAAAACGACCTCCGCGGCATCGATCGCGTTGCGGCTCGCCAACAACCATCCCGACAAAAACTACACCGTCATCTCCGTCGATCCCGCGCACACGCTGCGCGATGTCTTCGCGAACGAAACGCCGCCGAAGAACCTCGCGGTCGAAACCATCGACACGCGCGCCAAATGGCGCCGTTTCCGCGACGCGCTCGGCGAAGAGATCGAGCGCGCCATCGGCGCCATCACGCCGGGCGGAATGACCGTTGCCTACGACGCCGACGCCATGAAAAAGCTCGTCGAGATCGCGCCGCCCGGCGCAGACGAGCTCTTCGCCATCACCCGGCTGGCCGATCTCATCGCCGACGAATCACAATCAACAATCATCGTCGACACCGCCCCAACCGGGCATTTCCTGAGACTCATCGATCTTCCCGCCACCGCCGGCGAATGGGTGCGTGAGTTCATGCGCATCCTCCTCCGCTACCGCGAATTGATCCCCGCCGGCTCGCTCGGCGAGGAGCTGATCCGCGCGTCGAAGGCGTTGCACGCGCTCGAAGACGCGATGCGATCGGATGCGACGCGCGTCATCGTCGTCACGCGCCCCGAACGCATCGTCATCGCCGAAAGCAAACGTCTCATCGCCGAAGTCGAAAAGCGAGACATGCGCATTGGTGGCGTGATCGCAAATTACGTGACGCCTGAGAACGACTGCGCCTGCGATCAGTCGATGCGTGGTTACGAGATGACCGCATTGGACAGCATCGGGCGAAGTGACGTCGTCATCATCGAGCGCCGCGACGAGCCGGTCACGAACCTTGCCGAGCTGGCCACGCTGGTACCGATCTAAGTCACGGGATGTAGTACAGCCGGATCGACTTCCCAATCCTTCGGTAATTCTCAGGCAGCCATCGCCATCCGCCCTGCTGCGCTTTCGTCATCTGGTAGGAGTGATCGCTGACGGCGATCCAGCCCTTGGACGGCGCCCAGGGGCTGGGATAGCGGAACGGTGGGAAACCGAGCGCGGCGTAGTCGGCGGGTCCCATCAGCGAGAGCGCGATCGACGGGATGTGCTCGCGGCGGATCACACTTCGAAGTCGCAGCACGTCCTGTCCCCAGTCGATGTTGCTGTCGACGAGAAGGCGCGACGGATCGCGGCCGGCGAAGGCGTTGAAGTAGGGGAAGTAGTCGGGATGTGCGAGCGCCGAGGCGCCGAGGTGGCAAATGAGCAGGGCGGCGGCGGCGAAGCGAATCGCGCGATTGCCGCGCAGCATCGCTACGACCGTCGTCGCGCAGGCGATCGCGAACGGTACGTAAAACGGCAGGATGTAGCGGACGCCGAGGTCGAGAGTGCTCGGCAGCGCGACGGCGAGGATGGCCAGGCCGGCCAGGCTCCACTCTTCGAAGACGCCGCGCAGTTCGCGGTCGCGCAGCGCGAACCAGAGGCCGGCGACGAAGAGCAGCAGCGCGGCGATGGTCGTCTTCAGCGCTACCGCGAACGGGAAGTACCACCACCAGCCGGTTCTACTCGCGCGTCCAATGAGAAAGCTGTCCATCCCCTCTTTGTCGATCTTGCGGATGGCGCTGATGCCGACGAAGAACTGCGGCGCGGGCAGCGGCGTGGAAGAGCTGACGTGCGCGAGCAGATGCTGCAATCGCGGCGGATAGGAATCCATCCACGGCTGCAGATCGGCGAACGTGTGGACGCTGAAGGCGTAGCCGGCCCAGATCACGAAAAGCGTCACGAACGCTGCCGGAATCATCGTGCCGAGGGCGCGGGCGAAGCGGTTTCGAAAATCGGGATCGCGAAGCAGGCGGACGATGACGATCGCTGCGCACGTCACCGGCACATAGATGATGCTGGTGAACTTGCAGTTGATGCTGAAGCCGAACGCCGCGCCGAAAATCAACGCGTGTTTCAGGTCGGGAGCGCGCAGCCAGCGGCCGAACGCGAGGAGCGCGACGGCGAGACCGGCCACGGCAGGACCGTCGTGCGTGGTCAGCGCGGAGTAGCCGAGGACGACCGGCTCCATGGTGAAGAGGAAGGTGGCGGCGAGTGCGCCGGCGTCGCCGAGGGCATCGCGGGCGGTGAAGAAGACGGCGATGGCGGCGATGATGAAAAAGACCGCCGTGCCCGTGCGCCCGCGGAAGAGGTTCGCCCGGTAATCGCCGTGGCCGTAGAAAACGCTGTGGATCTGATCGGTGAACGTGCCGTGCGGATCGAAGCGCATGCCGCCAAACCACGGCACGGCGGCGTAGATGACGCGCGGCAGCGGCGGATTCTCGCTCTGCAGCGTGTAACGGTGAAACTCGTACATTTCCAGGCCGGCGCCGAGGTGCGTGCCCTCGTCGTTCGTCACGGAAAAGACGCGCCAGGTGGTGGCCATGCGGATCGCGCCGACGGCGATCAGCAGCGCCGCGACGACGGCGGGACGGAGTCGTGGAAAGCGCGGCACGGCGGGCGATTCTACTGCGCACGACTCTTGCCTCCCGCTGAGCCGGAGGTAGTTGTCATGCGCGATCGCCGTCATCTCATCGTTTTCGTCGCCACGTTGTTCATCTGTTGCCTGGCGTTGGGCAATTGCAGGAAGGCCGAGCAGCCGGCCGAGACGACCACGAAGGGGAACGCCACCGATCGCGATGCTACCGGCACGAGCGGCACCGGCGAGCCGGCCTCGCCGTCGACCGGGACGACGACCGCGGCGCAGCAGCTCGGCACGGTCGCGCCGAGCGCGGCGAACGGCACCGTGGCCCTGACCGGCACCGAGGAGGTGCACGCCCAGAAGACGGAAACGACGTCGACGCTCCAGGGACCGGGCGGTACGACGACGGCGTCAGTGGCCACGCCGACCGATACGACCGCGACGTTCAAGACGACGACCGGCACGTCCACCGCCGGCGTGAAGAAGCACTGATGCGCAAGCTGCCGTTTTTCGCCTTCGCATTTTTGATCGCGGCCTGTCCCGGCGATCGCCGCACCGACGTTTCGCAGAGCGGACCGGCGCAGACGTCGACGACGACGCGCAACCCGCAGGCGGTTCCGGAGAACAGCACAGCCATGAATCCGGTCACGCCGCCGCAGACCTCCATGCCCTCGACACGCGCCGCCAGCTCCGCCTCGGCACCGGTCGTCGAAGTTCAGCTCACGGAGTACGAGATCCGGATGCCCGATTCGTTGGCCGCCGGCCCGCAGCACTTCCGGATCGCGAACGGCGGCAAGGATGCGCACAACTTCGTCATCGAAGGTCCCGGCGTCTCCCAGAAGCTGGCCTCCGATCTTCCGCGCGGTGATACGACGGAGCTGACGGCGAATTTGCCCGCCGGTACGTACACGGTCTATTGCCCGGTTGATGGACATCGCGGCAAGGGGATGCGGCGGACGATCGTGGTGCGGTGAACGTCTCGAACAGCGTTTCACCACAAAGACACAAAGGACACAAAGGGATTCTCTTCGTGTCCTTTGTGTCTTTGTGGTGATCCGTCCCTCTACGGCTTCGTCAGGCGGATCACCAGGAACGGATTGAGCGCGCTGCGCGCCAGGCGCGGAACGCGATCCATCGACGCGAACAGCAGATGCATCGGCAGGGCGAAGGCGCGGCCGTACCAGTGCTGGCGCACCTGGCGGAATCGGAGACGGCCGTTGGGGCTGACGGCGGCCATGGCGATGCGGGGATCGAGATCGCTGGCGAGCTGCACGACTTCGGCGAACTTCGGCAGGAAGCCTTCGCGCGTCGAGTGAAAGCGCCCGGAGCCGCCGCGGGTGTTGTGCCAGAAGTCGATCGGGAAGGCGCCGTTCGGGAAGTCGAGGTAGAGCGTGCCGCCCGGCGCGAGGACGCGCAGTAGGCCGCCGAGGAACGCGCGGCGCGCGGCATCGCGATTCGGCAGCGGCTTGACGCGATATTCGTCGCCGCCCATCTCTTCTACGCCGACGTGTTCGAGCACGCCGGAGCAAAGCATCACTTGAAAAAACGAATCGGCGAACGGCAGCTTCGCGCCGTCGGCGACGGCGAGACGTTCGCGATGGACGCGCTCGCGCCATTGCCAGCGGCGCAGCGCGGAGGAGTCGATGCCGTAGGCGTCGTGGCCAGCGGCGGTGAGGAGTTCGACGGAGATGCCGTTGCCGCAGCCGGCGTCGAGAATCCGCAGGCCATTCGTTCCGATTCGCGGAAGGTAGAAATCGTTGATGCGCGCGATGGCGCCGTCGTTTTCGCGTTCCAGCGCCTGGCGATGCTCGGCTGTCAGAATCGTGTTTTCGTCGAACTGGTCGTAGTAGGCGCCGCGCATGAAGTCGGCGATTCCATCGACGACCGGATAGTCGATGCCGTCGCGATCGCAATGCAGCGAATCGTTTCCGGCCGTCAGCACAGTTATCAACGGCCCGAGGCAGTTTGGGCAGCGATAGACGTCTACCAATGTCCGCGCTCCGCGCTGAACATCACCTCGTAGACTTTGCGCGCCCAGCTGCGTTTGCCGAATTCGACCGGGCCGTCGGCTTCCTGCGTCAGCCACTCCTTGATCGGCAGCGTGAAGCCGGTCTTGCGCCGTTCGCGGACTTCCGGCGGCAGCGGCGGACGCGGCGCGGCGGCGAGCAATTGCTTGCCGCGCTCGCGGCGCGTCACGAGCGCCGGCGCGACTTTGCGCAGGAGATGCGCGTCGACGAGCGGCACGCGCACTTCCAGCGAATGCGCCATGGACGCCCAGTCCATGTCGCGCAGCAGTTGATTGCGAAGATAGAGCGACGACTCCAGCGCCGCCACGCGCGCGAAGGCGTTGCCGGGATCGGGTGTCACCGTTCGTTCGATGAGGTTCAGCAAATCGAGGCGCCGCAATCCTTCCGCCGCGATGTCTTCGCCGAGGATCGACGGCAACTCGGCCGCGAGGAAACGGCCGCGTTTGACGAGATACGCGCCGGCGTAGCTGCCGCCGTAGCGAACGATCTCGCCCATCTTCGGACTGATGTGGCGGCTGCGTTTCGACAACGCACTATTCAGCCGATGCACGGCGTCGCCGAGCTTCGGAACGCGTGCAAGTACCGAGGTCACCGGCATCCATCGCGGGATGTCTTTGAATGAGGTATAGCCGCCGAACAGCTCGTCGCCGCCGGCGCCGGACATGGCCACTTTTAATCCGAGGTCGTGCGCGGCTTTGCTGATGAAATAGCTGTTGAGGCCATCGACGGTCGGCTGATCCATCGCGCTGAAAATCCGCGGCAGCTCGGATCGAAACTCGGCCAGCGTCAGTTCCTGAATTGAATGGCGCACGCCGTATTGCCGCGCCACGAGCGCCGCCAGCGGCGCTTCGTCGTTGACGCGGCCGCGATACTCCTCAAAACGGAGCGTCATCGTCTGGAGGTCCGCCGCGCCGCTCTCGCGCGCGAGCGCGACGACGGCCGTCGAGTCGATTCCGGCCGACAAAAACGCACCCACCGGAACGTCGGCGACCATGTGATAGCGCACCGATTCGAGAACCGCGTCGTGCACGATTTCGCGGCGCTGGTCATCCGTGAAGTGTTCATTCCGCTCAACCGCATCGCGCAGCGTGGCAGCGATCGAAAAGTACTGCACCGGATCGCGGACGCCATTCGCATCGACGTACATGAACGAACCGGCGGCAAGCGCGCGAATGTCGCGATACATCGTGAACGGTTCCGGCACCGTTCCTCGGAGAAAAAATCCGGCAGCACCAGCGGGATCGAATTGCATCGATACCTTCCCGCCCGCAATGAGCGCGCGCACCTGCGACGCGATGCGAATCGTCGCGCTGTCGTCGGCGTAGTACAGCGGCTTGATGCCGTACGGATCGCGCGCCAGCAGCATCCGCCGCCGCGCGCCATCCCACAGCGCGATGGTGAACATGCCGCGCAGCTCGCCGAACATCGCCTCCTGCTTTTCGTCATAAAGCTGCAGCAGCACCTCGGTGTCCGACTGCGACGTAAACCGCCGTCCGCGCGCTTCGAGCTGCGCGCGCAGCTCGCGATAGTTATAGATCTCGCCGTTGAAGACGATCGTCAGCGGGCCGAAATGTTTCGGCTGCGCGCCGCCGGGCGAGAGGTCGATGATGGCCAGGCGGCGATGCCCGAATCCGACGCGCCCGTCGTCGGAAAACCAGGCGTCGCCCGCGTCGGGTCCGCGCGAGAGCATGCACTCGCGCGTAGCGATCACTTCATCGCGATCGACCGAGGGCGCCGCGCCGCCGTACGCGAAGATCGCGTTGATGCCGCACATGGCGCGGGAGTGTACTGGGAACGCGGACGTCTCGTCCGCAGGGTAAACGGGATCTGGGCGGATGCAAAGGCGGGCGGGACGCCCGCGGTCCCAGCCGGCTCAGCGCGTGCCGCTGATCGCGATCGGCGCCGCGGCGTCGACGCGGATCGAAACGTCGCTGGCTGGAATGGCGTCGCCGCTGGTGCTGCCGTGCGGACGAACCCAGACGACGACGGTGTAGACGCCGGGACCGTCGGGCAGCGGAATGGCGAAGGCAAACTTGCCGTCGGCGGCGACCTGGAAATCGCCGTGGCGTCCGTCGCTGTACTCCTCGCGCACCTCCTCGATGCCGCCGGCCACGCGGCGCTGGAACGTGCCCTTGAGGCGCGGCAGATACTCGCGGCGCGCATTCGGCAGGCTGTAGGTCTGGATTGCATTCGCGGTCACCGCGGCCATCGGCTGCGGCAGCGGCTCGTGATGCACGGTGATGGCCTCGACGTCGTAGCCTTTGATCGCCTGGCCGCTGCAGAGCACCGGCTGCGCGTAGGCGACGCGGCGCGGCAGCGGACGAATCCATTCGACGTAGTGGCGAACAAACTCCTGCGTCAGCCGGAACTCGCCCTTCTCCCAAGCCAGGCCGATGCCGACGTGCGTCGCGGCCGGATCGAGAATCGTTTTGCGATGCCCGTCATGCGGCGCGACCTCGGCCATCATGGCCGCCTCGGAGCGGCGCAGCATGTCGTACAGCGAGCTGTCGCTGAAGCTGTAGTTGGCCGACCACGCCGCGGCGTTCTCGCTGACGCCGTCGTTGCCGCCGGCGAACGAGTAGCGCATGTACGGCGCCTCGCCGTCGGTCGTGAAATGGCCGGTCGTGCCGTTGCGGATCTGCGCGCGGCAGTAGGCGTCGGCGGTCGCGGAGACCTGCGTATCGAGTTGAACGGGACGAAGTCCGAACTTCGCGCGGTCGCGATTGATGAGCCGCACGAACTCGCCGCGCAACGTCATCCGCGTCTCATCAGCCGCTCCTTCGCCCTGCGCGAGCGTCGCACCGAAGGTGAAGGCGATCGTGAGGACCGCGAGAACGAGCTTCTTCATGGGGCGGATAAAACGGTTGAGGGTTCGGCGTCATTCCGCCGACCCAAAGTATCAAACAGCCGAGAACGCCTGGTCGACATCCGCGATCAAGTCCGCCACGTCCTCGATGCCGACGGAGATACGGACGAGTCCGGGTGTGATCCCGAGGCGCGTTCGCGTTTCGACGGGGACTGACGCGTGCGTCATCGACTCGGGATGCGAGATCAGCGTTTCGACGCCGCCGAGGGACTCGCCGAGGGAGCAGAGGCGGACGCGGTCGAGGAACTTCTTGGCGTTCGCGAGCGAGCCGAGCTCGAACGAGATCATCGCGCCAAAGCCGCGCATCTGACGTTTGGCGAGCTCGTGCTGGGGATGGTCCGGCAGCCCTGGGTAGTACGTCTTCAGCGCTTTCGGCTGGCGCGACAGGTAATCGGCCATGGCCCGGCCGTTCTCCTCGTGCTGCTTCATGCGCACGGCCAGCGTCTTCACGCCCCGCAGGATGAGCCACGAATCCATCGGCGAGAGAATCGCGCCGACGGCGTTTTGCAGGAAGCCGATCTGCTCGGCGATGGCGTCGTCGTTCGTGATCACCACGCCGCCGACAGAGTCCGAATGTCCGTTGAGAAACTTCGTCGTCGAGTGCACCACGATGTCCGCGCCGAGCTCGAGCGGCTGCTGCAGCCACGGCGAGCAGAACGTGTTGTCGACCACCACCAGCGAATCATTCTCATGCGCGACCTTTGCGCACGCGGCGATGTCGGTGACCGTCATCATCGGATTGGTCGGCGTTTCGAGGAAGACGATCTTCGTATTCGGACGCAGCGCCGCGCGGACTTTGTCGACGCACGCGGTGTCGACATACGTGAACTGCAGTCCGAACTTTTCGCAGACTTTGTTGAAGAGACGGAACGAGCCGCCGTACATGTTCTCGCCCGCGACGACATGGTCGCCCGACTTCAGCATGCGGAAGACGGTGTCCGTGGCCGACATCCCCGACGCGAAGCAGTGCGCGTGTTTCCCGCGTTCGAGTGCGGCCAGGTTCGCTTCGAGCACGGAGCGCGTCGGATTTTTCGTCCGTGCGTATTCGAAGCCTTTGTGCCTGCCGAGCTCCGGCTGCACGTACGTCGACGTCTGGAAAATCGGATAGGTGACGGCGCCGGTGACCGGCTCCGGCTCCTGGCCGGCGTGGATGCAATCGGTGGAGAAACCCATAGTCTTCCTTTGCGTCAGTCCGCGTGAGCGGGCGCGAGCGGCTTCGCCCACTTCGTATAAATGCCCTTCGACATGTAGCGCTCGGAGGCGTCGGGAATGAGCGTCACGACGCGTTTGCCGGGTCCAAGTTTCTTACAGACCTGCAGCGCAGCCGACACATTCGCTCCCGCGGAGGATGCGCCGAGGACGCCTTCTTCCGAGGCGAGACGGCGGACCATGGCGAAGGCGGGATCGTCGTAGATCTGGATTACTTCATCGGCCAGCGACATGTCGAGCACGGGCGGGATGAACGAGGACGCGCCGATCCCTTCCACCTCGTGCGGTCCCGCTTCGCCGCCTTTGAGAATCGATCCCTGCGGCTCGACGACGACGCACCAGCAGTCCGGATTGCGCTCCTTCAGATACTTCGCCACGCCGCTGAACGTGCCGCCGGTACCGGCGCCGGCGAGCCAGGCGTCGATGCGGCCGTCCATCTGCTCCCAGATCTCCGCACCGGTCGTTTCGTAGTGCGACTCGGCGTTGTACGGATTCGCGAACTGCTGCGGGACGTACGAGTTCTCGATCGTTTTCGACAACTCCTCCGCTTTCGCGATCGCGCCTTTCATCCCGTCGTCTTTCGGCGTGAGGACGACCTCGCCGCCGAGCGCTTTCATCACCTCGCGCTTTTCGGTCGAGAAGTTTTCGGGGACGCAGAGGATGACGCGATAGCCCATGCGCGTGCCCGCCAGCGCGAGGGCGATGCCGGTGTTGCCGGCGGTCGGCTCGATGATCGTGCCGCCCTTGGCGAGCTTTCCATCGCGCTCGGCGCGCGCGATCATCCCGACGCCGATGCGGTCTTTGACGGAGAAGCCGGGATTGAGAAACTCCATCTTCACGAAGAGATCGGCGGCATCGGGGCCGGCGACGTTCGAAAGCTGCAGCATCGGCGTGTTGCCGACGAGATCGAGAACGCTGCGGACGGGTTTCGAGAGGGGCCTTGCCAAGCGCGCGGGATTGTATACGGGCCTAAAACAAAACGGCGGACGAAGTCCGCCGTCGAATAGTCGAAATGAAAAACTTACGCCCAGCTGGAGGACCTGGTCGTGGAGCGGCGCTGGTTGTAGCAATCGCGGCAATAGACAGGTTTGCCGCTGACGGGAGTGAACGGCACTTCGGTCGCGACTCCGCAGCTATCGCACGTCACACTCACCATCGAACGCTCACGGCCACCGCCGCCACCGTTTCCGTCGCGCGCCGTCTTCCGCTTGTCGCGGCAGTTCTTGCAGCGCTTCGGCTCGTTCGTGAAGCCACGCTCTGAGTAAAAGGCCTGCTCGTTCTTGCTGAACACGAATTCCTGTCCGCAATCGGCGCAGTTGAGAGACTTGTCGTTGAATGTATCCATGAACCTTGATCTCCTAAGTTGTTCCTTTGTTCGTACGATGAAGAATGTGATGCCGCAGCTCAGAGTGTGTGCGGGGTGCCGCGACCTCGCCCCCGCTTTGGTGCTTCACAAGCGAAATCGGATAGGTCGACCAGCCTCCCTTCGGTAACGAACACAGCACGCCCCCTGAACGCTCTATCGCAGTTCCTGGAAGGTGTTGTTTTTCGCTGGGTTCGTTGGGCGGCGTTTTAGCATAGATGTCCAGCCCAGGCAACGAATTACGCCATGCTCAAAATAAGTTCGCCAACCTGTTGACCATCGAAATATGGAACATCAGATTCGCGTCGGACCGGCCGGCTGGAGCTACAAAGATTGGGAGGGAACCGTCTATCCGCCGCACGGTTCGAAGTTCGATCACCTCGCCTATCTGGCTTCGTTTTTCGACACGATCGAGATCAATTCGCCGTTCTACCGGATCCCGCCGCCGGCGCATTCGAAGTCGTGGGTGCGCCGCGTCGCAGACAATCCGAATTTCAAATTCACGACGAAGGTGTTCCGCGGATTTACACACGACGATGCGTCGGTATCGGATGCGGACGTCACCGCCTTCCGCAACTACCTCGACCCACTCGCCTCCGCCGACCGCCTCGGCGCGGTGCTGCTGCAGTATCCGTGGTCCTTCAAAAACAGCGCTGAGTCGCGCGACAAATTAGCCTCGCTATTCACCGCATTCGACGGATACCCGCTCGCACTCGAAGTCCGCCACTCGACGTTTCAAAACGAGGAGTTCTTCGATTTCCTCAACGAGCACGACGTGGCGTGGGTGAACGTCGATCAACCGCTCTTTCACGATTCGGTCAAGCCCTCCGACGCCATGACCGGCCCGCTCGCCTATGCCCGCCTGCACGGCCGCAATTACGAAAAATGGTTCGCGCACGGCGAAACGTGGGAGCGTTACAACTATCTCTACTCAAAAGAAGAACTGCAGCCGTGGGTCGACCGAATCCAGACGATGGCCACCGCGAAGGAGACGTACGTCGTCACGAACAATCACTTCCGCGGACAAGCCATCGTGAACGCCGTCGAACTGGAAGCCTCCCTCGGCATGGACGCGAAGATGCCGCCGCAATTGAAGGAGACGTATCCGGAGCGGGCGTGAAAAGCGATTCACCACAAAGACACAAAGGACACGAAGAAAACCTTTGTGCTCTTTGTGCCTTTGTGGTGAGACGCCTTTACCGCGCCACGTAAGTCGCCGAGGGCAGCAACGCGCGCGACAGGTTCACGTGTCCCGCCAGCGTTTCCGCCGGCTCGTCGTTGATCAGGATGCGCACACGCTTCGCGTCGGGGAAGTTTGTGGTGACCGTTTGCACGACGGAGTAGATCGCCATCAGCTCTTCGTGGCTGCCGGTGCCCCAGCCTTGGGTGAGCGTGTTGCCGCCGAGGTCGACGAAGGCAGTGCCGTCGGGGAGGAGGAAGGTGGCGCGGACGACGGTGTCGCGCGGAAAGATGGGCGGGACGCCGGCGTTCGACGATCCCTTGATCAGCTCGCGCGCGACCACGGACAACGCGCCGGCCGGGTTTTCGGGAAGGGCGACGTTGCGCGTCTCGCGGACGAGCAGCATCTCCGGACCTTCGAAAAACAGCGTCACCGGACGGACTGCGACTTTGTTCTCCGCGTTGAGATTGGCCGACAACGGTTTCTTCTTGCAGCCGCCGGCGATTGTGAGTATCGCCAGCGACAGCACTACCGCGCGGCGCACTACGTTCCCGTCCTCGTGGCGGGCTTCGCGGTTGTCGGTGGTGCGGCTGCCGGCGCTGTCGTTGCCGGTGGTGGTTGCGCGATTCCGATGCGCGTTTCGTAGTCCGTCTTGTAGCGTTCCACGGCGGTCGTGATCGCGTCGACGACGGTCTTCTGAAATGCATCCGACTTGATCTTCGACTCTTCCTCGGGATTGGTGATGAACGCGACTTCGACGAGCGCCGCCGGCATCGTCGCTCCGACCAGCACTTTAAACGGCGCCTGCTTCACACCGCGGCTTTGAATGCCGGTGATGCGGTTCATCTCTTCCTGCACCGCCTGCGCGAGGCGGCTCGATTCGTTAAGGTACTCCTGCTGCGCGAGGTCCCACAGCATCAGCTTCAGGTCGCTGGATGCCGCCGGAGCCGCGGCGCTCTTCGACGCGTTTTCCAACTCCGCCGCTTTCTCGGCCAGCTTGTCCGAGGCGTCGAGCGAGAGGAAGTAGGTCTCGGCGCCGTGTGCGCCTTTAACGATGGCGGCGTTCATGTGAACGGAGAGAAAGAGATCGGCGTGGTACTGGTTGGCGATGGCGGGGCGCTGATCGAGCGGCACGACCGTGTCGTCGTTGCGCGTGAGCACAACGCGCGTTTTCAATCTTGCTTCGAGCGCGACGGCCAGCTTCCGGCAGAGCGCGAGCGTGGCGTCCTTCTCCATCAGGCCGCCGGGACCGATCGCGCCGACTTCCTTTCCCCCGTGGCCGGGGTCGATGACGATCGTGTGGATGCCCGGCGCTTCCACCGGCCGCGTCGAATTCAGCGGCTGCGGCGTTCCGGGCGCGACGGCCGCGCCTTTGCGCAGGTCGAGGACGACGCGAAACGGATTCTCGAGACGGTAGGCGTCGGCCACGACGTCGGGCGCGGTGAGCTGGATGCGCAGGTCGTTGCCGGTGAACGTCGTCTTCGCCACATTCGGATCGTCGTGCGCCTGCTCGGCGTACGGCGCGCGGATGGCCGTCTTGAATCGGATCGTGTACGCGCCCGGCTCTTTGACGATGTTGTAGTCGGCGGGCGCCGTGAGCGTCAGCACGACTTTCGAAATGCCCTGCACGTTTGCAACCGAAACAGTGACGCCGGCGGCGGTGGTCTGCGCGGGATGAACCTGCAGGATTTTTCCAGCCGCGTCCCAGGTCGCATCCAGACTGGAAGAGCGAATCAGAAATCCCTGGAAAAACTGCCACGGCACGAACGGACGGTTGTCGATCGTCACCGGCGCGACCGGCATCTCGATCAGATCGTCCTTGACCACGCCGAAGCGGCTGTCGGTTCCGAACGCGGCCACGGTGTTGTTCAGAGCGGCCTTGAATCCGTTGCCGTCTTTCGTCACCGATCCGCCAAGGGCGGCGATCACTTCGTCCGCGGCGAAGTACGTATTGCCGTTCTGGTGGGCGATGGTGATCTGCTTGTCGCCGCTGGCCGTACGCAGCGTAGCCAGATTGGCGGGATTGGGCGGAACAGGCGTCGGCGCTTGAGCGAGAAGAAGGAGCGATGACGCGAACGCGATCACCAGGAGGGAGAGAGAGCGATTCATGTGGACCGCGGGATTATCGCACGGAGGATTCGCCGCGCCCGGGCGCTCGGCGCCTCCCCTTCCGCGCGGACGTGCGTCTCGGGGTGATCTTCGCCGAGGAGGATCTCGCGCGTGCGGAGGTATCCGATGCGCGCGAGGACGTCCAGCACGTCCCAACGGCGCTCGGTGAAACTGAACGGAAGGCGATGCCGCGGACGGATGACCACCACGCGTGGATCGGTGACGACATGGTCGTAGTCGCCCTTCCGCTTGAACAGTCCGCCTTCCGACTCCCCTTTCTGCGTGACCACCACCACCGCGTCGCACCCTTCGGCCAGCGCTTTTTCGTACGGGGCGTTATCGGAAATCCCGCCGTCGCCGTACATCTCGCCGTTGATCACCGGCCGGTGCGTGTAAAACGGCGGCAGGTAGTTGGTGGCGAGTAAGAGTTGGAGCGGATCGTCGACGTCGCGCGCATCGAAGATGACGTTGGCTCCGTCGCGGAAGCGCGTCACGGAGACGAAGAGCGGCAGCGCGTCCGGCTGTTTGAAACGATCGCGTCCGATGAAACGCTCGAACGTGCGCTCGTGCATCTTTCGAAAACGGAACGGCGAGTGATCGACGAGCAGGTTGCGCAGGTCGATGTGCGGCATGCGCATGAAGGAGCGCCAGTAGTAGCGGATGCGCGATTCGCAGCGCGCCGCGACCAGCGCCGCGTTCCATGCGCCGGCGGAGACGCCGATGGCAAGCGCGGGACGGACGCCCAGTTCGGCGAGCGCTTCGATGACGCCGATCTGGAAGGCGCAGCGGGAAGAACCGCCGGAGAAAACGTAGCCGACGCGTTTGGCGTCGCGCAGCAAAGCGAGAGGTTGCAACGCGTTCAGTCTATGCTTTTGCGGTGAACGCAAAGCGCTGCCTATTCATTTTGCCCATCCTCGCCGCTGCCTGCGGCGGTCCGTCGGAACCGAAAGGTCCGCACGTGCATAAGGATCCGATCAGCGTGCGCGGCTGGATCGTCGACGTCGAAACCGGTCCGAGCACGGCTTACCACACGGTGGAAACCGAGGCGGCCCGCAAGCGCGATCTCTTTCGCGGCACGAACGTGTGGGTCGAAAACGCGCCATATGTTTCGGGCGGCGTCGCCGAGACGGGCGCGTTCCTCCTGCTCGATGTGCCGCCGGGCGATGTGACGATCACCTTCTCCGCGCCCGGCGTGCCGGTTTCGAAACTGGTGCTGAAACACATCCCCGGAAACGCCGACGTCTTCGTCCCGGCCATGCTGATCAAGAAGGATGCGGTGTCGCTGCTCGATCCGAAGAGCGCCAAGGTTCGCGTCGCGGCGCAGATCGACAAGGCCGTTCCGACCGGCGCATTCGCGGATGTCGGCGATCAACGCATTGCGGTGATGTCGACGCCGATCCGGGACATGATCGACCGGCTCGACTATCCCACTCCGCCGGCGTATCAGGCGCCGTTGGCGACGGTCAAGTAACCGGCCGGCGGCGAATGCGCGCAATCAAAGCGTCAAGCGAGAAGAGGCCGGGGCCGAAGGCCAGGACGATCAGCGAGGTGAGTAGATAGAGGAAGGGCGCGGCGTTCGTGAACGCGTCCTGGTCCTTGAAGAAGGTTTTCACCGCATCGAGATCGGCGGTGAGATAGGCGACGATGAAGTTGATCACGAGCGGGATGCAGATCAGCCGCGCCGCAAGCCCGAGGAGCAGCAGGAGGCCGCCGACGCATTCGAGGGAAGCGACGAAATAGGCGTTCGCGACCGGCATCGGGATGTGCAGGTGCGTCAGGAAATCGATGAAGCGGTCGATGTTCTCCAGCTTTCCCTTGCCCGTCTGAAACAGTCCCCAACCGAAGATCAGGCGCAGCGCGAGCAGCAGCGGGCTGCGCAGCCGGTCGAAGATGCGCGTCGTGGCCAGGTCGTACCAGCGATCCAGTTTTGCGATCATCGTTTTCCTTTTACCCGGCCTCGATTGCCGTGAACAAACCCGCGGCGCTCCAGTCGCGGAACCAGGTGAAGAGCTCGGACTGCTCGGGGAAACGGCGGAAGCGCGCGTGGAACGTTTCGATCGCGCTGCCGATCGTCTGGCGCGCGGCGAGACATTCGAGGAACACGTACGCCTCGCGCGTGAGCGGCATGCGATAGACGCCGTAATCGCGGCGATGAACGGCCAGCCACGATTTCTGCCGCCGTGGCTTCATCGGCGTTTCATCGCGGAATGCCTGAAAGGCCTCGTTCGCGTCGTAATCCAATGCCAGCAGACGCAGGGCCGGAATCGGGATGATGCGCGCGTCCGCGACCTCCTCCGGCGCAATCGATGCGATCGCATCGGCCGGCAATGCCTCAGCCTCCGCTTCGTCGAACACCTGCGTCATGGCCAGCTCGAGTTTCGCCAGGTCGCGCAGAAACGTACGCCGCTTCCATGTCGACGACGCGATGTACTCCGGCAGCGAATCGCCCAAACGATTGAACGTATAGCTGCGCGACGGAAACTGCTGGACGTACTCGCGAACCAGATGTTCGAACGCGTGCTCGCCCAGAAACGCCGCAACGGCGGCGTAGTCGACGGTGAGCGCTTCGATCATCCGCAGCATGTACATGCCGTGGTAGATACCGATGCGCTGGATCGGCTGCAGCGTCTGCGACGGCAGGATGACGTCGTCGACCGCGAGCTCCACCGACTCCGCCGCGTCGTACACGTCGGAAGGATGCGTGACCACCGCCTGCATCCACTCCTGCAGCGGCGCCAGCGCGACGTCAGACTGCGGCATACGCGACCTCCGCCTCACGAAACGCTTCCGCCTTCTTCGCCTCGGCATGCACCGTCGGAAAGTCGGGGATGTCCGCATCCCACTCAAGCAGCGTCGACACGTCGCCGGTGCGCGCGCACGCGCGGCCGTACAGCTTCCACACCTCATCGATCACGAAATCGTTGTGCGTGTCGATGATGTGCGTGCCGTGATTCTGATGACCGGCCAGATGGACCTGCACGACGCGGTCGGCGGGGATGGCGTCGACGTAAACGTTCGGATCGAAGCTGTGATTGAACGAGCTGACGTAGATGTTGTTCACGTCGAGCAGCAGACCGCAATCGCTTTCTTCCGCGAGCGACGCCAGGAAATCCCACTCCGTCATCGTCGACGTCGCGAACTCGACGTACGACGACGGATTCTCGACCACCAGCGGCGTTTCGAGATAGTCCGAAACCACGCGAACGCGCTCCGCCGTGTGCCGCAGCGACTCCGCGTTGTACGGCATCGGCAGCAGGTCGTGCACGTTGCGGCCGCTCACGCCGGTCCAGCAGAGGTGATCGGAAATCCAGCGCGCGTTGACGGTGCGCGCCAGCGATTTCAGTTTGCGGAGGTAATCGAAATCGAGCGGATCGGTGCCGCCGATCGACAGCGAAACGCCGTGCAGCACGACCGGATACTGCTCCGCGATTTTCTCGAGCACGTAGCGCGGACGGCCGCCCGTGTCCATGTAGTTTTCGGAGAGGGCCTCGAACCAATCGACGTCGGGCTGCGAGCCGAGGATGTGGCTGAAGTGAACGGTGCGCAGCCCCACGCCGATGCCGAGGTCAGGGAAATTGAATCGATTCATGGTGTCCGTTGGGGTTGGAGGACAGGCGCGCGGGACGCCTGCCCTCCCTGGAGCAGACGCTTACGAAGCCTTCGGCGGAACGGCGCAGGAACTCTTGCCCTTGCAATCGTTCTTGCCGCCCTGGCCCTGGCCCTTGCAGGCGTTCTTGCCGGCGCAGTCGTGCTTGTACTCCTTCGACGCGCAGCCGCCTTTGCCCTTGCACGAGTTCTTGCCAGCGCAACCGGCGTCGCCGGACTTGCAGTTGCCGTGCGACTTACACGAGTTGAGGCCTTTACAGGCATGCTTGTCGACAACCTTCTTCGCATCGGCCATCTGGACGGCCTGCGACGTGGCCTGGTTGAGGCCGGCCGCCGCCGTTTTGGCCTGGTCGGCACGAAGACTGGTTCCGGCGCTGAGGCCGGCGACGACACCACCGAGAACGAGATAACGGGCGAGATCACGACTATTCATGGGATTCTCCTCCTAAATTTTGTTGGACAGCGATAGACCTACGTTTCCGGGAAGCGACTGGATGCGAGACCAGCGTGGACGATGACGATATGGCACTCCCGATGCAGTTATTTGCACCGATGAGACGCCGTTTACGAGTGATGATTGGCGCGATTGTAATCCTGTCGGCTTCCGCCGTCATGGCAGATTTCAGTGACGATTTTCGAACTGTCAATGAGGTCGACCGCAACGCCGCCATCCGCGTTCGCGACCGCATCGAAGTGCACAGCCTCGACGGATCGTTGACTCCCGCGCAGCTCGATGCCTTCGCCGACCTCGCCGAAAAAGGCGCCGTCGACATCGCCCGCTTCACCGGCGTCGCACCGAACCATCAGCGCATCCTCATCTATCTCTCGCCGCGCATCGACATCTCGCACACCTATCCGCACTATCCCCATTCGGCTCATCACGAGGCGCGCGTCTTCATCGACAGCGAGCGCGTCGAGCATCACGAAGCTCCGTATCTTCACGAGCTCGTGCACGCGGTCGTCGGCGACGGCGGCGCGATGTGGCTGGAGGAAGGATTCGCGTCGTGGGTTGCGTCGTCAGTCGCGGCGACGTACGGCGGCTACTACGCGCCGGTCCTAAGCCAGGGAAACGATCGCGTCGACGCACAAGCGCGAGAAGTCCTCGAACGCTCCCGCGGCGCGGCCACGGCCGCCGCGTGGTTCGACAGCGATTCGCCCGATCTCTCGCAGCGCGAACGCCGCAGCTTCTACATCCTCTCCCACTCCTTCACGAAGTACCTCGGCAACACGCTCGGCACGAAGCGCTTGGTGCGCATCCACCGCGCCGACAACGCCAACGCGCTCAAGCGCATCACCGGCGTCTCCCTCGACCAATGGCGCACGCGCTGGATGGCCAGCCTGGGCGAGTCGCGAGGAAGGGTGGCGGCGGGACGGTGACATTCGAAAAGCAAATGTTGAATGTTCAATGGTGAATGTTGAATGTTGAATGAGACACCGCCTTGATCTCATTCAACATTCAACATTGAACATTCAACATTCAACATTCGTCTTTAGCCCCTCTTAACCCATTCCTGTGTTTCACTAACGCCGTGTCCGCCCGCCCGCGATCATGGATCGTCGCCCTCGCCGCCCTCGCCGCCGTGACTGCCGCGGGACATGCCATTCACCTCAATCCGAGCACCGTCGGCTTCGCGTATCTCATCGTCGTCCTCCTGATCTCCGTTTGGGGCGGTCTGCTGATCGGCACCGTCTCCTCGGTGATCGCTACGCTCTGCTACAACTTTTTCTTTTTCCCGCCGCTGTACACGCTGACCATCGAGCAGCCCGCCAACTGGTTTGCGCTGGCCGCGTTTCTCGTGGCCTCAGTGACCGTGAATCGCCTCGTCGTGGCCGCACGCGTGCAGGCCGAAAAGGCCGAGCAGCGCGGCCGCGAACTGGAAACGCTCTACGCCGAACGCGAACGATTCATGGAAGAGAATGCGCACGTGCAGGCGCTGCGCGAAAGCGAATCGTTGAAAACGTCGCTGCTGCGCGCGATCTCGCACGACCTGACCACGCCGATCACCGCGATGACGATCCGGACGGAGTCGATCCGCCGCCGCGCCGGCACCGACAGCGAGCTGCTCGACGACGTCGCGGCGATCGCCGAGGAGACCGCAAGATTGCGAAGGCGGATCGATAACCTGCTGTCCATGGCGCGGCTCGAGGCCGGGAAGGCGAAGCCGCATCGCGAACCGACGCCGCCCGCCGACCTCTTTCGCGCCACGCGCGAAAATCTTCCGATCGTCTTCAGCGCGCGTCCGATTACCGTGCACGTCGACGCCGACTGTCCCGACGCGAATGTCGATCCATCGCTGGCGCTGGAGATTCTCGTGAACTTGCTGGAGAACGCGCATCGCGTCTCCCCGCCCGGCGCGACGATCGAGCTGGCCTCGCGGCGCCATCCACTCGATCCCGACAAGCTGCGCATCGAAATTCTCGACCGCGGCCCCGGCCTCCCGCCCGGCGTCGTCGATGCCGATGGCAACGTCGCCGGCGAGACGTCCGACGTCGCGCAACGCGGCCTCGGGCTGGAAATCGCGCGCAGCCTCGCCGTCGCCAACGGCGGGAGCATCGGACTCGCCCCTCGCGCCGGCGGCGGCACGATCGCGCGCATCGATCTCCCCGTGGCGCCCCTCGGAGCGGAAGAAGCATGAGCATCTCGAACGTGATCCTCGTCGTCGACGACGATCCCGCCATCCGCGATTCGCTGTCGAAGGAGTTGCGCGCGGCCGGCTATTCGACGACGGCCGCCGCGGACGGAAGCGAAGGGATGAGCGCGTTCCAGTCGCAGGTCCCCGATCTCGTCCTGACCGATCTGGCCATGCCGCGTTCGGACGGTTTCGAACTGATCGCCGCCATCCGCGCCTCGTCGCGCGTCCCGATCATCGTCCTCTCCGTCCGCGGCGCCGATCCCGACAAAGTCCGCGCCCTCGACCTCGGCGCGGATGATTTCGTGACCAAGCCCTTCTCGATGACGGAGCTGCTGGCCCGCGTCCGCGCGCAACTTCGCCGCACCGCGCCACCGTCGACCACCCTCACGTTTCCCGATCTGACCATCGAGCTCGATCGGCGCCGCGTCGTGCAAAGCGGCCGCGAAGTCCGCCTCACCCCCACCGAGTTCTCGCTCCTCGAAGTCCTCGCCACCAACGCCGGCAAACCGATGTTCATCGAACAGATCGTCGCCCGCGTCTGGCGCTCCGCCCCCAGCACCAGCGCCGACACCGTGCGCGTGCATATGAGCTCCTTGCGAAAAAAGATCGAGCCGAATCCGTCAGAGCCGCGCTACATCGTGACGGAACCGTGGGTTGGATACCGCTTCATTGCCGAACCGATTTGATCTTTCGCAACTCTTAATGCGCTCTTAAGCGCTTCACCACGCCGTCGTTGGGTGTTCTTAACAACAGGCCGTAGCGCTGCGTGTTTGAACGAGTCAGGAGGTCGAAATGACCACCATGACTTCGATAACAAACATCGCACCGACGAAGCATCGCAGTGCCGCCAGAGTGGCACTCGTCGCCGTCTTCTGGATCATTGCCGCACTGCTCGTCGCCGTTGCGCACCAGAAACTGTACGCGACATCGCCGGTGGTCGCCGTAGCGATCGAAGCGCTGGCCATTGTGGCGACGGCAGGCATCTACATCCGGATCACAGCGCCGCATTCAACGCTCGATCACGCGCTCTTCATCGGCACCGTCTGGGTACTGCTCGGGATCGCGACGGAAATCGCGATGACCGCAAACTCGGGACGTCAATGGGTCGCACTCCTCGGCTCCCCTACAAACGGCGGCCTCCGTTGCGTGCTGCTGATCGTCTGGGTCATCGCGCCGGCGCTGTTCGTCCGAAGCCGCGACTGAAATCGTGATCGAGCCACTGACGGAACAATCGACGATTCAACGCGTGCGGCGGCTGATCGTCGGACCGCCGCGCGACGTGAGCGATCCGAAGATTTTTCACCACGTCTCGCTGGTCGCGTTTCTGGCGTGGGTCGGCCTCGGCGCGGACGGATTGTCGTCGTCCGCCTACGGTCCCGAAGAAGCATACAAAGCACTCGGCACGCACTCGCACTTGTCAATCCTGCTCGTGGCGATGACTGCGGTGACCATCGCGGTTATTTCGATTGCGTACTCGAACCTCATCCAACATTTTCCCGGAGGGGGCGGCGGATATCTCGTTGCCACAAAGCTGCTGGGAAGCCGGGTCGGCGTGGTGTCGGGCTGTGCGCTGCTCGTCGACTATGTGTTGACCATCACCGTGTCGATTGCCAGCGGCTGCGATCAGCTCTGGTCGTTTCTTCCGCCGTCCGTTGCGCACTACAAACTGCCCACTGAGTTTCTGATTCTATTCATCCTCATCGTTCTGAATCTTCGCGGCGTCAAGGAGTCCGTCAACATCCTCGCGCCGATCTTCGGGTTGTTCATAGTTACGCATGGGTTTGCGATCATTTATGCAATCGCATCTCACGTAACCGGACTGCCCGCGGTATTTCACGACGCTCACGTCGATTACACACACTCCGTCAGAACGATCGGCTTCCTACCGCTCATGCTCATTCTTCTGCGTGCGTATTCGCTCGGCGGCGGCACGTATACCGGGATCGAAGCAGTTTCCAACGGCGTGTCAATGCTTCGCGAGCCGCGCGTGCACACGGGGAAGCGGACCATGGCCCTCATGGCTGTCTCGCTGGCGTTCACGGCGGGCGGAATCATGTTCGCCTACCTCCTCACGGATTCGAGGCCGTCCGAGGGAAAGACGATGAACGCGGTGCTGCTGACGAATCTGTTCGGCAAATGGCACCTCGGCGCCTTTTCCGCGGGCACGACGTTTGTGATTGTGAGTCTTATCGCCGAGGCCGCGCTGCTTTTTGTGGCCGCCCAGGCCGGATTTCTCGACGGACCGCGTGTCCTCGGCAATATGGCGCTCGATTCGTGGATGCCGCATCGGTTCAGCCAATTATCGGACCGCCTCGTCACGAAGAACGGCGTCTACATGATGGGCATCGCCGCCGCGGCCGCCCTGCTTTACACACGCGGCGACATTCTCACGCTGGTGGTCATGTACTCCATCAACGTGTTCATCACCTTTTCATTGACGGAGCTGGGAATGGCGCGTCACTGGATCAAAGATCGCGATAAAGAGCCGAAATGGAAAAGCCAGCTTGCAATCCATGGAACCGGCCTGCTGATGTGTCTCAGCATCCTCGTGATCACCGTGTTCGAGAAATTCTCGCAGGGTGGCTGGGTCACCGTCGTCATCACTGGACTCGTCATCGCTCTCTGCTTTGCGATTCGGCGGCACTATGACGAGGTTCGCGCCGGCTTGCGCCGTCTGGACGACATTCTCACAACAGTTCCGCTTCCCGATGCGAAAGGCGAAATCGCCGCCTCCGATCTCGACACGAATGTCCCTACCGCCGTAATCAGCATTTCGTCCTTCTCAGGATTCGGCCTCCATCAGATCCTGTCCATCCACAAGGCGTTTCCGAATTACTTCAAACAGTTCCTGTTCGTCTCCGCCGCGGTCGTTGACTCCGGCAATTTCAAAGGCGCCGAGGAGCTCGATCGTCTTCAGACGAATACCGAGGACAATCTGCGCGACTATGTGCGCTGGGCGCAGGCCCACGGCTTCCGCGCCGATTACCGGATGGCCATCGGTACCGAGGCCGTGGCGACGGTCGAAGCGATCTGCCGCGAAGTAGCCGAAGAATTTCCCCGCGCCATCTTCTTTACAGGACGCCTGATCTTCAAAGAAGAGAAGTGGTATCACCGTCTCCTTCACAACGAGACGCCGCACGCCATTCAGCGCAGGCTTCAATTCGACGGCATCCAGGCCATGGTGCTGCCAATACGCGTGCTGTAAGAAGGCGTTACAAAAAACCGCCCCTGCCGACCGCACCTCTAGATACATGAGCAAGCATTATTTCGTGAATTCGCCCCTTTTTGCATTAGCAATCATGAGGGCAATCGCGAGATCCTCATACGTATTATCAAGCATCTCATTCGTAGACCATACACTGACCAAAAACGAGCCAATACCCAACGCGAGACCAATCGAGATCGCAACAGGGACAATCACCCATACAGAAAGGAGCCTGCCCGTTACGAACCCAACTATCAGCGCGATGGGTAAGGCAGCGTAAGCCTTGAACAGAATTTCCTGGCGCGCTGACCTAAGGCTAGCACCAATTGTCGGCAACAGCGTTTCGAGATAAAGAAGAGAAAGAACGGCAGAAATATCAGCATCAATACCGGCGAGCCGCTGAATCGCACTAACGGCCATTCTCCTTAGCTCGTCGGCTTTCTTGGCCTCTTCTCCCGAAGCACGTCGCTGGAGCGAGAGCAGGTAGTTTAGTAATCGCAACGTGGGAAGTTTGAGAACAATATTCACACAATAAGGGAGGATTACTCCGGCAATCACCACCATAAAACCTGCCACAACCGTTGGAAGTTTTACGTGAGATGTTTCGCTGGCCAGAAGATCGACTGCCTTTCCTAGGCGATGGAGATGCTCCTCCCTAACCAGCGCCATAACTGAAGCAGTAAGCCAAAGAACGCCGGTGGTGTAGTCAAAGATATACGGACGAACTGCATCGATTTTCGCAGAATCAAGGTCCATAGGGTCGACAACGACTCTTCGTATTCTGCTGTATATGCAGCAAGAAAGTCGCCTCCTAATCAGGAGTGACGCTGGCAGCCAAATCCCTACCCCCCGAGGAAAGATGCGGATGGCAATCCGGTCGCCCGGGAACCTTTTCGCATATGTTTAAAACTCGATCTGCGCGCCCAGCTCCACTACCCGATTCGGCGGGAGCCGGAAAAACCTCGCGGCGCTTTCGGCGTTGCGCATCATGGAGGCGAATAGTTTTTCGCGCCAGGTGGTCATGCCGCTTTCGCGCGACGTCACGATCAGCGTTTCGCGGCCGAGGAAGTAGGTCGTGTCCATCGGCGGGATGGCGGTGTGGATCTCGCGGCTGACGCGTTCGAGCAGCGCGGGGATGTCCGCTTCTTCCATGTAACCGTAGCGGCAGGTGATGCGGAAAATGCCTTCGCCGAGGTTCTCGATCAGCAGGCGTTCGTCATCGTTCAGATGCGAGACTTCCTCGGTCGTCACCGTCAGCAGCATCACCTGTTTGTGAAGCGCTTTGTAATGTTTGAGGCTATGCAGAAGCGCGGGCGGAATCACGCCTCCGGAACGATGCATGAAAACCGCGGTGCCCGGAACGCGCACCGGAGGATGGCCGCCCAGCGATTTCACGAAATCCTCGGGGGACAGCGCTCCTTCGCGAAGCCGATCGTTGAGGATCTGCCGGCCGCGGCGCCACGTGGTCATGATCAGGAAAACGATCGACGCAACGAGCAGCGGGAACCAGCCGCCGTCCGCGATCTTGGCCAGGTTCGCTCCAAGAAATGCCACGTCAGGAATCAGGAACGCAACGGTGATCAACGATGCGAACGCCGCACTCCATCCGAGGAGATCGCGAGCAACGACGTAGGCGAGGATCGTGGTGATGATCATGGTCGTGCTCACCGCCAGGCCGTACGCGCCGGCGAGATTCGTCGAGCTCCGGAAGCCGATCACCAGCGCAATCGTGCAGAACATCAGCGCCCAATTGACCGAGGGGATGTAAACCTGTCCGATTTCGGCGCGCGAGGTGTGGACGATTTCCATGCGAGGCAGATATCCGAGCTGGATGGCCTGCCTTGTCAGCGAGAACACGCCGGAGATGATGGCCTGCGACGCGATGACCGTGGCCATCGTGGCAAGGATCACCAACGGATAGAGCGCCCATTTCGGCGCGAGCAGATAGAACGGATTGTGCGCCGCGCCGGGATTGCGAATCAGCAGCGCGCCCTGGCCGAAGTAGTGGAGGACGAGCGACGGACCGACGATGCTGAACCAATCGATCTGGATCGGTTTCTCGCCGAAGTGTCCGAGGTCGGCGTAGAGCGCTTCGCCGCCGGTGGTGACGAGAAAGACGGCGCCGAGGACGAGGAATCCGTGCATGCCGTTGGCGATGAAGAACCGGATCGCGTGCATCGGATTCAGTGCGAAGAGCACCGACGGCTGCCAGAGGATGCCGCGGATCCCCATCAGCGCCAGCGTCGAGAACCACACCAACATGATCGGACCGAAAACCGCGCCGACTCCCGCCGTCCCTCGGCGTTGAAAAAAGAAGAGCAGGATGAGGATCACGATCGTCAGCGGGATGACGTAGGGTTTAAAAAATGGAGTGGCGATTTCGAGACCTTCGACGGCGCTGAGTACCGAGATCGCGGGCGTGATCATTCCATCGCCATACAGCAGCGCTGCTCCGAAAACGCCGAGAACGATGAGCGTGGAACGAACGGCGGCGCGGCGCGATTTGTCCATCCCCACGAGTCCCATCAACGCGAGGATGCCGCCCTCCCCTCGGTTATCGAAGCGCAGGACGTAGATGTGGTACTTGACCATCACCACGATCACGAGTGACCAGAAGATCAGCGAGAGGACGCCGAGGACGTTCGGCTGCGTGAGCGGGACAGGATGCGCGCCGTAGAAGCATTCGCGCATGGCGTACAGCGGACTGGTGCCGATATCGCCGTAGACGATGCCGAGCGCGAGCAGCGAGAGGGAGAAAAGGCGCCGGCCTGTTGGTTCTTCGCGTTTGTGCTGTTCCGGACCCAGACCATTCCCCCCGCGCCGGGCGGCGCAACCGCGGAGTGTATGGCGCGGCTGATTGAGGGGCGCATTAAGAGTTGATAAAGGCGTAAGTTACGCGCGTTTTGCATCGTGCTTGTTCTTACACCACCGGAAACCGACACACGTCTCGCAGCAAACAGACGTCGCAGTTTTCCTTGCGTCGTTTCCGGCTGCACAAGTCGAGGATGCCGAGGCGGCAGATGGCGAAGTCGTAGCGGACGGGATCGGTGCGGTCGAATTTTGCGAGGCGGTCGGTGAGGGCGCGGGCGGCTTTCCAGTCGGCGGACTTGCGAGCGTTCAGGCCGAGGAAGGTGGCGATGCGGTGGACGTGCGTGTCGACCGGCATAACCAGTTTCGCGGGGTCGACGAACGCCCAGATGCCGAGGTCGGGCGGGGTGCGGCGGACCATCCAGCGGAGGAAGAGATTCATCCGTTTGCAGGCGGAGTGGTTGGCGGGCGAGGTCAGAAGGTAGTCGAGCGCTTTCGTGCGGCGAGATCCAATCAGGGCGTCGACGAATCGGGTCAGCGAGGGAGCAATGTCGTGATCGGAATCGTCGTAGCAGACGCGGAAAAGTTCGCCGAGGGTGTGATGTTCGCGAATCGCGGCGGCGATGCAAGCGAGGAGTGACACCAACTCCGGCGTCTTGTGGAAGCGATGCGAGAAGCCGGCGAAGCGGCGACGGGCTTCGGCGCGGTCGAAATTCACGAGGTATTCATATGGCGAGGGCAACATGCGGTCGAGAACACCGCCGACGTTTCTCACCACGATGTCGGCCCGGCCATATGCGAAGGCGCCAGCCAGCAGACCGGCGACCTCCTGGTCGCGCGGATCGGAGTAGCGAAGCACCAGCTGCAGCGGATCAGGCTCGATCGTGGTCACGTCGAACGTGGTCACGAGCGCGTCCAGCCGCTGGCGCAGCGTTTCTCCGCGAACGGGCATTCTCGGCATGCCGGGCCAAACGCCGAAACCCGCTTCAGCATTCTTCGTCTAATCGTCGTACATTCGTTCGAACTCGGGAGGACTCCTCATGCCTGCAATCCGCCGGTTGCTCTGCGTTACGTTCGTTTTATCGTTCGCGATCTCGCTGCAGGCCGCCGTCACCGGCGTTGCCATCAACATCGACGGCAAACCGGTCAGCGGAGCGAAGGTCTCCCTCTTCGCGCCGGAGCTTGAGTCGGCGCAGGAAGCGCGGCTGACGTCCGCCGAACCGCAGCGGAAACCGCTGGCGACGATGACGACCGATTCCGGCGGCAAGTTCACGTTCGACGTGCCGAAGGATCAGACGGTCGTCGACGTCCGCGTCGAGGCTCCCGGCTACGCGCCGGCCGGCATGCAGCTCCTGGCCGACGACGATGCCGGCGCGATGTTGCTGACGCAGGCGCCCAACGTCCGCGGCACGATCACCGCCAACGGCAAGCCGGTGGCCAATGCCACGGTCACGATTCTGGGCGGCGCTGAGTTCACGACGAAGACGGACGCCGAGGGGCACTACACCGCGCCCGATCCATCGAAGTGGGCGTTTCGGGCCGTCATCATTCATCCCGACTACGCCATCGCCGAGGAGCAACTCGGTATGCGCGCAACGAAGAAGGGGCCGGACTTTTCACTGACCGCCGGTGTGCCGATCACCGGGCGCGTGGTCGCCGAGGATGGGCAGACGGCAGTGGCGGACGCGCAGATTTCACTCGACGGCCTGCCGGCTGGCAAGTCGGGCGCTGACGGGACCTTTTCGATTGCCCATGCCCGGAAGGATTGGGAGACGGTGGAGGCGCGCATCGGGAACCGCATCGCCCAGCGCGCGCACACGACGTCGTCAGCGACTCTGAAGCTGGCCAAGGGGGGCACCATCAGCGGCAGCGTGCGCGACGTGAAGTCGCAACTGCCGCTGGCCGGCGCGCGCGTCTCCGTCGCTCCCGGCGGCCGTTTCGGCAACATCGACTCGTCGGTCGACGCCATCACCGATGCGAAGGGGAACTTCACCATCGCGCCGCTCGCGGCGGGAACCTACGACGTGCGGCCGTCGCGTCCCGGCTTCAACATCAACGGCGCGCAGTCGGTGACGGTCAAGACGGGCGATTCCGTGCAGAAGGCGCTCTACGGCACCGCGCGGGCGCGCATCACCGGCTCGGTGGTCGACGAGGACAAGCGGCCGGTGGCCGCGGCGCATCTGAACACGCGCGCTACGGCGCGCGGCGACATGTTCAGTTTCGCCATGATGCCGGGACGCGGAAACTTCAGCAGCAGCTACAGCGCGCCGGACGGCCACTTCGTCCTGCGAGACGTCGATCCCGACTCCGATCTGCAGGTCGACGCGGTGAAACGCGGCTTTCCGGGCGGCAAGTCGCCGTCGATGAAGCTCGCGGCGGGCGAGAAGAAGACGGGCGTCACGATCATGATCCCGCGCGGCGTGGCCGTCACCGGCCGCGTTACCGACAAGGACCACAAGCCGCTGTCGGGCGTGGGCGTGGAGGCGATCGAGGCGGCCAACGACGCCATGGGCGGCATCCGGCGCATGGTCATCTCGAACATGCAGCAGCGCACGGACGACACCTACCGCACCGGAAGCGACGGCACGTTCTCGATTCGCGTGAAGGAAGGGACGTACGACCTGAGTTTCAAGCGCGAGGGGTATTCGGCCAGGAACATTCGCGGAACGAAAGCGGACGCGAATACGAAGCCGATCGACGTGGTGCTCGATCCCGGCGTGGAGATCAGCGGCCGCGTCACCCGCGGCGGCGCGGGCGTGGAGGGCGTGAACCTGCGGACGATTTCGCAGGACGGCATGGCTAGCGCGGTCACGGCGCCGGACGGCTCGTTCGTCCTGACCGATCTCACGCCCGGCCAGATGATGCTCAACATCAACAAACAGGATTCGTTCATCCAGGAGATGCGGTCGGTGTCGGCGCCGACGCGCGACCTGCTCATCGAGTTGCCGTCGGGTGGGCGCATCACAGGACACGTGCTCGACAAGAACTCGCATCAGCCGGTGACGTCGTTCATGGCCGGAGTGACGACGTCGCGCAGCGGCGGCGGCATGACGATGATGATGCCGCCGATGCAGAAGCAGTTCACCAGCGACGACGGCTCGTTCGTCCTCGAAGGGATCAAGCCGGGCATGACGCAGGTGGTGGTGAACGCGCCCGGCTATACGACGGCGCGCGTTCCGAACATCGAGATCGAGGATGGCAAGACGGCGCCCGACGTCGAGGTCGACGTCGAGACGGGCGCGAAACTCACCGGCCGCGTCACCGGTCCCGACGGCAGCGCGCTGGCGGGCGTCTCGGTGCGCAGCGATCCGATGGCCGGCGGCGGCCGCGTCATGCGCTTCGATGCGACCGACACCAGCGCCACGACCGATCCGAACGGCGAGTACACGATCGATACGCTGGAGCCGGGCGAGAAGACGTTCACGTTCAGCCGCAGCGGTTACATCGCGCAGCAGAAGACCGTGACGATCGCCGCCGGGAAGGACTCGCGGCTCGACGCGCAGATGTCGACCGGCCTGCGGGTGACCGGCTTCGTGGTGACTGACTCCGGCGCGCCGGTTGCGGATGCGGACGTGCGGGCGATGTCGGCTTCGGAAATGGATGGCGGCCGCAGCGGCCGCAGCGACGGCAACGGTGCATTCACGATCGAAGGCCTGGCCCCAGGCCACTACACGTTCAATGCGGCGAAGAACGGCTACACGACCGGCATCGTCCGCGACGTTGATATCGCGTCGTCCGGACCGGTGCGCATCACCCTCAAAAACGGCGGTGTGATCACCGGACATGTGAACGGACTGACGCCGCAGGAGCTCGAGCAGACGACGGTCTACGCCAACGGATCCGGCAACTTCGGCGGACCGATGGGCGGTTCAACCGCTCCGGTCGACAGCGGCGGCAATTTCCGCATCGAGGGAGCGCCGTCAGGCACGGTGCGCATCTCGGCGCGGACCGGGGCGATGTTCGGCGGATCGAGCAAGTCGGCGGCGCCGAAGACGGTCGAGCTGGAACCGGGCGGCACGGCGCAGGTCGATATCGATTTCAAATCGAGCACCGTCATTCGCGGACGCGTGACGCGCAACGGCGCTGCGGTGCCGAATGCGCAGGTGATGTTCATCCCGCGCGGCGGAAGGAGCCAGACTTCGGCCAGCACTTCTGCCGACGCCGACGGACGCTACGAGCTGAGCGGCCTCGATGACGGCACGTACACGGTGCAGGCCGTGGACATGGAGCGCCTGAATCCGTTCGCGACGCAGTACGACGTGCACGGCTCCGGCACGTTCGACATCACCATCAAGACGGTCACGCTGCGCGGCCACGTGGTCGACGCGGCCGATGCGCGTGCGCTGGCCGACGCCAGCATCGAGCTTCGCCCATCCACCGGCCAGACGATCTTCGGCGGCCGCGGCGGCCAGACCGACGCCACCGGCAACTTCATCATCGAAAACATTGCCTCGGGTACCTACCAGATCACCGCCGACAAGCCGGGTTACGGCCACGAGTCGCGGCAGTTGATCGTCGGCGACTCGACGCCGGAAGACGTGCAGTTCCGGCTCTCGCCGAGCGACGGCATCACCATCCGCGCCATCGACGTCCGCGACAACACGCCGCTGACGGTCAACGTGCTGCGCGTGGTCGATGCGCAGGGCAACGACCTCCCGACCGGTTCGGGGTTTTTCGGCAGCAGCGAGGTCGTGAAGCTGGCGCTGGCGCCGGGCACGTATCGCGTCACGGTCTCCGCGCGCAATTACGCGTCGCAGACGATCGCCATGTCGTCGCCGTCGCAGCAGACGGTCCGCTTCTCCCCCGGCGGCACGCTCATCCTCCACTCGCGCTCTTCCGAGACGCGCCATTTCCGGCTCACCGATCAGTCGGGGACGGTGGCCGGGGTGAACCCGATCAACCAGGGAATCCAGACGCTCCCGCCCGGCACGCTGCCGCTGCAGAACATGGCCCCCGGCCGCTACCGGCTGGACCTTCTCGACGACAACAACCGGATCACGAAGTCGATCGACGTGGAGGTCGTCGACGGACAGCAGAAGGATTACGACGTGTGATATCATTTTGATATCATGAACGTGCTGATACGCGATCTCGACGAGGATACGGTCAAGGAGCTGGAAGAGATGCCGAAGGAGAACAACCGATCGCTCGAAGCGGAGGTGAAGGCAATCCTCGAGGAAGAGGCCGAGCGCGGAGCCTCCTTGGATCGTACTGGCATCAAACGCCGGCCTCGCGGATAGGTTTCGAATCATGAATGTGCTCATCCGCGATCTCGACGACGAAACAGTCGAGACTCTGAAAAAGCGCGCCAGCGGGCGCAATCGCTCGTTGCAGGCTGAATTGAAGGCGATCGTCGAAGAGGCGGCTGCTCAGGATTGGAGCAGGACATGGGCGGCTGCCGATCGCATCTTCGAAGAGTTGCGGCGTAGCGGCCAGAAGTTCTCCGACACCACCGCCTTGCTGCGCGAGGATCGCGATCGGTGACGCTGTGGGTGATCGACGCCAGCGTCGTCATCAAGTGGTACGTCGCGGAGGATGAAGGTGCCGCCGCTCGTTCAATGCGGACGCCCGGAACAAGGCTGGCCACGCCCGATCTTCTGTTCATCGAAACATCCAACATCCTCTGGAAGCTTGTGCGCCGAAATGAACTGGCGGCTCCGCGCGCGATCGAGATCATCGAGGAGATCGCCGCGTCGCCATTCATCACGTTTTCGACCCAGAGTCTCGCGCGTGACGCGCTGGATCTCGGCATCGCTACCTGTCTGAGTGCCTACGATGCTTCATACGTCGCGCTGGCGATGAGGCTCGACAAGATCCTCATCACGGCCGACGAAAAACTCGCGCGAAAGCTGGCCGGCACACGTAGCGAAAAGCACGTTCGCCTTCTCGCCGACTACACCAACTAACCCTCACTCCGCGTCGTGATCGTGGTCGTCGATCGGCGGCGGCTCGGGGATGTCGACGGCGGCTTCGAGCGGAATGCGGTCGGGGCGCGGGGCCATCGGGCCGCCGAAGTTCTTACGGTATTTCTCGAGGCGCTTGAAGAGATGGTGGAGGTCGTAGGTCAGGCGCAGGACGGTGCGGCGCAGCTTATACTTGACGCGCTTGAACGCCTCCAGGTCGTCGCCGCGCAGCGTGGGGAGGAAGGACTGGATCTCGGAGATGCGCTTGCGGACTTTGTCGAGGTCCTTGTCCTGCACGTTGACGAAAAACTCTTCGCCGCCGATCAGCATCGGCTCGGTGCCGGTCATCTGGTCGTCGAACCAGTGCCAGAGCTGGATCAGGTCGATCTTGCGGCCCTTCGAGAGGAAGCGCGTCTCCAGCAGGTCCTGGCGGAAGTAGCCGAGGAGCTTGCGGTCGTCGGCGTGGTTGAACTCGTCGTCGGTGAGGTTGCGGGTGTTCCAGACGCCGTAGCGAATGATGTCGTTGCGGGTGCTGCGGAGCTGCCGGAGCGTCTCATCGAGAATTTTGAACGGCACCTGAGCGAGCGTTTGCGGCTCGGATTGGATAACGGACATACGCTCGAAGAATACCTTATGCCCAATTACTGTGCAGGAACGAAGATCGGATCGCTGGTTACGTTGTCGACGACCGACGCCCACGCGATCGCGTTGCCCGAGACGATTTGAACTTCCACGCGGCCGTCCACGATCGGCGCGCCGGTGATCTCCGCGATTGAAAACTGCACGACGCTGAGGTCGTGCACGCTGCGGTCCGTGCTGCCGAGCGCGGTGCCCGCGGCGTCATAGACCGTGAAGCGGACGACGGCGGTAAGCCCGCCGGTATTGAGCGCGCCGAGGTTCGTGCGGAAGGCGGAGGAACGCTCGATGTGGAGTAGCTCGCGCGGCGCGGTGGAGTGATCTGCCTGACCGAGCGGCACGAACTGACCGTAAGTACCGTCGGGCGACGACGTCGCGGTGCGCGAGGTCGCCACGAGATCGCCATCGAGATCCACGCGCACCGTTCCGAGTCCGCTCCGCCCGAAGGCCGATCCAACCACGTCGTCGATTGGGAGAGTTTGGTGAGGGCCGAGGATTCGGTGCGTCGCGACATGCTCTTCGGTGACGGCGTCCGTGTAGATCATCAGGCACGTGCCGCCGCTGTCGCCGAGGGAGCTGACAAAGATGTCGCTGTGCCAGAAGGTGTTCACGCCCGGCTGCCGGATGACGGGGACGGAAAACGATCCGGGATGGGGAACGGCAGCCGGAACGTAGATCGGATCGCCGGTGCGGTTGTCGATGACGGAGCTATACGCGACGATGAGCGCGTCGCCGCTGATCACGCGCACCTCCGCTGTCATCACCGGGTTACCGCCGGCGGGAAACTGCATCTGCCCGAACGGCAGAATCGGGTAATCCTGCTGCGAAATGACGCTGCCGAGGAAGGCGTCAAAAAACGTTACGCGAACGGTGCCGCTGCCGCCGGCGTTCTCCGCGAATCCGACGTTGCTGCGGAAAGTGCCATTGTTCTGGACTCGCGGCAAGTACGCGACCGTTGCGGCGTCGCTTGTCGAAACCGCCGGGATGAACTGGCCGTACGTCCCGCCGTTCGCGCGTGTGTAGGTGCGGCTGGTGACGACGAGCGCGTCGGTGTCGCCAAGGAACTCGAGCTGGCCGAGGCCGCTGGTGCGCATCGTCGCGGCGACGACGTCGTCGAGCGCCATGACCTGCTGCGGAGCGATCGACAATTTCACGGCGGCGAAGTGATTCCAACCTTCGTCGCCGGAGTGCGTGAAGATGGCCGTGACGTTGGCGGTTGTCGCGCCGCGGTTGAAGAGGCGGACGTCGGTCTGCCACGCCGTACCGAGCGCGCCGGGTGTGTGGGCGACCGCGGCGATGACCTTGCGCGGTGCAAATGACGACGGACGGATCGTCGCGGGAACGTCGCCGGCGAATGTCATCGCCAGCGACCACGAGAGCAGCGTTCCGGCGTTCTGCGGCTGCAGGTCTTTGACCGTCAGCGTCCAGCGTCCATTTGCGGCGCGCCCGTGAAAAATGTCGAGCCGCTCTGCGGAATCGGCGTCGACGCCGTACGTGACCTGCGTGAACGGCGCGCGATCGGTCGACGGATTCTGCAGGATGACGGTGGTTCCATCCGGCGTGGTGAGGAGGATCTGCAGATCGCCGCGCGATGGATGAGCGATGTTGACGTTGACGGCGAGACGCTCGATGGCGCGCGTGTCGGTGATGTCGAGCGTCGACGTGATTCCGGACGGCGTATTGTCGGGAATGGCCAGACCGTGCTGGGTAGACTGATACAACGTCACATCGCCGCGAGGTGCGGCCTCGCAATCGCTGACGCCGAGGATCAGCCGCGCCGTGAACGCGGAACAGATCGTGGCGGCATGCGCGCCACCGTTGAGCGCGCGGTCGGCCTCGAGCAGTTTTTTCGCGATCGTTGCGTACGTCGGATCGGACGGCGCGCCGAACATCGACTCCAGCACGAGCGTGTCCGCCGTGCGACGTCCGTCCGTGACGCCGTGGCGCCGCACCAGCGCGTCGAAAATCTCGCGCAATGCGGAGGACCAGATCTCGCCGTTCTTATGCTCGGTCCCCGAAAGGTCGGAGTTGCTGTAGTCGTTCATCGTCTTCGCGCTGTCGACGCGGCGAAGGCAATCGGCGCCTACCGGATAGCCGCAGTTCTGCGACGAGTCGTCGCCGGCGCAGCGCGCGTCCCAATCGGCGATGCAATACGGATCGCGGCCACTGCCGAGGCCCGACTCATAGTTCGACGAATAGGCCCAGTAGTCGCTGAAGCCCTCTCCCATCGCGCGCGACTGGCTCGCCGATAAACCGAAAAATACGGAGGGCGCGATCCAGTCCTGCACTGCGTGAAAAAATTCATGCAGCACGATGTCCGGATCCTCGGCATCATCGACTCCGCCGTCGCCGAAGTAGAGCTTCCCCTGGCCGGGGACGCTGCTGCCGACGTAGAGCGAGTTGTCGGCGCCGGAAAGCGAATGCGGATCGACCGGGACCACGTACGCGACGAGGCGGCGCTGCCCGGTGTAGCCGAGCGACTGCATGTAGCGCGCGCTGCGGTCGATCTGGAAGTAGGCGTTGACCTCTTCGAACTGCGGCTGGCTGCGGTCGAATAGCAGCGGCTGCGATGCGTCGGCGTGCGGCGTCGACGGCGAATCCGTATCGACGATCTGCACGTTCGGCCCGATCAGCATGCCGGTGGGATTCAGTTCGAGCAGGTCGACGAGCGAGTACGCCGCATCGGGCACCGCCGCCGCCGAATCGTTTTGATCGCGCAGCGACGGATCGTTCAGCTTCGCCACCGGATTCGGATCGAAGACGCGGGCCTTCGCGGTGATCTGCGCGAAGAGCGGCTGCGAAACGAGCAGATTTCCCGTCGCGGCGTCGATGTAGTGCGCGATCGGCTCGTGCGGTTTTTCTTCGACGACGACACGCCACGCCGGCCGTGCGATACCGCCGCGATTGACGGCGACAAGTTCCGCGTCGCGCACGTCGCCGCGCGGCGCAGCGGTTACCGCCGTGCTCTTCGCGATCAGCGCGCGTTTTGGTCCCGGTGCGGCGAGCGCACGATGCAACTCGCGAACACTGCCATCGCGCGCAACGCGTTCGATCATCTCGCCGCCGAGGACCGGCAGTCCCTCGACGTACTGCGTGTAGTGCCGGTACGTGCCGAGAAGCGACTCGCGCTCGTAGTCGAGCCGGAGATCCTGCGCGTTTGCGGCAACCGCGAGAAAGACGAGAGCGAGAGGGAGAAAGAGCCGCCGCATCCGTCGCGCAAACCGGCCGCGCGCGATGAAAATTCAGGCCGAGACCGGCTCCGGTTGGGCGGCGGCCGGCGCGGGTGGCTCGATCACGGTGGCGACGGGCAGCGAGAACGAGAACGTCGTCCCCTGCCCTTCGCGGCTTTCCACCCAGATCGTGCCGCCGTGGCGTTCGACGATCTGCTTGGTGATGTACAGGCCGAGGCCGAGGCCGCCGTAGTTCGTCGACGACACCTGGCGTCCGCGGTGGAAGCGCTCGAAGACTTGTCCCAGCTCGTCGGTCGGAATGCCGATGCCGCGGTCGGCCACCGAGGTCACGAGCTGATCGCCGCGATCCTCGACGGTGACCAGAATCTCGCTGCCGTCGGGCGAGTATTTCACCGCGTTCTCCATCAGATTGCCGAGAACCTGCTCGAGGCGATCGCGGTCGCCGAGCACGCGTTTGTGGCCGACGGGAAGGTTGAGCTGGAAACGGCGATCGCTGACCGCGGTGTGATGGCGATGGACGACGTCGTTGACGAACGTCGTCCACGGAATCGGCTCGCGGCGAATCTCCAGGCGGCCGGTTTCGATGCGCGACACATCGAGCAACTCGAGGATCAGGCGCGACATGCGGTCGATCTGATCGAGCGCGATGTCGAGGTACTCCTCCGAGGTCGACAGATCGTTCTCGCGGATCAGCGTCTTGGCCAGCTGTGTGTAGCCCTTGATCGACGTCACCGGCGTGCGCAACTCGTGCGAAGCGATGGAAAGGAACTCGTCCTTGAGGCGGGAGAGGTCTTCCACCTTACGCCGCGCGTCGACCTGCTCCGTGTAAAGCTTCGCGTTCTCGATGGCCAGTGCGGCGCGTTCCGCGAGGATCTCGGCCAGCGGCAGTTTCTCGTCGTTCATGGCGCGGTCGGGATCGTTCGAGGCGATGACCAGCGCGCCGAGCATTTCGCGGCGCGTGCGCAACGGCAGGATGAGCAGCGAGGCGAGCTTCATCGGCGCGGCGTGGTAACCGCCTTCCAGCTCCGGCGCCGCCGTTTCCGACGCGCCGAGGTTTTGCGTGAGCGACGGATAGCCGGTGCTGACGACCTGGCCGATGATCCCTTCGCCGAGCACGAGCGGCTGGCGATAGATGTACGACCACGCCAGGCCGAGCGAGGCCATCTCCCGGTGATAGATCGATGCGACGCGCAGCTCGGTGGAATCGGCCGATTTGAGAATGACCGCGGCCCAGTCGCCGAGGACTTCGGCCACACGCTCGGCGATGGCCTGCGTAACCCAGACCGGATCGATGTTACTGGAGAAAAAGGCGCCGGCGTCGGCCAGGATCTGCGCGCGCTCGGCCTGCACCTGCATTTCGCCTTCGAGCCGCCGCCGCTCGGTGATGTCGCGGAGGGTGACGATGACGCCGGAGATTTTGCCGTCTTCGTGCAGCGGCGTCGCGCTCACTGAGAGCGCGCTGCGCCGTCCGCCGCGATCGACGACCAGCGTGACGTCGCGAACCGGACGGCCGGTGGAGAGTGCGCGAGCGGCCGGCAGCTCTTTGGCGTCGACCGGCTTTCCGTCATCGTTCAACAGGCCATACGTTTCGGCATGCTTGAAGATCGGAACGCCGATATCCGATCGCGCCAGCAGGTTTTTCGCCGCGGGATTGAGGTACACCGTCTTCCCCTCGGCATCCACGAGGACGACGCCGTCGGCCATGCCGGCGATCATCGTTTCGGTGCGCCGCGACTGCCGCGCGATCGACGCCAGCAGCGACTGCTGGATGCGCCAGATCAGATATGCGGAAAGGATGACGATGATGGCGCTGACGATGACCATCAGCAGCGTCAGGCCGTCGCGCATGCCATGGATGCGTTGCAGCTCGCGGCGGTCGTCGCGTTGGTGATCATCGAACATGGCGCCGGCAAGGTCGGGCGACGAACGGTAGACGCGCGAAGCTTCTGTCAGGAAATCAATGGCGTTCCCGCTGCGGCCCTCGCGCGCAGCATCGATCTCGCTCGTCGTCAGTCCTTTGATATCGGCATAAATCTTCCGCATTGCGGAGACTTTTTGAAGGTCGCCCGGATCGGTGGCGTAATGCGCGGCGTTCTCCGAAGACTTTTTGAAGTCGCGGACGGCCTCGTCGTACTGCTGCAGAAATTGCGACGAATTCGTCAGCGAATAGCCGCGCGCCGCCGACATGAGGGTGAGCGTGTCGACGTTCATCGAGTTGACGCTGTTGAGCAGCGGCGCGGAACCTTCGACGATGCGGTCTTCCTGACGGTTGGCGAGGTGGAGGATGCCCACCGTCAGCGCAAGGCCGGCCGAAATGAGGACCACTAGGACGGCAAAGGCGCCCCACAAGGTGCTGCGAATCGACGAATCCATCGAACGTTCAGCGGCATCCGAATGCAAAATCGGCGCCGGTGCGGATGGGCCAGCCAGGCATTCAAGTAGCGTCCTTTCAGCAACTTCCGCGCGGTGCGGGGTGGAACGACGGATGCAACACCACTCGGCGGAGGATGACATGGCACTCAGACCGTTGCGCAATGCGACGATTTCCTTCGGCCTCGTTTCGATCCCGGTCCGCTTTTACACGGCCACGAAATCGGAAGACGTTCACTTCCACCTTCTCCACGAAAGCTGCGGCTCGCGCGTGAATCGCAAGTGGTGGTGCCCGCATCACGAGAAGATCGTCGACTCCGATGAGCTGATCCGCGGCTACGAGATCTCGAAAAACAAGTACGTGACCTTCACCGACGAAGAGATGGAGACGCTGGAGACCGACGACAACCGCGCCGTTGAGATCACGGAGTTCGTCGATCTGCACCTGATCGATCCCGTTTTCTTCGAGAAGGCCTACTACCTCGGGCCTTCCGCCGGCGGCGGCAAGACCTATCGCCTCCTCTCGCAGGCGATGAAGAAGCAGGACAAGGTGGCCGTGGCCCGATGGATCGGCGGCGGAAAGGAGCATCTGGTCGTGCTGCGTCCGTACGAGAAGGGTCTGATCCTCCACACGATGTACTACGCCGACGAGGTGCGCGACTTCGACGCCATCGATCTCGAGGATTCAGGCGCCGTGCGCGACAAGGAAGTAGCGCTGGCCGAGATGCTCATCAACGAGCTGACGGAGAAGAAGTTCGATCCACTGCAGTTCAAAGATGAATACCGCCATCGCCTGCTCGACCGCATCCGCGCGAAGTCGAAAGGAAAAGCGATCGAGCCGGAGGAGAAGGAAGAAGAAAAAGGCGGCGAAGTCATCGACATCATGGAAGCGCTTCGGCGCAGCCTCGGCAAAGGCGCTCCGGCTCGTCCTCGCCGCGCGGCACGCAAGACTCCGGCGAAGCGACGTACGACTGCCACTCACAAGAAACGCAAAGCGTCGTAACGTTTTCGTATGCCCGACCTTCTGAAGAAATACAAATCGATGCGCGACTTCGGCGATACGCCGGAGCCGTCCGGCGGAAAGCCAAAGAAAACCAAGCTGTCGATCTTCGTCATCCAGAAGCACGCCGCATCGCACCTCCACTACGACTTCCGGCTGGAGATGGAGGGGGTGCTCAAATCGTGGGCAATTCCGAAGGGACCGTCATACGACCCGACGGTGAAGCGCCTGGCGATGATGACCGAGGATCATCCGTACGACTACGCGAAATTCGAGGGGGTGATCCCGGCCGGCAACTACGGCGGCGGCAACGTCATCATCTGGGACCACGGCACGTGGGAGCTCGTCGAGCCGGATGACGGAGTGAAAGGGATCAAGGCCGGGAAGCTGGCGTTTCGGATGTACGGGAAGAAGATGTTTGGCGAGTGGGCGCTGGTGAAAATTCACGGACGTCCCGGCAGCAAGGGAAACGAATGGCTGCTCCTCAAACACCGCGACGAGTTCGCGAATCCGGATGTGGACGTAACCGAGCTCGCGCCGCGATCGGTGGTTTCGGACAAGACAGTCGAAGAGATTGGATCGTCGAAACGCATCTGGCTCAGCAATCGCGGTGCATCCGAAAAAAACGCGCCGACGCTGGCCAGCAAACTCGAAGCGGAGAAGAAGGAGAAGAAGCGAAAGGCTACGAAGAAGCGCTCGCCCGCTTCACCACCGACTCGATCTGCGCGAGCGCCGAAGAAAGCAGCTTCTTCTCCGAGTCGAAGCTCGCGCGCTGGATCGCCTCGGAAAGCGGCACCCACTCCACGTCGTCGACCTCGCTGAGCTGCGGCGTCATCGTTCCGCCGACGTAATGCATCAGGTAAAAGTCGACGGATTTCTTGATCAGCGTGTCGCCGGCGCGAAAGAAATACTCGATCGTGTCGAGCCGTCCCACGATCTCCGCATCGAGACCGGTCTCTTCCTGCACCTCACGCAACGCCGCTTGCTCCGACGTCTCGCCGGCCGACACGGCGCCCTTCGGCAATCCCCATCGCGTCCGTCCGCGTGTGGCGATCATGGCCACGAACGGCGCTCCGTCGCGAAGGTCGATGACCGCGCCGCCTGAGGAATGCTCGTTGCGGGTTTTCCGGCGCGGGTCGGGCATGGCGCGATTCTACGGGTTCACGGCGCGTTCGTCGCCAGGAACTCGCGCAACGGCTGCTCCCAAACGGCAGCCCAGGTGTGCGTGCTGTGTCCGTGCGTGGCGTCGCTGACCGGGATGAGGACGTATCGCCCGCGCTTCACGCGCTTCATGGCCGCTTCGAGAATGCCGAGCTCCGGCGGGTTGATGAAATCGTCCGCGGAGTTGATGGCCAGGAGAGGCGCCGTGATGCGCTCCAGTTGCGACGAAGGATCGTAGTCGCTCGACGATTCGATGGCATACAGCAGATCGTCCGCGTCCGTCGTGGCCAGTCGCGTCTTCACTTGCTCGCCGATCCAGCGGTCGGCATCGTCGCGCGTCGGACCCGATTTCTGCCACTGCAGCGGCGCGCTTCCGACGAGGATCAGGATCTGCACCGCCGCCGTGACGTCGTTGCGTTTCAAGTCGTCGATCATCATCTTCCGCCACATGCGGTTGCGCCCGGCGATCTGCGCCGGCGCACTGGCCAGCGGCACGAGCGCATCCGCGGCGTCCGGCCACCGCTCGCCCCACATCCACGTCTGCATCCCGCCCATCGACGTTCCCATGACGAGATGAAGCCGATCGATGCCGAGTCCGTCGATCACCAGCCGATGCTGCAACTCGACCATGTCGTCATACCCATAGTGCGGAAACTTCGACCGCAATCCATCGCTCGGCTTGCTCGACTTCCCATGCCCGACGTTGTCCGGAATGACGATGAAGAACTTGCCGGCATCGAGCACGCCGCCCGGCTTGAACAAAACGCCCGCGAACCGGTCGCTCAGAAACTGCTGCAGCGATCCGCCGGTCCCATGCAGGACGAGAACGGCATTCGTCCCACGCGCGGTCTTTTGCAATTTCCCGATCGTGGCGTAGTGAATCCGCACCTCAGGCAACACCTCGCCGCTGCGAAAATGAAAGTCCTTGAGGACGAAGTCGGATTCATTCGCGGCGGGGACTTGCGCGTGCGCGGAAAGGGCGACAAACAAAAGGAGAAGGGCGATGAAATGTCGCATCGCAAAGGAGTCTAGCGTTTCCGCCAGGTATCGCATTACGGCGTATTGTGATGTCTCACGATGAGTTACTCCGTTTTGGACACCGTAGTGCTCAACCGCGATCTTCCTGAGCATGGACTCAAACGCGGCGATCTCGGTGCGATTGTCGAGGTCTACGGATCCGACGCCTTGGAGGTCGAGTTTGTGACGGCTTCCGGTCGGACTCGCGCGTTAGTGACGCTGAAAATTCGAAGACGTTCGCAAAGCTGCCGATGTAATCGGTCAGTGGCCGGTCCCAACGACTTCAGCGTTCGCCCTTGCGAACCGTTCCAAGAACCTGCAGTACGCGCGGCATGAGAGGCCTGAGATCCCGCATCCGATTACGAACACCCGAGATCAGAACGACGGCGATTCCAAGCTTCGGCAGATTTTGCTGAGACCGTAGCGCCGTATCGGCCGTGATCACAACGTCAAAACCCGCATCGACCGCAGCCCGAAGAAGGACACCGTTCCGCAGGCCCAGCCAACGTTGCGCGCGAACTGTGCTGACGTCGTGACCGGCAAATTCGAGAGCCAGGGCGATCGGAAGCGACTCGTCAATAAGAATGCGCAACGCCGACTGCCTCTTTTGCGAGTTCCAGCGCCGCCACCGCCTGATCCCGGCTCACCGATGGAAACTGCTCCAGAAACTCATCGAGCGAATCGCCCGCTTCGAGATAGTCGAAAAGGTTGTAAACGGGGACACGTGTTCCGACGAAGACCAGCTCGCCGCCCATGATCTCCGGGTCGCTGTGCACGATCTGTTCTTTCGCATTCACGCGTCGGATTTTACTCCCGTCGCTCGTGTAGGCTCCCTCCGATGGACATCCTCGTAGTCTGTCCCGACTCTTACGATCGATGGGCGTTCGAGCGCGTCGAAGGGCATCGCTTTCATTTTGTCGATGCGGGGGTCAGTCATTGGGAAGCGTCGCCGAAGTTTGATCCGGTTGCGTATCTCGAGCGATGCCGGGGGGTGATGGCGGAGAAGCGCGTTGGCGCTGTCGTTTCGACGCACGACCTCGGCGACCTGATTGCGGCGGTGCTTGCGAGCGAGGGTGGCTTGCCGGGTCCGTCGCCGGATGCGGTGTTTCTTTGTCTGCACAAGTTGTACGGGCGGCGCGCTGAGGTTGATCCGATTCGCTGTCAGCCGCTTTTGCTCGAGGAACCGCTGCCGGAGATTGCGTATCCCGCGTATTTGAAACCGCCGTGGCTGAAGCTCGGACTGCTCGGATTCAAAGTTACCTCGGACGATGAACTGCGTGACGCGATGGAGCTGGCGCGGCGCGAGTTGCCGGCGTGGACGCGGCAGTACTACCGGCTGTTCGATCGTGCCATTGACGTCGCGAAATATCCGCTGGCGACGACCGACATGATGCTGGTCGAAGAGTTCATCGAAGGGCGCCAGGTCACAGTCGAAGGGTGGTCCCTCGGCGGCGAGATTCGGATCTGGGCGATGACGGATACGAACACCTTTCTCGGCACGCGCGTTATCGACAACTTCTCGACGCCGTCGCGCGTCGACCCCGAAACGGCGGAAACGCTGCGGGCGAAAACGATCGAGACCATCCTCGCGTTCGGGTTCGACGGCGGTTTTTTCAACATCGAATTCTGGCTGACCGAAAACGACGTGCGGCTGACCGAGGTCAACGGTCGTTCGGCGGCCTGCTTCGGCGGGATTTACGACCTCGGACTCGGCGCCGACATCTTCGCCGCCGTCGCCGACGTGGCCACAGGCCATCCGCCGCGAACGTTGCCAAGGACCACCGGACGCGTGGCAGGACAGTTCAACGTCATCACCTTCGACGACGATCTCGCCGGCAATCTGCTCGATTACGATGCGGCTGCGTCCATGCCCGAGTTTTCGGTCTTTCGGAAGGCAAATGAGCGCGTGCGGCCAGTGTCGGAATTCGGTGTCGTCCTCGGACAGATCGAGATCGCGGGCGACTCGTATGACGCCATTCATGAGCGCGCCGAGGAGATGCGGCGGCGGCTGATGAAGTAACATCTGCGCATCAGTCCATCAGAAATCATGACCCCGGAAATGCGGCGCGTGGTGGCGGAAGCGGAAACCGCCGCGCGCAATGGCTGGAGTGACGAAGCGGTGAAGTCACTCACGGAAGCGGCGCGCGAACTTCGTTGCGACGCGAACGAAGTGGCGCGTTTGCTGGCGCTTCCGGTCGCCGATCATGGTTTCCGCGAAGAGGTCTTTACGACCGATCCCGCCTTCCACGCCAGCGTCTTCGCGCTCGGAAAAGGCGAGACGATTCCGTTGCACGATCATCCGTCGCTCGACGTGATCTCGAAAGTGTTGTGCGGGCGGATGCGGGTGCGCACGTACGAGTGGATTGATCCGTCCTCGCTGACTGCGCGCGATTGCGGCGAGGTCGTGCTCGGGCCGGACAACGACGCGCTCGTGTTGCGCAAATCGCCGGGGACGCTGCACACGGTTACGGCCCTCGAGCCGACCGCGTTCCTCGATCTCTTCGCGCCGTACTACGACGATGAATCGCGGCCGTGTACGTACTACAAAGTTGCGCATGCGAACGATCACGTCCGACTGCGGATCGTTTCGTGGGAAGAGGCGCGGCGATGACCACGGCCATCCTTCTCGTCGAAGCGCGCGGACAATCGGTTCACTGCCGCGAGGATGCCTGCGTCAACCTGGTGCAGGCGGCGTGGCTGGCGCGCGAGCTCGTGCGCGCCGGCGTCGACGTCCGTCTGCGCTTGATCGCCGACGCGGGGCAGTCGATCGAGGAGTACTCGATCCTCTGCCACGCCAAGGACGAAGCGGATCCGTTCAAGGAGCGCATCGTCAACGCCGCCGATCCTCGCGAGACGCGCTACGGCGTCGTGCGCGAATTGCGGGCGCGGTTGCCGTTCATCTTGGCGTCGGTGCCGGCCGGCGGCATCGAAATCGAGGACCGCCTTTTCTACTCGCCGCTCCTTGCGCGCATCGACGATGTGAATTCCGAGTTGACTGCAACGCTGCGCGACGTCGTGCATCCGCTGTTCGATCCATCGGCGATCGATGAGGTCGAGATGCTCATTCGCGCGCACGCCGGGAAGCCGTACCTCGATCTCGATCTGGCCACCGCGCAGCGCGCCATCGCGCTCATCACGGGCGACGAGTTCGAGGGCATCGACATCGGGACCGTTTCGCGCCCCGACGATGATCCGCGTCATTGGCTTCATGAAGATGGGGGGCGGACGCTCATCGAGAACGATCTCGTACGCAAGCAGGGCGGCGAATCGGGCGGCTTTCACGATCGCCTCATCGGCGTCTTCGCCTCGGTCACGCCGATCCGCGAAGAGCGGCCGTACTTCAATTCGCCGACCTGCTGCCGCGTCGAACACGGCAAAGTTCGGCTGATCGCGCGCGACCGATTCAACGTCCTGGCCCTCTCCGCGTCCGAGCGGATGACCTTCGACCGCTTCCGCGAGTTGCTCGATGCGCAGAACGCCGGCGCGGCAGAGCGGCTGCTGGCGATCAAGTATCCGCACACCGCGCGATTCGTCGCCGCGACTGTCGCCGATGAAGCAAAAGCGATCGATGGAGCGGTACACGTCCTGTTCATCGACGGCATCGGCGGTTGGAATCCGACCACCGCCGGACAGATCGACGTCGAACTGCGCGCGTCGTTGCCCGCGGCGATCACGTACAACCACGTCACCGCGCGCGATCTGTACCACGAGCTGCCGCCGTTCGCCGGAGGCATCCTGCCGGTCGTGAAAGCGCTGGCAGCGAACCCGCCGTCTCTGTTCGAGAACGGCGGGCTCGCGGAATCGTTGCTTCAGTTGATCGTCCGCGTCGTGCCCGCCACCAGCAGCTTCCACTCGTGAATCTCGGTCTGCTTCACGTTCAGTTTTCCGACGAAGTCCATCAGCCGGCGCGTGCTGTCGGCAGCCGTCTTCGTTGACGCATCGTACGTATCGGTGAACCGCTGGCGGAGGTAGTACGGCGGAATGGTCTGGTAGTAAATGCGCGCCTGTACCTTGGCTGCATTCGGAATCTTGCTCAGCGGCACCTTATACTTGATCGTGTCGCAGCCGCAGCCGTTCAGGTAATCGGGATCCTTGGCTGCCGAACCATGCGGCCCGGTCTCGGCGGCACGCGGGCCGTCAGGTTTCCAGCCGCGCGGCAGCAGCCGGTTCTTCTTGATGTTGTCGTACAAGCTCAGGAAGCTGGTCGTGAAGCGCCCCTCGGTGTCCTTCACCAGCTCCTCGTAAATCTGCACCTGTCCCTGGTCGGTGATCTCTGTGTGATGGTCCTGATACTGCCCGCCGTCGAAGAATTCGCTCGGCAGGACGTTGCCGCCGACGCCGTTGGTGATCATGCCGAATTCATTCGTCGCGCCCGAGGCCCACAACGGTTTGCCCGCGGCGTCAAGCACCTCGAAATCGAGGAACGCGCGGCGGAAGGAAACGCCGGACGGGAAACTGTGGCCGGCGTTGTTCTTCACGCCGACCTTGACCTCGAGGTCGGTGGCCGTCTTCAGCATCGACATCACGGAAACGTCCGCCGTTTCCTGGCGCGCAAGGTCGATCGTGGCCTGTTCCGCGAGCCTCAGCCCCTTCACCGGGATGGGATTTCCGTCGGCATCGGTCGCGACCATCGGATCGGACGTACGGACGCCGAGGCGATCGGAGAACTGCAGAAACATCTCCTGGACGAAGAGATTGATGCCGACGAGCGTGTGACGCGCGTACCCTTCCCGCGATTGCAGCGTGATCTCGGGGTCCGGGAGCCGATCGTCGACATACGGATAGGTACTGTCCTCCATGTTCGCGATGCGGTAGGCGAGATCCTGGCTCTTGAAGCCCTTCAACTTGAAGGACGCCGGCATGTGGCATTGCTGGCAGGTCTGCGCGTCTCCTGTCACCGGTTTCCGCTCGTTCTGGAACACGCTGTTCTGCCACTCGAAGTACGTCGTCTGCTCGAAACCCTCTTTGACCTGCACGCCCTTCGCGTTGAGCACAGGAAGCAGGATCGTGTGGCACGAACCGCAGAGCTTCGACTCCTTCACGTACTCGGTGTGCATCGGCGTCATGTCGAGGCCGTGGTTCATCGGCTTCGGAAGCGGATCGGTGAACGGGCCGATGATCGTCTTCGGATCGGTGAGGTTGAACTGGCCGGTGAACGTCGACGGCTCGCCGAGGTCCTTGTCCGAGATGTGATGGCAGACCGTGCAGGAGATGGAGTCGCGAGCCAGTGCGCCGTACTTGATTGCGCCGGACGGTTGCGCCAGCGACGACGACCACTTGAAGACCCAGTCCGGATTGAACTTCTCCTTGCCGCCGGAATCGATCGTTACCTGCCGCTGCCCCATCGCACCGTGGCAACGGAAGCAGATGTTCGGGATGGTCTGATCGCCCAGCTTGGCATTCGCATGGACTTTCAGCTCGCTGGCGATCTGCGAGAAGAAAACGGGATCGCGGCCGGAGAGACCCATCAGCGAGGCGCGCCATTCACCGTAGGGCGAGACGTTGTAGACCGGCGTCTTCGTCGAGCCGCCGGCGGGATAGATCATGTTGGCGGGATACGGAGAGATGTTCGCGGTGCCGTCATGACAGCCGATGCACTGGTCCGACGTGATGAACTGCTCCGGCCCGTTCTTCATGGCCATGACGTGGTCCCACGTCTCGCCGGGAAAGTCGGGCGACTCCAGGTTGTCGCCCTGCTTCCACCACGGCGCAAGAATTTTCAGCAGCGCGTTGTCGACCGGGATGTCCTCCAGAATCGGTGCGCCGCCTTTGCTCAGCATCTTGGCCTTATGGCTGTCTTCGTGAGCAGGCGTCGGATTGGTCATCGACAGCATGACGTTGAGATACGTGATGGTGTTCGTTCCTTCGACGTTGCGCATCGTGGAGTAGGTCGAGTTCGATGCCGCCGACGCGTGACAGTTGATGCAGTAGTTGCCGAAACCGGCCGAAGGATAGGTCGTGTTGCCGAGGTTCGCGGGCATCGGATCGGAGTTGTCGACGTAGCCGCTCCAGTACCACCCGTCGAACGAGGCTTTCGCCTCGCGCACCATGACCGTCCACCAGCCCGTTCCGCCCGGGACCGTCCACCACGGCGTCTTCTGAGGATTCTTGAATGGTGAGGGGAAACAGCCGACAGGCGGCGTGTACGGCGGCGACATCGGATAACAGTTTGCCGGTCCGCTGAACATCTCTTTGACGATGATGCCTTTGTCGTCGATCGGCGTGACGGCCCGCTGCGCCGCGGTCAGTTTCATCCACTTCGTGACCTCGGGCGAGTACCAGATCCGCACCGCGGGATGCGTGCCGTAGTAGTCGCCGAGGATGTACGGACCGGTGTCGCGGATGAACGGATCGTGAGTCCATCCCAGTTTGTCGTAACACGCCTCGTGCAGAAACAGCCGCAACGCCTTTTCGAACGCGCCCGTGTCTTTGCTGGGCGGCATGACCGCGCTGAGGTCGCAGGGGTTGGAATCCGCCGCGAATGCGGGGACGGCGAGGGCAAAAGCGAGACACAGGGCAGCAACTGTGCGCATGAGACTCCTCTCTGGATTTCAGGACCGGAAAGGAGTCTACCCTTCTATACCTCTCGCGTGCAGCTCAAAGAAGCCCGCCGGCAAGCAGCGGGCTTCTTTCACGTTCGATGAAATGCGACTCAGTTCACGTCCTGACCGGCTTCCAGTTTCTTGATCATGTTCTCGAGATTCTTCCGGTTGGCTTCGTCCGGCGCCTGCGCCAGCGCGAGCTTCGCGTACTTGAGCGCTTCGGCGTAGTTGCCGGTCGCGGAGTAGCCGCGCGCCAGTCCGCCGTTGGTCGGCCACACGCCCGGATTGCGCTTGGCGTTGAGCTGGAAGACTTTCAGCGCTTCCTCTTTCTTGCCTTTGGCGATGAGCTGCCGGCCGTATCCGTGCAGGTCGAAGACTGTGGCCGAGGGATGATTCATCGCCTCTTCGCGCGTCTTTGCGGCGTCGGCGGTCTTGCCGTTCGCATCCTGTGCGTCGGCGAGCGTCATCAGGTTCGTGAAGCTCTTCCTGCCGATGCCACCGGCCGGATTGACTGACCTCTCCGCCCACTGCAGTCCTTCGGCGGGATGCTTGTTATCCAGTGCGTAGCGCGCGGCCTGCTGCCACTCGGCATCGCTGAAGCCGGGCGAGTTGCGCAGCTCGTTGCGCATGTTCGCGATGTAGAGATCGGCGGCATTGGAGACCGTGATGTCGATCGGAACCGCCAGCTCTTCCCACTTCATCGCCACCGTGGCGTGATCGTCTTTCCGTTCGGTGAAGTCGAAGGTGAGCACTTCGCGATACTCGGCCTTCTCCGGTTTCGCTTTCACACGCAGCGCATCCTCGGCCGGGTCGTAGAAGAAGCTGCCCCACGAGGTGTGATTCTTCGAGAAGATCCACGTCCATTCGTCCTGCTGCGGAATGGCGAAGAGCGCGTATGAGCCGGCGGGAAGCGTGGAGCCGTTGACCTGGATGTCGGCGGAGGTGGTGAAGACCGTGTTGACGTTCGCACCGACGCGCCACGGACATTCTTTACAAGTGCCGAAGCCGAGGTTGGCCATGCCCCACGGCACGAGTCCTCCCCAGATTTTTCCGCGGCGATCCTGACCCTGCGGACTGTGAACGTGCGGACTGCTGTAGTCGATTGAAACGGTGACGGGGCCGATCTGCTGCGTCACGCTGGCCCGTTGATTACCGCCCGAGGGAGGAAGGGTGACGCTGCCTTGTGCAAATGCGCCGATGGCCGTCAGGGCCACGGCCGCTGCGGCGAGGAAGTGTTTCATTGGCTTCTCCTTTCGAATGGGCCAATGTACGCACTGCCTCGCCGCGAGTTCGTCAGCGATTGGTGAACATCACCAAATCTTTTCCCACCATTTCTTCTCGGCCGGCGTGTCGCTGACCGTGTCGAGGTGCATCCTGCGGCGCATGTCCTCGACTCTCCATCCCGTCAGCTCGGCCACGTTCTCCGCTTCTTTTTCCTGACGCTTGCGCAGGTCGCGACGGTACGTGATCGCGGCATTGCACTGGCCGGGATTGGCGGGATGGTGAAGAACGTAGCGCGCCTGAAACTGGCGCTCATCCCCCGTTTCCTGAAACACGAGATCCTCGGGGAAGTGCTCGCGGTCGTATCGGACGTGCAGCCTTGTCAGGAAGACGTTGCTGTTGCCGTCTTGCCAGAAGACGCCGAGTTTGCGCAGTTCGTCCTGCGACAGCGGCTCCGAGGCGCACGGATCGCACCAGCTCATGTTCCAGGCGTACTCGAGAAAGACCGCGCTGTTGTCTTCCTTCTTGACCTGCTCCGTGAAGAGCGCTTTGTAGAACGGCGAGAAGTCCTTGCGCACGAAGAGCGGGATGTCGACGTCGCTCGGCAGCTTCACGGTCTTGTAGTTCGTCGATTCGACACGGCCTTTCGGCGTGATCGCGTACACGAACAACTCCTGCGCGCCGTTCGCGTTCACGGTGCCGAGGCGGATCGGGAGCATGAACTTGGGCGACTCGTACGCGACCTGCAGCGGACGGAGATAGTTGAATCCGAGCCGCGCCTGTTCGCCGAGGTTCACTTTCGCGACGAAGAAGTGCATGTTCTGGCGGATGTAGCTGCCGAGAACGTACGCGGCGCCTTTCGGCAGCGTGTAGCCGTTCTCCGTGAGCCATGTCTCCAGCCCGCTGCTCTGCTTCGCGGAGAGGATGAGGATGTCGTACTCGCCGACGGTGTACTTCGCTTCGATGGTGACGCCGAGACTTTGCGCGCGGTTGCGCGCCTTCGAGACGGTGATCGATTCGCTCACGGCAGGGGCGTACATGCGCATGTCCTGGCTTGGTGCCGCGCATGGATCGGGATCGAAATACTCGACGAGCCGCGGCGACGAGTAGGCGTCGAGATGATCGATGAGCGCTTTGTCGGCGACGTGGATCTGTCCTCGCTCGATCTTCGTCGGCACCGGGATGACGACGGCGAAGTCGCGCGCGCTCCCCTGGAAGTCGTTCGCCATCGTCATGACGGTCTTGTCCTGATCGCGGACGATGACGACCTGCGACGCGCGGTTGAAGATCTTCGTGTCGCCCTTGGCGACGTAGAAGCCGCAGAACGCGTGCGCCTGTGCGGCAATGAACAACGTGGTGATGAGGATGAAGCTGCGTTTGAGCATGAGTGCCTCCTTATGCTGCGGTTGCGAGTTGGTGTTGTTGCGGAGCGGCGGGCGTGGTGTCGCGATGCCACTGGTAGCGATTCGCCGGAAGAAGGGCATCGATGATCGGCACGAGAATCGCGCCGGCGGCGAGCGACCAGAGAATCCCGTTCGTCCGGAAGAGCCGGTAGCCGATGTACCACCCGCCGAACGCGACGAGCGCGGCGAAGAGGATCCGTCCCGCGCGCGAGTCGGGCGTGGTCTTCGGATCCGAGATCATGAAGAAGGTGAAGAGCAGCAGCGCGCCGCTCTCCAGCCGGTGAAGCGGAATCGTCAGCGGCTCGCCGACCCAAAGCGACCGGCCGATGACCAGCGCGCTCCAGAAAATGATGAACGCGTACGTGACGTCGCTGCGCGCCGCGCGATTGACGACCAGGCCGCCGATGCAGGTGATGAGAAACCCGAAGAAGGCGACGTTGCCCCACTGTCCCGGCGAAACCCAGACGCGATCCGTCATGAGCATCATGGCCACGATGGCGCCGTTCGTCGGATTGAAGATGTGTTTGCCGTTGACGCGAATCACGAACTTGCTGCCGACGGCGATGACCGCGGCGGCGATCAAAAGCGCGATCGAGTCACTGCGCAGCAGCAGCGATAACGAGAGCCCCGAAATCGCCGCGCTGCGCGGATCGAAGGCGACGCGTTTGATCCTGCTGCAGATCGCCTGCGTGGCAATCGCGACGGCGACGAGCAACGCCGCGCGGAACAGCGTCACATCGAAATTCAGGGCGAAGATGCCGTAGAGCAGGAGGACGGTGAGCGCGCCGATCTGGTAGAGCCGCGGGTCGAATCGTTTCATGGCGCATTGGATGCGTAGTCCTGGAAAAAGAAAACCCTTTCACCACAAAGGCACAAAGGACACAAAGAAAAACCCTTTGTGCTCTTTGTGTCTTTGTGGTTCAAAGTTTTTAGAGCAGCGCCGAAGCCTCGATGCCCTCACCCTCCGCGAACCGCGACGGCCGCAGCGAGTGGATATCGATCGACGAACGTCCGTCGAGAATCAACTCGGAGAGCACCTGCCCGATCGCTGGCGCGTGCATGACGCCGTGTCCGGAGCAGCCGTTGGCGAGATAGAGATTGGCGATAGCTGACCGCCCGAGGATCGCGTGGTGGTCGGGCGACATCTCGTACAACCCTGCCCAACACGCATCGGGATCGATCGGGACGTCGCGCAGGCACGGCACGCGCGCGTTCGTGAACGCCATCACCTGCGGCAGCCATGACTCCGCATCGAACGTCGTATCGAAACTCGACGGCGGCGCGTCGGGCCAGAGCAGCAGCACACGCCGATCGCGGACGCGAAAGTGGAAGCCGTCGTCGGCCCACACGGTCATCGGCATCGTGTCGGAGAGGACGTCCGTCTCGATCGTCGCCGCGACCTGGCGCCGCAGCGGCGCGACCGGAATGTCGACGCCGAGGGTCGAAGCCCAGGCGCCGGCGGCATTGATGAAAACGTCCGCGCGAACGTCGCCTCGCGACGTTTCCAGCGCCGCGATCCGATCGCCGTCCATACGCATGCCGCGCACGGTCATGCCGAAGTCGAAGCGGACGCCGAGCCGTTGCGCGGCCGCGAAATATCCGCCGAGGATTTTCATGGCGCGGATGAAACCGTCCGTTGGACAGAACGTGCCGCCGACGATCGCGTCATCGACGACGGCCGGATTGATCCTCCGCACTTCCTCGGCATCGATGACCCGCGCCTCCGGCAAGCCGCACGCGCGCTGCAGTTCGTTCGCACTCCGCAGTTGCGCCATGGCCTGTTCGCTGCGCGCGATGAAGAGATAGCCGTACGGCCGGTAGCCGGAATCGACGCCGATTTCGTCCGGAAAGCGAATGAGTTTCTCGCGCGATAGCAGCGACAGCGCGATGTCCGCCGGCGTCGCGAATTGCGCGCGAAATCCGCCGGTCGCGCGCGGCGTGCTGCCGGCGCCAGGCTCGTTGCCGCGGTCGATCACCATTACGTCGCGCACGCCGCGGCTGGCGAGGTGATACGCGATGCTCGCGCCGATGACGCCGGCGCCAACGATGACCACGGACGGCATGGAGGCGCGATTATCGCCCGATCGCGTTCGACAAAACGGGGCGTCTCCGGCAAACTGTCGATTCCCAAAGAGATCGCGAGGTCCGGTTGCTTCCCATCCTTGATTCGACCCGCTACGGGTTTTCGCCGTTTGCGGTTCCGCCGCTCGTCACGGCCGCGCTGATGCTCGTCTTCGGCGCGAGCGTGCTGGCGCGCCGGTCGTCGCGTGTGGCGGGCGCGTTCTTCGCCCTGACCGCGGCGGCCTCGGTGTGGCTGGTCGCGTTCACGTTCATGTATTGCGCGAAAGACGAGGCCACGGCGCTCTTCTGGTCGCGCGTCGCCTACTTCGGCGTCCCGTTTCTCGCGCCGACGATCTATCACTTCACCGCGGAAATGCTGCGCATCGCCAAAGAGCGCCGCGGCGCGATCGTGGCGGCGTGGGCGATGGCCGCGGTCTTCTCATTCCTCGGCGTCACCGGCGTGCTGGTCGTGCGCGTGCAGCAGTTCTGGTGGGGTTGGTATCCGCGATACAGCGCGCTGATCGCGCCGCCGTTCCTCCTTTTCTTTTTCGGATACCTGATTTATTCGCTCGCTGAATTCATCCGCGCCTATCCGAAATCGCGCGGCGTCGAAAAGAAACGAATCCATCTCCTGCTCATCGCCTTCGCCGTCGCCTACCTCGGCTGCGTCGATTACCTGCCGAAGTTCGGCATCGCCGTCTATCCGTTCGGTTACGCGGCGCTGTTCGGCTTCGTCGTCATCGCCGCCATCGCTTTCCGCAAGTACGACCTAGTCCCGATCACGCCGTCGCTCGCGGCGCGCGAAATCATCGGCACGATGGCCGACGTCCTCTTCGTCTGCGACCGCTCCGGGCGCATCGAGTTTGCGAATGCCGCCGCGGAACGCGTTCTCGGATATCGCGTCGAGTCGCTGGTCGGACGTCAGTTCGATGAGTTGCTGGAAACGCGCGACGACAATCCGTTCAGCGACTCGATCCGCCGCCGCAGCATCCGCAACATGGAGCGCCGTTTCGTAGCATCCGACGGCCATCAGGTCGATCTGATGATGTCGCTCGCCCCGGTTCTGCAACACGGCGAACCGGCCGGCGTCGTGATCCTGGGGCGCGACATGCGCGAGCAGAAGGACGCCGAACGCGAAGTCCGCAAGGCGGTGACGCTGCTCGAGTCGACGCTCGATTCGACCGCCGACGGCATCCTCGTCATCGGCGACGGCGGCCGCATCCTCACCTACAACAAGCGCTTCGTCGACATGTGGCGCATCCCCGCCGAACTGCTCGAGGCCAGCGACGACCGCGGCCTCATCACGCACGTCCTGGATCAAATTCTCGACCCGCATCACTTCCTGCGGACGATCGATACGCTGTACGCACAACCCGAAGCGGAGAGTTTCGAGCTGATCGAATTCAAGGACGGCCGCCGTTTCGAACGCTACTCGATCGGCCGCGGCGTCGAGGGCGTGGCCAACATACGCGTCTGGAGCTTCCGCGACGTCACGTCGCGCTTCGCTGCCGAGGCCGCGTTGCGCGAGTCGGAGCTGCGTTACCGGCTGTTGTTCGAGCAGAACGCCGCCGGTGTCTGCGTGATGGAGCTGGCCGGCGAGATCGTCGACTGCAATCTGACCTACGCCGCCATGCTCGGCTTTCATCGGTCGGAGCTGATCGGACGCAACGCTGCCGAACTCTATGTCCGCCCCGGCGATCGCGGCGAGTTGCTCTCGTTGCTGCACGATGCGCAGACGCTCAACAGCGTCGAAGTCGAGCTGCGAAAAAAGGACGGCCAGTCGATCTGGGCGCTCAAGAATCTGACGCTCGTCGGCGACCGCGTGCACACGACCGTCGTCGACATCAGCGACCGCAAGCGTGCCGAGGAACAGATCGAGTTCCACGCATATCACGACGTCCTGACGAACCTTCCCAACCGCAAGCTCTTCACCGATCGTCTGACGCAGAGCATTTCGCGCTCGCGGCGATCGGGAAAACCACTTGCGGTGATGTTCGTCGATCTCGATCACTTCAAGTCGATCAACGACACGCTCGGTCACGAGATGGGCGACGAGCTGCTGCTGGAAATGGCGCACCGTCTCAACGCCAACATCCGCGAGTACGACACCGTCGCACGCCTCGGCGGCGACGAGTTCACGATCATTCTGTCGGAACTGCGCCAGCCGGAAGACGCGGTCAACGTCGCCGAGAAAGTGCGCAGAGCGATCGAGCAGCCGCTGGAAATCGCCGGGACGTCGATCGAAGTCTCCGCGAGCATCGGCATCGCGCTCTATCCCGACGACGGCGCGGACGCGGAGTCGCTGCTGCGCAACGCCGACAGCGCGATGTACCGCGCGAAAGAAGCGGGCCGCAACACGTATCAACTCTGCACGGACGACATGAAACGCCGCGCGGTGGAGCGGCTGTTGCTCGAGACGCGCCTGCGCCGCGCCATCACCGAGGGGCAGCTCGTGCTGCATTACCAACCGCAGATCAGCCTCACCGACGGCAACATCGTGGGCGTCGAAGCGCTGGTGCGCTGGAACGATCCGGAGCGCGGACTCGTGCATCCGTCCGCATTCATCCCACTGGCCGAGGAGAGCCGCCTGATCCTGCCGCTCGGCGAATGGGTCCTGCGCACTGCCTGCACGCAGATGCGCGCGTGGCATGACGCGGGTCTCGAGATCCCGTTGATGTCGGTGAACCTGTCGCTGCGCCAGTTGCAGCAATACGACATCGTGCAGAGCGTCCGCCACGTCCTCGCGGAAACGGGTCTCGACGCCACCGCACTGGAGCTGGAGATCACCGAGACCGCGGCGATGCAGAACGCCGAATCGACGGTGGAAGTGCTGCAGGCGCTGCGCGAGCTCGGCGTCTCCATCGCGATCGACGATTTCGGCACCGGCTATTCGTCGCTCAACTACCTGAAGCGCTTCCCGATCACGGCGGTGAAAATCGACCGCGCTTTCGTCCGCGACCTGGCCACGAGCGACGGCGACGCCGCGATCGTCTCCGCGGTCGTCGGCATCGCCCGCGCGCTCAAGCTGCGCGTGATCGCCGAAGGCGTGGAGACCGAGGAGCAGCTCTCGTTCCTCCGCCGCCGCAACTGCGACGCCGCGCAAGGCTATCTGTTCAGCCGCCCCGTCGCGGCTTCGGCGATACCCGACTGTCTGACGGAGTACCCACTCGACGAGCGGGTGGTGCGGATACACGTGTAGTCAAACACCGGCTTCACCTGCCACAAGCTGCACGACGATTCTGCTTTTTTGCGGACGATTCTGCTTTTTTGCAGATGATCCTGCCTTTTTGCAGACCATCCTGCTCTTGGAGCAGACGATCCTGCTCTTTGGGCAGACCATTCTGCTTTTTTGCAGACGATCCTGCTCTTGGAGCAGACGATCCTGCTCTTCGGGCAGACCATTCTGCTTTTTTGCAGACGATCCTGCTCTTTGGCAGACGATCCTGCTCGACGTCCCCTTTTTAGACGGTTGGCGCCGTCTTGCGAGATGGTCTACGTCCTCATCCGAGAAGTCGGCGTCTTTATCCACACGTCGATGTCTCTTGCGACAGGTCGAGTGTCTCGACGGGGTTAGCAACATCAGACGCTGCACCTTGCCAAAGCACAGACAAGAGTGTCTGTGCCACATGGCTGCTTGATCCAAGGTGTATTACTGGCGCAGCCGGTGTGGCACAGACACTCTTGTCTGTGCTGGTGAGGCTCGGGACGACTGAGCAGATCAACCCGCCGAAACTGCGGCCGCGGCTTCCGCCTCCTCGTGCACGACCGGATACTTTCCGGTGAAACAGGCGGTGCAGTACAGCCGGCGCGGATCGTCGTCGTTGCGCACCGCGGCCAGCATGCCTTCCTCCGATAGGTAGCCGAGAGAATCCGCTTCGATGAAATCGCGGATCTCGTCGACTGACTGCGCGCTGGCGATCAGATCGCGGCGCTGCGGCGTATCGATTCCGTAGTAGCAAGGCCCGGTCGTCGGCGGCGAGGAGATGCGCATGTGTACTTCCTTCGCGCCGAAGTCCTTCAGCATCCGTACGATCTTCTTCGATGTCGTGCCGCGGACAATGGAGTCGTCGATGAGAACGATGCGTTTCCCTTCCACGATCTCGCGCACCGGATTCAGTTTCACCTTCACCCCGAAACTGCGGATCGACTGCTTCGGCTCGATGAACGTCCGGCCGACGTAGTGATTGCGAACCAGTCCAAACTCGAACGGGATCCCCGACTCGTGCGCGTATCCAAGCGCAGCGAAAACGCCGGAGTCCGGAACGGGGACGACGACGTCTGCAGCTACCGCATGCTCCCTCGCCAGTTGCGCGCCGAATCGTTTCCTGACCTCGGCCACGTTGTTGCCGAAGATCACCGAGTCGGGCCGCGCGAAGTAGACGTGCTCGAAGATGCAACGCGCCTCGCGCGGCGCCGTAAATTCGTGCACGAGACGAACGCGCGGCAGCGGCTCGCCGCATTCGATGACGATCACTTCACCGGCGCGCACTTCGCGAATGGTCGTAGCTTCGATCAGATCGAACGCACACGTTTCCGACGACACCACGATCGAGTCGCCGAGTCTGCCGAGAACGAGCGGACGGAATCCGTACGGGTCGCGCGCGGCGTAGACGCGCCCCGGCGCGAGCAGGACGATCGAATACGCGCCCTTCACCTGCGACAGCGCATCGACGAGCGCGCCTTCGAGATCGCCCGCCTTCGACCGCGCGATGAGATGCACGATGACCTCGGTGTCCGACATGGTGTTGAAAATCGCGCCGTCCGCCTCCAGCCGCCGCCGGATCGCCGCGCCGTTGACGAGGTTCCCGTTGTGCGCCAGCGCGATCGGCCCCTTGCTCGTCGACGCCACCAGCGGCTGCGCGTTGCAAAGCATCGAACCGCCCGCCGTCGAGTAACGCACGTGCCCGATGGCAATGTCGCCCGGCAACCGCTTCAGCCGCTCCTCGGTGAAGATCTCCGCGACGTACCCCATCTCCTTCTCAGAGTGGATCTGCTGCGTCCCCGGCGCGATGATCTGTTCCCCCGCCCCGCTCGACCCGATGGCCTCCCCGATGTTCGTCTCCGACCGCCGCCGATCCGACGACACCGACGCAATCCCCGCACTCTCCTGCCCCCGATGCTGCAGCGCATAAAGCCCGAGGTACACGATGTTCGCAGCGTTCTCATGGTTGAGAACACCGAAGACACCGCATTCGTCGTGGAACTTGTCGAACATCGAGCGCCAGTCTAGCGCACGAAATAAGCGTGCCGCCTAAGGGGGCGGTTCGATCGATTCGATATTTGTCCTGGCTTCTTTCGCCCAGGGCGAGGAAGGATCATCATCGACCTCGAGATACTTCTTGAAGGCGGCGACGGCTTCTTTCGGATTGCTCTCGCGGAGGGCAAGACCTTCGTTGAAGAGTGCTGCGGGATTGCGAGGATCGATGGCGAGTGCCTTTTTGAGATGCGCAAGTGCGAGGTTGCGACTGGCATCGTCGCCGATCGTAAGAAGCGCGGCAGCGAGATCCGACTGATACGACGCATCGTTCGGCGCGCGGTCGGCCGCGGCCTGAAGCGCTGCTACGGCATTCAAGCGCTCGGACTTGATCTCGTTTATCGCGGCCTGGTCCGGCTCGGTTCCGAGCGACACCCTTACCCTCGATGCAGCCAGAAGATGCGCAATGCCTTTTGCGCGCAGCGTTTTTGGATCGTTGGCGCGCTTGTCGAGGACATTTGCGATTGCCTCGTCCAATTTGTATCCGGCAGAATCGTCGTCCTCACTCCCTCCTCGTGTTCGATTCAGGGCGACGTATGAGAATCCGTCCAGCCGAGCCTCAGTGGGTCGTTTCGCGAGATTCGATGATGCCGTGATCATGGGCAGCCGTGGATCGCGTGACGTGTACCAGAACGAATAGCTCCCAGCCGCGATGATCAGCGACGCTGCGATTCCCATCCACCAGTTGCTGCGCTTTTCGACTTTCGCCGGCTCGTTGAACTCCGCGGCATCGACAACCAGCACCCGGCAATCGTCGCAGTCGGCGATGTGCTGGACGATCGCGGTGCGTTCGGGATCGTCGAGCGTTCCTTCTACGAAGCGCCCGAGGTCTTCGGCCTCGGGGTGGGCGAGGAGCATGGTCACGAAGGCACCTGCCGGGAGGGCGCGGTCGGCGCGGTGAAATCGATGTGAAGGGCGTCGGCGCCGTGGGTGAGCATGTCGCCAATGTCGCTCTTCCCGACGCCGGCTGCAAGAAGGGCCTCGCGCAGGATCGCCACCAGGCGGTCGATGCGGCGATAGAGCTGCTTCTGATCGGCGTGGAGCATTCTGGCCATCGTGGACACTTTCATCGCGTCGATGAATCGGAGCTTCATGATCAATCTATCCTCGGGAGCGAGGCCGACGAGCTCGCGGGTCAGCACCGCGCCGGCGCGGCGTGCCGCGCTTTCGCGCTCGCCGCTCAGCAACTCGTCTTCCGCCGACGCCTCTGACGCGGGCTCGCGCATCTCCTCCGTCCGCTCGACACTCGACTGCCTGCGCGGCTGCCGCACCACGATCGATGAAGCCAGCCTTTCCAGAGCTCGGGCATCAAGCTCTGTAAATTTTTGACGGACAATCGTGGAAGCTTCCGCGATGCCGAGGCCGTCGCGGCTGATCAGGCGCTCCAGAAAAATCGCGGCATCGCCGCCCTGCCTGGCCCGCATCGAAGGGCGCCATTTGCCCCATTCGTGGATCTTCTGATCGAGGTAGTGGCGCTGGATGACGATCGTCAAATACGTGGCAAGAGAGCACTTCTGCTCGAACTTACGCAGCACCGCGTAGTCGTCTTCGATGAGCTTGAGCTTCGACGCCGAGGCGAAATCCTCAGCGTCGGCACCCGAGAGGCCGTACTTCCGGCAAACGAACGCGGTCACGCGTTCGATGAGCGAAAGATTATCGAGGAAGAAGGTCTCCCAGTTCATTGGCGATGCCGCGAACGGCAACGATGCGTGTCTTTAACGGTGTGGCGATTCTAGACGAAGTGCCACCACTGCTACGCATCGCAATCGCCAAAGTTACGGCGAACCGTACTTACTTCTTCGCCACGTCCGGCAGGTGCTTCGACGACGTGTCGACGAACGACACCTCCACGCCCTTGCTGATGCGGTGCGAGACCTCCTGCGCGTCCCAGTTCGTGAGCCGCACGCAGCCGTGCGATGACGCATAGCCGATCGAGTCGGGATCGGGCGTGCCATGCATCCCGTAGTGCTGTTTGCTGAGCGCCATCCAAACCACGCCGACGGGCGAGTTGGGGCCGGGATTCATGTGCGCGTCCGGCTCGCTGTCCGGGACCTCGTGGTAGAGCGTCGGGTCGTAGTGGAAATGCGGCATCGGCGTGATGCTCACCACGTGCAGCGTCTCGTCGGGCGACGGATCGTAGGTCGAGCCGAGCGTCGTCGGCGCGTGAAAGATGACGTTGCCCGCGGCGTCGAACGCGTTGTACGAATTGCCGGCGATCGAGATGACGACCTTGGCGATGTCCGGCTGGTCCTGCGTCACCGCGGGACGCACGTTCGGCGCATTGATCGTGCCACCGGCCTGCAGTTCATTGATCTTCACGCCGGGATTCAGCACGTCGAGAAAATCCTCGGTGCTGTGGAAACGTTCCGCCAGCTCCTCGCGAAGCGACTCGTAGCAGAGGCAGTCCAGCTTGGCCTTGTCGTACGGATCGTCGGGGATGTGGACGAAGGGACCCTTCGTATCGTCCGCGGTCAGCGTGTACGACACGACGACGGGATCGCTGCCGGCCGCCTGGGCGATGGAGCGGAACGTGTTCTCGTCGACGTCGCCGGTCGGATTGAGGCCGTGCGCTTTCTGCCACCACCAGACGGTGATCGCCGAATTGCGGCCCCAGCGTCCATCGATGGCGCCGACCGAAAAGTGCGCGCGATCGAGATAGACCTGCGTGCGGAGAACCGAGGGGCCGCGGACGTCGCCGGTGATCGGAAGGTTGACCGGCGCGCTGTTGATGCCGTTCGCGTCCAGCCCTTTGAACGATTCCTTCATCCCGTGGACGATCTTGACATTGAGCGGCTGCGTCGATGTCTGCTGCGCAGCCTGTTGCGCCGCGGCCTGTTGCTGCTGCTGCGCCGCCGCTTGCGCGGCCTGTTGCGCGCGGAACGACTGCAACTGCCGCCACTGCTGATCGAAGCGCTGCCGGTCGAGCTCCTGCTGCGTCGGCGGCGGCTCCTTGACCTTTCCCCCGATGGGCGCCGATACATCGAACGTGTCCGATACCTTCTGCACGACCTTCGTGGCCGCGTTCTGCGCCCGCGTCTTCGTTTCGTTCGTCTGTTCGCGACTGCAGGCGACCGCGGTCAACGCGGCGATCGCGAGGATGATCAATCGTTTCATCGTTCCTCTCCCGTTCTGCCTGTTCGCAAAGCAAAGTCGCTGCCGTTAGACTTTCCGCGCCGTGATCACGTACCTGAAAGTCCGCAATCTCGCCATCGTCGAGGAGTTCGCGATCGAGCCTGGGGCGGGACTGAATGTGCTGACCGGCGAGACGGGGGCCGGGAAATCGCTGCTGATCGACTCGCTCGAGTTTCTGCGCGGCGCGCGCGGGTCGACGGAAATGATCCGCGCCGGCGCGGAGCGGATGACGGCCGAGGCGGTGTTTGACCTGCCGAGGGAAACGGGCGATGCGCTCGATGAAATCGGCGTCGACGCGGGCGAGCCGGAAGTCATCGTCAAGCGCGAGATCGGCACCAACGGCCGCGGGCGCGTGCTCATCAACGGCTCGCCGCTTTCAGTGCGCGAGCTCGGCGCGGCCATGGATTCCTTCCTCGAAATCCACGGCCAGCATGAGTCGCATGGGCGCGTGGCGGGACAGGGATATCGCGAGCTGCTCGACGATTACGGCGATCACGCGGCGCTCGTCGCCGCCACGCGCGAAGCGCATGGGGAGTGGCGTCAAGCGGCGGAACAACTGCGCGAGTTGACCGATGCGCAGCGCGATCGGACGCTGAGGCTCGATCTGCTACGCTATCAGATCGATGAAATCTCCGCCGCGAAAATCGATCCGGCGGAAGAGGAGTCGTTGCGCGGCGAGCGAAGCATGCTGGCCAACGCGCGGCAGCTCGCCGAGGCCACCAGCGGCGCGTTTGCGCTGGTCGATGACGACGAATCGTCGGCCCTCGCGCAGCTTTCGCGCGCTCTCCACCTCGTAGAACCGCTGGCGAAGGAGATCGCCGACATCGCCACGATTTCCGCCGAGCTTACCGACGCGATCTACCGGCTGCAGGAGACATCGCGCGGACTTTCGCGTCTTTCCGATTCGGTTCGCCACGATCCGGCGCGGCTCGAAGAGATCGAAGACCGCCTGGTCACGATCGAGCGCCTCAAGAAAAAATACGGCGGCTCCGTCGAGGCCGTCCTCGCCCACCTCGGCGCGATTCAGGACGAGTTCGAACGCCTCCGCGACTACGAGACCAGCGTCGACAAACTGCAGAGGATCGAAGAGCAGCGCTTCGCGAATTGGCGCAAAGCTGCCGAGGGGCTGTCGGCGGCGCGAAAGAAATCGGCGAAGAAATTCGAGACGGCCATTCAGTCGGAGCTGAATGATCTGGCAATGGAGCGGACGACGGTGAAAGTCGTCGTCGACGCCGCCGATCCCTCGCGCGAACACGCAGCAGCGCACGGCATCGACCGCATCGAAATCCTGATCGCGCCCAACCGCGGCGAGGAGCCGAAGCCGATGCAGCGCATCGCCTCGGGCGGCGAGCTTTCCCGCATCCAGCTCGCCATTGCCGCGGCGCTTTTCAAAGCGTCGAACAAGGCCGCGGCGGCGACGCTGGTGTTCGACGAGATCGATGCGGGTATCGGCGGACGCGTGGCCGAAGTCGTCGGGAGAAAACTGCAGGAGCTCGCGGCCGGCAATCAGGTCATCTGCGTTACGCACCTGCCGCAGATCGCCAGTTTCGGGACGACGCACTTTTTCGTCTGGAAGGAAGACGCCGCGGGCCACACGCGCGCGCGAATCCGAAAGCTCGACTCCGAGGAGGAGCGGGTGAACGAAGTGGCGCGGATGCTCGGCGGCGAATCAATCCCCGCCTCGGCGGTCATGCACGCGCGCGAGTTGCTCGAAGGCGCGCGCGGCAGGACGGCGAAGGCGCGGCGATGAGGCTTTGGCGCGTTGATGGCGAGCCGTCCGCAAACGTGCTGGACGAAATCGCGGACGTACTCCTCGCCGGCGGCGTGGCGCTGCTGCCGACCGACACGATCTACGGCCTTCACGCGATGGCCACGAACGAGCAGGCGGTAGCGCGCATCCGGTCGATGAAGGAACGCGGCGACGACAAGCCGTTCGTAGTCATCGCATCATCGGTCGAACAACTCGAAAAACTCGGCGCGACGATTCCCGATGCGCTCGGAGACATCTGGCCGGCGCCGCTGACCGCGATCGTCGTGGCAGGCGACCGAACGATCGCCGCGCGCATCCCCGATCTGCCGTGGCTGCGCGCGCTTCTCGACCGTACCGGGCCGCTCGTTTCGACGAGCGCGAATCGCAGCGGCGAGCCGCCGATCACGACACCTGAAGTGCTCGCGGACGATCTGCGCGACGCGCTCGATGCCCTGCTCGACGCCGGTCCTCGCGAAGGTCAACCGTCGACGATTGTGGACTTTACCGGCGACGAGCCGCGCTTCGTCCGCGAAGGCGATCCGGGCTTTGCACAGTTTCTGCGGAAAAGGCTGCGGAAAGAGCTGTGAAGAACGCGAACGAGCGCCGAAAAATCGGGCGTTCGAGCGGTTTGCACAGGTCTGTGGGCGACTGAGCTCCGCGGATTTTTGCGTCGAGCGAAACGGCAAGACCGCGATTTACAGCGCTGCTGGATCCGCCGACTCGCTGTTCGAAAAACGGCTCACGATCGCAATGAACGCTGCGAGCGACGGCGTACGGTTCGAACACTTCGGCTATCAACCGTCGTCGTTCCTGTTGTTTACGAGAGATGAGCAATTCGCTTCCAAAACGTCGCCTCGGTTTCCTCAGATTCTGCGGAAAACGCTGCGGAAAGCCCTGTGTAAAACTCGAAAAAGGCCGCCAAATGCGCGTTTCTGAGCGCTTTGCACAACTCTATGGGCGCATTGATGTAACCGCTGCAATCAATGAGGTTAACCGAAATCAGACACATCCTTTGCAGCAGGTTTTGTGCAGTAGCCCAAGACGGTTTGCACTTTCCACATGCCTCTTGACAATCGTTCGCGGTTTTGATCCCCGTAACCGATTCGTGCAACTCACGCAAATGTGTGGACTTACAGCCCTGCCCGCTTCCATGCATAACGAAAACAACGGAATCGTCGCCGCCTATCAACGCACTTCGTAGCAACAGCGCTAGAATCGGCCGCATGACCACCATCACCGAGCCGCAGACTCAGCCCGCGCGCGAAGCGGCCGCCGCCCCTGCCCGCCAGTTCGTCAACTTCATGTTCTTCAAGGTCGACCGTTCCTGGCGGCGCGAGAGTGCGGAAGTGAAGACCGAGGCAAAGCGCGAATTTGCGGAGATCATCCGCCGCCACACCGGTCCGATGATGGTGCTGCCGTATTCGACCGTCGGCATCAAGCCGAACACTGACTTCATGTTCTGGCGCATCGGCTACGACATCGATCCGTTCCAGCAGATGGCTGCCGACATCAACAAGTCGATCCTCGGCCGTTACCTCGACATCCCCGTCTCGTATTTTTCGATGACCAAGCATTCGCAGTACGTCGACGAGCACGTGCACGAAGGTCAGGAAGGGCGCCGCCTGCGCATCGTGCCCGGCAAGAAACCCTTTCTCTTTGTCTACCCGTTCGTGAAAACGCGCGACTGGTACCTGCTGCCGCAGAGCGAACGCCAGCGCATCATGAACGAGCACATCGCCATCGGTCACAAGTACCCCCGCGTGAAGATCAACACGACCTACTCGTTCGGCCTCGACGACCAGGATTTCGTGGTCGCCTTCGAAGCCGACTCCGCCGCCGAATTCCTCGACCTCGTGCAGGAGCTGCGCGAAACCGAGTCGTCGAAGTTCACCGTGCGCGACACGCCGATGTACACCTGCCGGCGCTCGACGGTGGAAGAGATTCTCGATTCGCTGGGCTGATGGAAGTTGCCCGCATCGACGACTTCGAAGTCGGGCAGCACGTCACCTTCACGAAGACGTTCACCGAGGATGATTTGCGGCGCTTCGTCGAAATCACCGGCGACGTGAACCCGCTGCACGTCGACGACGAGTTTGCCGCGCGAACGCCGTTCGGACGCCGCGTCCTGCACGGGATGCTGACGGCCTCGATCTTCTCGACGATGGTGGGCATGCTGCTGCCGGGAACCGGCGCGATTTATCGTTCGCAGACGCTGACGTTTCTGCTGCCGGTTCATCTCGACGAGACCGTGACCGCGCATTTCGTTGTCCGCGCCATCGACCGTGCGAAGCATCGGCTGGAGATCGATGCCTGGATCGAGAACGAGTCCGGCCAGCACGTGATCGAAGGGACGTGCGAGGCGGGATTACTGCGCACGGTTTGAAATCCCAATCGCTCCAATCGCCGCCGCGACCAAACCGCCGCCCAAAACCATCATCGTCATCGGCAATCCGCGGTGTTCCGCGATCGCGCCGGCGATCAGATTGCCGAACGGGAGGAAGCCGAAGAAGCCGAACGTGTACATGCTCAGCACGCGGCCGCGCATGGCGTCGGGGACGCGATTCTGGATGGCGGTGTTGCAGAGCGCGGCGCAGACCACCATCGCGCAACCGGCAATCGCGAGCAGCGGCACCACGATCAGGCGCGCGTGTGTGAAACCGATCGCTCCGAGGGCCAGGCCGAATGCCGACAGCGACACGATGATCATCCGCATCAGATTCCGCGGTGTCCTCACCGACAACGCCAGCGCGCCGAGGAGCGCGCCAATGCCGATCGATCCCATCAGGATGCCGAGGCCGCGGGCGTCGTCGTGAACGTAGAGAAGCCGCGCCGCCATCGGCATCAGCGTCACGTATGGATATCCGAGGAGACTGATGATCGCGACGATGGCCAGCAGCAGTTTCATCACGCGATCGCCGTGGACGTAGCGCAGTCCTTCCGCGAGCCGCGTCGACATCGCGCCGATCGGTTCGCCGCGCACCTGCCGTTTCTGCAGACGCCCGAGGACGAAAATCTGCGGCACGAACGAGAGCGCGTTCACGAAGAAACACCAGAAGCTGCCCCACGCGTGCAGCGTCAGTCCGGCCAGCAGCGGCCCGAGCGCGCGCGACAGATTGAACTGCAGCGAATTCATCGCCACGGCGTTCGCAAGGCGTCCGCGGTCGTCGAGAAGGTCGACCACCATGGCCTGATACGCGGGCGCCGAGAACGAAATCGCGATGCCGCTGATCACCGACGCGGCCACGATCTGCCAGACGGCGATATGGCCGGTGTAGATCGAGATCGCGATCAGCAGCGCCGACAACGCCTGCGTCACCTGCGACGCGCGAAACGTCCGCAAGCGGTCGAAGTGATCGGCCAGCACCCCGGCCGGCAGCATGAACAGCAGCGACGGCGCGGAGTTGGCGAAGGCCACGAAGCCGAGGAGGAATGGCGAATCGGTCAGGTGGTAGACGAGCCATCCCTGCGCCAGCCCCTGCATCCACGAGCCGATGTTGGAGACGAACTGCGCGGTCCAGAAACGCCGGTAATCGCGCTCGGCGAAGGCTTCGAACATGGTGGCGTCAGACGACCAAAGCGGCGCGTAACCCGTACGTGATCAAGAACGAACGCGCCGCGGAAGCCGCGCATAATATCCGTCCCATGCTCGATCACGATCGCCGCCGTGCGGAACGGCTGCTGCTGCCGTCACCGATTGCCGGACATGTCGCCGATCGCGAGGTGCGCATCGTCGACATCGGCATCCTCGGCACGCGCATCGAGCACGACGAGCCGTTGATGGTTGGTCCGCACACGCTGCGTTTCGCGTGGGACGGCGAGGAGATCGAAGTCGATTGCACGCTCCTGCGCAGCGAACGCGCGAACAGCAAGTTCGAGAGCGGCCTGCAGTTCGGCGATCGCGATCGCATCGTCGTTGGACGCATCGTGTCGACGCTCGCCGACCGCGACGAGATGGAGCGGCTGCGGACGCTCGTCGAAGCGTCGAAGCTGATCAACTCGTCGATCGAGCCCGACACCCTCTTCGCGTCGATCCTCACCGTGGCGCGCAACGAGCTGCACGTCGAACGCGGCACGCTCTACTTCGTCGATGATGCGAAACAGGAGATCTGGACGAAGATCGCCGGCGAGTTGTCGAGCCAGATCCGCCTGCCGATCGGGAAAGGTCTGGCCGGAAGCGTCGCCGCGACCGGCGAACCGCTCATCCTTCGCGATGCTTACGACGATCCGCGTTTCGACCGCTCGCTCGATCAGAAAACCGGCTATCGCACGCGTTCGATGCTCTGCGTGCCGATCAAGAATCGCGGCCAGCGCGTTGTCGGCGTGCTGCAACTCTTGAACAAAACGAACGGGACATTCGGGCCGCGAGATCTGGAGTTTTTGAGCGGCATTTCCGATCACATGGCCATCGCCATGGAGAACGCCACTCTGCACATGGAGCTGCTCGAGAAGCAACGCATGGAGCAGGAGCTGGCCCTCGGACGCGAGATTCAAAGCCGCCTGCTGCCATCCGCGCCGGTCGACGTGCGTGGCGTGGAGCTCGGCGCGCTGAGCCTTCCCTGCTACGAAGTCGGCGGCGACTATTTCGATTTTCTCGAGCTTCCCGATGGCGACCTCGGGCTAGCCATCGGCGACGTTTCCGGCAAAGGCGTTTCCGCGGCGCTGATCATGTCCAGCGTGCAGGCCGCGCTGCGCGTCGCCGCGCCGATCGAGGATGATCTGGCCCGGCTCGTAGCCCGCCTCAACGCGCTGATTTTTCGCAGCGCGACGGGACGCAAATACGCGACGTTCTTCTTCGCACGCTACACGCCGTCGACCGGCCTGCTGCGTTACGTCAACGCCGGCCACAATCCGCCGTACATCATCGCCGGCAACGTGCTCACCGAAATCGGATCGACCGGACGTCCGATCGGACTGCTCCCCGAGTCGTCGTACAGCGAAGGGACGATCGATCTGCCGCCGGGATCGACTCTCTTCCTCTACACCGACGGTCTCAACGAAGCCGCCGATCCCGACGAAATCGAATTCGGCAACGATCGTCTACGCGATCTGTTCCTGTCGCAGAGCGGCGCCGCGACGAACGAAATCCCGTCGCGCGTGCTCGACACCATCACCGCATTCGAACGCGGCGCGAAAGCGACCGACGACAAAACGATCGTGGTGATGCGGAGACGCTAGGTTTCGACCGCCAGCACGCTCGTAACTTCTATCCTGCGCATGCTGACGAGAAAGCTTCCGGCGCACATCCACAACACGGCAACCGTCAACCAGCCGACGATCGACGCGTTGAACGTGAACGAATACGTTCCGCCGTCCAGGTGCGAAGGCACGATGTCCTTCGTGTTGTTGATCGCCGAGTGCATCAGCATCGTCAGCAGCAGGCTGCCGTTCGTTCGTCGATACAGCCAGGCGATTGCGACGGAGATCGCGGTCACCTGCAATGTGTAGAGGAAGAACGATTGGCCGTACGTGTCGGCTTCGCGGACGAAGAACAGCGGCAGGTGCCACAGCGCCCAGATCACGCCGAGGATGATGCTTCCCGCGCCGTAGCCGAAGCGCGTCGCCAGCCGCGGAAGCGCAAATCCACGCCAGCCAATCTCTTCGCCGGATTGCCCGCCGACGATCAGCGAACCGATCGTCGCCGCGAGCATGACGTACCACGCCTCGCCGCCGAATCGCGGCCACGCGCCGAGGAAGAGGCGATGCAGCAGCGCGACGGTCAACTTCACCGCGGCCATGTAGCCGATGGCAAACCAATACCAGCGCAGTGCGACGTCGGCCTTCACCAATCGCCGCAGCAGCGCGAGCACGCCCTCCTTCCCCTCGGCGCGCGCCGTCAGTGACAGCGCCACGATCGCCGGTGCGAAGATGCCGAGGAAGAGAATCGGTCCGCGCAGAAACGCGAGGTTCGGCGCGGCGCCCGCCGAGAATGCCGCCACCGCGCTGAAGCACGGCCACGTGATCGCGAACGTGATGAAGAAAAACTTCAGCAGCGCGAAACGGCGCATGTCTCAGATACGGCAGCGCCGAAATGAAGTTTTGCGGGGGCGCCGTAGCGCCCCACACTGCTAGTGAACCGCGGCTTCCTTTGCGCAGAACTGATTGAACGCGGCGGTGAGCTCCGCGGCGATGTCGTACGCGGCGCGGCCTTCGATCTGATGGCGTTCGATCATCTTCACCAGCTCGCCGTCGCGGAAGAGAGCGACCGAGGGGGATGACGGGCGGTAACCGACAAAATATTCGCGGGCGCGTTGCGTCGCTTCGCGGTCGTTGCCGGCGAAGACGGTGATCATGCGGTCAGGCTTCACGTCGCTCTCGAGCGCGAGAGCGATGGCGGGACGGGCCACGCCGGCTGCGCATCCGCACACCGAATTGACCACCACCAGCACAGTCCCCTTCTTCTCCTGCAGCACCGCGTCCACCTGCTGCGGCGTGCGCGTCTCTTCAAATCCGAGCTGCGTCAACTCCTGGCGCATCGGACCAGCGATCTGTTCGTCGTACATAGGTTCGTTTCCTCCGGCGTGTTGAAGCCGAATCGTAATGAAAAAATGCCGGCCGTGCCCGGCTCAATGCGCCGCGTTGCTTACCTGCAGCGAGCTGACCATCGTGTTCAGCACGTTCGCGTAACGGCTGGCGTCGCGCTCCGGCGTGATGAACAGCAGGTAGACGAGATGCTCGTCGGACAACTGACGCGTGACGACCGTGATGCGCTCATCGAGATTCGTATTCGGATCGCGTCCGCGCAACGCCGCCGACAGAGCCGTGCCGCCGTTGACGCGCATCTGCTTCTTCGAGCCGCTCATGACCTGCAGATACGGACTGCTGCGCTGGACGGTGGCGATCAGATCGTCGGTCGCATCCTGCAGCGTTACGTTGCCCATGTATCCGCCGCCGCTGGAAGTGCCGCGCAGACCATTCCCCTGCGCGTTTCCAAACGGATCGTAATGATTGATGATCGCGCCGACGACGACGTCCGACTGCCCGTTGACGCTGCCGATCCCGCCCTGCGGCGCGAACGTCGCCCCGGTGTTGCCCTGCTGATAAACCTGCCAGTTCGACGGGATGCTGACGCTGTACAGCCGCGTCGGATTCACGAACGTCTTCATCGAGCTTGACGGCGCTTCCACATTGATGGCTGCCGATCCGCCGCTGGCCATGCCGCCATTCGTCGCGCGTCCACGCGACGGCGCGGTCGCCGCCTGCCGCGCGATCTGTCCCGCCGACGGAGCCGCGCCATAACCGCGCAGGCGTCCCTGTACGTTCTGCAACTCGGCCACGTTCTCCGGCGCACTCCCGTTCAGGCTCAGCATCTGCTGCTCTTTCTGAATGCGCGCGATGCGGTCCGGCGGCGCGGGGTGGTCCGACAACCAGTTGGTCTTTTTCGAGGTATCCACCCGTTCCAGTTTCTGAAAGAACGCCACCATGTCCCTCGGGTTGTATCCCGACGCGGCCATGATCTGCGCGCCGCGCACGTCGGCCTGCGTCTCCAGATCGCGGCTGTATTTCAGAAAGACGGCGTTCAGTCCGATGCCGCCGACTGTATTGATGATCTGCGCCGCGCCTTCACCAACGTGTCCGCCGAGGATGCCGCCGAGGATGCTGATGCCGGCTTGCGCGAGGTAGGCCTTCGAGGCCTGATGCGTGCCGTGCCGCAGCGCCACGTGCGAAATCTCGTGCGCGACGACGCCGGCCAGCTCGCCTTCATTGCTTGCGTTGTCAATCACGCCGCGATTGACGTAGACGAAGCCGCCCGGCAGCGCGAAGGCGTTGATATCCGACTGATTGACGACGCGGAAGTGATACTGGAACTGCGGTCCGCCCGCGTTCGCCGCCAGCCGCTGGCCGATGCGATTCAAATACGCATTCGTCTGCGCATCGTTCAGCATCGGAAGCTGCTGCTCTGCGGCCACCGCCGACTGCTGGCCGACGTTCACGTCGTCCTGCGGCGAGAAAAGATTGAATCCTGATTTGATTTTTGTCTGCGCATCGGCAATGCCGACACTGAGCATGAGCACGGCGACCAGGGCTATGGATCGTGTCCGTTGCATGGTTCCTCCCTTGTTAGCGGGGAGAAGTCAGTGCAGTGATGATGCCTGTGCAGGAAAGCAAATGTTGAATGTTGAGTGTTCAATGTTGAATGTTGAATGGATTGGGCTTCGAACATTCAACATTGAACATTCAACACTCAACATTCAACATTGCGTCTCACCTCCGCACTGCCCTTCCCCGAACCAGCGCAGAAACCAGCGAAAGGTCGCGTCCGTCAATCAACCCGTCGCCATTCGCGTCGCACCCCCAACTCGCGGACGGCGAGCTGTTCTGCACCGTCGTCATCGGCTGCGGTCCATCCGCGAGCACCTTGCCGAGCGCGGCAATGTCGGATGAATTGACGCTGCCGTCGCCGTTGCAATCGCCGCGCATCGGGACGATCAATCGGTAGATGCCAAAGCCCGTGGCGAAGTACACGTCGCCGTTCGGCGCCTCGACGACGTCGATGATCGGATCGGTCTCGCCGCGAATCACAGCGACGGGATCAGGCACCGGCTGCGCGTAAACGTCCGGCACGTAGTAAAGCGCCTTGGCGACGTAACTGCCGAGGAGATAACCGCGATGCAGAATCGGATTGCGCCCGCTCAGCGGCGCGAGCCCGGTCGGCGCAACGACGGTCGGGAAGACATACACCGGCGAGCGCGCGCCCGCCACCGCCGGCTCGCGCCCGGCAGTCATCGGCCAGCCGCAATCGTCGCCCAGCGTCACGACGTCGATCTCGTCATCGACGACGTCGCCGTTGTCGGTGAGGATGATCCGCTGCGCCGTCGCGTCCCACGCCAGATCGAACGGATTGCGGAAGCCGTGCGCGAACTGCACGGCCGTGCCATCGGGATCGATGCGCCACACCTTGCCGCCGTTCCAGTCGAGCTCCGAGGCGATGATGCCGATGCCGTAGTCGCCGATGGCCAGAAAGATGGTGCCGTCTGGCGTCACGGTGAGATTGCCGCCGTGATGCTCCGTCGACGCGCCGCGCTCCGGAAAATCACGGTCGGTCGCGAAGCGATGGATCTCCGTCTCCACCCCCGTATCCAGATTCACCGCCGACACGACGTCGTACGTCTGCCTCGGCGTCGTGTAATGCACGATGGCCGTGTGATCGTCGCGCAGCGCCAGCCCGATCAGCCCCGAGTTGCCGTCGCCGACAGTCGGGACGTGCGCGACGACGACCGGCATGGCACCGGCGCGGATGATGTCGCCGCCCTTCACCGAGAAGTAAAGCGTCCCCTGCGAGTCGACGGCGAGCGCCGTGACGAACCCCGGCGTCCCCTGCACCAACTGCACGTGAAAGCCCGGCAAGGTCGAAGCATCGGCCGCCGCGGCGAGAAGAAGAATGAGGAGTAGTCGTTTCATCCGGAGGTGGCGACAAACGATATCCGTGCCAGCGTCTTCCCGGGAATGGCGATCCGGACCCGAAGGTTACGAAGGCCCTTGACGCTGGCCGGTCGCGACCCGATAATCGCGCCCCCAGCCGCGGCCGGAGCCATCCAGCCGCCGCAGCGTCCTCACCAAGTGTCGCGGGGTGGAGCAGTCTGGTAGCTCGTTGGGCTCATAACCCAAAGGTCGCGGGTTCAAATCCCGCCCCCGCAACCAATTGCAATCAATGACTTGCGGCCACCGACGAGGTGGCCGTACCGTTTTTCGCCATGCCTGCGAAGAAGGGCCGATGGCGAGGTCGACGCTAGGTGGTAATCGCCTGCAGGCGTTTTAGGGGTCGATGTGGGATCGCTCCGCCTTCACGAGCTCGAGAAACCCCTGCCACTTCGCGCCAATCTTGCCTTGATCGAGAAGCAGGACCGGGCATTTCTTGCCCGTCCAATGCAGGTGCGGCACCACACGATCGAGAGCCGCTTCTGCGCCGCTGTCGAACAGGAGCAACGCAGTCAGGCGGGCTGCGCGCAAGAATGCCGCCGGTTGATCGATACCGTCGTTCATGCACACCTCGATCGCCACGCTCTGTTTGTTGCCGCTCTTGGCGTGAAACGCGACCTCGGTGATCGGGAGTTGCTGAATCACCTGATGGTCGTCGACGGTGAAGTGCCACGACACGACGTCCTTTTTGCCCGACGGGAGCAGAAAAAAGCCCGTATTCCGGACGAACTTCGAGTGGGCTTTGGCGTCTGCACCGTGATCGGTGTTGTCCGTGTTGTGGATCGTAATGAAGTTGCCGACGAGTGGCGTCCCTGGGCGATTCGGTCGTCCGGCAGCAATGAACTCCTTGCTCAAATTCAGCAACTGTGCAAAGTCATCACGGGTCATTCAGCAACTCCGGAGCACGCGCGATCGCCACGGTCCGCTCACGCCTTTCCCCAACTATGTGGGAGGACGGACAACTCCATCCGATTCGCAGGTTGATGGTATCCCAGTCTCCACGACGTTCCTTTCGGCGTGAGTGCTCGCGTTCAATTCGGTTGAACCAGTTCACTACGACATCGATCCGATCAGAGCCTCGGAGTCGCACATGCGACTCATCCCGAACGCCTTCTCAGTGCCCGGCGAGGCTGTGGCCGACGAGCGAGAAGGGGTCGACGCGGGCGCGCTGGACGCGCATGCCCCAGTGGAGGTGAGGCGCGGTGACGCGGCCGGTTGCACCGACCAGGCCGAGGAGCTGGCCGTTCGTCACTGTCTGGCCGGGAGTGACGTCGATGCGCGAGAGGTGCGCGTACAGTGAGTAAACGCCGAGGCCGTGGTCGATGATCACCGTGTTTCCGGTGAAGAAGAGGTTTTTCGCGAGTACGATCCGTCCTCTGTTCGCCGCGTGCACGGCCGTGCCGGCAGCGGCGTGCAGATCGGCGCCTGAATGTGGCGCGCGTGGCGCACCGTTGAAAATGCGCCGCTCGCCGAAATTCGTGCCGGCCACACCCGGAATGGGGCTGGAAAATGGTTGCTGCGGAACGATGCCGGTGGTGATGCGCGAGTAGATCGCGTTCGTCTCCTGCGACTCTCGTTCGGAACGCGTCAGATCGGCCTTGTTCAATTCGACGAAGCGCTCCGCGACCTTCAGTTGCGTCGTCGGGTACTTCTTCGCGACGACGTCGACGGTGAGCTGGCGCCGCTCAATGCGGCCATCGTCCATCGTCAACGAGACGCTCGCTGTTTCTTTGCCCGGCTTCGCATCGAGGTCGACGCCAAGGATCGTGGTCCATTCGCCGCCGTCGCGAACTGCCGGAACGTTTTCGTTCCGCCAGCTCACATCCACCGACTTCACATGCGACTCATCCGGAATCTTCGCGATGACCGCGCTGCCCTGATGCGCCGTGAGCGCTGCTGCGAGAAACAGGTGGATGATCACGAGCTCACCTCGGGACCGGCCAAGTGCAAGGCGGACGCCTCAGTGATGCCGGCTGTGTCGAAAAAAAGAGCCCCTATCGCCGTACAATTTGGATTCCCGAGGAAAAAAACGATGAAACTCCGCTCTCGTCTGGCGCTCGTTGTTGGTCTGGCCATTCTCTTCGCTTCGCAGCCGGTATGCGCGCAGTTCGCGCAGCAGGGAGTGAAACTGGTAGGAAGTGGGGCAGCCGCCCCCTCCCTGCAAGGGGACGCGATTTCGCTCTCGGCGGACGGCAACACCGTCATCATCGGTGGAAGACAGGATAACGGCTATATCGGGGCGGCCTGGATCTGGGTGCGGAGCGACGGTGTCTGGAGCCAGCAGGGGCCGAAGCTCGTCGGCTCGGGCGGAACGGCGAATTCCCAGCAGGGCTGCTCGGTGGGTTTGTCGGCGGACGGCAATACCGCGATCGTCGGCGGCTGGCTGGACGATGACGGAGCGGGCGCCGCATGGATCTTCACGCGGAGCGGAGGGGTCTGGAGCCAGCAGGGACCGAAGCTCGTCGCACCAGACACGGTCCGCAAAGCCCATCAAGGCATCTCGGTCGCGATTTCGGGCGACGGAGACACGGCGATCGTCGGTGGGAATCTCGATGGCGCGTTCGGCGCGGCGTGGGTTTGGAAGCGGAATGGGGGAGTCTGGAGCCGGCAGGGGGCGAAGCTGGTCGGTACAGACAGCGTGAATGCGTCCAATGAGGGCTTCTCCGTTGCGTTGTCGGGCGACGGATCAACCGCCATCGTCGGCGGGCCTCAGGATGGGGGAAGCCCGGATGGGGCCGCCTGGATCTGGACCAGGAGCGGCGATGTCTGGACGCAGCAGGGACCGAAGCTCATCGGATCGGGCGGCTTATTCGTACCGGGCCAGGGAGTCTCCGTAGGCCTTTCCGCGGACGGAAACACGGCCATCGTCGGCGGGATGTATGACAACGTGTCCATCGGCGCCGCATGGGTGTGGACCAGAAGCGGCGGTGTGTGGAAGCAGCAGGGCCCGAAACTCGTCGGCTCCGGCTTCGTGGGCCGTTCCTACCAGGGCGTGTCGGTCTCACTCTCCGCCGATGGAAACACCGCATTGATCGGCGGATACGGAGACGCCTCGTTCACGGGCGGAGCGTGGGTGTTCCGGCGAACCGGTTCTATCTGGACACAACAGGGGGACAAGATTCTCGGCTCGGCGGCAGTCGGTTCGGCAAATCAGGGGATTTCCGTCGATCTCTCCGCGGATGGCATGACCGCCATCGTCGGCGGTTTCGGCGACGACGCTGGCGCCGGCGCTGCGTGGGTGTTTACCGCGCGATTGCTCTTGCCAAGACGCCACCGCTGATCTCCGGCTCCCCGCAGTAGAACGTTCGCTGTTCCTTTTTGCTCAGCCGGAATCGCTGAGAATTAAGGAGCGTTCGGCGCTACGGTCGTGAGCTCACGGAGCAGCATCTTCCCAAGGAACACGACGCGTAAGGGCATCGCATCACTCTTCTCGCTGAACCCACGTGCGCGAGCTCGTGCGGGAGGAGCCATCAGTATATTGCCGCGGGAGCGCCCAGCGCTGAACGCCCCCGCGACTCACTCACTCATCTCATCCTCCTACGTCTGTGGGACCGGAGCCGGTTGTGAGACCGGTTTCCGGCGGCGCGTACCGAAGGCTCGTTTCATCGACTCCGCCTGCGGTACGGGCAGCGAGACGTCCACGACCTGGTTCATGCCCTGCGCGATCCGGTATGCGGAGGCGGCCACGCGGCCTACCTTCGAGCGCCGGCTGAAGACCGTATGACGGACTCCGCGCGCGAATCGCTCCAGCGCGTCGGCGAACGGCAGGTATGCCTCGCCATAGCGCAACATGTCGCGAATCGCGGCGGGCGTCAGTTCGATCGACGCTGCCTTGAGCGCCGCGGCCAACGGCTCCGACGACTCCAGCGCAACCGCCAGTTGGACGAAGAACTCGTCCGGTAACGACTGGTGAGCGCGAAGACGCGACTTCGCGTCCAGCGGCTGCGGCGGAATGACGAATCCGTCAACCGTGCTCTGCATCGCCCGCAGGCTCTCGATGAGCTGGCGGGCCGCCTCGGCATGGGAAACGGGAACTTCTGCTTCTGCTATTGACATTCAAATCACCTCCTTTCTTTTTCGTTTTTCCTCTCGGCACCCGTGCGCACGAGTGCGTCCGCAAATGCAACATACATCTACGAACAGCCTAAATATAGGGCACGTAGATATAGTTGTCAAGTCCTATCTTTGGTGCTACATTAAAAAGGCATGCTTCTCCATGAGGAATTGCGCTCCGCTCGCGAAAAAGCGGGGTTGACGCAAAGCCAGCTCGCGACACAGGCCGGGATCCCCCGAAATCAGGTGGTCCGGGCAGAGAAGGGGGAGAACATCACCCTCGATACGCTGCGAAAGATCGCCGCGTACCTGCCTCTGGAGAATCTGACGCTTCTGGAGAAGCTGAAGCTCGATTTCGACTACATCCCGGAGCCGCAGAAGCTGTACCTCGGCGCGCTATCGAACGTGAGCTATGCCCTTGACGCGCTTCGTTCCGCGATCGAGGTGGCCAAAGCCGCCCGCATGGCCCTGGCCGCCGCCCACCGTGCCGACCCCAATCCGACGTCCGAGGGGATGAACAAAGTCGACCATCTGCTGCTGCTGAAGACCATCGAGCACAGCGTCGAAGAG
>Ga0207677_10000050_pt1 | contig 100733 bp, 93 predicted proteins | sample KBSMisM42_FD_184311 | JGI IMG/M metagenome (GOLD analysis project Ga0207677, IMG submission 184311) | Miscanthus rhizosphere microbial communities from Kellogg Biological Station, Michigan, USA - KBS Miscanthus M4-2 (SPAdes) (version 2) | ecosystem: Host-associated > Plants > Roots >...
CTGCGGCGGGCGCGGAATGATCGAGCCGTCGCCGATCTCCACACCTGCGTAACGAACGTTCTTCTGGATGTCCGCAAGGATGGCGTCGATGACTTCACGGCGCTTCGAGCTCTTCGACACCGGCGCGAACTTCGACCCGGCGATCTGCTTGTCGACGACCTCGGAGTAGCGGCGCGCGATGTCCTGCCACGACTTGCCGGTGGCGAACGCGACGAACGGCCGCGGCGATTCGTCGAACGGGAGGTTCCACTCCCAATCGTCGATCGCCTTCAGCGGACCGCTCTCGAACGTGGTGCGGTCGCCGTCCTTCTTCGCTTCGTAGCCGCTCTTGTTGACGATGTGTACCTGCAGCGACTGCGGCGCGTCGATGATCAGCCGCGCCTGCTGCACCGGAACGCCGCGGCCGAACGAGAAGCGGTCGGTCGTGCCGGCGTCGAACATCGGATTGCGGTCTTTGTACGTGATCATTTCCTCGACCACCGAGCCGACCGCGAGGCCGGGGAGCGGCGCGCGGAGAAGGCGGTTGTCGCTGAAGATCTCCATCGACTCGTCGCCGGCGGGCGATTCGGTGATGGCCTTCGGATCGAGCATGTGCACCGTGCCGTCTTTCGCGATCACGCGCGCGACGATCTCGGGGCGCTCCTGGTACCAGGGAGCCCAGCCGGCGAGCACGGTCGACCATTCGTCGATGGCCGATTCGGCGACGACGCGGTAGACGAGACGCTGCGTGCCGGTGGAGCGTCCCTGCGCGTCGAAGACGTAGTGCATCTCTTCGAGGAGGACGATGGCGTCGGAGTCGCCGGCCTGGATCTTGTCGGCCGCCGCGAGGATCGCCTTCGGATCGGCGGTGAGCGGCGTACCGTCCCACGGCTGCGGATCGTCGGCGAAAACGGGGACGGCGAGGGCCAGCAAAAGAGTTGCTGCGGCGAGGGAAATTCGCCGGAAAAGGAGGGACGGCATCATGACTCCTGAGAAGTTATTCGGACGCAACAAACGATCGTAACACGCTATACTTTGAAGACTTCCCACATTCCAAAGGAGAATTGAATGAACTTGCGCAAACTCTCGTCGGCCGCCGTTGCTGCTTTGACGATCGGGGCCATTCCAACGTTCGCCGCCACCCCTCAGAAACCGGGTAACTGGCAGATCACGATGGAGATGGACGGCGCCGGCATGCCGATGAAAATGCCTCCCGTGACCTTCACGCATTGCGTCACGAAGGAAGACACGGAGAACCCGGAGCGAGCCGTGCCGAAGGGCCGCGAGAACGCCAACTGCAAGATCTCGGACTTCAAGAGCGAAGGCAACAAGGTGTCGTGGAACGTGAAGTGCGAAGGCAAGCAGCCGGTCTCCGGCACCGGCGAGATCACCTTCAGCGAAGACAGCTACACCGGCTGGTCGAAGATGAAGATGGGCGAGCGGGAGATCACGACGAAGATGACGGGCAAGCGCCTCGGCGACTGCACGAAATAGTTCTGAGTGCTGGGTGCTGGGTGCTGGGTTCTAAAGGACTCAGCACTCAGTACTCAGCACGTTTCTCCGCCCACCACAACTGCGCCACCATCAGCAGCATCCCGAGGTCGCGGAGGATGTCGAGGCGCATGTCGTTGATCCGCTGCTCGTACGTCTTGCCCGCGTCGGCGACGTTGAAGCAGCCGCAATCGATCGCGTTGCCGCGGAAGAGATTGATGCTGATCGCGATGATGAAGACGAGCAGCATCAACGCGATCAGGTTGCGCGCGGGGCGCGTCCAGATGCCGAGGATCAGGGCCAGGCCGCAGAGGACCTCGAGCCACGGCATGATCAGCGCCGCGATGTTGATCACGCTCCCCGGCACGAGCCGGTAGTTGTAGATCATGTGCGCGAACGACGGCGGATCGGCCAGCTTCGGCAGCGCGGCCACGACGAAGATCACGCCGAGCGCGATCTGCACGCGGACGGTCAGCCAGGGGTGGGTGAGTGCTTCACGCGCCGTCACGGCTCGACTCCGAGGTGGACCGGACCGCCGTGCCTCTGCCAGTCGGGAAAGCCATCCTTGTAGACATACACATTGTTGAAGAGCGCGCCGTAGAGCTTCTGCGCGAGCATGTGCGAATCCTCGCAGTCGCCGCCGCTGCAGTAGGCGACGATCGGCAGCGCCTGCTGCGCCGGATCGGAGCGCTCGTTGAAGAGCTTCGCCACCTTGTCGTCGATGTCCGACTCCCACACCGACATCGGCCGCGCCCCCGCGATGTGCCCCTGCTCGAACACCGAGGTACGCCGCGCGTCGAGAAAGAGAGCGCCGGCGTCGTGGAGCGCTTTCACGTCGTCATACGCGATCTCGATGTACGGCTGCTTTTCGTGGGGGACGAATTTTTTGAGAGGGTCGGACTCGGTTACCGGTTTCCGGTTGACAGTTACCGGAGGGTGGGAGGCTGTGGTGGCCGTCACGGGGATCGGTGTCGGAGCTGGAACGGGAGCGGGTGCCTGCGTCGTCGTCGTGGCCGTAGCGGTCGTCGTGACCACCGGCAACTGTGAACTGGTAACCGGCAACTGCGCGCGAGGCGCCGCAGGCGTATCCGGCGCGCGCGGCGGCACGATTTGCGTCGCCGGGTAATAGCCGACCAGCTTCATCTGCCTGTCGCGCGAGGCGAATGCGTTCGATACGAGTGCCAGGACGATCGCGGCGGCGACGAGGATCGCGGCCTGGATCAGGTGATTGCGCGTGTTCATGATCGTGAGACGTGCGCCCTGTGGCGCTCGTTTCATCGTATCTCACACCCGTTTTCGCTTCAGGATGTAATCGAGCCCGCCGACGCGATACCAGCGATAGCCGTAGCCCTCGATCGGCAGTTTGTGCGTGCCGGACTCGTCGCCCTCGCTGTGTCCCTCGGACAACAGATTGATGAGCGAGTGCCGTTCGCGGTCGGGGATGCGCAGCGTGATGCGGTGCGGCTTCGAGTCGACGTTGTGCACGGCGATGAAGATGTTGTCGCGCCAGTCGTAGCGGATGGCCAGCACGTTCGGCGATCCGGTCGGCATCACGCGCCATTCGCCCCAGCCGATCTCCGGCGCTTCCTTGCGTGCCCGGATGATCCGCTCGGTCCAGTTGAGTAATGACTGCGGATCGCGTTTCTGATCGGCCGCGTTGATCCGTTGATAGCCGTAGATCGCGTCGTCGATCACCGGCAGGACCGGCTTCTCCGCTGCCGTGAATCCGCCGTGCGGCTCGTTCGACCATTGCATCGGCGTCCGCGCGCAATTGCGCTCCGGGAGGCGGAGGTCGTCGCCCATCCCGATCTCGTCGCCGTAGCGGATGACCGGCGTGCCGGGCAGCGTGAACATCAGGCTGTACGCGAGCTCGATGCGGCGGCGGTCGCTATCCATCATCGGCGCGAAGCGGCGCCGGATGCCGCGGTCGTAGAGCTGCATCTTCTTCTCGGGACCGAACTCCTCGAACACGCGCTGCCGTTGTTCCTCGGTGAGCCGCCCGAGGTCCAGCTCGTCGTTGTTGCGGAGGAAGTGGGCCCACTGCGCGGTGACGGGACGCTGCTTCGTCTTCTTCAACGCGACCGTCAGCGGGCGGACGTCGGCCGAGGCGAGTGCGTAGAAGACGTTCTGATTGACGAGGAAGTTGAACATCATCTGCATCCGGTCGTCGCTGTTGCCGAAGTAGTTGAGGTCCTGATCGGGCAGCACGTTGGCTTCGGCGAGCAGCACCCCGTCGCCGCAGCGCCACTGCAGAAAGAGCCGTAATTCGCGGAGAAAGTCGAAATCCTGCGGCGGCGGCGAGCCGACGTGGGGACCTTTTTCCGAGATGACGAACGGCAGCGCATCGACGCGAAAGCCCGACACGCCGAGCTCGAGCCAGTAGCCGATGATCCGCTTGATCTCCGACCGCACCTCGGGGTTGCACGTGTTGAGGTCCGGCTGAAAGTCGTAGAAGCGGTGGAAGTAGTACGCCTTCGCCTCGGCGTCCCACGACCACGTCGACTTCTGCACGCCGGGGAAGACCATTCCCTTGTTCCAGCCCGCCGGCCGCTTCTTCGACCAGACGTACCAGTCGCGGTATTTCGATTTCGGATTTTTTCGCGCGTCCTTGAACCACGGGTGATCGCTCGACGTGTGGTTGATCACGAGATCGACGATCACGCGGATGCCGCGCTCGCGCGCCTGGTTCATGAACTCGACGAAATCGCCCGCCGTGCCGTAGCGCGGATCGACGCCGTAGTAGTCGGTGACGTCGTAACCGTCGTCCTTGCGCGGCGACGGATAGAACGGCAGCAGCCAGATGCACGTCACGCCGAGGCCGGCGAGATAGTCGAGGCGCCGCGCGAGGCCCTCGAAGTCGCCGATGCCGTCGCCGTTCGTGTCCATGAACGACTCGACGTTGATGCAGTAAATGAGCGCGTTGTTGTACCAGAGATCGTTGATGATCATCGTTCGTCCCGCTATTACACGCTCGCTGCCAAGGTCCCGAAGTTCTTCACCGAACAGCGCTGCGGAGATGCGCGCTCGGTGCCGATCGGCCGCATTCGCTGGGTGAAGGAAGGCTCGCCGCGGGAGTTCTACTGCCGCCCGATGTTCGTCCCGAGGATGGCTACGAAGAGGCGGCGTTTGTCGTCGTCGAACGGTCAGCGCGTGTCATCCTGAGCCGCGAAGACGGTCGAAGGATCTCCTGCCGAGGCACGTGCGCCCGCTCAGCCCGAAGGGGATCCCTCGACTTCGCTCGGGATGACAAAGTCAGCTCGCCTTCGGTTGGATTCGCGCCTATTCGTCGAAGCGCGAACCAACCGTGCGGCACATCTCGCGAGGATGCTGATTTACGGCGTCGTCGTGATCGTGTTCCCGAAGCCGTGGATCGAGCACCGGTAGTGATAGTTCTGCGCCGCGGTGGGCACGGTGAACGTCAGGATGCCGGACGAGATGTTGTTGTTCGTGACACTCCCCGCCGGCGCGCCGGTGATCTCGAACGGGTGGATGTCATCGGTGTCGATCTCGAAGCGATAGGTCCTTCCGCGGTGGAGCGTGAGCGCCGGGTTTTGTCCGGAGAGGCCGCTGATCGTGTAGAAGAAACCGGGCGAGTTGACGACGAAATCGGGCGCGGTCTGCGCCGGCGCGTTGAGCGTGACGGTCGCGGTCGAGCTGCCGCCGCCGTTGCGGATCACGTAGAGGAACGTGTCGCTGCCGCTGAAGCTGGCCGGCGGGCTGTACGCAAAGCCGCCGTCCGCGTTCAGGACGATGCTGCCGCCGCGCGCGGTCGGCGTGCCGGCGCCGATCGTCTTCTGTTCCGTGCCGGTCGTCGCGCCGTAGCTGGCGATCGCGCCGTTGTTGAGCGTGTCGTTCGCCAGCACGCCGGGCGCGATGACGACCGCGACGGCGCTGGCGGACGTGAGGTTGAACGTGTCGTTGACGGCGACCGGCGCCGAGTCATTGATCGCGATCGTCACCGTCGCGGGGGCGGATACGGCCGTGCCGTTGCTCGCCTTGTACGTGAATGAATCGGAGGTCGCGGCCGAGGAGTCGTTGGTGTAGGTGAAGCTGCCGTTCGCGTTCAGCGTCAGCGTGCCGTGCGTGGTGGTCGACACGAGCGTCGCCGTCAGCGGCAGGCCGTGCGGATCGGAATCGTTCGCCAGCACGCCGCTCGCCGCGATGCTGAGGGTCTTCCCGCGCTCGACGGAGTAGTTGTCCGCCACGGCGGACGGTCCGGGCACCGGCGGAGCCACCGCACGCCGGCGCACCTGCGACTGCGCGGCCAGGACTGCGATGAGGATCACGAGGAGCAGCAGGCAAGTCTTCAGCAAGTTTCGCATTGCCGAACAGGATACTTGCTTCGCCCTTCGCCGACGTCCTGATGCGGAAAAATTTTTGTCACGGTGGCCGGAAGTTGATGCTTCCGGGTCCGGGCTTGCGACTCTGTTGCACACGACCGAGGGCGGACGTCACTGGACGCTACCCCGCGGTTGTTTTATCGCCATACCTCCGCGCATACTTCAATCGCGTGCGACATATTTTCCAGGCAGTCATGACGTTCGTTGCCCTTATCGCAATAGGATGCGTAAAGGGAGAAGTCCAGTCGGGAACGGTATGGATCATTTGTGGCGGCAATGACAGGCCTTGTAATTTCAGGGTCGTCGCTCCGGTGAAATTGAGCACCCTGTCCGCAACCTCTTGCTCGGTATCATCGGTGCTTCACCAAGATCCTCTGCTGCTGTAGCAACGCTCTATTTGTCGCCGGGTTTACATAGCGTCCGTATCACGAAGCTCGGGTTAGAGCCAATCACGAAAACAGTGATGATCGGCAGTCACGACGATCATCAAGCTCGTCGAGTAGCGTGGCTTCCCGTTACGATGACGAAGTGCGTTGGGGGCGCTGATTGTGGCATCGCCGGCCTGTTACGCAGCTCTGGTTCCTTTCGCGAATGCTTTCGCCATTGAGGATGCCCTCTAGCGCGGACCGTGCCTCGACGGCGGCGTTGTGGCCGCCTCAATCCATCATAAAATCCGGCGGCGTTGACGAGCGACGACGAGTGGATCCGCTGGTTCGAGGCGGCGTGGGAACATCGCGAAGAGGTCGTTTATCGCGAATTGTTCGGTGAGCCGGAAGGCCAGGGTATCTATGTCCTGACGCCTGCGGTGTTCGAGCGCCGTTTTGGAGGGCGAGGAATCGATCCTCGCTGGCTGCATCATGGTGTGTTGGTCTATCCACCGAACGATCGGTCCGGCAGTTGGAAGTATGTGACGTCAGGTTTGTCGAACGCGTGGGAGGACGACCTGCCGAACCCACACGATATCTCCGGCCTGGGCACGGAATTTCTGTTCGAGACACCCATCCGGTATCAGTGGGCGATCGGGCAGGTACAAGAAATTCTCGCTTTCGAATTACTTCTGGCCTCCGGGGCATTCGAAGGCCGATCGTTACTCGACGACTATGACCGCATTCCATTGCATGAATCGATCGAGCCAGGGGGTACGTCTCAGCTCACTCACATCATGATCGCGCAATCGCATTACCCTCGGCAGTATCTGCCATCCGGCTCATTCATTTTCCAGCAGTTGGTTGGAATCTCCGAATCAGAAGCAGCTTTCGCCCGCACGCATGATGGCGAAGCACTTCAGATCCTGCTCACGGAGAATGGGGCGTTTCCTGTAACCGACCCTGCGCGACGTGTCGTTGTGTGAGACCGCTACTGCGCAGACCGCACGGACCGCCACAGTGCCTTCGCCGCGAGCACGGTTGAGAACACGCCGCTCGCGCCGAGCGCGAGCAGGGTCCAGACGAAGAAAAAGCCGCGCGCCGCGCTGCGCGGGCCGCCGACGGTGTGCAAGACGGGCATGCCGGCGGCCATGATCCCGACCAGCAGCATGATGATGTAGCCCGATCGGCGTCCGGCCAGCTCCACCGTTCCGTAAAGCGACACGAGCATGATGGCGAAGAACGTGAACGTGCCGGCGCGGCTCATCGAGTCCAGGCCGAAGACGAAGTCGTGGGCGAGATGCATGGTGAACAGTACGATCGAAAACAACGACGAGATGGTCAGCGGCAGGTTCTGTTTCATCGACGCGTCGTATGGTACCGCTCGGTGCTTAGAATGTTCACATGACATTCGCGCCGGCCGCCGTGAAACCGACCATTCCGTTTTCGGTACTCGAACAGATCGATATCCGGGTGGGGACGATCCTGACCATTGACGATCTGCCGCGGTCGAAGAAACTCGTGAAGCTCAGTGTCGATTTTGGCGATCACAAACGAACGATTCTGGCCGGCCTCAAGACTGAACGGGCCGATGTGGCGGTGTTAGTGGGCAGGCAAGCGTTGTTCGTCGTCAACCTCGAACCGCGCTCCATGGCAGGTGAGTTGTCAGAGGGGATGTTGTTCGATCTCGGCTACGCCGACGGCATCGTCCCTGTGCTCGCGGTGCCGGAGGAGCTCGTGCCGGATGGAGTTCGCGCAGGGTAGTCCGTCATGAATCGGCGCGCCTGAGCACCACCACCGAATGCGCCTGCACCTCGATCTGATCGCCGGCGCGGAACTCCTTCTGGTCGCGGAGGTCGGGGATGGGGTCGTTGGTGTCGACGACCTTGGCCCAGCGCTCGCCCCAGGGGCACTTCGGCAGGGTGAACGGCATCGGCTCGTAATGCGCGTTGAAGAGCATGTAGAAGCTGTCGTCGATCATCCGTTCGCCGCGCTGATCGGGATCGGGGAGGGCTTCGCCGTTGAGGTACATGCCGACGCTGCGGGCGAAGCTGTTGTTCCAGTCGTCGTCGGTCATCTGGCCGCCGTCGGGCTTGAACCAGCCGATGTCGCTCACGTCCGCGCCGTGTACGGAGCGGCCGAGGAACCAGCGGCGGCGTTGAAAGACAGGATGCTGGCGGCGAAGCTCGATTATGCGAGCCGCGAATGCGAGCAGGCCGTCGTCGACATGCTCCCAATCGAACCAGGAGAGCTCGTTGTCCTGGCAATACGCATTGTTGTTGCCCTGCTGCGTGCGGCCGATCTCGTCGCCGCCGAGGAGCATCGGCACGCCCTGGGACAGCATCAATGTCGTGATGAAATTCCGCTGCTGGCGCGCGCGCAAGGCTTCATCGCCATTACAGTCCCATGAGCGATTGTTCGACTCGCCGTCGCGATTTTCCTCGCCGTTCGCTTCATTGTGCTTTTCGTTGTAGGAGACGAGGTCGCGCAATGTGAAGCCGTCGTGCGCGGTGATGAAATTGATCGAGGCATAAGGGCGTCGGCCGGTCGTGGCGTATAAATCGGGACTGCCGGTGATGCGAAACGCGAATTCGCCGAGCGTCTGATTGGTGCCGCGCCAATAATCGCGCACCGTGTCGCGGTATTTGCCGTTCCATTCCGACCACAACGGCGGGAAATTGCCCACCTGATAGCCGCCCTCGCCGACGTCCCACGGCTCCGCGATCAGTTTCACCTGCGAGATGACCGGGTCCTGTTGAATGATGTCGAAGAATGCGGACAGGCGATCGACGTCGTGCAACTCGCGCGCGAGCGTGGCCGCGAGGTCGAAGCGGAAGCCGTCGACGTGCATCTCCAGGTGCCAGTAGCGCAGCGAATCCATGATCAGCTGCAGCACGTGCGGATGCCGCATGTTCAGGCTGTTGCCGGTGCCGGTGTAATCCATGTAGTACTGCGGCTGGTCCGGCATCAGCCTGTAATACGCCGCATTGTCGATTCCCTTCATCGACAGCATCGGCCCGAGGTGATTTCCCTCCGCCGTATGGTTGTAGACGACGTCGAGAATGACCTCGATCCCTTCATTGTGCAGCGTGCGGACCATCTGCTTGAATTCCTGCGCGCGCTGGCCGAGCTGCTGGACCGACGAATATTCATTGTGCGCGGCCAGATAGCCGATCGAGTTGTAGCCCCAGTAATTGCGCAGCCCGCGGTCGAGCAGGAGCGAATCCTGGATGAATTGATGGACCGGCAGTAATTCGACCGCCGTCACGCCGAGCATCTTGAGGTGCCTGATCGCCGCGGGATGGGCGAGGCCGGCATACGTGCCGCGCATTTCCTCGGGGATGTCGGGATGGCGTTTCGTGAATCCCTTGACGTGCACCTCATAAATGACCGTCTGGTGCCACGGCGTGCGCGGCAGGCGGTCATTGCCCCAGTCGTACCACGGATTGATGACGATCGACTTCGGCATGTACGGCGCGGAGTCGAGCTCGTTCTTCGCGTTCTCATCGTTGAAGTAATGATCGAAGACCGCCTCGTGCCACTGCACCTGGCCGTCGACCGCCTTGCCGTACGGATCGAGCAGCAGCTTGGACGGATTGCAGCGCGAGCCGTGCGACGGATCCCACGGTCCGTGCACGCGGAAGCCGTAGCGCTGTCCCGGCCCGACGTTCGGCAGATAGCCGTGCCAGCAGAGCGCGGTCATTTCGGCGAGATCGACGCACGTTTCTTTGCCGTCGTCATCGAACAGGCAGAGCTCGACGCGCTCCGCCGCCTCGGAAAAAAGGGAGAAATTCGTCCCCGCACCGTCGTACGTCGCGCCGAGCGGATAAGGAGTCCCGGGCCAGATCTTCACGCGGCTGTTCAGCACGGCAAGGAATGGGCCAGAAGGGGGCAGGGGACAGGGCACAGGGGGCAGGGCATTTGGCATTCCCCTCGCTTTGATCCCGCTTGCATGAGACATCGATCCCAACCCGATCGCCGCTGCGCATACGTGATCGCCATCGAGCGGTCCGCGGGCGCGGCGGGCGATCTCGAGCCCCTGGCTGGTTACCTTTCGAACCTCGGAGTGATCGGTTGTGAAGTCATCGTCGTCGACGGCTCGCCGCGCGAGATCTTCGAGGAGAACCGGCGTGTGCTGCGCTGGGTCGGGCGGCATATCGCGCCGCGGCAGCAGCATCGTCATGCACCCGGCATCGATCCCGTCGCTGCCGCCATCGAGTTCGCGTCGCAGGAAAAAGTCATCGTGGCCGACGAGGCCGTCCGCTACACGGCGCGCGACGTCGATCAATTGTGCGACCTGCTCGAGCTGCATGAAGTGGTCGTTCCTCAGGACTATCTCGATCCGCTGCCGTGGTGGGGCGGCATCGAGGCGGGACGCATCCTCGTGCATCGCGGCATTGAGCCGATCGGCGACGGCGGCACGTTCGGCTTCCGCCGCACGGCCGTCCGCGGATTGCGCGCCATCGACGCGCAGCTCGATGAATCGGACGAGCCGTTGCGCCGCCTCGGCATGCGCGGCGCGGAAGTGTTCTCCGCGCACGATGTCTTCGTGCGCCGCGAGCCGCCGCAATTGACCCAGTGGCTGCGCGAACGCTCGCGCACGGCCGAGGCCGACCTCGCGATGCCGGTGCGCAGCGCGGTGTTCTTCGGCGTGATCCCGATGGCGCTGCTGCTGGCGATGCTCGGCGGTGCCGGCGTGGCCGGCGGCTACGCGACGGCGATCGCGCTCGCATCGCTGGTGCTCGCGTTGCGCGGCCGCAGCGGTGCCGGCGCGTTCTTCCCGCTGCGCGCATGTCTGTATGCGCCGGTGTGGGTGCTGGAGCGATCGATCAGCGTTTACTGGGCGCTATTGCGCAAGCTGCGGCTGTCGACGGGCGAGGTCGGCGCCGAGGTGCAGCCGGAAGGCTCGCGGCAACGGGTGGCCAGCGGGGAGTGAGCGCTATCGCGCGACTCTCCGCCGCGGCGGCGTTTCGCTCACGGTGCGCGTGAACAAGCGCTGCGCTCCGCCATCGCCCTGCGTTGCGCTCGCGTGCACGTACGCGACCGTCGATCCGAACGCCGTAACGCCCGGCGTCGCGATCGTCGTCACCGCGGCAGGCGGCTCGATGAGGACGCCGTTCGCATCGAGCACCGCCGCATTCAGGCCGGACGCGGTGACCCAGTACGCGAGGTAATGCGCGCCATTCCAGGCGGCTGCTTTTTCCCAGAAGGCATTCGCGCCGAAGACGCTCGTCGCGCCGAGCGCGCCGTCGCTCGATACCGTGCGCGCCGCGATGTTGCTGCCGTGCGACCACGTCACGAGGAAGTTGTCGCCGTTCGTCGTCGCCACCGGCGCGTCGTCGTTCGCCAGGCCTGAGGTCAATTGCAGGATGCCGGTCGCCGGCTCGCCGTTCAGCGTCATCACACGCGCGGCAATGCGATGGATCAGCGGCGGCACCTCGTCCCACGTCACGAGCAGGCGATCGCCGTTCGACGCGATCGATTGATGGCGGATGTACATCACCGGATCGCTGACCGGGATCCCGGCCGGATCGAGCGGCAGCAGCTCTTCAGTGAAGCGATGAACGCGCAGGCCGTCGACGTCGACGGTGCTGATCACGTAATTCGTCCCGTCGAACGCGATCGCCGGATTGACGCCGCTGCTGTTGCCGGGGATGAGCAGCACCGGCTGCGTGTCGAGGCGCGTGCCGTCTTTCGCGAGGCGCACGCCGTACACCGGACCGGTCTGCCAGATCACGAGGTCGTTCGTTTTTCCCGACGCGACGAAGCCGGGAAACGGTGCACCGATCTCCGCGATCGTGACCGCGTCATGGCCGTCGACTTGGGCCACGAGGTGCGGGTAGCGTCCCTCGCTCCAGACCATCACGCCGTTGGCCATCGACGGCAGCGATTCGGGCTCCGCGGTCTGGCGCACGACGACCGGCCGCGGCGCATCGGACGCGGTCTGCACGAAGGTCTGCGAGCCGAAAGCCATGAACGTCGTGCCGTTCGAGAGGATCGCGATCAGGTACTGGTTCAGCGCGTCCTCGCGGATCGGATTGCCGGAGCGATCGAACAGCGTCATGGTCGAGCCGGCGAACAGCGCGACGTGATTCCCGTCCGAGGCGATGCGCGCCGGACCGCGGCTCGCGACGGAGGCGAACGGCAGGCCGTTCACATCGAGAACGTGCGAGCCGTTCGCGTCGCTGTAGGCGATGAGGAACGTCCAGCCGCTCCAGATCACCGACGGCGACGTTCCTTCGAATGAGAACGAGGCGCCCGTCGGCGTGCCGTCTGTGGCCAGCAATCGCACGTGAATCATCGATCCCTGCTGATCGGCGAGAATCGAGGTTCCGTGTACGGACGCGATCGAATACGGCGGCATGTCATCGCCGAGGATCGTGGTGTTGCCGAACGGTTTTCCGAAGCGGTCGAGCGCCGTGACCGCGGTCTTCGCCTGCTCGTTCTGATACACGAGGAGGTAATGGTCCTGCACCCAGGCGAGGGCCGCGTTGTACAGCGGATGTGCAAACGCCGTTTCGGTCACGCTGGTGCCGTCGTGCGACACATACACGAGTGAAAACGTGCGCGGCGTCCTGTCGGTGACCTGGCCTGTGAATTTCACGACGGCCATTACGTAATCAGTGCCGTCGCTCGCAACGGCGGAGGCGGAGCGGCCGGGAAGGAGCAGAGGAGTCGCGATCGGCTGGCCATTGCGATCGTAGCGCTGCAGCTCGATCGATTCGCCGATTGATGAAAGAGAAATGTATTCGTCGCCGTTGGTCGCCGCGGCGTGCGAGCCGTACGCGTCGTAATACGGGCCGGTACGCACTTCGCGCTCGGGAGACAAAAGGGAGAGAACGGCGGAGATGGCCGCCAGGAGGAACCGGGTCATGAACACAATTACGGAACTGGCTCAGCGGGCGTCGTATGCCCAAAGGTGCCCATTGTGATCGCAGACGTAAATGCGGCCATTGACCACAATCGGACTCTGCCAATGAATGTTGCCGATCGACGTATCGCTCCAGATGCGCTCGCCGGTTTCGGGATCGAGGGCCACGAGCTCGTGATTGCGCGCATAGTAGAGCACGCCGCCGACGATCACCGGCGTCGCGCCGTCGATCTCATTGACCCAGCGCGGCTCGAGCGACGGAGTGCCGTTTTCGTCGACGACCAGCTCCATCCCCGACGCGCCGCGATGCGTCGTGACGAACACCCACGTCGTCCCCTCGGGCGATAGCCACGTCGCGGGACGGCTCAGGATCACGCCGCGTTGCGGCAGCGGCAGCGTACTGACCTCGCCGCCCACATGGCGCGGCCCGCGTTGTCCGCTCAGATCGTGCAGATTGATGAGGCGCAGCACCGAATCCTTGCCGCCCTGCACGGCGAGGCGGGGCAGACGTGATCCCTTCGGCAGCGGCAGGATGACGGGACTAGTCGATCCGAAATCGAGATCGAGGTTCTGCAGGTATTGATATTCGGCCGGCGTGTAGCTGTCCAGTGGCGTGCCATTGTCGGTCGAGCCGTCGGGATTGAGCGCGAGGATCGAATCGCCCCAATTGAAGCCGCCGCGGTCGGCGTCGTAATCGCCGTTGCTGGTCGTCACGAAAATACGGTTCGACATCGAGTCATAAGTGATCGGCGCGCGGCCCCAGATGCCCGATTGCACGTGCGCACAATCATTGGCCGCATTGCCGTTCGGCGCGAAATGGATGGCCATGTCGCTGCAGGCCGCATTGAAGACTTTCTGCTCGCCCGTGCCTAGGTCGATGATCACGAGGTGGCCCTGATAATCGCCGTCGTCGCCGGGATCGGGATAGCCGGCGGTGGTCACATACAGATACGACTTGTTTTCCTTCGTCGTGACGATCGTCAATGCGGACGATACTTTTTCGACGTCGCCCTTCAATGTGACGAGCTGCGGCCAGCCGTTGCCGGTGATCTCTTCGCCGTTCGTGATGCGATAGCAATGCACGCGGCCATCGAGGCCGTAGCTGTAGACGACGTCGCGCTCGGGGGCGACGGCAGGCGAGGAGGTGGTCCAGCGCGGACCGGCGGGAGGGGTCGTCATCCAGACGATTGCGCCGGTCGCGGCGTCGAGCGCCACGGTGCGGCCCTGCATCGTCGTGACGATCAGGAGGTCGCGGACCACGCCGCTGGCGCGAACCCCGGAGACGTACACCGGCGAGCCGTCGACGGTCTCGGGGAGATCGGTCGTCCAGATGCTGCGGAGGTGCTCGATGTCGGGATAAATCAGGTTCGCGGTCTGCGAATCCTCCTCGGGATCGGGATCGAATTGCAGCCATTCATCGCCGCGGGTCGGCCGGTGAATCGCGCGATTACGCAACCGGAGCAGCGGTAATGCACTGAGCGGAAGCGCGGTGGCAAGGAGGAGGAAGACGAGTACGGTTTTCTTCACAGCGTCACCTGCATCTACGTCCAGAGATGTCCGATCGCTTAGGATGTGACGATGCGCCGCTTCATTTTCGTTACGTTGTTCACTGTTTCGTTTCCGCTGCTGGCGTTCGAGCGTCAGCCGAATGCCGACTATCGCGTCCGCCGTGAGCACCTCGCCGCGAAGCTGGAGCCGCAGGCGGTGGCGCTCCTCTTCGCGAACAGTGAAGCGGAGGGCCAGAACGCCCTCGGCGCATTCCGTCAGAACGACGATTTTTACTACCTGACCGGCTGGAACGAGCCGGGCGCGGCCGTATTGATCGCGCCGAAGAATGACAATCATCCGTACACCGAGGTGCTGTTTCTGCCGGCGCACAATGCGACGCAGGAGCGGTGGACGGGCCCGAAGCTCGGTCCGGAAAACGCCGAGGCGCCGCGGCTCACGGGATTCGATCACGTCGAGGCACTCGACAAGATGCGCGACCGGCTCGTGGCGCTGCTGCCGGGGCAGACGGCGACGATCTACACCGATTCGACGGCTACGCCGCTCGAGTGGCTGCGGCGCTCGAATTCATTTCCGAATTACACGACGTATCGCGATGCGAAGACGCTCGTCGCGCCGTTGCGCGTGACGAAGGACGCGGGGGAGCTGGCGCTGATCCGGAAGGCGAGCGACGCGACGGTCGAGGCGCACAAGGCGGCGATGCGCAATGCGAAGCCGGGGATGACGGAGAACGAGCTCTCCGCGATCATGCAATACGAATTTCAGCGCCGCGGCTGCGAGGCGCCGGCGTATTCGCCGATCGTCGGCTCGGGCTTCAATTCAACCGTGCTGCATTACTCGCAGAACAGCGGCACGATGCAGGCGGGCGACGTGGTGGTGCTCGACGTCGGCGGTGAATATTCGCGTTATGCGACGGACGTCACACGCACGCTGCCGGTCAGCGGCCATTTCACGCCGCGCCAGCGCGAGATTTACGACATCGTGCTCGCCGCGCAGCAGGCCGCGGCGGATGCGTTCAAGTCGGGCGCGTCGTCAATGGGGCGGACCGCGCCGAATTCGCTCTACAAGATCGCGTACGAGTACATCAACACGCACGGCAAGGATTCACACGGCCAATCGCTCGGACAGTATTTCATCCACGGCCTCAGTCATTACGTCGGCCTCAACGTCCACGACGTCGGCGATTCCGCCGCGCCATTGGGCCCGGGCGCCGTCTTCACCATCGAGCCCGGTATCTACATCCCCGAAGAAAAACTCGGCGTGCGCATCGAGGACACGTACGCCGTTGGGGCGGATGGGAAGCTGATGTGCCTTTCGTGCGGGGTAGCGAAGAAGGCGGAGGATGTGGAAGCGGCGATGGGGCGGTAGTTCACACTCCCCTCGCCCCGCTTGCGGGGAGAGGGTGGCGCCGCAGCGCCGGGTGAGGGGTTTCGCGCGGGCAAAAGAGAGACCCCCTCATCCGCCTGCGGCACCTTCTCCCCCGTGCGACGGGGGAGAAGGGGTTATTGGGTTACCATTTCTCCCGGTCCACAATTCAGGCAATTCCCGGGAGCCCCTCATGAGCGAACTGCAGTTCGAGCGTGCCGATTTCGGCGCGAACCAGGTGCAGGCGATCGTCTGCACGTCGTGCAGACAGCCGATCTCACAAAGCTATTACGACGCCGGCGGACGCATTCTCTGCTCCGCATGCCGCGAAAAACTCGAGCAGGCCAATGATGCGTGGGGCGGGACGCGCTTCGCCAAAGCGTTCTTCGCCGGACTCGGCGCGGCCATCGGCGGCGCGATCGTCTGGTGGGGCGTCCGCGAGATCACCGACATGGAGATCGGCCTCGTCTCCATCGCCATCGGCTTCGCTGTCGGCAAGGCGGTTCGCTGGGGGAGCGGCAATCGCGGCGGGCGCGGCTATCAATTCCTCGCGCTGTTCCTGACTTACGCGGCCGTGGCGGGCAATTACACGCCCGACGTGATCAAGGCGATTCAGGAGAACGCGAAAGACGAGAAGCCGGCCGTGACCGCATCGAAAGACGCGGGGAAGAAGGACGAGCCGATCACCGCCGGCCAGGCCGTCCTCGGCCTGCTCGCGATTTTCGCGATCGCTGCGGCTGCGCCGTTCATGGCCGGCGCGTCGAACATCATCGGCCTGGCCATCATCGCCTTCGGTCTGTGGGAAGCGTGGAAGATCAACCGGCGAGTCGCGCTGAACATCACCGGTCCGTATACCGTCACGCCGACGTATGGCTGACGTCTGCGGCGATTGCGCCGTCGAGCTGTCACCCTCGCTGCTGGTCTGTCCGCGCTGTCACGCGCTCGTGCACAAGCAACGCCTCGGCGAGCTCGCGCGCACGGCGGAGGAGTCGGCGGCGGCCGGCGATCACGAACGGTCGCTCGCCGCGTGGCGGTCGGCGCTCGTGCTCCTGCCGCGCGGCTCGCGCCAGCACGCCGCGGTCGTAGAGAAAATCGAGGCCGGCGTCGGGATGCTGCGGCAGTCGAAGCCGCGTCCGAAGACCATCCGCGGCAAGCTGCTCGGCTCCGCCGGCGCGGTGGCGATCGCCATCCTCACGAAGGCGAAACTGCTGCTCCTCGGACTGACCAAGCTCGGCACGATCAGCTCGATCCTCGTCTCGTTCGGCGTCTACTGGAGCGTGTGGGGCTGGCGCTTCGCCGCCGCGCTGCTGGCCGCGATTTACGTCCACGAGATCGGGCACGTGATGTCGATGAAGAGCCGCGGCATCGCCGCCTCCGCGCCGATGTTCGTGCCCGGCCTCGGCGCGTTCGTGTCGCACGCCGGCGCGGCGACGCCGTCGGAAGACGCGCGCATCGGACTGGCCGGTCCGATGTGGGGACTCACCGCCGCGGCCGCCGCGCTCGGGCTCAATGCCTGGACGCACGCGCCGTTCTGGCTGGCCATCGCGCAGGCCGTCGGCATGCTGACGATCTTCAACCTCACGCCGGTGTGGCAGCTCGACGGCAGCCGCGGCTTTCACGCCCTGTCGCAGCTGCAGCGCTTCCTCGTGCTCGCCGCGATCGCGATCGCGTTCGGCATTACGCAGGAGCGGCTGCTGATCATCGTCGGACTGGTCGCCGTCTGGCGCGCGTTCGAGCGCGAGCAGGTGCGCGAACACGACTGGCTCGCGTTCGCGCAATACGTCGCGCTGCTCGGCATCGGCGCCGCGCTGATGGCGATCCGCGTCTCTATCGTCCGATGACGAACGGCACGCCGCGCGGCAGGATCACGTCCGCCGGTTTTCCCGCTTCCATCACCTGCTGGAACCAGGCGTCGTCCTTCGGCGCGCCGCCCTGCTTCATCAGGTAGCGCGCGAGGTCGTAGGCGTCGCTCACGCGCATGCGCAGGCATCCGTGCGACGCCGCTTCGCCGATCGAATCCTCGTCGTCGGTCCCGTGGATGTAGTAGTCGGGCTCCTGGAAGAAGATCTTCACGACCTTCATCGGATTGTCGGGATGTCCGGGCGGTTTCGCCGTTTTTCCCTTCGCCCATTTCGCATCGGGCGGATGCCACGCCGGGTTCCAGACGATGTGGCGGACGGTGAAGCGGCCCATCGGCGTCGGATGCTTTTTCGAGCCGACGGCAGTGTCGTATTTCTTGACATCGTGGCCGCCGATGCGGACGACGAGAATCTTCTTCTGCGTGCTTGCGGCCATCGTGAGCGGGCCGCTCACTACAGGCGTGGCGAAAAAGAAATTCAGTACGAGGAGTAGGGCAGACATGCCCTCACCTCAGTGCAACCGTCAGGCCGACGCGAAGGCCGCCAGCGCGTCCTTTTCGCTCTCGTAGACGGAGAACATCGGAAGGAGGTTGGTCAGGCGGAGCGTCTTGGTCACGCGGTCCTGCGGTTTGAGGAGGCGGAGCGACGCGCCGTGGCGGCTGGAGATCTTGAGGCTCTGCACGAGGTCGCCGAGGCCGCTGCTGTCGATGTACTCCATCTCGGAGAGGTTGAGCAGGATTTTCTTGTACCCCTCGGTGAGCAGCTCGTTGACGATCTGCGTCAGGACTTCGTCGCTCACGCCCGCCGCGAGCCGCCCCTTGAAGTCGATGATGACGACGTCGTTCTGCTTCCGGACATCAATGTTCATGGCGGCGCGATGATACTAGAAGCGCATGAATCTCATTCTTCTCTTCGACGACGACTTCGTCGCGCCCGACCGCGTCGTCCTGCGCGGGCGGCGGGCGGAGCATGTGCGCATGGTCCATCGCGCCGCGGTGGGGGAGCGGCTCACGGTCGGGGTGGCGGAGGGGCGGATGGGGCGAGGGGTGGTGTTGCGGATGGATGGGGACGAGCTGGAGCTGGAACTACAGCTCGACGGCGATCCGCCGCCGCCGTTGCCGGTGACGCTGGTGCTCGCGCTGCCGCGGCCGAAGGTGCTGAATCGCGTGATCGCGAGCGCGGCGTCGCTCGGCGTCAAGCGCATCTTCCTCATCAACGCGTGGCGCGTGGAGAAGAGCTACTGGTCGACGCCGCGCCTCGCGCCGGAGAACCTCCGCATGCAGGCGATCCTCGGCCTGGAACAGGCGCGCGACACGCGGTTGCCGGCGATCGAGACGCGGCGCCTCTTCCGGCCGTTCGTCGAGGACGAGCTGTCGTCGATCGCGACCGGCACGCGTGCCCTCCTCGCGCACCCCGCGGCCTCGGAGGAGTGTCCGCGCGGTTGTCCGAGGGAGTGACGCTGGCGATCGGACCGGAGGGCGGGTTCATCGAAGCGGAGGTCGCGTCGCTGCAACGCGTGGGATTCGAAGCGGTGTCGCTCGGGCCGCGCGTGTTGCGGGTGGAGACGGCCGTCGCGGCGTTGCTGGCGCGGCTCTTCTGACGAGCGTCAGCGCCGCAGGTGCGCAGGCGTCGACGTCTCGACGTACATCACCGCATCGAACTTCTTCGCCAGCTCCTCGACGAGGTTGAGCATCGGTCCGCTCGAGCCGGCGATGCGGATGTGATGCGGCGCCGACAACCACGCCGGCACGTTCCCGCCCAGCGGCACGAACATCGACGCCGAGCCGGCGGCGCCGAAGGAGAGCGCGTAATCGTCCGCCGCCGGAGTGGGAAACGGCTGCGCGACGACGCGGCCCTCGAGGTCGTACGTCACGAACGATCCCTGCAGCGCGAGCGAGCCGATGACGAAGTAGGGGACGTGCTGCGAAACGATCGAGCCCATGCTGGCGATCGGCGTGTCGCCGAAGAGCGAGTACGGCGTTTTTCCGAGGTGCTCGTTGTGGCCGAGGACGATCGTGCGGCCGGCGTGCTGGGCGAGCCACTCCAGGTTCTCCGCCATCGCCGCGTCGCGGTTGGCCAGGTTCGTCCAGAGCGCTTCCTCGCCCTGCTCCACGATCCGCGCGTTGTAGACCAGTTCGTCGTCGTGCAGCAGCGGACGGACCGAGAGCACCGACGCGCGGCAGACGCCGCGATCGAACTGCGAGCGCGCCGAGTAGCCGAGCGGGTTGTCGCGATAGATCGTGAGACAGGAAAAACGCGCGGCGATATCGTCGGCGAGCGGCGGATTGAACGAGCGGACGCGCTCGATCAGCAGGTCGGCTGCCGGCACGGGATGCGAGCAGTCGATGCCGGTGACGCGCACGTTCTGCGCGTGCGCCCAGTCGATCAGCGCCAGCGTCTCGTCGGTGTACCAGAAGTAATAGTCGGGGACGGAGTACTGCCCGCGCTCCCACTCCGCGTACGGCGCCTCGAAGGCGATGGTGCGGAAGCCGCGGTCGGCGAGCATCGGCACGAGCTGCTGCTTCGCCGCGAAGAACTCGTGCGTGCCGTGCGTGGCGTCGCCGAGGGCCACCACGCGCGCGTTCGCGGCGAGGGAGACGATCGAGGTTGCGTCGACCGCATGCGCGGGGAGCCAGCGCGCGGGGATGTCGTTCCAGCCCACGCGGACGGGGCGAATGAGGGCGGCGAGCAGGAGGAGTGTGAGCATTACCAGCGGTGAAACGCGGGATGACCTTCCTTGACCGCGACGAACGTCCCGCGGCACGTCGCCGTCACTTTGCCGTTGGCCTCGAGCGTCGCTTCGACGACGGCCCGGTCTTCACTCGATTCGATCACGCGTGCACGCAGATGCAAGTCCGTGTCCGTCGGCGTCGGGCGCTTGAGAAACACGTGGAAGTCCGACGTCACGGTGCACGGCGGCATGGTCATGCCATTGTGCCGCATCAGGTGCATGGTCGCGGCCCAGTTGCTGTGGCAATCGAGCAACGCTCCGCAGATGCCGCCGTTGAGGACGTTGTCGAAGGCCTCGTGATGCTTCTCCGGATGCCACGTGCAGACCAGCTCGCCGCCTTCCTCGAAGCTGCGGATGCGCAGCCCCTTGTCGTTGGCCGGGCCGCAGCCGAAGCAGTGGTTTTGCGGGGCGTAGGTCTCCTGAACGCTTTTCATTTTGCGAACTTCATCACATCGGGGAAGAAGGCGCGAAATCGGCGCAGCAGCTCCTCGCGCGAATCGTCGAGATGGTGGATGGCCTCGAAGAGCGGCGGATGGCGGGCGATGCGGCGGGAGAGTCCGCGCAGCGCCAGCTCGATCCCTTCGACGTCGCGGTACGAGACGAGCCATTGCTGATCACGCATGTATGGCCAGACGGTCCGCAGCCGTTCGGGCAGAAGGTCAACATGTTGATCGATCGTCCGGTGCACGCGGTCGATGAACTGCTCAAGCGGCTCGCCGGCGTAGGCGTCGAAGTCGCAGGCCAGGAAGTGATCGAAGAAGACGTCGGCGATCACGCGCGACCAGTGGCCGTGCTCCGGGATCAGCACGCGGCGGAAGGCGGCGACGGAAGGATGGGAATCGGTGAAGGCGTCGATCCGGCGATGCGCCGCGATGCCCTGCCGGATCTCCGGCGTGAAGCGCTCGTGCAGCGGACCTTTCACGAAGTCGCCGGCAAGGTTGCCGATCAGCGATTCGGCGCTCTCGCCGGCGAGGAAGAGGTGCGCGAGGTAGTTCACGGCAGTGCTCCGCAGTATCCGCCGAGCAGCTCGCGATGCCACCAGCCGCGCTCGCCCTGCCTGGTGAACCAGTAGCGCCAGAGCACGCTGCGGACCGCGATGGGAGGCTTCGTCGCGAACGGATTGCCGGCGAAGAGCTGCAGCACCGGCGGCGAATTTTCCAGCAGCCGCGTCTCGACGTTCATCACCCACCGGTTGTCGTCGCACGAGCCGAGGGACGCGAACCAGAGGTTCCAGTCGAAGCGCGGCTGGTACGGCGCGTAAATGCCCGGACGCTTATCCGGATCCTGCGGTTTGTACCGGAACGGATACGCGACCCACGTCCTGCCGTCCGCCGTCCCCTGGAACTCGATCTCGTACCGAGCGCGCGTCATTACCGCGAAGAGCCCGAAGCTGTTCGCGATCCGCGACGGCGCCAGCAGAGTCGCCGTCGGAAACGCGGGAAAGAAAAACATCATCGTCGTCGTGACGAAGTGCGTGCCGAGGATGAGGGTGGTTGCGAGGTTACGCGGTTGCGCGGTGGCGAGGTCCGCGTCACCGCGCAACCGCGCATCCGCGCCACCCTCCAAAAGCATCACACTCAACCCAATCACCAGGTAATTCAGAAACGCGTAATTCGCCGTGAGAATGATCCCGATCTGCAGCGGCGTCGTGATGGCGAACGCGAGCCAGCGCGAGCGCCGGCCGAAAAAAATCAGCCACGCCACGAAGAGCTCGATCACCAGCGTCGCGCCGGCGCTGAACGCGTGGAACGAATGCGGCCACTGCTGCACGTACCAGCCGAGCCAGCTCGGCAGCGGACCGTTCTCGTAGTACTTGTCCATCGCCGTCAGGTTGCGCCACTGCGGCTCGCCGCTGAGGATCTTCACCACGCCCGATTCGAAGTAGATGCGGAACCATTCGTACTGCAGCAGGAAGACGCTCGCGCGCGTCGGCGGGTGCGCGCTGCCGAGGCCGGGGCGGAGGCCGGGCGGGGCGAGGAAGAGCGAGAGGAACGCCGCCTCGATGAGCATCCCGTCCGACTGATACGACGAGAACTCCTGCGCCGCGGTGACGAACGACATGAAGCAGACGAGCGCCACCGCGATGGAGATCCGCGGCGCGAGGTTGATCATCAATGTGACTGACGCGATGAGTCCCGCGATCACGATCACGTTCAGCATCGCGTCGCTGGCGCTGATCCACATCAGCGTCGGCGCGAGCCAGAACGCGCGCAGCCCGAGCGCATCACGCGCGGCGATGAGCCATGAGCCCGCCGGCAAAATCCCGTTCGGCCCGATCAGGCCGTGGATCTGGAACCAGAGCGAATAGAACGCGGAGAAGAAGATTGCGCCGAGGGCGCGCAGGAAGAGCCAGCGCGCGCGGAGGTATTCGGGGCAGGCCTCATTGAATTTTCTTGTCATCGGCGACTGTTTGTCGCATTCTGATTGCCGTCCAACGCCCCGTCCAAGGCGCCAACGACTTTCCAGGTATCCATTGGAACGATTACTCGCCCGATCCGCGGTCGTTCTTCTGCTCGCGCTTGCGCCTGTCGCGCTCGCCGCGCCAGCGGATGTGATCTCCACCCGTTGCGATGAGATCGAAGTCCCGCTCGATTCCCAACACTCCTCCGCCCGCCTCGGCCATTGCAGTGACAGCGGCGCCGAGGACCTGCTGTGGTACCTCGACCGCATCAGCCACGTCGATGCGCGCCTCGACGGCCACTTCGACCGCCGCAATCGCGGTGCCGGAAGCGTCGTCTACGTGATGGACACCGGCGTCGATGCCGACCATCTCGAGTTCGAAGGCACCAGCGGCTCGCGCGTCATCGCCGGCTTCGACGCCGCCGGCTCGGTGCACATCGGCAACTCCAACTGCCGCAGCGGCAACAAGGCGCTCTCGCCCTGCTACAACGACTACAGCGAGCTCGTTGCCGCATCGCACGGTACGAGCGTCGCGTCGATCGTCGCCGGGAAGAACATCGGCGTCGCGCCCGATGCCGACATCGTCAGCGTCCGGGTGATGAACGAGCGCGGCCTGGCCACGACGCGCACCTATCTCGAAGGATTGAACGCCATCATTCAGCACGCGTGGACCCCCGGCGCGCCGTCGTTCCGTACGGCCGTCGTGAACATCAGCGGCTGGGTGCTGGAGCGGCTCTCGCCGAACTCGACCGAGCCGGTCGTGCCATACGCCGCGATCGAGCAGAAGATGCGCGAGATGATCGACGGCGTCGACGCGAACGGCGCTCCCGATCCGAACGGCAAGCATTTCCTCTTCGTCGTCGCCGGCAACAACGTCGACGGCGGCTGCGGCCGCAGCGGTGTCGTCGACCGCTTCCCCGCGATCCTCGGGCGCGAAATCGAAGGGATCATCACCGTCGGCGGCATGACCTCGCAGAACGAGCCGTGGGTCGGCGCCTGCCGCGGCGGCATCGAAGTGATGGCCCCCGCGCAGCAGATCTTCAGCGCGACGATCACCGCTCCCGATCACTACCGCGGCCGCAAGCCGAACCTCCGCAGCGGCACGTCGTTCGCCGCCCCGATCATCTCCGGCATCGCCGCCCGCATGCTCGCCGAGCGCCCCGACCTCACCCCGCAGCAACTCGAGATGTGGATCACCTCGACGCCGTCGCGCACCAACACCGCCGACCCGCAAACCGCCAACGGCAAAGTCGCCGTGATCCGCACCCTCCCCGCCGCAAACGTCGTCACCTCGCAAGCCCGCCTCGCCCCGTAGCACCCAGCACTCAGCACTCTGCACCCTTGTCCCGTATACAATCCGACGGTCCCGCGCGGGCGGTGTCGAGATGCGCGGAGCGGGACCTTTCGACCCGATGACCACAACCTACGATTCCTCTGCCATCGAAGTCCTGACCGGACTCGAGCCGGTGCGCAAGCGCCCCGGCATGTACACCCTGACCGAGCGCCCCAACCACCTGGCGCAGGAAGTGATCGACAATTCGGCCGACGAGGCGATCGCCGGCTACGCGGACGAGATCACCGTCACGCTGCACGACGACAACTCGCTCTCCGTCGCCGACAACGGCCGCGGCATGCCGGTCGACAAGCACGCCAAGGAAGGCGTCAGCGGCGTCGAGGTCATCCTCACGCGGCTGCACGCCGGCGCGAAGTTCAGCGAGAAAAGCTACCGCTACTCCGGCGGGCTGCACGGCGTCGGCGTCTCCGTCGTCAACGCGCTCTCGAAGAAACTGCAGGTGTGGGTGCGGCGCGACGGCAACGAATATTCGATGTGGTTCGCCGACGGCAAAAAAAAGCAGGAGCTGAAAGTCGTCGGCACCGTCGGCAAGCGCAACACCGGCACCACGGTCCGCTTCTGGGCCGACGAGTCGTTCTTCGATTCGCCGAAGTTTTCCATCCCGCGCCTCAAGCACGTCATGCGCGCGAAGGCGGTGCTCTGCCCGAAGCTGCGCATGCGTTTCATCAGCGAGCAGGACCCGGCGGACAGCGAGGAGTGGTACTACGAGGACGGCCTGACCGATTACCTCACCTCCGAGCTCGCCGGTGCCGCGATCATCCCAGAGCTGCCGTTCGTCGGACATTTCAAGGGCCGCGACGAAGAGGTCGACTGGGCCGTCGTCTGGGTCGCGGATGACGGCGACGTCGTCGCCGAGAGCTACGTCAACCTGATCCCGACGACGCAGGGCGGCACGCACGTCAACGGCTTCCGCACCGGACTCACCGCCGCGATCCGCGAGTTCTGCGAGTTCCGCAACCTCCTGCCGCGCAACGTGCAGATCACGCCCGAGGATGTCTGGGCGCGCTGCGGTTACATCGTGTCGGTGCGGATGCTCAATCCGCAGTTCACCGGGCAGACCAAGGACCGCCTCTCGTCGCGCGAGGCGAGCGCGTTCGTCTCCGGCGTCACGCAGGACGCGTTTTCGATCTGGCTCAACAACAACGTGGCCGAGGCCGAGCGCGTGGCGCGCGTCTGCATCGAACAGGCGATGGTGCGGCTCAAGCAGGGGAAGAAGGTCGAGCGCAAGAAGCTCACCTCCGGCCCCGCGCTGCCGGGCAAGCTCGCCGACTGCACGTCGCAGGACCTCTCGCGCACCGAACTGTTCCTGGTCGAAGGCGATTCCGCCGGCGGCTCGGCGAAGCAGGCGCGCGAGCGCGACTTCCAGGCCATCATGCCGCTGCGCGGCAAGATCCTGAACACGTGGGAGGTCGACTCGAACGAGGTCCTTTCTTCGAATGAAGTGCACGACATCGCCGTCGCCCTCGGCGTCGATCCGGGATCGGACAAGCTCGACGGACTGCGCTACGGCAAGGTCTGCATCCTCGCCGACGCCGACTCCGACGGCGCGCACATCGCGACGCTGCTCTGCGCGTTGTTCGTGCGGCATTTCCCCGCGCTCGTGCGCGAGGGACATGTGTTCGTCGCCATGCCGCCGCTGTATCGCATCGACGTCGGGAAAAACGTTTATTACGCGCTCGACGATTCGGAGCGTGACGGCACGCTGGCGCGCATCGACGCCGAAGGCATCAAGGGCAAGGTCAACATCCAGCGCTTCAAAGGCCTCGGCGAGATGAACCCGAGCCAGCTGCGCGAAACGACCATGGCGCCGGACACGCGGCGTCTCGTGAAGCTGACACTCGACGAGCCGGCCGCGCCGATGATCGATATGCTGTTGGCGAAGAACCGCGCGGGCGACCGCAAGACCTGGCTCATGGAAGAAGGGAACAAGGCGGAGATTCTCGACTGATGACCGACGAACCGAACGAAGCACCACGCCGCGGACGCGGCCGCCCCCGCCGCGAAGGCGCCGACGCGCTGATCCTCGGCATGACGCTCGAAGTGCTGGAGGAGAAGGGCTACGCCGACCTCACCGTCGACGAGGTGGCGGAGCGGACGAAGGTGGCGAAGACGACGATCTATCGCCGCTGGCCGTCGAAGGGGGCGCTCGTCGCCGCCGCGATGGCCACGCGCGTCACGCCGTTCGTGCCGCCCGACACCGGTACGCTGGAAGGCGACCTGCTGGCCGTCGCCACGCGGGCGCACATGATCCTCAGCGGTGAGCTCGGCCGCATCTTCGCCGGCCTGATGGGGGAGGCGCAGCTCGATCCCGATCTGCACGAGATCATGCTGACGTCGACGCGCCAGCGCCGGCAGATGTACGAGCGCGTCGTGAAGCGCGGCATCGAGCGCGGCGAGCTCTCGCCCGAGGTCGACGCCGAGCTGCTGATCGATCTCGTCGTCGGAGCGCTGTGGAATCGCCTGCTGATCACGCGCGCGCCGTTGCGCGACTCGCTCCCGCGCGAGATGGTGCAGATGGTGCTCAATGGCGTGAGGCCGCGCTGAGCTCTATTTCACGATTACGAGAACGGCGCCGTCCTGCGGCATAGGGAAGCGTCCGATCAGGCGTGCGCCGGCCGCGGCGAGCTCCTCGTTGACACGCCGACCAAATGGCAGATGCAGCGCGGTGATGCCGCCGGGCGCGAGCAGCCGCAGCAGAGTGCGGATGATCGGACGACTGGCCGCCGGGCGGATGTACTGAAACACCAGCAGCGAGCAGACGAAATCGAATCGCGCCGTCGGCAAACGTTCTAATTCGTCGAGGCCGATGAACGTTGCGTTGGTCAGTCCGGCGTCGAGCGCATTCCGGCGCGCATGCGCGAGGATCGTAGGCGCGATGTCGCAACCGACAATGGTCGTCGCCCGCCGCGCCAGTGGCAGCGTCAGCCGTCCGGCGCCGCAACCGAAATCGAGGACCGCGGTCAGTGGAACGTCGTGGCCGATGATCGAAGCGATGGCCGCGAGCAAGGCGGTGATGTCCGCTTCCCCCGTCTCGAAGAACGTTTCGCCGGTGTCGGCTGCGCCGTCATGGCCGAGAACATCAAAATACGGCTCGCGGCGCGCGAGCTCTTCCCAGTCGGCGCCGGAGAGATGTTTCACACAAGCACAATACAGCACGCACGAGGCCGTTTCGTTGGTGCTGGACAGGCAAACAATCCGCGCCTATATTGTCCGTAAAGGAGGCAGTATGGCAAAACGGATACGATTAGCCGTAATCATCGCGATGCTGGTCATTGGTGCGGTGTCGCTCGTCGCAGCCCCGGATCACGCGTTCTATTACACGTATTACACCGACGACACGTACACGGTGGAGTGCGGCTATTACTACTACACCTGCTTCGGATCGCCGGTGCATTCGGGCTGCCGCACCATCTGGTACGATTACGAGGACGACGGGCCCTGCTGATCCCACGAAGCCAGTCAGGCGCGATCACCGTCCGTAATGTCCTCGAACTGGCGGTCGTCGTCGTCTTCGCGCTCCTTCTCTGGCAGAACTTCGCCCTGCGGCGGCTGCATGCTCACGTGGCCACCGCAGGACGAAGCGCCCGCGCGTTTGCGGTGCACGATTCCATCGAGCCGCTGCCGGTCGTCGACCTTACCGGCGCGCGCAGCACGTTCCAGTTCGACCGCCGCACAGTCGTCGCGATCATCGATCCGCGCTGCGATTCCTGCCGCAAGCTCCTCGCGCAGATCCGCCCCGACGCCGGCGTGCAGGTGCTCTCCGTCGCGCCGCTGGCCGAGACGCGCGCCATGGCCCAGAGCAGCGGCCTCACCGCGGTCACGCACGCGCTCGGCGAGCCGCTGCCGAAGCGCAACGAGCTGCAATTGAGCATTTATCCGCAGCTGTTCGTGGTCGACGGAGGGCAGGTGGTGCGCACGTGCGCGTCGGTCGATGAGTGCGCCGGGCGTTAGAGCGGAAGCTTGTTGATCAGCTCCTGCGGATACGTCGTCGAGATGGTGGGCTGCTGCCAATCAGGAACGGCGATGATTCCTACGGTGACCGCCGCCTCCGGATCCATTTTCAGTTCGACACGTGCGTGCGTGATCTCGTTCTGCTTCAGCAGCAGGTGCTCCACGACGACAGGCTTGAAGGTCTCGAGTGTGACGTCCACGCGGTAAAGCCCTTCATGCAAGGCAGGGATGGTGAAGGCACCGTTCATATCCGTCACCGCCGTCACTTCGTGCTTCGTCACCTCGTCCCGCAGGGTGATCGTGACGCCGGGCAGCGGATTTTCCACCCAGTGAACCACTCCCGTGAGCATCGCCTGCTGCGGAGTCGCCGCCTGCTCGATCTCGAGCTTGATCTTCGATCCATGTTTCCGCGTCCGCGGCTTCACGCACGTCGCATCGGACGCGAACGCCGCGACGCTGAACAGCGCCGCGATGACCGCCGTCGCAAGCCGCGACATCCGCTGCCGCAACACCTGCAGTCCCGACGGACAGTCGCTCGTCATCAGCGTGCCGTCGGCGCGGCGATAAAGCCGGCCGCAGATCCGCCCCTCCGTCCGCGCGAGCAACGCGCGAATTTCGTCGCGCGACATCTCCGCGAAGTTGTAGACGTTCAGGCTGCAGAGCGAGCAGTGGCGTACGCGCTCATCGCCGGCCATCGATTCCCACGAGGTCTCGCACGGCGTGGCGACGCGAAGGTTTTTCAGCGGATCGCGTGACATGGTGCTTCGAATGTAACGCCGATCGAACGAGCCCACTGTCACCGACGAGGAAACTCGAGCAACGCGCCGGACGTTACCGCCGAGGTGTGGGTGCCGGCTCCACGGTGATCCCGCCCATGATGACCGGGACGATCGCATCCGTCAGCAGAGCGACACGTGCACGCGTGATTTCGTTTTGCTTGAGCCGGAAATGCTCCACCACCGCGGGCTTGAAGCCTGCGAGCGTCACTTCCAGGCGATAAATCCCATCACTCAATCCACCCAGGGTGAAGGCACCATTCGCATCCGTGACGGCTATGATTTCGCGCTTCGTTCCCTCATTTCGAAGCATCACGGTGACCCCGGGGAACGGCGTGGCAATCTCGTCACGGACGACGCCCGTTAGCACCGCCTGCTGCGGACTCACGGACCGCTCGATCTCGAGCTTTACGTTGGATCCATGTTTCTGCACGACATAAGTCTCGGACGCGAACGCCGCGACGCTGAACATCGCCGCGATCACCGCCGTCGCCAGCCGCGACATCCGCTGCCGCAGCACCTGCAGTCCTGACGGACAATCGCTGGTCATCAGCGTGCCGTCGGCGCGCCGATAAAGCCGGCCGCAAATCCGGCCCTCCGTCCGCGCGAGCAACGCGCGAATTTCGTCCTTCGTCATCTCCGCGAAGTTGTAGACATTGAGGCTGCAGAGAGAGCAGTGGCGTACGCGCTCAGCGAGCCCACTGTCAACGACGAGGAAACTCGAGCAGTTCCGCCTGATACGTCTCCACCACCTCGGAGAACGGCACGTGCTCCTCCGTGTACAAAAGCGCGCGATGCCGGAAGAGCTCCTTCGGAATGGCCAGCGTCCGCCCCGGATGTGAGCGGGACGGCTTCTGTTGTTCCCAGCCGCGCGGCAGCGGCTCCCACAACATCTCCACCGCGATCGTCCGCCGGTACGGATGCAGCGCCTGCACCGCTTTCCCGAACGGCGTGTCGGTCGTGTCGAGCAGCGCGTTCATCTCCGGCGTCAGCCGTTGCGGCACATACCAGTTGTCCGCCTCGGACAACACATGCGCGCCGCACCGCAACTGCACGCGGCGGTACCGCACCTCCGACGCGTCGTGCACGCCGAGCCTCTGCAACTGCTCCGCGGCCGGTTCCTTGCGGACGTCGCGCATCCGGTCCGCGACGATCTTCGGATCGGCCGCCATGTGGTGCTCGCCGCACCACGTCTCCAGCGTCCGCGTCGCGCTCGAGCCGGCGAGGATCTCGCCGTTCAGCGATTGCAGCAGCGCGAGGACCTCGACTCGCGACTGGAACGTATCGCTCCACGCAAGCGCAAAAAGAAGAGCAACGACCATCCGCTTCATCGCCCCATCGTACGCAAAAAATCGGGTAACCTTCGGCCGCCCATGGCCACGCGTAAATCCAGGACTTCATCCTCCACCCCGCCCCGCCCGCCGATCATCGCCGACGTCGAACAGCAGCCGGTCTCCGACTTCGCCCGCAAGGCGTATCTCGACTACTCGATGTACGTCATCCTCGACCGCGCGCTGCCGCATGTCGCGGACGGCCTCAAGCCGGTGCAGCGGCGCATCATCTACGCGATGTCGGAGCTCGGCCTCGGCGCGAACTCGAAGCCGAAGAAATCGGCGCGCACCGTCGGCGACGTCATCGGCAAGTTCCATCCGCACGGCGACTCCGCCTGCTACGAGGCGATGGTGCTGATGGCCCAGCCGTTCTCGATGCGCTATCCGCTCGTCGACGGGCAGGGGAACTGGGGCTCGCCCGACGATCCGAAATCGTTCGCCGCGATGCGCTACACCGAGGCCAAGCTCACGCGCTTTTCGCAGACGCTGCTCAGCGAGCTCGATCAGGGGACGACCGAGTGGGGACAGAACTTCGACGGTACGCTGAAGGAGCCGAAGCTCCTCCCATCCCGCCTTCCGCACGTCCTGCTCAACGGCGCGTCCGGAATCGCCGTCGGCATGGCCACCGACATCCCGTCGCACAACCTGCGCGAGGTCGTCGCCGCCTGCATCGAGCTGCTCGACAACCCCGAGGCCACGCTCGCGCAGCTGACGAAACACATCAAGGGACCGGACTTTCCGACGGCCGCCGAGATCATCACGCCGCCCGCCGAGATCCGCGAGATGTACAAGACCGGCAACGGTTCGATCCGCCAGCGCGCGAAGTGGGAGAAGGACGACGACACGGGCGAGATCGTGATCAGCGAGCTGCCGTTCCAGGTCTCGCCGGCGAAGGTGCAGCAGCAGATCGCGCAGCAGATGAACGCGAAGAAGCTGCCGATGATCGAGGACATGCGCGACGACTCGGATCGCGAAGCGCCGGTGCGCATCGTCCTCGTGCCGCGCTCGAATCGCGTCGACGTCGACGAAGTGATGACGCACCTCTTCGCCACGACGGACCTCGAGCGCAGCTACCGCGTGAACATGAACATGATCGATCTCGCCGGCCGGCCGCGCCTCTTCAACCTGCGCGACCTGCTGAGCGAATGGCTGCAGTTCCGCATCGAGACGGTGCGCCGCCGCCTGCAGCATCGCTACGACCAGGTTAACGCGCGGCTGCACATCCTCGACGGCTACCTCATCGCCTACCTCAACGTCGACGAGGTGATCCGCATCATCCGCCGCGAGGACGAGCCGAAGCCGGTGCTGATGCAGCGCTTCGGGCTCTCCGACATCCAGGCCGAGGCGATCCTCGAGCTGAAGCTGCGCTTCCTCAATCGCCTCGAGGAGATGGAGATCCGCGGCGAGCAGGCGAAGCTCCAGGCCGAGCGCGCGGCGCTCGAGAAAATCCTCGGCTCGAAGAAGCTGCTGCACAAGCAGGTGAAGGACGAGCTGGAGCGCGACGCGAACGACTTCGGCGACAAGCGCCGCTCGCCGATCGTGGAGCGCGAGGCGGCGAAGGCGCTCGATCCGTCGGCGTTGATTCCGTCCGAGGCAGTGACCGTCGTGCTTTCCGAGCGCGGCTGGATCCGCGCGGGGAAGGGGCACGATCTCGATCCGACCGCGCTGCAGTACAAGTCGGGCGACGCGTTCCTCCACGCGGCCAAGGGACGCAGCAACCAGCAGGCGGTGTTCATCGACTCGACCGGCCGCACGTACGCGCTCGCCGCGCACGAGCTGCCGTCGGCGAAGGGCCACGGCGAGCCGCTGACGTCGTCGCTGCAGCCGCCGCCCGGCGCGACGTTCGTCGGCGTGATGATGGGGGAGCCGTCCGATCTATGGTTTTTATCGACCGATGACGGCTACGGCTTCGTCATCCAGCTCGGCGAGATGATCACCGACCGCAAGGCCGGCAAGGCAATCGTGAACGTGAACAGCGGCGCGACCCTCCTGCGGCCGCAGCGCGTGACGACGATGGAGACGGACCGCATCGCCGCCGCGACGACGGAAGGGAAGCTGCTGCTGTTCGACGTGCTCGAGCTTCCCGAGCTGGCGCGCGGCAAGGGCGTGCAGACGATCAAGATCCATCGCACGCCGATCGCGCCGGAGAAGGTGGTGGCGACGGCGGTGGTGCCGCAGGGCGGAACGCTGGTCGTGCACGCCGGCAAGCGCTACACGAACCTCAAGGGCGCCGACCTCGAGTCCTACCTCGGCAAACGCGCGCAGCGCGGACTGAAACTGCCGCGCGGCTTCCAGAACGTTTCGGCGATCCGCACCTGGAGCGATCGCGACCGCATCCCCGAGGACGTGAACTAATGCCGCAGCGGATCGACTTCTACGGCAACTACCACAAGGCGATCCGCCGCGCACTCTTCGAGCTCTCCGCGCGCGCGGGCCTGCTCGACTACGCGCACGATCACGACGGACTGGCGCGGCTGATCGTGGAGTTCGAGCGCGTGGCGCGCGCGCTGCGCGAGCACGGGACGCACGAGGATGCGTACATGCATCCGCTCTTGCGAAAGTATGCGCCCGAGGTGCTGGAGTCGATGGAGCGGCAGCACGGGACGCTCGATCCGGCGCTCGATGCGCTCGAGCAGCAGTTGCGCGCCGCGGCGTCGCCGGCCGACGGGATGCAGTTCTACGCGGCGCTCAATCGCTTCATCGGCGCGTATCTCGAACACCTCGCGGACGAGGAAGAGGTGGCGAACCCGGTGCTGTGGGAGCGCTGTCCGCACGACGAGATGCAGGAGGCCGTGACGCGCTTCCGCGCCAGCTTCGCGCTGGAACAGGTGGCGTCGAGCTTCGAGTTCATGCTGCCGGCGCTGAACGGCGAGGAGCGCGCCGGTCTGTACAAGAGAATTCCCGCCCGGTCCGTGACCAGGTCTGCCGGCTTCGGAAGGACGGTGTCGTTGGATTGAAGTGCCTGACACGACGTCGCCACGACGGCAATCAGAAACCACTCCAGATGCCTTCGTGACGCCGTCATGAGGGGTGCCTCTCCTCAGGCGCGTCAGTTGTTCGAGATGTTCGACTTCGACTTCACGATCGTGCAGCTGACCGGATGCGCGCCGTCGGACTCGAAGACGATCTTGTCGGGCGGCGGTCCGCCGGCGGCCAGACGCATCGAGGAGTCGGGCGGCTGCACCGGCGATGGCCGCTGCATCATGAAGTTCCACTCGACTTTATAGGGTGTCGCGGAGATCCCGTCGATCGACACCTCTGCAGTCTGCATCGGCGGCTCCATCCGCGCACCCGGCGCCGGCGGTACCGGTGGCGGCGTCACGAGCTGGATGTAATACGACCCGCGCGGCAACACGCCGAACGTGACTTTCCCGTTCGCGTCGGTGGTCCGCGCCGCCGGACTCCCGCCCGGATTCCTCCCGAGCTTCACGTCGACACCTTTCAGCGGCGCGCCCGCATACGCGATCCCGGCCACAATGAACGAGCAGCAAAGGGCAACTAGAAGGTGTTTTTTCATGATGGAAGAATGGTACACCCGTGCAGACAGTGAGGCAGCGATGGAGAGTGTCACAGTCGAAACGCTGACGCAGTTCACCGAATTGATCGAGCGTGTCTGCACGGACCAGAGCACGGTCCTGTTTCGAGGCCAGCCGGAGGATTGGCCCCTCCTGCCGTCGATCGCCCGGGAGCGCCTGATCGACGAGCTCCTCGCGTCGGAGCGCGCGATGCTGGACGAGTTTCAGCGTCATGGCCATCCGTTCCTGCGCGCCGCTCCCGCCACGACCTGGGAGTGGGTGGCGCTGGCGCAACACTACGGGCTGCCGACACGGCTGCTGGACTGGTCGTTGAACCCACTGACCTCACTCTGGTTTGCCGTGAACCGTCCTCCCGTCGGCACGAAGGACGGCGTCGTCTGGATCCTGCGTCCGGACGATGACGACTTCGCGACACCGGATGACGAACGCCATCTCCAGTGCAAACGCCATCTGGTCTTTGCACCGCGAGACGTCAGCGAACGAATCACTGCCCAGATCGCGTGGTTCACCGTACACAAGGCGTGGTCGGAGGATCCCTCGTTCGAGCCGCTGGAGTCCTCCGCGCAATTCGCGTCCAAACTGACGAAGGTCATCATCCCGGCCGGACGCTTCGCCCACCTTCGTTTCTACCTCGATCGATACGGCATCAATCACAGCTCGGTATTTCCCGGCCTTGACGGCGTATGTGCCCACATCAAATGGAAGTGGTCCTTTGCAGGGGATGAGGGAGAAATCGATGGCCACTACGGCGCCTGAACGTTCCGCATTGACGATGAAGGCGATCGTCTGCCGCCACTATGGCTCGCCCGACGTCCTCAGACTCGAGGACGTCGAGATCCCCACTATCGCCGACGACGAAGTCCTGATCCGCGTCCGCGCCGCCTCGGCCAATCCGATCGACAAGGCCATTCGGGGCAGGCCGTACGTAATCCGCGCATTCACCGGCCTGCGAAAGCCGAAAAACATCTTCGTAGGACGCGATCTGTCCGGCGTCGTGGAGTCGATCGGCCGGAACGTGACCCGTTTCCGCGCCGGCGACGAGGTCTTCGGCGTAGCCCGCGGCGCGTTCGCCCAATATGCGACTGCCCGCGAAATCAACCTCGTCCGCAAACCGCCCAACGTCACGTTCGAGGAAGCCGCCGCTGTGCCGATCGCCGCCATCACCGCCCTGCAAGGCCTCCGCGACAAAGCCGCTCTGCAGGCCGGCCAGGACATCCTCATCAACGGCGCCGGCGGTGGCGTGGGCACCTTCGCCGTGCAAATCGCGAAATCCCTCGGCGCCCGCGTCACCGCCGTCTGCAGCACCGCCAATATGGACCTGGTCCGCGCCCTCGGCGCCGCCGATGTCATCGACTACACCCGCGACGATTTCACCCGTACCCCACGTCGCCACGACGTGTTTTTCGATTGCGTTGGCAATCGATCGCTGACCGCCTGTTGTCGCGCACTGCAGCCAAAGGGTATTTACGTCGCCGTCGGCACCAAGACTCTGCGGCATCTCCTGTGGGTGCGATTGTCATCCCCACTCGTCAGTCAGAAGGTCGTCTTCGTAATGGCGAAGCTCCGCAATACCGACCTGGTTCACCTCGCAGACCTGCTGGAGTCCCACAAGATCGTCCCTGTCATCGGTCGGCGCTTTTCACTCGCCGAAGCGCCGGAGGCACTGCGGTATGTCGAGACGGGACACGCCCGGGGCAAGGCAGTGGTGACGATTTAGCCGGTATTACGCACTTCGTCCGCCACGCTCTGGCAATGACATCTACTCCACTGCCCTCGATCCTCAAGGCGTTGGGTCGTGTTCCAGAAGTGCAGTGTTAGCATGCGGCTTGGAGAGCACTGAATGGTTCTGAACTGTGTCAGATGTCAGTCGCAGCCTTTGACGAGCACGGCTCATGGAACGCTGAACTGTCCGCGATGCCGTGGAGTGTATGTCCCCCAGGCGCGCGTGGCTCAATTCATCGAGGACCCTCCAGAGCTCGTGCCAGCATCGCCGTTAGAAGGAGAAGGCATTCGTTGTTCGTCGGATCATTCCATCATGACCCGTGCGCGGGTCGACGTTCCCGGCGGAGGCGTGATTTACATCGACCGCTGTCCGTCGTGCAGAGCCGTGTGGTTTGATGCCGGAGAATGGAGCGTACTCGCATCAGCGCATCTATTAGAGCACCTCGAAGAGTTCTGGACGTCCGAATGGCGCAATCGCCAACGCCACGTGGTGGAGAAGGCACAGTATGAAGAGCGCATGAAGGAGACGTTTGGCGAGGATCTCTATGCCCGTTTGCTCACGTTAGCGCACGAACTGCGCGAGCATCCGCGGCGGTCCCAGGCGTTGGCGATCATTCGTGAAGAAAGCGCGCGATAACAACATCATGTGGTTTCTTCGCGATGGCTGACGCGATGATGTTGGCGTTTGCGCGCTCTTATCGTGCCGAATTGTTCACAACCGATTCGATCTTCGAATCGATCATCGGTGTGACTGTGTTCTCAAAAAGAACGCAGTCGTAGCCGCAGTGCACGCCCGCGGCACGTGGCATGTTGCGGTCGTGCTGTTACGAGTCGACCGTCCGCCTAACGGATCAGACGCTAAGCTGCGCGGCCAGGGCCCACGTGCCGAAGCCAGAGCGGCGCACGGCGTGCACGCATCAGTTGCGCGATGCAGGCCGCGCGCCGCCGTGCAGACTTTGATTTCACGAGGCGGCTCGGCCGCCGGACCGAAGCCGGGCCGCGCCAGCTTCTGCGGCGAGTTGGACAGCACCGCCAATGCGACTAAAGACGGTCGCGCTCGGCCGCGGATAACGGAGGACGATAGCTGATTGACAAGAAACACGACAATTCCTCGCCATAAAGCGTCATGTGCTGGTAACTGAGCTCCACCACCATGGTTGGCAAGGCCCAAGTCATGCTTTCTTTGAAGAGAGCCGGATCGCGCGACGTATCCTTAGCTTCCGTGGATGGACGACCATACTTCTCGATCAACATCTTCGATAAGTCGTCGTACTTGCCTCTCATCTGAACGTCAATGCCAGCTTCTGGCTTTACCACGCTTTCCGTGATGTAAATACGTTCGAGCCGATCCCTGCCTGCTGGAAACACAAAGCGGACGAGCGCATGTTCGATTGGGCCGATCCTCGTATCTGAAATCTCCGCACGACCGAGGTACTTATCTTCCTCGTACGACTCAGGTGGATCCAGCTTTTTTACCTCACCATGAAACGCGGCAATGACTTGTGAAGTTGTCATGCCAAAATGTGCTTTGCTCCATCCGCCGACAGGCGTTGTCAAACGAGGGCCCCTGCTTTTAGGACCTTCCGCACTCGCGGCTGTGGCGACGGCGAGTACTACCAACAACAGAACTCGGCTCAGTCGGTTCACCGAACACAACCCTCCTCGCGTTTGTGAATGCTCACAGTGTACAACAACCCCAAAGGGAATGCCCCTTGGTTATGGGTAGCAGACGTCATTGGCGAGACAACGTGACGCCATGCGTCCGGGGGCGTTTCGATATCATTCTTGCGTGATGTTTGAATTCGCGAACGACCTAATTGCGCACGCCTTCTGCGCGGCTCGGCAGTCCGTCCGCCCAACTACCAATTCAGCAACATCCACATTCGCGCTGACGCCCCCCCTAAACAATCCCCATCCTGTACGCAAACGCCGCGGCCTCCGCCTTTGAATGCACCTCCAGCTTCTCGAACAGATGCTGGATGTGATTGCGGGCGGTGAGGGGCGAGATGCCGAGGTTCTGGGCGATGACGACGGCGTTGTGGCCGCCGGCGATGAGGCCGAGGATTTCGTTTTCGCGGGTGGTCAATGAACGCACGCGGGCGTCGGCGTGGGCGTTGTGTTGGGGGAGGGCGGGGGGGCGGGTGGGGGAGGGGGCGGGTTCTTCGCGGGTGACCTGCGCGATGTGGGCGAGGATCATGCGGCGGGATTGGGGGAGGACGAATTTGAGGATGCTGATCTCCATCGCCACGAAGCGGGAGTCCTTTGCTTTTGCGGCCAGATTGAAGTGGCGGACGCAATCGCCGCGCTGGGCGATCGACACGATGGGGCAGCCATCCGTGCAGTAGCGGTTTCCGAAGCTGTCGTTGCCGGCGAGGATCTCGCCGCAGGAGCGGCCCACCACGTCGTCGTATGTGTAGCCGAGGAGGCGCTCCATCGCCTTGTTCCAGAAGACGATGCGGCGCCGTTCATTGATGGCGAACACCGGTTCGGCGCAGAGCGCGAACGCCTCGAGCACCCGCAACAGATCGTCTTCTTCACTGAGCAAAGACATCACCGCCTCCGATGTCCACCACTCGCTGCACTGATGCAAATGCACCATGCGAAATGGTGCGTGCGACTCATCGTCGCAGCCGCGCTCAGAGCCGAAGATGACAGTCGTCACACATGACAGTGCGCAGGAGGCACAACGTGAGCTCAATTCGTCACCGGAATCTGGTTCTGCTGGCCGCGATTGCCGTGCTTCTCGTCACGGCGTCGGCGTCGGCGCAGATGGCCATCAAGGTCAACGACAACGTCAATCTGAAGTTCGGCATCCTCATGCAAACACAGGCCGATGAGCTGCAGGACTCGGCCACGCGCGGCTATGCGCAGAACATCTTCATCCGCCGCGCGCGGCTGCTCGTGGGCGGACAAATCGCGCCGAATCTGACCTTCTTCGTGGAGACCGATTCGCCCAACATCAACAAATCGCTGACCACCGGCACGAAGAACACCCAGGTCTCGCTCTTCCTGCAGGACGCGTACGTCGAGTACAAGGTCCGCCCCGAGCTGATCCTCGACGCCGGCCTGATGCTGACGTCCGCCTCGCGCAACGGCTTGCAGAGCGCCGCGTCGCTGATGCCGATCGATTACGGCGCCAATACGTTCGCATACAGCGGCCCGACCCAGTCGTCGGCCGGACGCGACACCGGCGTCCAGGCCCGCGGCTATTTCCTCAATAACAAGCTCGAATACCGCGCCGGCGTCTTCCAGGGAATGCGCGACAACCCGCAGCGCGAGCTGCGCCTCACCGGCCGCGTCGCTTATGCCTTCCTCGAGCCGGAGAGCGGCTACTTCTACACCGGCACCTATCTCGGCAAGAAGAAAGTGCTGACCATCGGCGCCGGCATGGAGCACCAGCACCTCTACCGCGCGTATGCCGCCGACATCTTTTTCGATCATCCGGTCGGCAACGGAGCGATCACGGCGCAGCTCGATCACGTCCGCTACGACGGCAAGACGTTCCTCAAGTCGCTCCCCGACCAGCGCGACACGATGCTGGAAATCGGCGCACTGGCCGGCAAATCGAAATTCATGCCGGTCGTGCAGCTCCAGCAGAAGAACCGTCCCGATACGAAGGTCGGCGACGAGAGCCGCTACGGCGCCGGCGTCAATTACTTCATGCTCGGCCACAACGCGAACGTGAAGGGCCTCTATACGCGCATTTCCCCCAAGGTGGGCAAAAAGTCCAACCAGCTCACGATCCAACTGCAGTTCTTCTATTTCTAACAAGCAGCCTTCGCCCCCGCGCACGGGGGAGAAGGTGCCGCAGGCGGATGAGGGGGACTGCATTGCAGACAACCCGGCCCCTCATCCGCGCTTCGCGCACCTTCTCCCCGCGTGGCGGGGAGAAGGAGAAAGACGGGAGGAAAGCAAATGCCACAAGAGGAACAGTTCCTCAATCGCTGGTGGCGCGTCGTCGGCGCGCTGCTCATGAACCTCTCCCTCGGCTCGCTCTATGCGTGGAGCATTTTCGTCGCGCCGCTGGAGAAGGAATTCGGATGGAATCGCGCCCAGACGTCGTGGGTCTTCACGATCGCCATCTTCGTGTTCGGCACCTCGTTCGTCGTCGCCGGACGCATCCAGGACAAGCTCGGGCCGTTCCGGATCTCGCTCATCGGCGCGGTCTTCCTCGGCAGCGGCCTCGTGCTGGCCAGCTTCACCAACAGCCTCACCTGGATCTTCCTCACGCTCGGCGTGATCATGGGAATCGGCAATGGATTCGGCTATGCGACGCCGATTCCCGTCCTGTCGAAATGGTTCCCTGACCGGCGCGGACTGGCCGTCGGTCTCGCCGTCGCCGGTTATGGCGCCGGCTCGGCGATCCTCGCGTTCGTCGTTCCGCCGATGCTCAAGAGCGTCGGCTGGCGCGGCACGTTCCTCTGGCTCGGCATCGGCTATTTCGCCGCCACTGTGATCGCCTCGTTCCTCCTCAAGAACCCGCCGGTCGGCTGGAAGCCCGCGGGCTGGACGCCGGCACCGACGTCGAAGGTCGTGGCCACGGCGCGCGATTACACGCCGTCCGAAATGATCAAGACCAAACAGTTCCCGCTGATGTGGATCGCCTATGCGCTCGGCGCCTCGGCCGGCCTCATGACCATCAGCCAGCTCGTGCCGTTCGCAAAGAGCGTCGGCCTCCCGGCGACCGCCGCCACGTTGACGCTGCTCATCGCCGCAGTCGGCAATGCCACTGGCCGCATCCTCAGCGGCGCGATCTCCGACAAGATCGGGCGCCTGCAGACGCTGCGCCTCATGATCCTCGCTTCCGCGATCCTCATGCCGATCATCGCCAATGCGACGAACCTCACGTTCGTCTACATCCTGATCTTCGGCGTCTATTACTGCTTCGGCACGTTGCTGTCGGTCTTCCCGTCGACCACGGCCGATTTCTTCGGCACGAAGAACCTCGGCGTGAATTACGGCTGGGTGTTCACCGCGTATGCCATCGCCGGCATCGTCGGTCCGAAGATCGGCGGCAGCATGTTCGTGAAGTACAACAATTACACGGTGGCGTTCTATACGGCCGGCGTCCTCGCGTTCGTCGCCCTGATCGCCATCTTCCTCGCTCACCGTCCCGATGAATCGTCGCGCGCTGCCGCAGCCACGAAGCTCGAGCCCGCGAAAGGAGCCGCACAATGACCGACACGCTGGAACTGACCGAATCCCAGATTGCAGTGCATTGGAAGGAGGAGGATTTCCAGTATCCGACTCCCGAATTCATCCGCCAGGCGAACCTGAAGGACCCGAACGTCGACAAGCGTTTCTCCCTCGAGAATTTCCCGCAGTGCTTCGACGAATACGCCGAGCTGCTGACCTGGTACAAGAAGTGGGACAAGACGCTCGACTCGCGCAACCCGCCGTTCTGGAAATGGTTCACCGGCGGCACGCTCAATGTGAGCTACAACTGCATCGACCGCCATCTCGAGACGCACAAGGGAAAAGCGGCGTTCATCTTCGTCCCCGAGCTCGAATCGGAGCCGACGGTCACGATCACCTACCAGGAGCTCTACAAGCGCGTCAATGAAGTCGCCGCGGTATTGCGCGATTTCTGCGGCCTCAAGACCGGCGACCGGGTCACGATCCACATGCCGCTCGTGCCCGAGCTCCCGATCACGATGCTGGCCTGCGCGCGTCTCGGCCTCATTCACTCCGTCGTCTTCGGCGGTTTCAGTGGAATCGCCTGCGGCCAGCGCATCGCCGACTCGCAGAGCCACGTGCTGGTCTCAATGGACGGCTACTATCGCAGCGGCCAGCCGATCGACCACAAGGAAAAGGTCGACATCGCGGTCACGACTGCATTGACCGAGGGGCAGAGCGTCGAGAAGTGCCTCATCTGGCGCCGTCACGAGGGCAAATACCTCTCCGACACGCCGATGGTCGACGACCGCGATTTCTTCATGGACGACGTGCTGCAGAACTACAGGAACGCGGTCGTTCCGCCGGTCCCGATGCCGGCCGAGGCGCCGCTGTTCCTCATGTACACGAGCGGCACGACCGCCAAACCGAAAGGCTGCCAGCACAGCACCGGCGGCTATCTCGCGTACGTCACCGGCACCGCGAAGTACATCCTCGACATTCACCCCGAGGACATTTACTGGTGCATGGCCGACATCGGCTGGATCACGGGCCACAGCTACATCGTCTATGGTCCGCTGGCCCTCGGCACGACGAACGTGATGTACGAAGGCGTCCCGACGTATCCCGATGCGGGACGTCCGTGGCGCATCGCCGAACGCCTCGGCGTCAACATCTTCCACACCGCTCCGACCGCGATCCGCATGCTGCGCAAGGTCGGCGCCGAAGAGCCGCTCAAGTACAACCATCAGTTCAAGCTGATGGTCACGGTGGGCGAGCCGATCGAGCCCGAGGTCTGGCGCTGGTACTACAACACCGTCGGCCGCAAGGAAGCGGTCATCGTCGATACGTGGTGGCAGACCGAGACTGGGGGCTTCCTCTGCAGCACGAAGCCGGCATTGCAGCCGATGAAGGCCGGCAGCGCCGGACCGGGTGTGCCGGGCATTCATCCGGTGATCTACGACGAAGAGAGCAACGAGCTGCCGGCGGGACGCGCGGGGAACATCTGCATCCGCAATCCGTGGCCCGGCATCATGCAGACCGTGTGGCGCGACCCCGACCGTTTCGTCAAGACGTATTACGCGAAGTACTGCAAGGACGTGAACAGCAAGGACTGGCGCGACTGGCCGTATTTCGCCGGCGACGGCGCGGTCTGCGCGCCGGACGGTTACTTCCGCATCCTCGGCCGCGTCGACGACGTGATCAACGTCGCCGGACATCGCCTCGGCACGAAGGAGCTCGAGTCGGCGTGTCTCGTGGTCAATGAGGTGGCGGAAGCCGCCGTCGTGCCGGTCGCGGACGACGCGCGCGGACGGATGCCGGAGATCTACATCGCGCTGAAGCCGGGCTACAAGGCGTCGGCGGCGATCGAGAAGGCGGTGGTGACGAACCTCGAGTCGCTGATCGGCAAGATCGCGCGGCCGAAGAGCGTGCGCATCGTCTCCGACATGCCGAAGACGCGGTCGGGCAAGATCATGCGCCGCGTGCTCGCCGCGATTTCCAACAACCTGCCGGTCGGCGACACGACGACGCTGGCCAACCCCGAAGTCGTGGAGCAGATCCGCGTCATGGTCCAGGGGAGCGAGCCGGTCGTCGCGCCGGTCGCGGAGATCGGCGACGACATCAAGAATTTCGGAGCGCAGGAGTAGCTCGCCAAGGGGGTGCGGCGGCCAGCCGCCGCACTCCAGGGCGGCAGCAAGCTGCCGCAGTCCGCGTCACAGCTCGCGGCGCATGAGGAATCCGAGGCCGTCCAGTAGTTTGTGGGTCCAGGGCCTCGTGCGCCACTCCTCGAATGTGATCTCGCGGCAGTTCTTCAGATCCTCGAACCAGGCGTCGCGCAGTTGTTGCGCGATGCCTGGATCGGTGAAGCCGACGCTGACCTCGTCGTTGAGGAGGAACGAGCGGTCGTCGAAATTCGTCGAGCCGACGCACGACCACTTGCCGTCGACGATCATCACCTTCTGATGCAGCAGCGTCTTCGTGTATTCGAAAACGCGCACGCCGTTCTCCAGCAGGTCGCCGAAGTGATGATGGCTGGCGTGCTGCACGATCGGTGAATCGATCACCTCGGCCGCCGGCATCATGATGCGGACGTCGACGCCGCGCTTCACCGCTTCCTTCATCTCCTCGATCGCGTCGCTGTGCGGCAAAAAGTACGGGTTCTGGATGAGCAGCTCTTTCTCCGCGCCGCCGATGGCGAGGTAGTACAGCAGCTGCACCGTCGAGATGCTGTCGCGCGGCGAGGCGAACGCCACGTGCGCGTCGGTCTCGCCGATTGGATGCAGGTCGGGGAAGTACTTCGGACCGGTCGGCACGCTGCCGGTCTCCTCGATCCAGTTCTCGCAGAAGACGCCCTGCACGGTCGTCGCGACCGGCCCCTCCATCCGGACGAACGTGTCGCGCCAGTGCTCGCGGTCCTCGGCATTGCCGGTCCACTCCTTCGCGATCCCATGGCCGCCGACGTATGCGATGCGGCCGTCGAAGACGCCGATCTTGCGATGCGTCCGGTTGTTCATCCGGCCGAGGTTCGTCATCCGCAGCGGATGAAAGAGGTGCGCCTCGCAGCCGCTGTCGCGGAGGAACTTCAGCAGGTCGTGCCGTTTCTTCGCGCGCGACGAGCCGGAGTAATCGATCAGCAGCCGCACCTCGACGCCGTCACGTGCGCGCTGCGCCAGCGCGCTCGCGATGCGGTCGCAGATGTCGCCGTTCCACCAGACGAAGGTCTCGATGTGGATCGACTTCGTCGCCGCGGCGATGTCCTCGAGCATCCGGTCGAAGTAGGCGCCGTTCTGCAGGATCTCGACGCGATTGCCCGGGTCGATCGCTCCCTCGGTGAGGCCGATCAGCGTCGGGATCATGTCGTCGATCGTGGCGCCGCCGGAGCGGACGAACTGCTCCTTCGAGCGCCGCCGGTTCGTGTTCCAGAGGAAGAGCCAGAGCGTGGCGATGACGAGGTCTTTCCAGTGCAGACGGAAGCGCTTGCGCATCGGGAATGGCTATTTCACGCGGCATTCCAGCGTGCTACGGTGGGTCGCATGACGACAGGCCTCCGGCGCGACCTCGGCACGATCGAGTCCTACGCGACGCTGCTCGGCATTCTCATCGGCGCCGGCATCTTCAAAGTCACGGGCGAGGCTTTCCTGCTCACCGGGCCGAGCGTCATCCTCGGCTACGTCGTGCTCGCGCCGGCGGTGCTCGCCACTTCCGCCGCGTATTCGGTCTTCCTCTCCACGCCGCTCGGCCGCGAGCCGGGAGGCGAGTACACGAACATCTCGCGCACGTTCGGGAGCTACGGCCTCGCGTTCATCGGCGCGTGGCTGAAGATCATTTCGTACATCGGCGCGCTGGCGTACCTGGCGCGCGCGTTCGCCGATTACGCGCAGACGCTGGTGCCGGTCGACGCGACCGCGCTCGCCGTCGGCGCGCTCGTGTTCTTCTACGCGATCCATGTCGCCGGCGTTCGCTGGTTCGGCCGCCTGCAGGTCTGGATGTGCATGATCCTCGGCGTGTCGCTCGTCGTCCTCATCGGGCCGGGACTCTTCGCGCTGCACCGCGCGTACTACACGCCGTTCTTCGCGCACGGCCTGCGCGGCTTCGCGGCCAGCCTGCCGCCGCTCTTCTTCGCGTACGCCGGATTCGAATCGCTGGCGCAGACGGCGGGGGAGGTGAGCGACAGCACGCATCGCCTGCCGCGCGTCTTCATCCGCGGCATCAGCGCGACGCTCGTCATCTACTTCCTGATGTCGCTGGTCGGCCTCGGCACGCTGCCTCCCAATCGCCTGCGCGTCTCGGCCGCGCCGATGGCCGAGGCCGCGGGGGCGTATCTGTCGATGGGCGGAACGGCGATTGTCACGATCGGCGCACTGATGGCACTGCTGACGTCCGTCAACGCCACGATGCTCGTGCCGTCGCGCATCGCGATCGTGCTGGCGGACGACCGGCTGGCGCCGCGCTGGGCCGGCGCGGTGTCGGCGCGGACCGGGACGCCGATCGCCGGACTGACGCTCACGCTCGGCGGAGCGCTGGCGTTGCTGCTGACCAATCGCATCGGGCTCGCGCTGAACGTCGCGGTCTTCGCGCTCGTGCTGCTCTATCTGCTGCACAGCGTCGCGCTGTTGTTGCTGCCGCGCGCAAACCCGGCGCTGTTCAGCCAGGTCACGGTGGCGATCCCGCTGCCGCTGCAGCGCGCGCTCGCCGTGCTGTCGATCGTCTGCATGGCCGCGCTGCTGACGCAGATCTCGCTCAACGCCGTCGAGCTGCTGCTGTTCTGGACGGCGATCGGAACGCTGCTCTACGTCTGGTCACGCCGTGTAGCGCACCGCCGGACTGCCGGCGGGGTAGAAGACGCCGAGGAGCCGAAGCTCGCCTGAGCCGCTGTTCTCGAGGCAGTGGCGCTGGCGGATGGGAAGGAAGATGCACGAGCCGGCGCCGACGGGCGTCGACGCATCGCCCGCGTGCATGATCCCTTCGCCTTCGAGGATGCAGATCACTTCTTCGTAGAGGTGGAAGTGATCGGGCGCGCGGCCGGGCGGGATCGAGCCGACGAACTGCGTGACCTCGGCCTGGATCAGCTCCGCATACCAGCGGTCGCCGGTCTGCTGCTTCGGCTGATCGGCGAGCCGGACGACTTCCGTCCTGCGGCCGGACGGGGTGGCGGGCGTGAGCGAGCTGACGTACGTCGCCTCGGCGTCGAGCGTGAGCGGGACGCCGGCGGGGATGTAGATGCCGACGTCCTGCGCGAGGTCGTACAGCACTTCGTCGTGCTCGGCGTTGGCGAACGTTGCCTCGCCGTGCAGCTCGATGACGCGCAGCGAGAGGCGGCTTTCGAAGTGCCGCCAGATCCGGCGATTGCCGGCCACTTCCGGCTGTCCGTCGCGCATGGCGGTCACGCGGCAGCCGCCCTCCAGCTCGATCATTGGATGACAATGTACGCCATGAAGACGCAGGACGAGGGCATCCACGCCACGAACCAGGATTTCATCCGCTACGACCAGGTGGAGAAGCGACAGAGCTATCACCTGGCGGAGTCGGAAGGGGAGGACCAGTTCGACGACGACTTCGTGGTCCGCACGTGCGACATGCGCAGTCCGGCGTTCGCGCAGGAGCTCGGCGACGCATTGCGCGAGATCGGCTTCGCCATCCTGTCGGGACACGGCGTCGATCCGGCGCTGTACGACGAGGCGGAGGTGAAGATCGAGGAGATGTTCGGCCGCCTGTCACTGGACGACAAGATGCGCTATCGCGCGCAGCGGCACGGCTCCGTCAATCAGGGCTATTTCCCGATCAAAGAGACGAGCAACATGCATCCCGATCTGGTCGAAGGATGGGTGTTCTGCCGCCGCGCATTCGAAGGCGGCGATTTCTGGCCGATCGCGGAGTACAGGACGTTCTTCGCAAAAATCGTCGCGGCGCACGAGCCGCTGATCCTCCCGGTGATGCAGAGCCTCCTGCAATACCTCGGCTGCGACCCGCACCTGTACGACGCGAAACTGACCGGCACGAACTTCGGCCTGCGCCTCAATTACTATCCGCCGATGTCCGCCGAGGACGATGCGTCGGGCGCCGCGCGGCTGCTCGGACACGAAGACATCGACCTCTTCACGTTCCTCCCCGCGCCGCGCGCCGAAGGATTGCAGATCCTCAATCGCCGGAACATGAAATGGATCCGCATCGCCGCGCCGCGCGGCACGATCATCCTCAATACCGGCGATTACATGCAGCGCATCAGCAGCGACATTTTCCCGTCGACCACGCACCGCGTCAGCAAGCCGCGCGACGCGTCGCAACGCCGCAATCCGCGCGTGTCGTTCCCGATGGCGATTTACGTGTGGGAAGACGAAATGCTCGAGGTGCTGCCGTGCATCGACGCGCCGAAATACCCGCCGGTGCGCGCGATCGAGTTCCACACGAGCATCACGAGCAAGTTTTATGGCGACGATTACGCGGTGAAGGGCGCCTGAGCGAACATCACGGCGCGGTATTGCCGGCGATGGCCGCCGAGGCCATGAGGCGGATCATCTGCCGATCGGCGTCGTCACTGCCGGAATAGGTGCTGCACAGCGTCTGGATTTCGGATTCAGTCGATTCTCCGCTCAGCACGAACCCGTCGTCCGGCTGTGTGCTGTCATTGGTGACTTTCCTGTCCCACCAGCGGCCGCGCAGGCGGCAGCGGATGAATGAGGAGGTGAGCGGCGCTGCGCCGCGCTGCGAGTGTTCGTTCCAGCCGAGCATGTTGGCGACGCTACGCCTGAGATCGCGTTCGGTGATGTCAATGATGGCCTTGTCGAGCACTTTTGCGGATGGATGATCGACGAATGGGAAATGGACGCGCGATTCGTAAGACATTCCTGACCCGAGGCTGACCATGCGCGACGCGACGACGTCGGCTTCGGCGGAGAAACGCGCGTCGCCCCAGGTGAAACTCAACCGCACGGAGGAATCGCGGCGGACCGGCACAGCATGACGGATGCGCGCTCCGCGCTTGCTGAGGTCGACGAGCACGCCGGTCCCACGGCCGAACAGCACCTCGTGGTCATCGGAAACGTGAACGCGTTCCGTGCGCCTGCGGTCTAAGGCACCCAGCGGCAGTTGCTCGAGAGCGCTCATGCGGCGGTGCCTATTGTGGGAAAAACGTCCAATACGCCGGTCTGAGTGCTTTGTGCCGGAGCCGACAGAACGTTGCAATCCGCGATGATGAGCATGAGCATTCGTTTTCTCCCGTGTGTTGAGCAGGGACTCAATACTTCAATGGCGGTACCAGCATTCCATTTCCGTTAACATCCTTTTTCACTGTGAGTTGACGATGTCGACGAGAATTTGCGAACGGATGAAATGCGGATAGTGAGTGATTATTGGACAGGTGGCCCTTGTGCCAGTGAAAACCGACAGCGTCAGTGCGTGATATTATTCCGCCTCTCCGGCCGTGCGGCCGATCGCAAAATGGCCGGCAGCAACAGAGGCGCTGAATGTTCTGCAATCGCACGGCATCGATTCAGCACACATAAGGAGCACATAAGTGTCTGAATTCGATGCCGCCGGGAATCCCGAAGACGATCCCTCATCCCCGGCAAGCGGAGAAATGCTCAATCATCACCACCTTTATCATTTCTGGACCGTCGTCCGGGAAGGGGGAGTGACCCGGGCCAGCGAGAGGCTGCACGTGTCCCAGCCTACGATCAGCGGACAGGTTCGGGAACTGGAAGAGAGATTGGGGGAGAAACTGCTGGCCCGTTCCGGCCGCACTGTCGTGCTCACGGACGTCGGCCGTACGGTCTACCGGTATGCGGATCAGATGATCTCACTGGAGCGCGAGCTGCTCGATGTCGTGAAGGGGCGGCGGCCGGTGGCGGGCGGCAAACTGGCGGTCGGTCTGGCGATGGTGGTGCCCAAGCTGATTGCCTATCAGATGCTCAAGCCGGCACTGGACTTATCAGAGGCGGTCGAGCTGGTTTGCGTACACGAGAGACCGGAACGGCTTCTTGCGGAGCTGGCGATTTTCGGTCTCGACGTCGTACTGGCGGATGCGCCGGCACCGGCGAGTGTGAAGGTGCGGTGCTACAGCCACGTTCTTGGCGAGTGCATGGTATCGATATTCGGAAATGCGGGGCTGGCGGCGAGTTATCGCGAAGGTTTCCCGCAATCACTGGAAGGAGCGCCCTTCCTCATGCCGAGCGAGGACTCCGCGCTCTCGCTCTCGCTCGAGGCATGGTTTCAAAAGAAGAAAATCCGTCCGCGGATTGTGGGCACTTTCGAAGACAGCGCCCTGCTCGATGCGTTCGGACAGGCAGGCGCCGGTCTGTTCGCGATGCCTGCCGCAATCGAGAGCGAGCTTCGCCGGCAATATCAGGTCGAGCTCCTCGGAACGCTCCAATCGGTGCGGCAGCGTTTTTATGCGATCACAGTGGATCGAAAAATCCGGAATCCGTATGTGATTGCCATCTCCGAGCGCGCGCGCACACTGTTCGCCTGACCTCGCTGTCACCGGCCCATTCATAGGAATCAGGCTATGCCTGTGGATGTAGATATGTATTAGTTCTTTTCCTGCCACAGGCCCATATTGCTCGCGGGGTCTCTCTTCCAAAATGATGCGATCAAATGCTTGCCTGAACGATGTGGACGATGTCCGCTCTTGAAGGACCTGTTGCAGTACTGAAGAAACGCCGCTCCCGCGGCGGATCGGGCGTTCGATATCGCGGCCTGCTCTGGCAGTCGGCTCCGGATGCAATGCTCGTCCTGGATCAGGCCGGGAACATCGTTCTTCTCAATGTGCAGGCCGAGAGGCAATTCGGCTATGGCCATGACGAGCTGCTGCAACGGCCGATCACCGACATCGTTCCCTCCGGTTTTGCGCAACAGTTCGGAACGGGACTCGAGCTCATTGGGAGGCGAAAGGACCGGACCGAGTTTCCGATCGAGATCATGCTCACCACCGTGGAGGGCGACGACGGTTTTCTGGTCAGTGCTGCGATCCGTGACATCACCAGCCGCCGAAGTGCGGAAGCCCATCTGGCGCAGGTCGAAGGACGATATCGCGGACTCCTGGAAGCCGCTCCCGACGCGATGGTCTTCGTCGATTCCCACGGCAGCATCGTGCTCCTGAACGTACAGGCCGAGAAACAGTTCGGCTACCACCGCGACGAGCTCCTCGGCCAACAGGTCAGCGCGATCATTCCCGAAGGTTTCGCGGAGCGGTTGATCGCGGACGGCACACGAAGCGCGGCGGAGGCGCTCGCTCAACAGATCGGCATGGGGATCGAGTTGATCGGGAGGCGGAAGGATCGTACGGAGTTTCCGATCGAGATCATGCTCAGCCCGCACGAGAGCGACCGGGGCATTCTGGTCACGGCAGCCATCCGCGACATCACGGTGCGGCGCAATGCCGAGACTCACCTCGCACAGATGGAAGCGCGGTACCGAGGGTTGATGGAGGCCGCGCCGGACGGCATGGTGGTCGTCGATCCGGCGGGAGCGATCGTGCTCCTGAACGTTCGGGCCGAGCAGCAGTTCGGTTACAGCCGCGACGAGCTGCTGGGGCAGCAGGTCAGCAACATCATCCCCGAGGGATTCGCCGAGCGGCTGATCGCAGACGGCACGCGCAGCGCGGCCGACGCGCTCGCCCAGCAGATCGGCATGGGCATCGAGCTGATCGGGAGACGGAAGGACCGGACCGAATTTCCGATCGAGATCATGCTCAGTCCTCTGAAGAGCGGCCAGGCGATTCTGGTGACCGCGGCCATCCGCGACATCAGCCAGCGGAAGAAAGCGGAACGGTATCTGTCGCAGATGGAAGGCCGCTATCGCGGACTGCTGGAAGCGGCGCCGGACGCGATGGTGGTCGTCGACGCGGCCGGAGAGATCGTCTTGCTGAACGCCCAGGCCGAGCAGCAGTTCGGCTACCGGCGGGACGCGCTGCTCGGGCAGCCGGTGACGAACATCATTCCCGTGGGATTTGCCGAACGGCTGATCGCCGACGGGACGCGCAATGCGGCGGAGGCTCTGGCGCAGCAGATCGGAATGGGCATCGAGCTGCTCGGCCGCCGCAGCGACGGGAGCGAGTTTCCGATCGAGCTGATGCTCAGTCCTCTGGCGAGCTCCGAAGGAATCCTGGTCACGGCCGCGATCCGCAACATCAGCGTACGCAAGGCCGCCGAGCGGCACCTGGCGCAGATGGAAGGGCGCTATCGCGGGCTGCTCGAAGCGGCGCCGGATGCGATGGTGGTCGTGAACGCCGGCGGCGAGATCGTCATCCTGAATGTCCGGGCCGAGGAACAGTTCGGATATCACCGCGACGAGCTGGTGGGGCAGCGGGTCACCAACATCATTCCGGAGGGTTTTGCGGAACGATTGATCGCCGACGGCACGCGCTGCGCCGCGGAAGCGCTGGCCCAACAGATCGGAACAGGCATCGAGCTTTCGGGGCTGCGCAAAGACGGCAGCAGGTTTCCGATCGAGATCATGCTCAGTCCACTGGAGAGCGCCGACTCCATTCTGGTGACCGCCGCCATTCGCGACATCACCGTGCGCAAGGCCGCCGAAACGCACCTCGCCGAAAAGGTGGACGAGCTCAATCGCTCCAACGAGGAGCTGGGCCAGTTTGCCTACATCGCGTCTCACGACCTGCAGGAGCCGCTGCGGATGGTGGCCAGCTACACGCAGCTTCTGTCGCGCCGCTACAAGGGAAAGCTCGATTCCGACGCCGACGAGTTCATTGCCTTCGCCGTGGATGGGGCCAGCCGGATGCAGCGCCTGATCCAGGACCTGCTGGCCTATTCGAGGATCGGCACACAAGGGGCCGGGATGTCGGAGATCTCCAGCGAGGGAGCGTTGGAGCAGGCTCTGACCAATCTGGGCGGAACCATCGGCGACACGGGCGCCGTGGTGACGCACGACGCTTTGCCGCCGGTGATGGCGGACGAGACGCAGCTGATTCAGCTCTTTCAGAATCTCGTCGGCAACGGCATCAAGTATCAGCGCCCCGGCGTTCCGGCGATCCACATTTCGGCACGTCCGGCCGGCGGCGGAAAGTGGGCGTTCTCGGTGAAGGACAACGGGCTGGGAATCGACCCGAAGTACTTCGAGAGGATTTTCGGGATGTTTCAACGGCTGCATAAACGCGAAGAGTTCGTCGGCACGGGGATCGGTCTGGCTCTCTGCAAAAAAATCGTCGAACGCCATGGCGGCAACATCTCGGTGGAATCACAACCGGGTCTTGGCTCGACCTTTCGTTTCGAGCTTTCAGGAGGCGTTCAATCATGGCGATCGTGAATCCGACAGGAATCATCGACGTTTTATTGGTGGAAGACAGTCCCGGAGATGTGCGTCTGACTCAGGAGGCGTTCCGCGAAGCCAATGGCTCCATCCGTTTGCACGTGGCGTCGGACGGGGTCGAAGCGATGTCGTTTCTGAACCGCGAAGGCGTCAATGCCAATGCGCCGCGGCCCGACCTGATCCTGCTGGATCTGAATCTGCCGAGGCTGGACGGGCGCGAGGTGCTTGCGCTCATCAAGGAGAACGACAGTCTCAAGACGATTCCGACGGTGATTCTGACGACCTCGGAAGCGGAAGCCGACATCGTCAAGAGCTATCAGCTGCGCGCGAACTGTTATCTCAGCAAGCCGGTGCAGCTCGACGCCTTCGAGTCTCTCGTCGGCAGCATCAACGACTTCTGGCTGAACAAGGTGAAGCTGCCAACACAGAAGCAGGACTGATGGCCGCCGCGGCGATCGGACACGTGCTGTTGGTCGAGGACAATCCGGGCGATGCGCGGCTGCTGCGCGAGATGCTGAATGAGCAGCGTTCGCCGCGCCCCCGGCTCACACTCGTGGAGACGCTGACCGAGGCCATCGAATACGTCGGCCGGAACCCGGTCGACATGATCCTGCTCGACCTCGGATTGCCGGACGCCGCGGGCCTGTCGGCGATCCGGCAGGTGCGCGCGGCGGCGGCTCACGTGCCGCTCGTGGTGCTGACCGGGCTGGATGACGAATCGGTGGCCGGTCTGGCGTTGCAGGAAGGGGCGCAGGATTACCTGATCAAGGGGCAGATCGACACGCGCGGACTTCTGCGCTCGCTCCGTTACGCCGTGGAGCGCAAGACGATGGAATGGGCGCTGCGCGAGGAAAAAGAGCGGGCTCAGGTCACGCTCAACTGCATCAGCGACGCGGTGGCCTGTACGGACGACTCGGGGGAGATCACGTTCCTCAATGTCGTTGCCGAACGAATGACCGGTTGGTCGCTGGAGCATGCGCTGGGACGTCCGATGGCCGAGGTGTTCCGCATCGTGGATGAAACCAGCCGGCGTCCTTCCGGCGATCCTGACGATGCCAGCCGCGTGGCGCCGTCCTCCAGCATCCTCATACGCGCGGACGGATCGGAGATGCCGATCGAGGCCAGCAGCGCCTGCATCCAGAAGCACGACGGCCTTGCGAACGGAGCGGTGGTCATCTTCCGCGACGTGACCGCGGCGCGGGCGCTGGCGTCGAAGATGAGCCATTCCGCGCAGCACGACGCTTTGACCGGACTGCCCAACCGGCTGCTGCTCAACGACCGGATCAATCAGGCCATCGTGCTGGCACCGCGTCACCACAATCACGTTGCCGTACTGTTCCTCGATCTCGACGGCTTCAAGCAGATCAATGACCAGCGCGGCCATGCCACCGGCGACCGCCTGCTGCAATCGATCTCCGAGCGCCTCGTGGCCTGTGTGCGAGGGTCGGATACGGTGTGCCGGCAGGGGGGCGATGAATTCGTGCTGCTGCTGTCGGAAGTGGAGCAGTGGAACGACGCGGCGGTCACGGCCAGACGGATCCTGCAGGCGATTTCAGACAAGCACGTCATCGACGATCAGGAGATCCACATCACCGCCAGCATCGGCGTCAGCGTTTTTCCCGACGACGGCGCGGACGCGCTGATGCTGATCAAAAGCGCCGACGCCGCGATGTACGAGGCGAAAGAACAAGGGCGCCAGAGGTATCGCTTCTTCAAGCCTTCCATGAATGTCCGCGCCGCCGAGCGCCAGTCGATCGAAGAGGCGTTGCGGCGGGCTCTCGAGCGCCATGAGTTCGCACTGCACTACCAGGCGAAATTGAGCCTCGTCACCGGCGCCATCATCGGCGCGGAAGCGTTGATTCGCTGGACGCACCCCACGCTGGGCCTGGTCTCTCCGGCCCGTTTCGTTCCGCTGGCGGAAGACTGCGGGCTGATTCTGCCGATCGGCAACTGGGTGCTGCGCGAAGCGTGTACCCAGGCCCGCTCGTGGATGAAGTCCGGCCTGGCACTCTCCACCGTCGCCGTGAACATCTCGGCCACGGAGTTCGCCAAGAAACAATTTTTCGATGAAGTGCGCCAGATCCTCGATGACAGCGGACTGGATCCCGCCTGTCTCGAGCTGGAACTGACCGAGAGGGTGCTGATGGACCACGAAGAGCTGGCGACCGCCGTCCTACTGAGATTGAGGAACCACGGCGTGAAGGTCGTGGTCGATGATTTCGGCACGGGCTATTCGAGTCTGAGCCACCTTCGGAGATCGGCGGTCGACGCGCTCAAGATCGATCCGTCGCTCATCCGCCAGGCCGGTCCTTCGGGCCGCGATCCGATGATCATTGCGGCGGTGATCAGCATGTGCAGGAGTCTCGGTTTGCGCGTCGTCGCCGAAGGGGTGGAAGCGCTCGAAGAGTTGAATTTCCTGAGCCTCCACCAGTGCGACGAGGTGCAGGGTTACTACCTGAGCCGGCCGCTGCCGGCCGCGGAATTCGCCGCCCTGCTCGGGACCGGAATTCAGGTGCCCGGGCTCATGACACCGGCGGGGCAGGCACTGCTTGCCGGGTGAAGGAGAAGGCATGGAGATCATTCAAGACGCGAAGCATCCGATCGATGCTTCAGAGGTGAACCAGGTGGCCATGAAACGCATTACGCAGATTCTTCTGATCGAGGACAACGCCGGAGATGCCCGCCTGGTCCACGAGATGCTCAAGAGCGAGAAGCACTTTGCGCTCTCCCATCTCGGCACCATGGGCGAAGCGGAGATCTTTCTCGCACAGCACAACGTCGATCTGATTCTGCTCGACGCCTGTCTTCCCGATGCCGAGGGTCTGGAGGCCCTGCGGCGGGTCCGCGCCGCCGCGCCGCGCAGGCCGATCGTCATGATCACCGGCCGGACCGACGAGTCGCTGGCGCTGCAGGCGCTGCATGAAGGCGCGCAGGACTATCTCGTGAAGGGCCACTTCGAGGGACAGGCTCTTCTGCGCTCCATGCGTTACGCCATCGAGCGCAGCATTTGCGACGAAGCATTGTGCGCCGCGCGGCAGCAGAGCGAGGAGGGCTGGTCCCGCCTCGCGGCGATGCACGAAGCGACTCCCGACCTGGTCAGCATCAGTGATCCGGAGGGCCGCCTGATCTACGTCAATCGCGGCGGCCGCAGAATGCTCGGCCTGACCGAACAGGGCGACATCACCGGCTATGTGATCTCCGACTTCCTGAAGAGCGCGGCGGATCATCCCATTCTCGTGGAGGGACTCCCCGGCGCCGTGCGTGACGGCATCTGGCGCGGCGTATCGGAGGTCGTCAGTCTGGACGGCGCGATGATCGAGCTCTCCCAGGTCATCCTGGCGCACAAGGGGCCCGACGGCGCGGTGGACTTTTTCTCCACCATCGGCCGCGACGTCACGCAGGAGAACCGGACCAATGCGGCCTTGCGGGAGAGCGAAGCGCGGCTGCGGCGTCTGCTCGACTCCAACATCATCGGCGTGGTGTTCTGGAACGAGGCCGGCGACGTGCTCAAGGCCAATCCACTATTCCTGAAGATGACCGGCTACAGCCTCAGTGACCTCCAGTCGAAAAACCATCGATTGATCGATCTGACGCCGCCCCAATACGCTGCCGCTGTCGCCCGGGCTCGCGAGGAGCTGATGGCCACGGGCAAGTGCCGCCCTTTCGAGAAGGAGCTCACCTGCAAGGATGGGAGTCGCATCACCGTCCTGGTGAGCTCGGCGCTCCTCGACTCGCAGACCGACCTCGGCACCTCGTTCATCATGGACATCACCGAGCGCAAACAGGCCGAAGCCACAACCCGGCTGCAGAGCGCGGCGCTCAATGCCGCGGCCAACGCCATCGTCATCCTCGATCAGAACTTCACCATCGCCTGGGTCAACGCGGCCTTCACGGTCCTCTCGGGATTTGAGGTGGCGGAAGCGGTCGGCCTCCGGCTGCGCGACATGTTCGAGCCCGGTATTCACGACGCACCGTTCTTTGATGACCTCGAGGCGACCCTGCGTGCCGGAGCAGTCTGGAGCGGTGAGACCACCAAAAACCGGAAAGACGGATCGGTCTATCCCGAGGCCGAGACGATCACACCGGTGCGCGATGAGCACGGAACCATTACCCATTTCATCGCCATCAAGTCGGATCTCACCGAGCAACGACGGATCGAAGCGCGGCTGCGGCAGGCTCACAAGATGGAGGCCGTGGGACAACTGGCGGCCGGCGTGGCCCACGAATTCAACAACCTGCTGCAGGGACTGATGTCCATGGCCACGCTCACGCGTTTGCGCGCGTTCAATTCGGAATCCGCCAGCGTGGCGACGGACATGGAGGTCCAGATCAGGCGTGGCGCGGGGTTGACTCAGCAGCTCCTGCTGTTTTCACGCACTCACGAGATCGACAAGATCGACCTCGATCTCGGAGAGCTGGTGCAGAAGGCCGGGATTCTGGTGGGCCGTCTCATCCCCGAGAACATCCGCGTCGTCATCGAGACGCCGGCAGAGCGCTTGTCGATCAAAGGGGATGAGAGCCAGATTCAACAGGTCCTTCTGAACCTCGCCATCAATGCCAGGGACGCCATGCCCGCCGGCGGCACACTGACGTTACGCGCCGGGTCGTCGGGCCGCGATGTCTTCCTCGAAGTCGCGGATACGGGCGACGGCATCGACGAGGTGAACCGCGCCCACCTGTTCGAGCCGTTCTTCACCACCAAGGAGCCGGGCAAAGGCACGGGCCTCGGGCTGGCGGTCGTGCAGGGGATCGTCGAGAGCCACGGCGGGAGAGTCGAGGTCGAGAGTCGCCGTGGAAACGGATCGCTCTTCCGCGTCATTCTGCAGGCCGCAGCAGCCGGCACCGAAGCCACCCCGGCGCTGCTGCCTTTTCCGGCGGAACTGCAGACGGGCAATGGCTGCGTGCTCCTGGTGGAGGATGAAGAGAGCGTCCGCGCCGGACTCACCGAATTGTTGAACAGCATCGGCTACGACGTGATGGCGGTCGGTAGCGGCGAGCAGGCCCTCGCCGCTCCGCTCGAGCCGGTGCCCGATTTCCTGCTCTCCGACATCACGTTGCCGGGCATCGGCGGTCCGGACCTCGGCATCGTGCTGAGCAAGCGCTGGCCGGCACTGAGGATCGTATTGATGTCGGGCTACCTGGCGGACGAGTCGCGGATCCACGCGCGCAGCCGCGGCTGGCGCTTCCTGCAGAAGCCATTCGAGCTGGCCAATCTGGCCAACGCGCTGGCGCTGGCGACTTAGGCGGAGGCGCGGGAGACGTCATGACAGCACTGGAAGCCGCCGTTGAATCTCAGCTGATTCTCATTCTCGATGATGACGAGGCCATCACGATGGGGTTGGCCGCCGGTCTGGAGCGCGCCGACCGCACGCTGATCACGTGCAACGACGTGGAGTCCGCCGAGCTGATCGTCGAGCGCATGCACCCCTCGCACATCGTGGCGGACGTCCGGATGTCGGGGCCGTTCGGTTATGAAGGGCTCGATTTCATCCGCTTCGCCAGGTTGCACGCGCGGCAGAGCCGCATCATCCTGATCAGCGGCGACGCCCCGGAGGCGCTGCAGCGCGAAGCCTCCGAGCGGGGAGCGTCCGCATTTCTCCAGAAGCCGTTCACGGTCGGCGAGCTCGGTGCAACGATCGACATGCTGCGATGTCCCGGACCTTCCGCGCGCAGCGGCTTCGAGTCCGTGATCCGGATGCCGATGCTCGATGAAATCATCCGCAGCGATGCGCTGCGTCCGCAGTTTCAGCCCATCCTGCGGCTCGGAGCGGCGCCCGCGATTTTCGGATACGAATCTCTGGCCCGGTTCCGCGTCGATTGTCCGTTCCGGAATCCGGAGCTCCTGTTCCGCTACGCGGCGCGCAAGCATCGGGTAGTGGAGCTCGAGCTGGTCTGCACGGATCACGCATTGCACGCCGGCGCGGCGCTGGCGGAAAAGGGGCTGCTTTTCCTGAATGTGCACCCGGATGTCTTCGCCGCCGACAGCTCCTTTCCCGAGACGCTCGTTTCGCAGTCCACACATGCCGGCGTGCCGTTGGACCGGATCGTCCTGGAGATCACGGAACAGGGATCGCTGGTCAAGACGCCCACCGTGCTCAGGAACTTCAGCGACCTGCGCGCTCTGGGAGTCCGTTTCGCCTTTGACGACGTCGGTGTCGCTTATTCGCACCTGCCGATGATGGACGCGGTGCGCCCGTCATTCCTGAAAGTCAGCCAGGATTTCGGGACAGGATTCGAGAAGGATCCGACGCGGCTGAAGATCGTCCGCAACGTGCTCTCGCTGGCCGAGGACTTTCAGTGCGAGTTGATCCTGGAAGGAATCGAAGACGAATCGAGCGCAATCAAAGCGGAGCAACTCGGCATTCCCCTGGGACAGGGCTACTTCTTCGCCAGGCCGGCCGACGCGGGGACGTTCTTATAGCTGCTGTAGGGAACCATAAGGAACGGATGCTTTACTTATTGTTTTACGGATGAGTGGCTGTTAGACTCCACCGCAACACCATAAAAAAGTCCCGATCAGGCAACGATCTGTGCCGCGCTTGCGCACACCCTTGGAGGACAGCCGTGAAAAAAGCTCTGCGAATGGTTGCCATTTCCCTGACGCTCGCCGCGTCGCTCAGCAGCACGACCGCGTTGGCGTGCAGCCGGTTCTGGATCAACAACTACTCCTGTTCCAGCGGCCAGGTCGTCGCATGCACCCTCATCGGCACTTACGATGGCGGTGGCTGCATCTACGCTTGTCCGGTTTGCTGATTTCGGCCCGGGGAGCCTCAATGATCAAACGTCTTGTATTCTCGGCTTTGGTCGCGCTCAGTGCGGCCGCGCTGTCTGCTCAGAACACGACAGTCAGATATAAGGTTTTCACCGAGTCGCTGTTGCCGGGCCGCCGCATTCACGTCGAGATGCGGGCCAATTACGTCTACGTCGAATTCGCGGCCGCGCCGAAGTCTTCAACGGGCGTTGCAAAGCCGCAGGCGCAGGAGCACGAGTTGTACAAGCTGCCCGCGGACGGCGTGTTCGTATGGGACGCGGTCGTTTCCGACAAAGGCGTCGCGGTGCCGGTTCACGATTTCACGTTCCGCTTTTCAAAGCCGCTCGCGCCCGCGCCGGCCGGTGTCGGCGCGTACCTGATGTTTCCCACAAAGTGGACGATGACGTGTCCTCAAGGTACGGAAGACCGCTGCAAGCCGTTCTCCGGAGAAGAGGAGTTCGGCTTCGCCGTCACAGGTCAGCCGCCGGCCGTGTTCGGCCGCTGTCTCCAATTCCGCGGTGTGCCCGGTAATCACGTCGTCATCCTGACGTCCGGCGACGACTGTGCCGACCCGCGCAAGGATCCGCATACGTTCGTTCATTGAGATGACCGAAACCACCATCGAGCTGCCGTCCGTCGAGCGGGCCGCGCCGATGCGGCCGCCGGCGTCGGTCTTCGCTGCAATCGCGGTGAAAGAAATTCGCGACCATCTCCACGGCAAACGATTTCTCATCGGTGCGCTGCTCTGCGTTCTGCTGTGCACGACGTCCGCCTGGGTCAGGGCCCGTGATCTGCGCGACGCAAATCAGGAGCGCGCGTTGTTTCTGCAACGCTGGCGGCCCGCCGTCGAAGAGCAGCTGGAGCGCGACGAGATCATCCAGGTCGAGAACACGCGCAGCGTCTCGCCGCTGGCCGTTCTATCCGTCGGCCTGGAGCCCGTGACGCCGTTTCGGTTCACGTCGACGAAGGAAGGGCTGCGTTTCGGCGCGAGCCGCGGCGCGCAGAACATCATCGATGCGCTCTTCGGCTATCTCGATCTCTCGTTCGTCGTGGGGACACTGCTTTCGCTCTTCGCGCTGGCGCTGACGTTCGACAGCATCTCGAGCGAGCGCGCTCACGGCACGCTGGCGCTCATGCTCTCGTATCCCGTAAGTCGCGGGACCGTCGTGCTGGCAAAGGTTCTCGGCAATTCCGTCATTCTCATCGCCTCGTTCGTGCCGGCACTCGCGGTCGCGATGCTCGTCACCTTCGCCAGCGGCGTACCGGCGGTCGGCACGATGCACGTGCTGGCGTTCGCTCTCCTGTCCGTGCTGTACCTGATTTGTTTCGCGGCACTGGGACTTGCGGTGAGCGCCGCCGCCCGCACCTCCACCGACGCGGCGCTCATCTGCCTCCTGCTATGGGTCTCGTTCGTCTTCCTCGTGCCGCGCGTGATCGGGATCGCGGTGAATCGCGTCGTGCCATCCGCGCGCGCCGTCGAGCTCGCGCTGCGCGAAGATCAGGCGGTCTCACAACTGAAGATTGCGTACACGCGCCGGGTCCAGTACGCGCTCGACGCGTACGTCAACGCAGATCCCGACAATGCGTTCCGGAACGACGATTTTCAGAAGGCGCGAAAACAAGCCTCTGACGAGCTGCGTAAGCAAAGGCGCACGGTCGTTGCGCGTCTGTGGGATGAAAGCGACCGGAACGAAGCAACGCGCGAAGCGGCGATCGAGCGATGGTCGATGCTCTCGCCCGCCGCGCTGTTCAGCCAGTCATCGGCCGATCTCGCATGGACCGGCCATCTTCAGCGCGACCGTTTCATCGCCGACGCGCGCGCCTATCACGAGAACGTCGGCAGCCGGCTCGCCGAAAGCAGGGAAGCCTTCGCCACACGCCTCACCTCGCGGACGATGGCCATCATTCTTCACGACGACATCAAGCCGTATCTGATCCCATTCGAATCGACACGCGTGCCGTCGCGCGAGATTCTTCTCTCCATCGCGTATCCCGCGGCGCTGCTCGCGGCGTTCGCCTCGCTCTTTCTGGCCGCCGCACGCTGGTTTCTTGCGCGAATGGACGTGCGCTCATGACGCTGCAGGTCACATCCGGCATCGCCTGCCGTGACGTTTCCGTGCACTTCGGCGATCGCGGCCTGCGCAATGTGAATCTCACCGTTCGCCGCGGCGAGATTTACGCCTTGATCGGCGGCAACGGCGCCGGGAAGACGACGATGATCAACGTCTGTCTCGGCTTCCTGATGCCACATGCAGGCGCAGTGACCCTGGGCGGCATCGACGCGCTCGCATTTCCGACCGAAGCAAAACGTCACCTTGCCTGGGTTCCCGAAGTGGTCAGGCTGTATCCGCAACTGAGCGCAATGCAGACGCTCGCATTTTTCGACAGGCTCGCGGGCGGTCACGGCGATGAGCAAACGTTCGTCGAAGCGCTCGGCCGCCTTCGCTTTCCTCGCAACGCGATGCACGAACCCGCTGCAACGTACAGCAAGGGGATGCGCCAGAAGGTCGTGCTCGCAATGGGCATCCTCAAGAACGCGGACGTCTTTCTGCTCGACGAGCCGACGTCCGGGCTCGACCCGCGGAGCACCGAGGAGTTCGGACGCACGCTTCAGGCGTTGCGCGTTGCCGGCAAGGCGATCCTGCTGGCCTCGCACGATCTTCCCAACGTTTACGCGATGGCCGACCGCATCGGCCTGCTCGATGCCGGCGTGATGATCGACGAAGGGAATGCCGATGATTTCCGTGGCCGGCATCCGCATGATCATTAAACCCGCCATCAGAACGGCACTGTTCATCGCCGCTGCATTTGCGGCCACGCCTGTAGTTCCTCAATCCGGCACGTCGGAAGCAGAACTACGCCTGACGCTGCAACTGAGCAAGGTGAACCAGCAGCGCGCGGGGGAGCAATACGCACAGAAACTCGCGCTTTTCCAACAAGGTCTCGCGTCCAAAGAGGAACTGCGTAACGCCGAAGCGGAGGTCGAGCGGACGCGATTGGAGACGCAGCGAGCCACGGTCTCGCTCAGCAATCAGCTGCCGTCGTTCCGGATCCTGTCGGCCGTGAAATCGATCGCCCGCGACGGCACGCTGTGGATTGATCTCGCACTGCAGGAACTGCGCAGCGACAGCGGCATCGATCACCGGTCGTATCTCGTAAGTCTCAAAGGCCCGACCAGCATCATTGCCGAACCGTACGAACAACAGGTTTCCGTCACCGGCATCCACTCGACACCGCTGCATCTCAAATTTCGCCTGCTCCGCGACGTCGACGAGCTCACAGTGCTGGTCGTTTCGGGCACGCGGCGCGAAGAGACGCCGATCCTGCTGCAGCGAAGCAAGAGCGCCAACGCCTTGTCCATGACGGCATCCAATTACTCCCAGGAAGGCGCTCTCGGCGAGAAAGTCGATTACGCGCTTCAGATCGAGCGCTTCTCGCCCACCATCGAAGATCTCGACATCACCGTCGCCGGTCTGCCATCGGACGTCACGTACGAGTGCATCGACGCCGATACAAAAGCTCGCATCAATCGCATCCGCTTCGCCAAGGACCAGAACACGCGCCGCATCGTCTTACGAGTGTTCGTGCCCGAGGTCGCGAAGGCCGATTGGTTTCAGAAGACCACCACGTTCCACGTCCAGGCGATCACGAACGGTGGCGCTACCGGGACGACCGATTTGCAACTGCGTCCCGTCGGCAGCCCGAAGCTGACCATCAGCAGCGATCAGCTCCTCGTTCGCACTCATCCCGGAGAAACGGTTCGCGTGCCGATTGCAGTCGAGAACACCGGCGGAGCCGCGGCACGCGACGTCGTGATGGACGCCACGTTTCCCATCGGTGTTCACGGCTCCTTCGAACCGGCCACAGTTCCGGAAATCGTTTCCCGTGCATCGCGGCGTGTCGACATGCTGCTCAACGTCGCGTCCGATGCGACGGCGGGGGACTACACGTTCAAAGTCCAGGCGCTGGCGAAGAACCGCCTGACCGATGTCGACAGCCCGGAGCAATCGTTCCGCGTGGCGGTCGAGCTCGCGACGCCCGTGCTGATGACGATCGTCGCGAGCGGCGGCCTCGGTGCGCTGGCCATCGCCGGCGGCATCTACGCCTTCCGCAGGAAGCGCGCATAGCATAATCCCCACCGCATGTCGTCCAACGATTCTCCCTTTCTCACCTTCACGCGCGGCGAGTGGGCACGGTTGCGCGGGGAGACGCCGATGACGTTGCGCGAGGAGGATGTCGCGGAGCTCAGCGGGATCACGGAGGCGCTGTCGATGCGGGAGGTGGAAGAGGTGTATCTGCCGCTTTCACGACTGCTGAACCTCCACATCGCCGCCGTTCAGGATCTCCATCGCGTCACCTCGCGCTTTCTCGGGACGCTGGCGCCGAAGGTGCCGTACGTCGTCGCGATCGCGGGGAGCGTGTCGGCCGGGAAGTCGACGACGGCGCGCGTGTTGCGGACGCTGCTCTCGCGCTGGCCCGATCATCCGCGCGTCGACCTCGTGACCACCGACGGCTTCCTCTTCCCGAACGCCGTGCTTGGGGAGCGCCAGCTGATGGAGCGCAAAGGCTTTCCGGAGAGCTACGACCGTCCGCGGCTGGTGCGATTTCTGTCGGAGCTGAAGTCGGGACTCGCGCCGCTCGACGTGCCGGTTTACTCGCACCTGCACTACGACATCCTCGCCGACACCGCGCTGACGATCGACCGTCCCGACATCGTGATCCTCGAAGGGCTCAACGTGCTGCAGAGCGGCAGCATGCATTCGGTGTTCGTCTCCGACTTCGTCGACTTCTCGATCTACGTCGATGCGCCGGAGGACGACCTCGAATCGTGGTTCATGAACCGTTTCCGGACATTGCGCGAGACGGCATTCCGCGATCCGGCGTCGTACTTTCACGCGCTGGCGGAGATGCCGGACAGCGAGGCCATCGCGCTGGCGCGCAACGCCTGGCAGAACATCAACCTGGTCAACCTGCACGAGAACATCCTGCCGACGAAAGAGCGGGCCCGGCTGATCCTGGAGAAGCGGGGGAGCCACGTGGTGGAACGGGTTTTGTTGAGGAGGCTGTGAGTTGAAACGGATCCCGCTCCTGCTGATCATGGCGGTCACGATCGCCGTCGATCAGTACACGAAGCATCTCGCGCGGACGACGCTGGCGCTCTCGGCGCCGCACCGCTTCAGCATCCTCACGCTCCTCTACGCCGAGAACAGCGGCGCGTTCCTCAGCCTCGGCGCGAACCTGCCGCCGCAGACGCGGTCGCTGATCTTCAGCGGCGTCGTCGCCGCGGCGCTGGCCGTCGGGCTCTATGCGCTGATGACCAACCGCATCGGCAGCGCCGCCGATTCGATCGCCGTCGCCTTCATCCTCGGCGGCGGCATCGGCAACCTGATCGATCGCGTGTTCCGCGGCGGGCGGGTGAGCGACTTTCTCTTCATGGCTCTCGGGCCGCTGCACACGGGCGTGTTCAACGTTGCCGACATCGCCATCACCGGCGGCGTGATCTGGCTGCTGATCAGCTGGCTGCTGGCGAAGAGGGAGACTAGCTCTTCCGGCGCGTCGTGAAGTAGCGCTTCAGCCATTGCGACAGGCCGTCGAGGCCGGGGAAGAGGACGCGCTCCGTCACGTTGGCCTGATCGAGCTTGTCGCGGATTTCCCACTTCAGCGCGGCGGGGATGATCAGCCGGCGGACGGTCTTTTCGCGGCGTTGCAGGAGCTCCTCCAGCGACAGTGTGGGACTCGACGGCAACGAGAAGAGCGCGAACTGGTTGACGATGCGCTCGTCGAGCGACGGCGGCTCGAAGAAGAGGACGAAGTCGTGGTTCGACAGCGCGTCGAACTCCGGCAGGCTGGTGGCGACGCGGTTGAGCATCTCGGTGGTGAAGATGTTCGCGTCGTCTTCCTGCAGCATCTTGCGCAGCGGCCGCGGGAGCAGCTCGTTCGACGCGCGGTAGTCGACGCACCAGATCCCGCCGTCGACGTCGAAGTCCTCCAGCTTGTGCGTGGCGAAGTGCATGGCCACGTACGGCGAGTAGGTCCAGTCGAGGAGGCGTGTCGGCAGGCCGTGATGCTTGGCGAGGGAGAGCCAGTTCCACACCCAGTCGCCGTGCACGGCATGGCGCATGGCGTATTTGCGGAAGCTGGTGAGGAGGTGCAGCTCGTGCGCCTCGAAGCCGCCGGTCTGCAGCGACGTCTCCAGCCCGTGCGTGACGCGCGGCGCGCCGCGGAAGACGAAGTTGGAGCGGAAGCGTTCGATGCCCGGTTGCCAGGAGTCGGTGAAGAGCGCGTCCTGGAGCTCGAGCCAGGAGGAGATGCGGACGTCCATCGGCGGAGTTTAGTGGAAAGCAAAAGAGGCGCCCTTTCGAGCGCCTCTTTCGTTGCATCGATGAATGCGAGTTACGGGGTCGTGCAGGCCGCGCCGCCGGCGAACACGTTGGCGTTGATCGTCGCGCTGGCCGAGGCCCCGCCGTTCTGGCCGCTGAGGAACGTGGCCACCTGCGAGGTGCTGTTGCCCGCGCCGGCGTAGCCCGGGAGGCGGAACGTCGTACCGGCGAAGCGATTGCGGACGCGGATCGCCGTGCCGGACCCGTTCTGGTCCCACAGGCCGGTGATGGTGTTGGAGAAGATGTCGGCGCAGACCGAAGTGGTATCGGTCGAGAGGGCACCCGACTGCACGAGGATCGCGTTGCCGGAGTTGGCGACGTCCGGATCGCTGAACGTGTTCGACGACACCTTGATCTGCAGCGAGCTGGCGCCCTGGGACGCGCTGGCGCTGAGGGCGGCGCCGGTCGTGCCGTGGATGCCGTTGTTGGTCATCGTCACGCCGAGGGTGCCGCTGGCGCCGGCGCTGCGGAGGTCGACGCCGTCGCAGATCGCGAGCGGCGCGCAGGCCGAGCCGACCACGCCGTTCGTGCCGATCGTGTTGCCGGAGATCGTGCCGGTGAGCGAGCCGGTGCTCGGCGTCGCGCGGCTGACGATGATGGACTGAATGGCCATCCCGGTGAACGTCGGGTTGTTCGTGATCGAGAACGTCATGTTCGCGGCGTTGATGGTCGACAGGAGGACGCCCGCGGTTTCGTTGGTGAACGTGCTGCCGCTCACCGTGACGTCGCTGACGGAGCTGTTCGCGCCGTTGACCTGAATGCCGTTGCCGAAGTTGTCACTGAAGGTCGACGTGCCGACGTTGACCGTCGACGACGCCGCGTTGCGCGAGGAGACGAAGAGGCCGTGGCTGCCGTTCGGCGCGCTGCTGGTGCTGAACGTCGAGCCGCTGACCGTCATCACCATCGAGCCCGAGAGGTTCTCGACGTACATCTGCCGCGCCTGGTTGTTGTGGATGTTGGCGTTGGTCAGCGTGACCGTGCCGCTCAGGTTCTGGAACTGCACGCCGTTCTCGCCCGACTCGTTGCCCGCGTTCTTCACCTCGGAGTTGACGAGGGAGAAGCCGCTGACGTTGCGGCCGTTGATGCCGACCTGCGCCGAGCCGTCGACGGTGACGTTGGTGAGGCTCGCCCCGCTGACGGTCAGCAGGTCGATCGCCGCGTTGCAGTTCGCGTTGCTGCCGGTGGCGAGGTTGGAGCAGTTCGCCGCCGTGTCGCCGTTGGCCGTCGCCGCGTTGGTGAACGTCATGTTGGACAGCGAGACGTTCGTCGCGTTCGAGGCCTTGAGGCCGGCGGTGGTCATGGTGGAGACCGTGCCGCCGTTCGACGCGAAGCTGCCGGTGGTGTTGGTCAGCTTGATGCCGATGGCCGCGTTCGAGGCGCTGATGCTGCTGAACGTCGCGCCGAGCGTCATGTTGGTGAGATCGATCGCCGAAGCGGAGGTCGAGGTCACCGTGCTGGTGCCGGAGACGTTGAGCGTACCGGCGGTGCCGACGATGCCGGCGCCGGTGGTGGTCGAAACAACGAGGCTGCTCGCATTCACCGTGGCGGTGCCGCCGCTGATGACGACGCCCGAGCCGCCCGGCGTCACGTTGACGTCGGTGAGGGTGAACGTGCCGGCCGGCGCGGTGAGGCTGATGCCGTCCGAGCCGCCGCTGACGTCGACCTGCGAGATCGTCGCGCTGTTCGACCCGGAGCCCGAGATGCCGAAGCTGCTCGACGCGACGTTCAGGCCGGTGACGGTGTCGCCGCTGGCCAGCAGGATGCCGTTGCCGCCGAGCGTCGGACGCGCGCCCGCGCCGTTGAGCGTGTAGCCGGAGACGACCAGGGCCACGCCGTTGCCGACGAGCTTCTGGTTGTTCTTCAGCGTGATGCCGCCGTACGTCGACGTGCCGGTGTGGACGTAGATCCAGTCGTTGATGGCCGACGCGTTCTGCGCGTTGAGCGTGGTGTTGAACGGCGAGTTGGAACGGCCGCTGCCGTTCGCGCCGGTGTTGTTCACGTACCAGACACGCTCGGTGATCGTGATCTGCACCGTGCCGACGGTCGTGTTCGTGCCGTCGCTGACGGAGTAGTGGAACGTGTCGACGCCGGTGAAGCCGGTCGCCGGCAGGTACGAGAAGTTGCCGGCCGGGGTCATCACCACGGTGCCGCCGTTGATCGACGACGTGTCGAAGGCGCTGACCACGAGCGCGGCATGCAGCGTGTCGGCGTCGGTGTCGTTATCGAGCACGGAGCCGGAGACGACGGCGGCCGGGAAGACGCCGGCGGGGAGGCCGACGCGCAGCTCGGTGTTGCCGACGCCGGTGTAGTTGTCCTGATTGGCAACCGGCGGCTGCGTCGTGACGTTGAGCGTGACGGTGGCGACGTTCGAGTCGAGCGAGCCGTCGTTCGCCTTGTAGGTGAACGAGTCGGTGCCCGAGGTGCCGTCGTTGGTGTAAGTGAACGAACCGTCCGAGTTGAGGACGAAGAACGTCGCATGGGCCGGACCGCTGACCAGGACCGCGGTCAGCGTCGGGCTGTCGACGTCGGTGTCATTAGCCAGGACGCCCGGCGCCGGAAGCGTGAACGTGCCTCCCGTCGTGACGTTGTACGGACCGTCGTCGTGCGCCACCGGGGCGTCGTTGACGGCCGTGACGTTGACGGTGATGGAGTCGGTGTCGCTCTGCGCGCCGCCCGAGCCGGTGTTGCCGAGATCGTTCGTCGTGATCGAGACCGAGGCCGGGCCGTTGAAGTCGGCGTTCGGCGTGAAGGCGGTGCCGTCGAGCGCGGCGTTGATGTCGGTGATCGTGCCGGTGATCGTCACCGTCGAGGTGCCGTTGCCGGAGACCGTGACGCCGGTGGTCGAGCCGAGAGCGAGCGTGCCGTTGGTCGCGTTGAGTGTGACCTGCACGTTGTTCGCGCCGGCGTCGACGTCGGACGTCGTGATGGCGTTGCCGTTCGCGCTCGAGAACACCAGGTTCGTGTCTTCCGCGGTCGTCTGCGTGCCCGGCACGCTGTTGACCGGCGCGTCGTTGACCGCATTGACCGTGATGGCCACCGACTTCGCGTCGGTCAGCGGGCCGCCGGCGCCGGTGTTGCCGTTGTCGTTGGCGGTGATGGCCAGCGTGTCGGCGCCGTTGTAGTTCGCGTTCGGGGCGTAGGCGAGGCCGTTGAGGGCCGCGTTGAGATCGGCCAGCGTGCCGGTCGCGGTGACGCTCGCGCTGCCGTTGCCGCTGACCGTGAGGCCGGAGGTGGAGGCGAGCGTCAGCGTGCCGTTGGCGACGTTGAGCGTGACCGTGACGTTGCCCGAGCCGGCGTCGACGTCGTTGACCGAGATCGTGCTGAAGGCGAGCGTCGTGTCCTCGTTCGTCGAGGCGGCGGCCGGCGCGGTGATGACCGGCGCGTCGTTGACCGCGTTGACCGTGATCGTCACGGTGACGGTGTTCGAGTCGAGCGAGCCGTCATTCGCCTTGTAGGTGAAGGAGTCGGTGCCGTTGAAGTTCGGGTTCGGCGTGTAGCTGAACGAACCGTCGGCGTTGAGCGTGAAGCTCGCGGCGTTCGACGGACCGCTGACCTGCACCGCGGTGATGACCATGCTGTCGACGTCGCTGTCGTTGGCCAGGACGCCCGGCGCGCCGACGGTGAGGTTGGTGTCCTCGTTCGTCGAGTACGCATCGGCGACCGCCACCGGCGCATCGTTCACGGGGTTGATCGTGAGCGAGACGGTGGCGATGTTCGAGAAGAGCGAGCCGTCGCTCGCCTTGTAGGTGAACGAGTCGCTGCCGTTGTAGTTCAGCGCCGGCGTGTAGCTGAACGAGCCGTCGGCGTTGAGCGCGAAGCTCGCGGCATGCAACGGACCGCTGACGAGGACCGCGGTGATGCTCGGGCTGTCGACGTCGGAGTCGTTGCCGAGCACGCCCGGCGTCGCGACGTTGAGCGCGGTGTCTTCGTTCGTCGAGTAGCTGTCGTTCGCCGCGACCGGCGCGTCGTTCACCGCGGTCACGGTGATGTTGACCGTGGCGGTGTTCGAGAAGAGCGAGCCGTCCGAGACTTTGTAGGTGAAGGAGTCCGGCCCGTTGTAGTTCAGCGTGCCGGTGTAGGTGAACGAGCCGTCGGGGTTGAGCGCGAAGCTCGAGGCATGCGACGGGCCGCTGACGAGGATCGCGGTGGCGCTCGGGCCGTCCGGATCGGTGTCGTTGGCCAGCACGCCCGGCGCGGCGACGTTCAGCGCCACGTCTTCATTGACCGTGTAGCTGTCGTTGTTCGCGACCGGCGGATCGTTGACCGGGGTGATGGTGATGTTGACCGTGGCGACGTTCGAGTCGAGCGAGCCGTCGTTCGCCTTGTAGGTGAACGAGTCGGAAGTCGTCTCGGAGCCGTCGTGGACGTAGTTGAAGGAGCCGTCGGCGTTGAAGGTGAAGCTCGTCGCATGGGCCGGACCGCTGACCAGGATGGCGGTGATCGGCGAGCCTTCGGGATCGGAGTCATTCGCCAGGACGCCCGGAGCCGGCACGGTGAGCGTGCCGCCCTCGGCGACCGTGTAGGCGTCATTCGCCGCGACCGGAGGATCGTTGCAGTCGGGGAGCGACTCGCCGCTCGGCAGCGAAGGCGCGGCCGGCGAGCAGGTCTGCGTGGTGGTGGGGAAGGTGCCGACCGGCGAGCCGTTGGTCGGGAAGGAGGTGCCCGCGGTCGAGAGGGTGGTGCAGTAGGTCAGGCTGATGGCGCCCTGCTGCGCTGCCGGAACTCCGGCAGTGCTGCCAACCGGACGGACGTCACCGACGCCGGCCTGCCAGCTGAGTGAGCTGGAGTAAGAGCGGACGTTGATCTGACCGCCGGAGCGCTTGCCGCCGCCGGGGCCGCCGGAGGCCTGGAGCGTGGCGCCGTCGAGCGTCACAGCGTTCTTCGCCGAGACGTTGATCGTGCCGCCGTGATCGTCGTTGTTCTTGCCGTACGCCTGCAGCGCGTTGCCGCTGGCGATGACGGTGCCGCTGGTGGAGATGACGTTGACCGTTCCGCTGATGTCGTCGCCCGAGGTACCGCCGTTCGACGAGACCGAGAAGAGGGTGGACGAGGTGGCCGGTCCGATGATCGTGATCGCATCGGCGGCGAAGAGGTCGACGTGATAGCCGGTGGCGCTCTCGTTCAGCGCGTCGGCGCGGAGGCGGCCGCGGTGCGCGCCATCGACTCCCGCCAGCGTGCTGCTGTCGACGGTGATGGTCGAGCCGCTGCGGACCACGACGCGCGAGGCGCCGTTCTTCTTGGCGACCGAGGCGACGAGACCGTTGATCTGGACGTTGCAGCCTTCGAGCGTGATCGTGCCCGCACCGTTATCCGTCCCCTCGGACGCGATGATCGCGGTGCTGCCGATGACGAGGCTCGGCTCGCTGTGCGAGAGACCCTTGATCGTGATCGAGCCGCCGATCGAATGACCGCCGCCGCCTGTGATCACGACGCCGGTGTTGAGCGTGGTGGTGGCCACGACCCGCGACGCGCCGGCGAGCACCTGACCTCCGACGGTCGAGGCGCCGTTGCTGGTGATCGTGATCGCGCCGGCAGTGGAGTCCTTCGCGCCGGAGCTGACGATCGAGCCGTTCTCGGACGTGAACGTCCCGCCGGCGGAGACGACGATGTCGCCGCCGTGCGCCGGGTTGCCGTCATTCGTCTTCGCGCTGGAGATGATGGCTCCGGCGAGCGACGGCGTCGTCCCCTGCAGCAGGACGTTGCCGCCGACGGTCATCGTGATGTTGCCGCCGTTGCCCGACTTCGTCCGGTTCTCGGCGAAGACCGCGCCGCCGGAGGCGAGCGTCAGGTTGCCGGTGACGACGAACTGCATCGGACAGGCGGAGTTCGCACCCGGCCCGTCGTCGTTGCAGTTGATCGTCCCGAGGACGGTCAGGTTGCCGTTGACGGTGAACACGCCGTTGGCGGTGTGGTCATCGTCCTGAGCGGAGCCATCGAGTGCGGCGAACGTGGTTGTGCCGCTGATGGTGACATCGCCGAACGCCGGAATGGCGAACGCGAGTGCAACGAGGAAAGAAAGAAGCATCCGCTTGCGCGCGGTCAGAAACATCGTCAACCCTCCTGGAAAGGCCTGGACGTATAACGTTCGGTTGCCGGGTGCGGGAACTAGGGCTTTTTGGACCCGATGGAAAGCATATTACGTCGGGAAGTCTGGCTTGTCACGAATTCGCGAAAGACAGCAGGCAGCAGACAGCGGACAGCAGGAAGGACGGAAGTCCGCTGTCCGCTGTCCGCCGCCTGCTGTCTGCCATCTGTTATCTGCTATCTTCCGCGGCATGAAACGCCTTCTGATTGCACTGGTTACGCTGCTTTTCGCGCTTCCGTCGTTCGCCAAGGATCCGGCCCCGAAAAGCTCGCTCGTCGAGCGGATCGGAGCGGACGGCTTCGTCGAAGTCGAGGCCGAAGGTTTCCGCGCACTCTCCACCCGGGAGAAAGAGCTGGTGTGGTGGCTGAGCCGCGCGTCGATCGCCATCGATCCGATCATCTACGACCAGCTCGGGCGGAACGGACTGCGTGAGAAGTACCTCCTCGAGCTGATCGCCGCGCATCCGGCGGGCGTCGACGCGGCTACCGCGAAGAAGATCGACGAGTACACGAAGCTCTTCTGGGCCAATCACGGCAATCACAACGACATCACGGCGCAGAAGTTCGTGCCGTCGTTCACGCCGGACGAGCTGGAGAAGGCGGCCGTCGCGGCGCTGCACGCGACGAAGAAGGCGGCGCTGACCGAAGCGCAATTGAAGAAGGAGCTGGCCGACCTCCGGCCGACGATCTTCGATCCGGAGTTCGAGCCGATGCTCACCGCGAAGAACCCGCGCGGTGGTCTCGACATCATCCAGGGGAGCGCGAACAACTTCTATGGTCCGGGCGTCACGCTGAAGGACCTGGAGAATTTCAAGGAGCAGTACCCGCTGAACTCGCGCGTGGTGAAGAACGCCGACGGCACGCTGACCGAAGAGGTCCTCCGCGCCGGCACGCCGGACGGGAAGATCAAGCCGGGCCGCGACGCGGTCTACCTCGCGAAGGCGATCGGCTACCTGCAGAAGGCCCGCAAATACGCGGAGCCGGGGCAGGACCTGGTCATCGACGCGCTGATCCGCTATTACCAGACGGGCGACTACAAGGATTGGGTCGATTTCGGGATCAAGTGGGTCGGCAACAACAAGCCGGTCGATTTCGCCAACGGCTTCATCGAGGTCTATCGCGACGCGCGCGGCGCGAAAGGGACGTCGCAGAGCTTCGTCTCCGTCACCGACGAGCGACTGAACAAGCTGATGACGAAGATCGCCGGCAACGCGCAGTACTTCGAGAACCACGCGCCGTGGCTGGATCAGTACAAGAAACAGGGAGTGAAGCCGCCGCTGGCGAAGGCGGTGGAGACGGTAATCGAGACGGGCGACTTCCCGGTGACGATCGTCGGCGACAACCTTCCGAACGAGAACGAGATCCGCGAAAAGTACGGGACGAAGTCGTTCCTCTTCACCGGCTCGACGCGCGCCCTCGCCCGCGCGCGCGGCGCCGGCTCGCGCCATGAGTTCAGCTACGACGCCACCGAGGAGTCGACGCTCGACAAGTACGGCGACGAGGCGGGCGACCTGCTGACCGCGCTCCACGAGATCATCGGCCACGGCTCGGGGAAGGTCAGCCCGAAGCTGACGCAGGACCCGTCGACATATTTAAAGGAGTACTACTCGACGCTGGAGGAGGCGCGCGCCGACCTGATGGCGCTCTGGAACGTGTGGGATCCGCACCTGAAAGAGCTCGGCGTGATCTCGAATACCGAAGGGGTGGCGAAGGCGATGTACTACGGCGCCGCCCGCGCGCCGCTCACGCAGCTGACCTCGAACAAGAAGGGCGATCAACTCGAGGAAGACCATCAGCGCGACCGGCAGATGATCGTCGAGTACATCATGGACAAGGTGCCGGGCTCGATCGAGCGGGTGCAGAAGAACGGCAAGACGTACATGCACATCCTCGACTTCCAGAAGATGCACGAAGGCGTCGGCATGCTGCTGGCGGAGCTGATGCGCATCAAAGGCGAAGGCGACTACGAAGCCATCAAGGCGCTGGTGAACAAGTACGGCGTCCACTTCGACCCGAAGCTGCGCGACGAAGTCGTGGAGCGCTACACGAAGCTGAACATCCCCACCTACTGGCACGGCATCAACGCCGAACTGTCGAAGGGAAAGACGGTGACGATGACGTATCCGCGCGATTTCCGTAAGCAGAGGTTGGGGTATGGGGCGATGTATCACGCTGAGCTGTTGAGCCATTGAGTGATTGAGCCGTTGAGCTCAAAAGCTGAACAGCTCAAAAGCTGAACAGCTAAACCGCTCAACAGCTCGCTTTCGTTTACACTTACTTCTTTCATGATCGAAAAGATCAAGAACGCCGCACGCAACGCAACGCTGCGCGTGGTGCGGACGACATCCGAAGTCACGGTTGATCCGGTCATCACGGGGGGCGATCCGCTCGCCCGGTCGCGGATCTCGGAGCCGGCGCTGGTGCTGCTGCACGGCGACCTGCCGGGGCAGGTGTTCCGGTTGCGGCCGGGGCGGCAGATCGTGGGGCGGCGTCCGGAATCGGACATCCGCCTGCGCGAGCGGGCGGTCAGCGGCATCCATGCGGAGATCATCCGCGTCGGCGAGATCGTGACGATCCACGACCTCGCCAGCACGAACGGGACGCTGGTCAACGGCGCGCGCATCAAGCAGCCGACGCCGCTCACGCCGGGCAACCTGCTGCGCATCGGCAACTGCGTGCTGCGCTACGTCGATTCGCTGCTCGAGGTCGAGTTCACCGAGTCGCTCCACTCGCGCGGCATCACCGACCAGCTCACCGGGACGTACAACCAGTCGTACGTCGTGGCCCGGCTGGCGTCGGTGCTCGACACGGTGAGCGAGTCGCGGCCGGTGAGCGTGATCGCATTCGACTACGACGAGTTCAAGACGGTGAACGACCGTTTCGGCCACGCGGCCGGCGACCAGGTGCTGCGCGAGAGCGCGAACCTGATCCGCGACACGTGCCTTCGTCCCGGCGATCTCTTCGGCCGCATGGGCGGCGAGGAGTTCGTGATCGTCCTCCCCGAAACGCCGATCGGCCGCGCGCTCGACATCGCCGAAGAGATCCGGCTGGCGCTCGCGGACAAGCAGTTCCAGGTGAACAATCAGCCGATCCGCTTCACCGCCTCGTTCGGCGTCTGCGCCTCCACCTCCCCGGCCGAACCGGCCGACGCGCTCCTCGGGCGCGCCGACGAGCTGCTGTATGTGTCGAAGACGAACGGCCGCAACCGCGTGACGGGCGCATGAACGACACGATCGCGCAGCTCGAGCAGACGCCGCGTCTCGTGCGCGAGCTCGTCGCCGCGGCGCGCGACGTCGATCACAAAGTCGGCGATTACTTCTCCATCCGCGAAACGGTCGCGCACCTTCGCGACGTCGACACGCGCGGCTTCGAGGTCCGCATCAAACGCATCCTGGCCGAGGATCATCCGGCGCTGACGGATGTGAAAGGGGCGGAGATCGCGGCGGAGCGCGATTACGCGACGTTGCCGATCGAGCCGGAGCTGGCGGAGCTGGAGCGCTCGCGCGCCGCGTCGATCGCGTTGCTGCGGACGATCGACGACTCGCAGCTGGAGCGGACGGCGGATCTCGAAACCGTCGGACGCGTGACATTGCGCGAGCTTCTCGAGCGATGGATCACGCACGACACCGAACATCTCGCCGAAATGCGGAGTCTCGCGTAATGGATCTGTCGCGCATCGCCAAGTGGCTCGTCATTCTCGTCATCGCCTTCCTCGCCTGGAAGTACCTCTCGCCGAAGTTCCTGAAGCCGGGCAACTCGACGCCGGGGTCCGCCGAGCAGGGCGGCTTCGTCAACAGCTCCTGCATCGGCGCGGCGGAGAAGGCGTCGCAGGCGTGGGGGAGCGGCGTCGGGAAGTTCGTGAATCCGCCGTACGACATGGACGCGTGGTCGGTCTTCCGCAGCGACGTCGATTCGAAGATCGCGAACGCCGAGGGGCAGTGCGCGTGCATCGCGGAATCGTGTCACAAGGTGCAGAGCGCGATGCACGAGCTGAGCAGCCTGGTCAGCGATCTCGACGGCTCGCTGCGCGGCGGCACGCCGCCGCCGGACGGCATCGTGCAGCGGCAGGAGTCGATCGATCGTCAGCTCGATGAAGCGCGTGAGCTGGTCCGGTCCGGCAAGTGACGCGTCACTGCAGCTCGCCGCCGCTGAGCGAACGTCCCACCACGTAATCGAGCGCCATCGCCATCCCCTGGCGATGGGGCATCGTAGCGATGAGCGGCGCGGCGAGCGCGGCCAGGAACAGCGTGTTCTGCAGCACGCCGTGCGGCCGGAAGCCGAAGAAGAGCGCGCCGATGCCGAATAGCAGCGGGATGCGGTCGGTGATCACAATGAACATCCACGTGTTGCCGTGATTCGACTGGAACTGCAGCCCGCACGCGGAGCAGCGCTCGTTCGCGGAGATCCAGCGGCGGAAGAGGCGCCCTTCGCCGCAGCGCGGGCAGCGGCGGCTGAGTCCGCGCCGGACGGCTGTCCAGAAGGTCGGTTCCATCATGGGAACTAAACATTCGGAAGCGCCGTCGAAATTGCCGCCGCAGCAGCTCGGCGAACGGAATGATCCACGTGCGTTGCCTGCGTCGGCGGTGTCAGGTCGGAACCGTGGCGTTGTCGACTCCGAGCTCGAGCTAACGATCGAGTAAGCGCCACAGCTTCGTGGTCTTGTCGTCGCTGCTGGTGGCGAGCCATCTGCCGTCGGGACTGAACGTCACGTAATTGACGTCGTCGTCGTGCGCGATGAGCGCCTGCATCAGGGCGCCGTCGCGCACGCGCCACAAACGCACGGTTGGCGCGCGGCGGACCATCCGGTTGCCGGTGATCTCTTTCCAGAGGCTGCCGAACGTCCCCTTTTCGCGGCTGCCGCTGGCGAGCCATCTGCCGTCGGCGCTGAACGCGAGCGCGTGCACGTGCTCCGAGCCGCCGGTCAACGTGCGCACGAGCTGGCCGTCGCGTACGCGCCAGAGCTTCACCGTCGCGTCGTCCGCGCCGCTGGCGAGGAGCTGGCTGTCGGGACTGAACGCGACGCTGACCACGGCCTCGTCATGTCCGACGATCATCCGCACCGGCGCGCCGGTATCCGTGCGCCACAAGCGGATCGTCTTGTCGAAACTGCCGCTCGCGATCAGCCGGCCGTCCGCACTGAAGGCGACGGACCAGACGTTCAGCGTGTGCCCGCGCATCGTGCGGGCGAGCGTGCCGTCGGCGAGGCGCCAGAGGCGGATCGTCTTGTCCTCGCCGCTGCTCGCGATCGTCCGGCCGTCGGGACTGATCGCCACCGACCAGACCGTGCCCGCATGTCCGGTCATCGTTCGAACGAGCGCGCCGTTGTCGATCCGCCACAGCCGCACGTTGCCGTCGTAGCTCCCGCTCACGAGCCATTGACCATCGCGGCTGATGGCGATCGACGTCACGCCGGCCGGATGCCGCAACGTGCGGACGAGCTTTCCGTCGGGCAGGTGGCGCAGGGCGACGGTGCCGTCGACGCAGCTCGTCGCGATCAGCCGGCCGTCGGGCGTGAACGCCGGTTGCCGCGCGACGCCGGGATGCTTGAACGTGAGGTGGAGGTGTGCGGAGAGGACCGCCGCGAGAAGAATGCTCATGTGCGCATCTCTTGCACACGATACGTGAATGCCCGAGACCGAAGAAGTCGCCGAGGAAGCCGAAGAGCGAAGCGCGCCGACGGGTGCCGTCGTTTACGAGGCGATCTGCCAGGAAGGCGAGAGTGAGCTGAAGCGCAGCAACTCCGCGCTCGCCTGGTCGGGCCTCGCGGCCGGGCTCTCGATGAGCTTCTCGTTCGTCACCTCGGCGCTGCTCCACGCCTCCATCCCCGACACGAAGTGGCGCCCGCTCGTCGTGGCCCTCGGCTATCCGGTGGGCTTCATCATGGTCATCCTCGGGCGGCAGCAGCTCTTCACCGAGAACACGCTGACCGTGATGCTGCCGCTGCTGCGCAAACGCGATCGCGCGACGCTGCTCAATGTCGCGCGGCTCTGGCTCGTCGTGCTCGCGGCGAACATCGTCGGGACGATCATCATCGCGTTCGTGCTCGCGCGCACCGACGCGATTCCGTCCGAGGCGTTCGACAGCCTGCGCGAGGTGGCGCGCGCGCATGGTGCGCCGATGTCGACGACGTTCCTCCGCGGCATCTTCGCCGGGTGGCTCGTCGCGCTGACCGTGTGGCTGCTGCCGTACGCGGAGACCGCGCGCGTCTGGGTCATCGCCATCCTCACGTACGTCGTCGGCGTCGCGCACTTCAGCCACATCATCGCCGGCTCGGTCGAAGCGGCGTTTTTAGTGTTCGTGCACGCGAGCACCTGGACCGAGTTCGGGCTCGGCTTCTTCATCCCGACGCTCGCCGGCAACATCATCGGCGGGGTGCTCCTCGTCGCGGTGCTCAACCACGCGCAGGTGGTGGCGGGAGCGGGGTCGAGCGTCGACGACTGACCGACTCCCATTCGTGCGCGATGTTGCGCATGACCAGCGCGCAGTCGAACGTCGCGCTGCCGGGCGGGAAGAGCGTTTCGTCGGCGAAGTAGCTCGAGGCGACGTCATCGACCTGCAGCGGCTGCACGCTCCACGATTCCGTCCGCAGCACGATGCCGTCGAGCTCGACGCCATCCTTCCGCGCCGAGTAGCCGAGCGAGCCTCCTTCGAAAAATGCCGAGGCCTCCGAGACCGACGAAAAGATCGACGTCTGCGGCAACTGCGCGGCGGCGCGGCCGGCGACATGCACCTGGACCGCGCCGTCGGCCGAGCGCATGGCAAGGTCAATGTGTTGACCATCGTCCGCGACCGTGAACGCCGCGCGTTGATGCTCGCCGGGGAAAATCCGGCCGCCCGCAAAGTGATTCACGAGCGAATCGGAATCGCGGCGCGGGATGTAGACCCCTTCACCGCCGTCCCACTCGACGGCAAAGCGATGCGCCGCGTTCTCGCTCGAAATCCCGAGGAGCTGCGGGAAGCGCCGCGGCCGGATGTTTTCCAGCTTGATCAGGCAGATGCCGGCGATGGCGAACCCGTTCTGCAACTTCGGCCGGAACGACGGAGGCAGCTGGCGTTGCGCCACATCGGGGTCGAGCCGGAAGTTGACCAGCAACCGCCGCCGGATTACGCCGTGGACTTTGGGCAATCGCACGAGGTGACTGTACTACCGCCCCACATTCAAATCACTTCAATGATTGCAACAGTGTCTCGACCGCCTTGTCGAGCTGCGAATCGCGTCCCGCCAACCCTTCGCCGATCGGCCGCTGTACGAACACGTCGACCGGACGCGGATGCATTTCCATGTCCTCTCCCTTGCTGTCGGTGACGCGGATGTGCGGCATGCGGACGAACGAGCCGTCGATGGTCGGTACGTCGCCCGTGTAGATGATCCACCCCGCGGTCGGCTCGCCGACGACCTTCCCCAACCCGAGGCTGCGATATCCCTCGGTGAAATCCTCGGCGTCGGACAGCGAGTGTCGATTGATCACGAGCACCGTCGGCTTCTCCAGCGCGCGCTGCCCGAGGACCGAGCGCGCGGCCACCGCCGGCTCGTCGCGGAACGTCATGTTGAGGTAGCTGCGCCGCGCCAGCACGTCGATCGCGTAGACGTTCACGAAGCCGCCGTTGTTGTTGCGGACGTCGATGACCACGCCCGACTTCGAACGGTTCTCCGCGTCGAGATCGACGAAGAGCTGCTGCAGCGATTCGAAGCTCATGTCGGGCATGTGCACGTAGCCGAGGCGGTGGTTGCTGACGCGATCGACATGGTCGCGGTTCGCGTTCACCCAGGCGCGATACGTCAGCTGCTTCTCATCGGCCGACGAGATCGGCTGCACGGTCAGGTCGCGGCCCGGTGCCACCGTGATCACGGTCCGCTTGCCCGTTTTGTACTCGAGCGCCTGATCGAAATTCGCGATCGGCTGGTGATCGACGGCCGTGATGATGTCGCCCGCCTTGATCTTCGCCACGTCGGCGGGGGAGAGCGGGATCACTTCGCTGACCCGCAGCGTGCCGTCTTTCTCGTACGCGTTGCGATCGAAGCGGACGCCGATGCGGCCGGTCATCGGCGTGATGAAATTGCGCGGCGGATTGAAGCCGCTGTGCGACGCATTCAGCTCGCCGATCATCAGGTTCATGAGGCGCCGGAACTCGTCCGGCGTCGCGGCGGCGGCGACGCGCGGCGCGTACGTCTCGCGCATCGCGTTCCAGTCGACGCCGTTCATCTTCGCGTCGAAGAAATCGTCGCGCAACCACGTCCACGCCTGGCGGAACGCCTCGTCACGCTCGCGGGCGAAGTCGACGTCCATCTCCGCCGTGACGGCGAGCGTCTTCGCCTTCACCGGATCGATCGTCGCGGAGGCGATCCTGCCGTTGTCGAGGTACCAGACCTCCTTGCTGTCGGACGAAAAAACGAGCGAGCGCTTGCGGCCCGCGCTGGCGCTCAACTGCTTCGGCGGCGCCGGCTCGCTGGCCAGCTCGTCGATCGAATAGACGTAGACGTTCTCGTCGTCGCCGGTGTCGGCGATGAACGCGACCCACTTGCCGTCGGGACTGATCGCGTTCTCGCCCGCGTCGAGGCCGAGCGGCAGGAGGCGGAGGCGATCGCGGATGCCGGCGAACTCGATCATCACGTCGGCGACTTTTTTCTCGCCATCCTTTTTCTCGTCCGGCTTCGGCTGGAACAGCTCGCGGAACTGCTCCTCGCGGAACTTCGGCGTCTGCGGGATGAGGTCGATCCGCGCAATCTGTCCCGGCTCGGTGCGTTGGCCGGTCGACATCAGAAGGAACTTGCCGTCGCGGCTCCACGACAGCGTGTCGTTGAAGACGTTGGCCAGGAACGAGACCGGCTTCGCATCGCCGCCGTTCGCGCTGACGACGTACGCGTTGCGGAAACGGTCGGCGCCGTATGAGAGGTAGGCGATCCACTTGCTGTCAGGCGACCATTCGAACGGCCGCGCCGATCCGAGCGGCGGCGCGTCGAACGAGCCTTTGGCGATCGGGCGGATCTGCTTCGTCGCGACGTCGAGCACATCGAGCTCGTGGATGCCGCGCTGGAACGCGAGCAGCTTGCCGTCGGGCGAGAAGCGCGGCGTGGTGTCGGACGGGTCGCCGCTGGTCAGCTCCGATTCGCGCTCCGTGGTGAAGTCGTATTGATAGAGGTGGGTGGCACCGCTGCGGTCCGAAGTGTAGACGACGCTCTTGCTGTCGGGACTCCACGCCACCTGCCCCTCGGCGCCGCCGGTGTTGGTGATGCGCAGCGCGTCGCCGCCGTCTTTCGCGCTCGCCGCCCACACTTCGCCGCGCGCGATGAAGGCGACTTTTTTCGCGTCGGGCGACAGCGCGAAGTCGGTGAAGCGATCGTTGATCCGGCGATGCTCGGTCGCGGCGACCGCCGGCGATCCGAGCCGCACGATCCGCACCTCGGACGCATTGCCGCTCGCGGTGTCGAGCTTCCAGATCGCGAAGTCGTGCTCGAAGACGATCGTCTTTCCGTCGTAGGAGATCGACGGCCAGAGCACGCGGCCGGTCGTGAACTTCGTCACCTGTTGCGGCTGGCCGCCGGGTGTGATCGTCCAGATGTTCTCCGGGCCGCCGCGGTCGGAGACGTACCAGAGGCGCTTGCCGTCGGCCGACCACATCGGCCAGATCTCTCGCGCGCCGTCGGCGGTGACGGCTTCGTAGTGGCCGGCGCTGTCGGCGATCACGATCTGTGAGTCATCGATGTGGCTGTGACCGTGCCGCCACCACTGCGACGCGCTGATGCCGCGCGCGGCGATGGCGATGCGGTTGCCGTCGGGCGCCGGCGCGGCGAAGAACTCGTTGACGTAACGCTCGGCGAGCACCTGCATCGGCGTGCCGCCGTTCGCGGAGACGCGCCAGACGTCGTTCATCGACGAGACGTCGCGGCTGGTCGAATCGAAGTAGAGCCACTTGCCGTCGCGCGACCAGCCGTCGAGCTTGTCCTGCGCGTCGTCGTACGTGATGCGCCGGGTGACGCCGGAGGCGAGGTCGAGGACGTAGATGTCGCCATTGCCGCTGCGCGTGGAGACGAACGCGAGCTGTTTGCCGTCCGGCGACCAGACCGGCCGCGACTCGTTCGCCGGATTCGACACCAGCAGCCGCGCGTCGCCGCCGGCGAGCGGAACGGTCCAGATGTCGCCGCCGGAGACGAAGGCAATCTCTCCGGAAGGGGAGATGGACGGGTCGGCGTAACTCGGCACTTGCGCCTGGGCGGAAAGGGCGAGGAGGGTGAAGAGGAGGGCGAACGCGCGGTGACACATGGCGCGGCATTATCGTGTGTGAGCGGACAGCAGACAGCGGACAGCAGGTTAAAAGGTGGTGACTTCTCGTGTGCTGGTCCGCTTGCAACGTACAATTGCACGTACGTCAGGAGGTACTCATGAGTCGACGCCAACCTAAGCTGGACAGGGACATCAGGCCCGTTTCGGATTTTCGGGCCAACGCCGCGGAACTGATCGAGGAGGTTCGGCGCAGCGGTCGTCCACTCGTCCTCACGCAGCGAGGACATTCCGCGGCGGTCGTGCTTGGAGTCGCCGAATACGAACGGATGGTCGAGGAAATCGAAGTACTGAGCGACGTTCGGACGGCGATCCGGCAGATCGAAAACGGAGAAGGGATTTCGAATCGCGACGCGAAGGCCGAGCTCCGTAGGCGTTTCACGCGGTGAAGATCGTCTGGTCGCCGCTGGCGATCAATCGGGCATACGAAGCCGCCGCGTACATTGCGCAGGATCGGCCCGGTGCGGCGCTGTCGTGGCTGGACGGCCTCTTCGCCGCCACGGATCGCCTCGAGCGGTTTCCGCAATCGGGACGCATCGTCCCGGAGGTCGGGCTCCCCGAATATCGAGAAGTGGTTTACGGAAAGACGTACCGGATCATCTATCGCGTCGAGGGATCGACGGTCGCAATTCTGACGGTGCGCAATTTCGCCGAAGAGTTGGATCGGAGCGAGATCGAAAACAAGTAGCTGACCGCCGATCACGCGAATCCGCGCGGCCGTTCATTCAACGACGACGCGAGGTCGATCAAACACGCCGTATAAATCGGATCCTCCACCGCCAAATTCAGCGGCTTTTTCAGGCCGGCGACGCGGACCGTCACCGTTCCGGAGTCGGCGTCGATCGTCACGTCGTCGATCTTGGGGAGGGCGATCTCGGACGGTTTCTGGGACGGCAAGAGCAGCCGCTTGTTGGTGATGAAGAGGCCTTTGCCGGCGTGGATGCAGTACTCGTGGAAGCCGAGGCGGGCGGTGCATTCGGCGCGCGGGAGGTTGCGGGCGCCGATGCCGCGGAGGCGGTCGAACTGGGCCTCGGCGGGCTCGGTCACGTCGATGTCGAAGCCTTTGCGCAGCTCCTCGAGCGAGCGCATCTGCGCGGGGCCGACGCGGTCGTCGGCGAGGAGGTGCCAGAGGATCACGAGGTACAGATCTTCGCGCAGCGAGATCTTCGCGTCGCCGTGCAGGCCCGCGGCGGCGGCGGACTGCGACATCAGCTCGCCGACCTCGCGCGCCTTCGACGGTCCGAGGCGGTGCAACGCTTCGAGGCCGATGTGCAGGACGGCGAGGCGGGCGGCGGGCGACCAGACCGGATCGGGCAGATCGATCACCGCGCGCTCGCGGCCGACCGCATCCATCGTCTCGCGCGTCGGGTTCGCGCGCATCGCCTCGAGCGCGGCGGCGTACGACGCGAGCATCTCGCGGTTGCGCTTGTCGCGCTCCTCGTGCTCCGCGCGCTCGCGCGCTTCGCGCTCGCGCTGGACCTTGCGCTGCTGCGCCGTGAGGATCACCGGCGCGGCGATGAGGGCGAGGCCGGCGATGACCTCGATGAGGCCCTGCGAGCCTTTGGTCACGAGGACGGCGAGGCCGAGCAGAATCAGGATCGCGCCGAGCGGCACGAGCGCGAGCAGCGGCTTCGGCAGCTCGAGAATCTGCTCGGTGAAACTCTGTTCCGACACCCGCCGCGTGAACTTCGGCGTCGTCTCCTCGGGGGTGTAGCGGGAATCGGCGAAGAAGAACGATTCCTGCCGGCGGCGGACGAACGAGCCGTCGGGACCGGTGCTGAACGAGGGATCGTCATCGATCGCCTCGATGGGACGTCGGGTCGATGCGCCGAAGCGGATCGGACCGGTGGCTAGAGACTTCGTCACGAAATACGTCATCGTGCCTGACTCGGCAGTGCACGACGGTTGCCAGCGAATAGCTTTCGCGGCGCCGTGGTTTCGAGGATCGTGAAAAAACTTCTCCCGATCGCACTTTTTCTCCTCGCCGCGACCGCCTTCGCCCACGCCGGCCACCAGCATCATTTCCTCGGCACGGTCAAAGCGCTGCAGCCGGCGCAGCTGGTGATCACGACGACCGCCGGCACCGACGCGGCGTTCACGCTGACGACGGCCACCGCGATCACGCGCGACGGCGCGCCGGTCGCGCGGACGGAGCTGACGGCGGGGCGGCGGGTGGCTGTCGAGGTCGCGAATGACGGCAAGACCGCGGTGAGCGTTAAAGTAGGCAAGTGATGCTGCACGCTTTGCTCGCTCTCGCGCTCTCGTCCACCACGCCGGCCAGCGGGATCACGAAAGTGGTGATCATCGGCCGCGCCGGCTCGCTCGACGTCAACGGCCGCGGCGGCGTCACCGACATCCGCGCGACGGGCAAGTCGGACTCGCCCGGCGCGAAGCTGGTCGCGACACGCAGCGGCTCGCAGCTGACGATCGAGGCGGTGACGCCGGACGATAAGGCGCTCGACTTCGAGGTCACGGTGCCGCCCGGCGTCGCGGTGAAGATCGACGACGGCAGCGGTGAGCTGAACGTGAAGAACGTCGGCGAGCTCGACGTGACCGACGGCTCGGGCTCGATCGACATCGACGGCGTCACCGGCAGCGTCCGCATCAGCGACGGCTCCGGCTCGATCGACGTGAAGAACGTGAGCGGCAGCGTGACGATCACCGACGACGGCTCGGGCTCGGTGAACGTGACCGACGTCCGCGGCGACTTCACGGTGGTGAAGAAGGGGAGCGGGCACGTCGAGCACGCGCGGATCGGCGGGCGCGTGTCGCTGCCGCAGCGCTAACCGTCGCGCCAACGGCGCGCTAACCGACGATCGCTTCGAGGAGCTCGTCGATCGCTTCGGCGCTTTCGAAAAAGTGATCCGGGTTCTCCGCGCGCAGTTTTTCCGCCGGCGTTTTTCCTGACGCGATGGCGATCGTCGTCGCGTCGTGCGGCGTGCCGCAGCGGACGTCGTAGATCGAGTCGCCGATGATCACGACGTCGCGTCCGCTGAAGCGGTAGCCGTCGATCCGCGACGCGCGCTCCACCGCGATCGGCGGCAGCTCTTCGCGTTTCGCCGAGTCGCTGCCGAAGGCGCCGAAGGGGAAGTACTCGTTGAGCTTCGCGCCGCCCAGCTTCAGCCGCGCGCCGGGCTCGATGTTGCCGGTGAGCAGCGCGAGCGTGACGCGCTCGAGCGGTTGCAGCGCATCGAGCAGCGGGAGGATGCCGGGAAGCGTCCGGACGCGGTCGGGTGTCGCGCTCTTCGCCAGGTCGTCGAGGTAACGCGACCAGAGTTGCGGCAGGCGCGCGGCGATGTCGTCGTCCTTCCAGCCGGCGTCGCGCAGGATCATGAAGGCGATCTGCGGATCGGTGCGGCCGGAGAAGTCGTAGCGCCCGAGGTCGTCGCGATAGTCGAATGTCGCGGCCAGCGCGGCGGCGAAGGCGTGGCGGGCGGCGCCGCGATCGGTGATCAGCGTGCCGTCGATGTCGAAGAGGACGAGGCGTCGTCGCAAGCGAGCGATCTTAAAGCAATCGCTGCACGGTCCAGAAAATGCCGGTCGCGGCGATGGCGGCCGAGGCGGGGAGGACGAAGCGGGGGCGATACCACGGCCGCGTGCGCGCCCAGCAGGCGACGAGCACGAACGCCGTGCCGATCACCGCGAGCTGGCCGCACTCGACGCCGACGTTGAACGTCACGAGCGCCGTGAGGAACTCCGAGCGCGGCAGGCCGAGCTCCTTCAGCACGCCGGCGAAGCCCATGCCGTGCAGCAGGCCGAACGCGAAGACGATGGCGATGCGCCACGGCTTGAGTTGCGAGGTCGTGAGGTTTTCGATGGCCACGTAGGCGATCGACAGCGCGATCATCGGCTCGACGATGCGCGGCGACACCGACACGAGTCCGTAGATCGTGAGGCCGAGCGTGATCGAGTGCGCAATCGTGAACGCGGTCACCTGCATCAGCACCGGGCGGAGCTTCGTCGACAGGAGGAAGATGCCGAGGACGAAGAGAATGTGATCGAGTCCGCCGGGCACGATGTGCGTAAATCCGAGGATCAGGTATTGCCGCACGACGTCCATCCGGGAGGGTGGAAGGAGGTCGGCGGAGAGAGGGAACGGCGTCGACGTGCTGTCGGCGTCGAGCCACTGCTGGCGCGGGCCGATCGTCAGCGCGTAGTAGCTGAATGTCAGCGTCCAGCGCCAGGTGAAGGGGCCGGCGTTCTTCGGGATGTCGCCGTGGAAGCGGATCGTGCCGTCCGGCAGTCGCTGCAATTCGGGAGTGACGCGAACGCCGCCGAAGCGGATCTCCGCGGCGTCGAGGAGGTTCTTCGCCGATTGTCCGCGGACCAGCGGCGAGCGTGATGCGACGTCGACGGTGTACGTGTGATCGCGATTGAACGTCGCGGTCACGTTCGTCGTGCCGATCTCGTGCGCGGACGCCGTGGCGGCGACCAGCAGCGCGAGCATCAGCGCTCGAACGTGAGCGAAGCCCACAGGCTCTCCCAGTCGGCGTTCGTTCCGGCGGGCGCCGGCACCAGCTGCACGGACTTGATCAGCCACACCCCATTTTTAGGCAGGTTGAGGGTGACGCGTCCATCTTTGTCGCTGCGGACGCGCAGCCGCGCCGTGGCGTCGTCGCGATGCAGCGCCGTGACGAGCGCGCCGGCGAGCGGCTTTCCTTCGAACAGCAGCCGGACGCGGAGCGGCGTCGCAGCGCAGGGGTTCGTCTCCGGGATGATCTCGAAGCGGTAGCCGAACGGCTGATCGAAACGCGCGCCGCTGCCGTTGCCGTTTGCATTGAGGACAGATTTCGCAAAGCGGTAGAAGCGTTCGCGATCGGGCTTCGCCGTCTCGTGGCGCTGCGCGCGGATGACGCTGATCCGCTCGAGCCCTTCGTTCTTCAGGAACTCTTCGAATTTCGCGGCGTCGAGCTCCAGCGGATACGGCTTGCTGCGATAGCCGATGATCGAGAGTCCCGGCTGTTCGACGCGGACGTAGCCGGCGGGATCGCGGTTCTCGAAGCCGACGACGTCTTTTTCTTTGGCCCCTTCGCGGACGGTGAAGGTGTCGATCAGCTCCGCGCTGCGCGGGATCGGATCGCCGACGAATTCCTGGCCGACGCGCAGCGTGGTCGAGACGAGTTGCCCGACCGCGGGGCGGAACGTGGACGGCTCGATCCAGAAGTCGTGGGCATGCGCGAGGGTGGCGTGCGCGGCGACGGCAACGATGACTGCGGCGATTCGCTTCACGTCCAAGCTACGGACGTGAAGCGAAATCGGATGGCGTCGCGGGCTACTTCAACGTCTTGATGAACGTGACGACCGCCTTGATCTGGTCGGCGCTGAGGCCCTTCTTGGTGAAATTGTGCTTCGCGTTCTCGCCGACGAACGTCACGAGCTCGGTGTCGGCCTTGCCCTGCACATCGGCGGAGCTGAGGTCGGCTTTCGCCATCTTCTTGCCGTCCGGACCGTGGCACGCGGCGCATTTCGCCTTGTAGAGCGCGGCGCCGTCTTCAGCGGCCATCGCCGCCGACGCGAAAACGAGTGAAAGCAGCATGGTGAAGAGAATCAGTTTTTTCATGAGCGTTTGCCCTCCGCGCGTGTTGTAGCGCCGGTGGCGCGGCGGCGCCTGTGACTCGCACGCATACCCATGTGTGACATCTGCTATCTTCCGCGAGCCACCATGCGCCGTGCCTCCCTCCTGGTCCTCTTCCTCACGGTCTTCATCGATCTGATCGGCTTCGGGATGGTCATCCCCTTCCTCTCATACTACGCGCGGGAGTACGGCGCGAGCGGGGTGGCGGTGGGGGCGGTGGTCGGGATTTACTCGATCATGCAGTTCTTCTTCGCGCCGATCTGGGGGAGGCTTTCGGATCGCATCGGACGCCGTCCCGTGATCCTCATCAGCGTCACGGCGTCGTGTATCGGCTACCTCCTCTTCGCCTTCGCGCGGAGCTACATCATCCTCTTCGTCTCGCGCATCATCGCCGGCGCGGGAGGGGCGAACATCGGCACGGCGCAGGCCTACATCGCCGACTCGACGACGCTGGAGAATCGCGCGAAAGGGATGGGCCTCATCGGCGCCGCCTTCGGCATGGGCTTCATCCTCGGGCCGCCGCTCTCGGGCATCCTGTCGCACGTCGGCACGAAGCACGGAATGCCGGGCAACCTGCTGCCGGGACTCGTCGCCGCCGCGATGTCGTTCACCGCCCTCATCATCGCCTCGATCGTCCTCGGCGAATCGAAGCCGCCCGATCTCAAGCCGCGCAGCGGCCTCCCGCCGCAGTTCGACAAGCAGGTCTGGGCCGAGCTCGGACATCGCCGCATGCTCGCCGCGATCATGATCACGCTCTTCCTCCAACTGCTCGCCGTCGCCGGGATGGAGACGAGCGTGACGCTGCACGCGCGCGACCGTTTCCACTTCACCCAGCTCGACCTCGCTTACTTTTTTCTCTTCATGGGAGTGATCGTCGCGGTGATCCAGGGCGGCCTGATCGGACGTCTGGCGAAGGCGGTCGGCGAGCGGACGCTGGTCGCGATCGGCACCGCGTCGTACACGCTCGGGCTCGTGCTCGTGCCGACGATCTGGCACGTGCCGATGCTCTACGTCGTCGCGTTCCTCGTCTCCATCGGCACGGGGCTTTGCTATCCGTCGTTGACGTCGATGGTGACGAAGACGTCGCCGGCGAACGAGCACGGAAGCATGCTCGGCATCGCCACTGCAGTCGGATCGCTGGCGCGCTTCATCGGCCCGATCTTCATGGGGTTCCTGTACGATCTGGCGGCGGCGCGCGGCGCGTTTTACGGCGGCGCGGTGCTGACGGCAGCGGCGTTCGCCATGGCGATGATGATGCGGCGCATGCCGCTGATGGAGGGTTGATGGCGATCCTGAAAGTGGCGCGGCTCGGGCATCCGGTGCTGCGCGAGAAAGCCGCCGACGTCGAGATCAAGGACATCAAGGCGGGGAAGTTCCGCGCATTGATCGACGACATGATCGAGACGATGCACGCCTACGACGGCGTCGGCCTGGCCGGACCGCAGATCCATCTCCCGCTGCGCGTCTTCGTCTTCGAAGTGCCGGAGCGCGCCGCGAAACGCCGCAACGTGGAGAAAGTCGGCGCCGGAGTGTTCTTCAACGCGACGTACGCAGGCATCGGCGAATCGAAGATCACCGACTGGGAAGGCTGCCTCAGCGTCCCGTTCCTCGGCGGCGAAGTGCCGCGCTTCCGCAAGCTGCGGCTGAAGGGCATCGATCACGAGGGGGAGGAGTCGGAGCTCGAAGTCGAAGGCTTCACCGCGCGGATTTTTCAGCACGAGGTCGATCACACGGATGGACACGTGTATCTCGACCGGATGCCGGATCTGACGACGCTCGGCTACACCATCATTTTGTAGCGCATTTTGTAGCGGCGATGATCGCCAGCGTTTCGTCGAGCTCCGCGCTCGTCGTGTAGCGCGAGAGCGAGAAGCGCACCGCGGCCGGCAATCCCATGGCCTTCATCGTGCCGCTCGGTTCGAGTCCCGTGTTACACGCGGCTCCGGCCGACACGCACACGCCATGCGCGTCGAGTGCCGCCACGACCTCGGCGGCGTGATCGCGGAAGATCACGCTCGACGTATTCGGCAGCCGCGGTTGCGCGCCGCCCGCGATCTGCACGCCGAAGCGGACGCGGAGCTCGGACTCGAAGCGGTCGCGCAAGTCGCGGACGCAGTCGAACGCCGGCAGCGACGCGCGTGCGATCCGCGCCGCGACGCCGAAGCCGACGATCGACGGCACCGGCTCGGTGCCCGAGCGCATGCCGAGCTCCTGGCCGCCGCCGTACCAGAGCGGCGCCAGTGTGCGTCCGCGGTGCATCGTCAGCGCGCCGACCCCTTTCGGCGCGTGCAGCTTGTGGCCGGAGATGGTCATGAAGTCGACGCCGTCGTGCGAGATCGCGATTTTGCCGGCGGCCTGCACCGCATCGACATGCAGCAGCGCCCCGTGCGCGTGCGCGAGCTCGGAGATTTCGGCGACCGGATGAATGACGCCGGTCTCGTTCTGCGCGAGCATCACGCTCACGAGCAGCGTGCGGTCGTCGACGAACGCGCGGAGCTGCTCGAGGTCGAGCGCGCCGTCGCCATCGACGTTCACGATCGCCAGCTCGATCTCGCCGCGCTGCTCGAGCGCGCGCAGGAGGAGAAGCACCGAGGGATGCTCGACGGCGGTCGTGACGACGCGGCGGCGCGAGGGATGCGCATCGATCAGCCCGCGGATCACGAGCGCGTTCCCCTCGGTGCCGCAGCTGGTGAAGATCACCTCGCCGTCACTGCAATCGAGCAGCTCGGCGATCGATGCGCGCGCCTCTTCGACTGCCTCGTGCGAGCGGCGGCCGAGCGTGTGCGCGGCGTGCGCGTTGCCGTAGAGCTCGCGATAGTAGGGCTCCATCGCGGCCAGCACTTCATCGATGACACGGGTTGTCGCGTTGTTGTCGAGATAAATCATTTTTGCGGTTATTTGACGCTTTCACGGACGCCCGTCTGATGGCTCAGTCCGTAAATTGAGTTTTACAAAGCGCAAGGGATTCTCCCCCGGTCAGCGCGTTGTGAGAGAGACGGGAAGGCGGATGGTGCTGGAGAGCGCCATCCGCCTTACTGTTTATGGCGAGTCCCATTCGGGGCGCGGCCTTCCCAGCCAGTGCCAGGCGATGTAATCGGTGAGCGGTGGCGTGCTGCCGAGCTCGCGCAGCCGCATGTTGACCTGGCCGCGGTGATACGTGCTGTGCATGGCGACTTGGAGCATGGTCGTGCCGAGGGAGACGGGGGCGGCGGAGTCGACGCCGACGGTTTTCGAGATCCGGTCGGCCCACGGGATCGGGACGATTTCGTCGAGCGCGCGATCGCCGAGGGCGTCGACAAAGGAGTTCAGCTCGGCGTGGTACTCGCGGGCCCAATGCTCGATCGCCGCGAGATCGGCGAATGTCGAGGCCTCGGGGAGATTGAACGGCGTCCGCGTCCAGAGATGCAGGAACGCGCGCTGGACCATGTGCAGGTGATGCAGCTTCTCGCGGATGACCGTGTCGTACTCCGCGGCGGGGAGGGCGCGCGCGGCGCGGAGGACCAGCGCATCGGCCCAGGCCATGTGGGAGAAGAGGTCGCGTTGAATCAAATGTCCAGCAGGAAGCGCTCCGGATCGGCGAACGTCGTGTCGTACTCCGCCTGCAGATCGGTCTTGTGCTTCCACTCCATTTCGGCGAGCTCCATGAAGAGGCGCCCGAGCTCCGTGTTGGGGACGCGCTCGGCCATGAAGCGGTAGTAGCTTTCCGAGTCGCGCTCGCGCTCGAGGGCCAGCTTCAACGCGCGGCTCATGTCGAGGTTGGAGATCTCGGGCGGGATGTCGACGGTCACCGGTGCGGGGTCGGGCGGCTCGTGGCCGATCATCTCGCGGTAGCGCCGTTCGAGCTTCGCGCGATGCACGAGCTCACCGTCCGAGAGCGAGAGCATCCGTTTGCGCACTTCCGGCGAGCCGGAGCGCTCCGCCATCCGCTGGTAGTAAACCCGCGTCTCGACCTCGGAATGGATGGCATTCCGGAGGACCTCTTCGATCGTGGTCTCGAGGGGTTTCATGTGTCGGTCGACCCGACAGGATTATACGTTTTGCCGAGGCTCGCCGCGGAACACATCGGGATTCGGCGGCGCGTCGTCCTCGAATGGCGCGCTGCGGATCGGCTGGCCGAGTCCCGTTCCGCCGGCCCAGCCCTTTTTCTCCACGCCGTCGTAGTACGGACGCCAGCCCATCGGTCCGACGGGGAAGTTCGGCGGCACGACGAGGTCGCGCAGGCCGACGACCGCGCGTGCACGCGTGTCGATCGCCATCTCGTAATCGCGGGTCATGTAGATCGCGTCCTCGGGGCACGCATCGACGCAGTAACCGCAGAAGATGCAGCGCAGCAGGTCGATGTCGTAGCGCACCGGGAACTTCTCGCGCGTCCGCTCGTCCTCGCCCGCCTCGATCGTGATGCACTCCGCGGGGCAGGCGGTCGAGCACATGTAGCAGGCCACGCAGCGCGTCGTGCCGTCCTCGCGCGAGGTGAGGATGTGCCGCCCGCGGAAACGCTCCGAGTAAACGCGCTTCACCTCGGGGTACGAGATGATCGGCAGCCCCTTCATGTTGAACAGGTTCTTCAGCAGGTGCCGCAGCGTGACGAACATCCCCTTGACGACCTGGGGGAGATAAAGGCGGTCGGAGATCGAGAGCGTACCGCGCTCGACTTTGACGACTCCCGGTGCGATGCGTGTGATGGCCATGTCTTAGTGATCCAACTCGCCGGCAATGATGTTCAGCGATCCGAGTCCCGCGATCGCGTCCGGAATGGTCTGCCCCGTGATCATCTGCGGATACGCCTCGAAGATCGGGAAGCAGGGCGGACGGCAGCGGACGCGGTACGGGTTCTTGGTGCCGTCCGAGACGACGTAGAAGCCGAGCTCTCCGTTGCCTCCTTCGACCTGGAAGTACTGCTCGCCGACCGGCGGCTGGATGCCGTGCATGATCAGCTTGAAGTGATAGATCAGCGACTCCATCTCGTTGTAGACCTTCGACTTCGGCGGCAGGGCCACATACGGATTGTCGACGATGACCGGTCCCGGCGGGAGGCCGCGGTCGATGGCCTGCTGCAGGATGCGCAGCGACTGCCGCATCTCCTCGAGCCGCACCAGGAAGCGCGCGTAGGTGTCGCCCCCGTCGGCGATCGGCACGTCCCAGTCGTACGTCTCGTAGCCGAGGTACGGCGAGGCCTTGCGGACGTCGTAGGGAACGCCGGTGGCGCGGAGGCAGGGGCCGGTGAAGCCGAAGTTGATCGCATCTTCCTGCGAGATCGCGCAGACGCCCTGCACGCGGTCGAGGAAGATCCGGTTCTTCATGATGAGTTTTTCGACGTCGTCGATGAACTTCGGCAACATGTTGACCAGTCGCTGCGAGTTCGCCAGGAAGTCGGCGGGCGCGTCGACGGCCATGCCGCCCACGCGTGTGTACGTCGGCAGCAGGCGCGCGCCGCAGCACGACTCGACCAGGCCGAGGATCTCTTCGCGGGGCTGGAACAGGTACCAGAAGTTCGTCAGCGCCCCCATGTCGACGAGGTTCGTGCCGATGCAGATGATGTGATCGGAGAGGCGCATGAACTCCGACAGCATCAGCCGGATGTGCTGCGCGCGCGGCGGCGCCTCGATGCCGAGCATCTTCTCGATCGTCATGCAGTAGCCGACGTTGTTGATGATGGCCGAGCAGTAGTTGAGGCGGTCGGTGAACGGGATCACCTGCTGATACGTGTGCGTCTCCGCCATCTTCTCGAAGCAGCGGTGGAGGTAACCGATCTCGGTGTCTGCACCGATGATGGTCTCGCCGTCAAGCGTGACTACGATGCGTAGAGTGCCGTGCGTCGCGGGATGGGACGGCCCGAGGTTGAGGGTCACGCGCTCGAAGTCGGTGTCGACGTTCTCGAAGCGCGGATCGATCTTCGGATTCAGCTTGGCCACGCCGCGCTCGGTGAGCAGCCAGCGCTGCGCCGGATCGTAATCCTTGCGCAGCGGGTGGCCCTGGAACATCTCGTGGCAGAGGATGCGGCGGAGGTTCGGATGTCCGTCGAACTTGACGCCGAACATGTCGAAGACCTCGCGCTCGAACCAGTCGTTGGCCTTGAAGATCTTCGTCGAGGTCGGAATCGTCTCGTCTTCGCCGACGCGCACCTTCAGCCGCACGCGCTCGTTGTTCTGCAGCGAGTAGAGCTGGTAAACGACATCGAAACGCTGCTCGCGGCTCGGATAGTCGACGCCGAAGAGGTCGAGCGGCAGCACGAACGTTTCGTTTTTGAGTGCGGTCAGGACGTCGGTGATGGCGTTCCTGTCGACGACGAACGTCGGCAGGTCCTGCCCCCGCTCCTGCTGCGCGGCGGGGTTGCTGATCTTCGCCGCGATCTCTTCGCCGCGCGTGTCGGCCGTCGCCGCAGTCGCCGGAACGTACGGCTCGCGGTTGGTCGGGGCAGGGCCGGTGTAGGGGATGGCGCTGAACTTGGTAAGAGTGCTCATCGTTTAGCCGCGCTTGATCTCGCCGCGCTGGATCTTGTCTCTCAGCTTCAGGATGCCGTACATCAATCCATCGGGAGTCGGCGGGCAGCCGGGGACCCAGATGTCGACCGGGATCACTTCGTCGATCCCCTGCATGACGTGGTAGACGCGATAGAAGCCGCCGGAGGTCGCGCAGGCGCCCATGGCTACGACGTACTTCGGCTCCGGCATCTGATCGTAAATGGTCTTGAGGACCGGCCCCATTTTGTCGACGATCGTGCCGGCGACGATGAGGAGGTCGGCCTGCCGCGGCGAGAAGCGGACGACCTCGGCGCCGAAACGCGCGACGTCGTAGTGCGACGAGACCATCGACATGAACTCGATGGCGCAGCAGGCGGTGCCGAACGGCAGCGGCCAGAGCGAGTTGCCGCGCGCCCAGTTCACCATCGTGTCGACCGTGGTCGTCAGGTAGGTGCTGGAGTCCAGGTCATCAGACTCGCGATTGGCCTCCCCGGGAAGGGTGATCAGCCCCTTTTCGGCACCTTCGCCGGGAGCGACTCCAGGCTTGCGGGGAATGATGGAATCGGGTTGTTCAATCTTTTGTGCTGGCATAACTTGGCGCTTTCGCCGGGGCGGATCATACACAACAAATCAGCGGGCCAAAAATGCCTCCAGACGGGGGGCCACGCAGGCGGCGCGCCACTGCTCCGCGGCCTCTCGTCCGCGCTGCCGGAGCTGGTCTCGCAGCTCGCCGTCGCTGACGATTTCGATGAGCCGCTCGCCGAGCTCCACGGCGTTCTCCGCGGCGACGTTCGCCACCGCCACACCGGCCGCCATCGCCTCGGCCGATCGCAGTCCGAGCCGCGGCGCGATGAGGACGTCGCACGACTGCATGAGCCGCGTCATCTCGTGGGTGGCGAGGCCGACGTGGAACTCCTGCACCGAATCGAGCGGCTCCTCGCGCGACGGCACCCACGGCGAGACGCGTACGAGGTCGAACTGCTGGTGGAACCAGCGCGCGTGCGCCGCGGCGCCGTAGCCGAGGTCGATGCTGTCGTCGTTCTGCGTGGCGCCGTCGAGCAGCACGCGCAGCGGCGTGTTCTCGCGCGCACGGGAGCCGTACATCGCGTCGTCGACGATCAGGAAGTCCTGCCAGGGGAACGATTCATCGATGTCGGCGCGGACGCCGGCGAGATCGTCGACGAACTCCCAACGCGCGCGTGAGGAGCGCCAGGTGACCGGCCCGTCCGCGGTCGTCGCGATGCGCACGTCCTGTCCGCGCGCGACCAACGCGTCGGCGCAGGCGAGGATCGTCTGCACGCGCGGGGAAATGTTCGTATCATCCAGAGTGATTGTTATCACCCGACCGATGGTACGCCTGACCGCGAATCCCTATCTCCACTACGCGAGCGACCGCATCTACAACCCGCTCAACGATCGAGCCCTCACGCCGGCGGACCCGGAGTGGGCCGCGCTGCGCCGGTTTCTCGACGGCGGCCCGGCGGACGAATCGCTCGTGCGCGGCGAGTGGATCGTCGACGGCCAGCACGACCTCGACCGCCGCTCGCTGCTGAAGATCGTCTCGCTGGAGACGATGACGACGTGCAACCAGAAGTGCTACTTCTGTCCCGTCTCGATCGCGCCGCGCGAGGACGAGTCGATGACCGACGAGCTCTTCGCGTCGATCGTCAATCAGTTGACCAGTTACCGCTCGACGATCGAAGGCGTCTTCCTGCAGAGCTACAACGAGCCGACGCTCGACCGCCGCTTCGTCGAGTACTGCAGCGCGCTCTTCGCCGCCGGACTGCCGGTCGCGGTGCTGAGCAACGCCTCGGGGCTGACGCCGGCGAAGGCCGATGCGCTGATGGCGGCGGGGACGCTGCGCTACCTCTGCATCAACCTCTCGACGCTCGACCGCGAGCGCTACAAGCAGGACCGCGGCGAGGACCATCTCAACGTCGTGCTGCGCAACATCGATCACATCCGCGACCGAAAGATCGCCGAGCAGATGCGCATCGTGGTGCTCGGCGAGATGAACGACACGCACCGCGCCGATTACGAAGCGATCCGCGAGCGCTTCGCGGGCAGCCGCTTCGAGATCGAGCTGGCGCAGGCGCAGGACCGCGCCGGCTGGCTCGACGTCGGGATGAAGACGATGACGCCGAAGCGGAACCTCGCCGGCTGTGACCTGATCGGCTCGCGCCCGATCCAGCACCTGCACATCACCCCGCGCGGCGCCTGCATCCTCTGCTGCCAGGACTACGACGAGAACTACGTCGTCGGCGACCTGACCTCGAGCACGATCGCCGAGGTGCTGGCCGGCGACGAGATGGCGAAGATGCGGCGGTGGACCTACGGAGTGGAAGAAGCGCCGGACGATTTCATCTGCCGGACGTGCGTATGGGCCATCGAGCGGTGAAGTAATCCTCCAGCCGCTTCCCCGTTGCCTCCGCCCTGAACTGCTCCGCCACCTCCCGCCCGCGTTGCGCGAGCGCGCGGCGGCGATCGGGATCGCCGAGCAGCGTCGCGAGCGCGTCGCCCATTGCGGCGCCATCCCCCTCGGCGGCGAACATCGCGAAGTCCGTTTCTCCCCACGAGCGGAACGACGGAATGGCCGAAAGAATGACCGGCACGCCGGACGCCATGGCCTCGGCGGCGGGGAGGCCGAAGCCTTCCTGATGGCGACTGGGGCCGAGGAAGACGTCGCACGAGGCGAAGAGGCGGACCATGGCGTCGGTCGGCAGCGCGACGTGGAACTCCGACGCGACATCGGCCGGCTCGCCGTCCGCCGCGGGCCACTGCGAGGCGCGGACGAGCTCGAACGTCGCGCCATGCGCGCGGGCGCGGCGCACCGCGTCGTAGCCGACGTCGATTCCCTTGAAATCGGCCTGCATCGGGCCGACGAGCAGCACGCGCGGCGTGCCGTCGTGCGCGGCGTGCGGCTGAAAGAATTCGTCGTCGACGATCTGGCCGACGTACGTCGCGTCGTCATGAAACTGCCGGCAGATCTCGACGAGGTGCGGCGAGACGGTGATCTTCGGGATGGGCAGGCGATAGACCGCATCGATCTGCGGCTTGAGGTGCGCGTACGCGGTGAACGAGCCCTCGTAGCCCTGGCAGAAGTGGATCGTCTTCGCTCCGGCGATGCGGAAGGCCGGCTCGATGGTTTTCCAGAACGTGGCGATCACGAAATCGAAATCGCTCGGATCGAAGTCATCGAAGCTGGCAACGTGCTGCCACTGCGCGCGCGAGCGGCGCCACGTCAGCGGCCCGCCTTTCGTCACCAGCACGGCGTCGTGGCCGCGCGCGGTGAGGATGTCGGCGTGCGCCGCGGCCACGCGGATGCCGCCGGCCAGCTCCGTGTCCTCGAGGAGGTAGGCGATGCGCATCGTCAGAACTTCACCAGGCGCTCGGGGAGCAGGCGGACGAGCGCGGAGATCCAGCGCCAGAAGCGCGGCAGGTAGACGGTCCCTTCGCCCGCGGCGATCGCGTCGTGAATGCCGCGGCCGACGCTGCGCGCATCGGCGAAGAGCGGGTTCTTCTTCATGCCGCGCGTCATCGGCGTGTCGACCCAGCCCGGCTTGACCAGCAGCACGTTCGCGCCGGCCGCGCGGAGCCGCGCGCGCGCGCCGTCGCACCACGCGTGAATCGCCGCTTTCGCGGCGCCGTAAACGTAATTCGAGCGCCGCCCGCGATCGCCGGCGACGGAGCCGATGACAGCGAGCGTCCCGCCCTTGCGCGATTCGAGCACGTTGGCGAACGACGCGGCGAGCGAGATGACCGACGTCGCGTTCAGATGAAAGGCCGCCAGCTGCGCGGCGGGATCGCGATCGATGGCCTGCTGATCGGGCAGCGATCCGTGCGCGATCACGACGACGTCGACGTCGCCCGCCCCTTCGATGATCGCGGCGTGACGCGGCAAGTCGGCCAGGTCGGCGATGAACGTATCGATGCGCGACGCGCCGCGCGCCTGCAGATCGGCGGCGACGGCGGCGAGCTTCGCCGCATCGCGCGCCACGAGAAAAAACTCCGCCTGGTTCTCGGCGAACGGGATCGCCGTCGCCTGCGCGATCGCCGCGGTCGCTCCGATGATCGCGATCTTCACGCCATCACCCGCCGCCAGAACGATGATGAAAACTTCGGATCGATGTACGGCACGAACTGCTCCCATTGCGGAAAGAATTGTTTGAACCGCGCGGGCGAAAGCCGCGAATCCTTCGCCGGATAGACCGAGCCGCCGGCCTCGGCGACGATGGCATCGAAGTCGTCGAGCATCGGCCAGAGCGAGTCGTGCTTCACCGCGAAGTCGAGGCAGACGGTCGTCCCCGGACGCGGGAACGAGAGCATGCCCGGCGAGGCGAGCTCGCCGAATTTCTTGATCACGGTGAGGAACGAGGCCATTTTCGATTGCGCGGTGCGGTCGAGGATCTCGGCCACCGGCTCCAGTCCCGCCGCCGTCGGAATCACACATTGATATTGCACGAAGCCGCGTCGGCCGTACGCGGCGTTCCAGTTGGCGACGGCGTCGAGCGGATAGAAAAACGGATCGTAATGCTGCACGCGCGGCTCCGGGTGCTGCGCCGCGCGGAAGTAGAACGTGTTGAACGCGCGGATCGTGGCCGGGTTGAGCAGCGGCGGGACCGGCAGCTTCATCGGACGCCGCTTGCGCGCGCGCGCATCGCTCTGCGTGTGGTTGCCGCGAAAGAAAATGCCGCGCGCATCGCGGCCGTCGAACGAATCGAACCACGCGACGGTGTACTCGTGCGTGCGGTCGCTGCTGTCGGACAGCGATTGAAATTCTTCCAGGCCACGAAACGGGATGGCCTCGGTCAGCAGAAACGGCGATTCGATCCTGCGCAGCTGGACGGTGGCGAAGGTGATGAGGCCGGTCAGCCCGAGGCCGCCGATCGTGGCTTCGAGCGGTGCGGATCTTCGATCGCTGCGCCGCAGTTCGAGCGAGCGCACCCAGCGTCCGAACGTCCCGGCGCGATGGTGGTTCTTGCCGTGCACGTCGTTCGCGATGCAGCCGCCGAGGGTTACGAACTTCGTGCCCGGCGTGACCGGCAGGAACCAGCCGGCGGGGACGATCACGTCGAGGATCTCCTCGAGCGTCGCGCCGGCTTCGCATTCGAGCAGGCCGGTCTCGCGATCGAAGCGGCGGAAGCGCGACATCCCCCTCGTATCGAGCAGCGTGCCGCCGTTGTTCAAACAGACATCGCCGTAGCTGCGCCCGAGGCCGTAGGGGAGGACGGAGCCGCCGTCGAACGAAGGCAGCTCGTGGGGCCAGTCGAGCGACACCACGCGCGCGGGGCGCGAGCGGAAGAAGCGTCCCCACGATTCGTACGTCATACCGCGACCGCCGAGATGATGAGGATCAGGCCGGCGATGATGTAGCTCGTCGGGTCTTTCGCCGCGATGATGATCGGATCGTCCTGGATGCGGCCGCGGTGCGCGAGGAACCACATGTGCGCGATCCAGTAGAGCAGGATCGGGCAGACGAGCCAGAGCAATCGCGGATGGCGATAGAGGCGCACCACCTGCTCGCTCGTGAGGTAGAGCGCGAGGACGAGCACCGCGAGCATGCCGGTCGAGACGCCCATGCTGCGCAGCAGGTCGACGTCGCTCGCCGAATAGTCGCGGCCCGGCACGGCCTCTTCGCCACGCGCGACGAGGAAGCGGAGATCGGCGTAGCGCTTGAGCAGCGCGAGGCTGATGAAGATGAAGCCCGACAGCGCGATCAGCCAGTCGGAGACGTCGACACGCGCCGCGGCGCCGCCGGCGAGGACGCGGATCGAGTAGAACGACGCGAGCGCGAGCACGTCGAGGAAGACGCGCTGCTTGAAGAGCATCGAGTAGAGCATCGAGATCACGATGTAGGCGACGAGCCACTCGAGCACTTTGAGGTCGACGAATGCGGCGATGGCGAGCCCGCCGCCGATCAGCACGACGGTCATGGCGATCGCGGTGGCGGTGGAGATTCGTCCCGACGCGATCGGCCGCAGCCGCTTCGCCGGATGCAGCCGGTCGTGCGCCGCGTCGCGCAGGTCGTTGATCAGGTACGTCCCCGACGCGGCGATCGAAAAGGCGACGAACGCCAGCACCGCGCCCCACACGCGCGACGGGTCGCCGAGGTGGTGCGCGAGCAGCAGCGGCGCGAAGATGAGGAGGTTCTTGGCCCAGTGCAGCGGACGGAGCGCGGACAGCATTGACGCGATGCTACATTGCGCGCGTGCAAAACGAACAGCGTTGGCGCGCGGCGATGTGGATCGCCGTCGCCGTCTGGGCCGTCCTCGCGTTCCGCCTGATGATCGCGGACGTGTGGGACGAGACGAACGGGATGCTCTTCTTCAGCGACCTCGCGATCCCGCTGGGCGCGAAGCTGCACGTGGCCCTGACCCAGTCGCTCGGCTTCTGGCGCCCGCTGCCGACGCTCATCGCCGCGCTGTTTCTCCACTTCATCCCGTCGTTCGCGATTTCGTGGCGCGTGCTCCGATTCGTCAACATGTTGATGATCGGTGGCGCGCTGCTGCTGCTGGCCGATGCGGCGGAGCGCTGGCGCGAGCGCTCGGAGCGCCGCCGCTTTCTCTTCACCATCGCGCTGCTCTTCTCCGGATCGGGCGTGATGGCCGCCGGCTGGTACGCCGAGATCTTCGACGCCACGGCGCTCCTCCTGATCGCCCTCGGCCTCGCGCGCCTCGCGCGCGGACGCGACGTCGAGGCCGGCGTGCTCTTCGGCATCGCGTTCTATGCGAAGGAGACGGCGGTGCTCGCGCTGCCGTTCCTCGTCATCCTCCTCGCCGCCGGCCGGATCTCCTTCCGCAGCGCGCTCCGCGCCGCCATCCCCGCCGTGATCCTCGGCGGCATCTACTTCGCCATCCGCTCGCGCATCGTGCCGTTCGGCTCCGCGAGCGATGTGCACGGCTTCGTGAAAAGCGAGTTCCTCCCGACGCTCCTCAACATCTGCGCGACGTTCTGGATCCAGACGATGAAGCGGCGGATGTTGATCATCGGCCTGGCGTTTCTCGCGTTGTCGCTCGCCGCACTGCGCAAGCCGCGCACGATCGTCGTGACCGCGCTCGTTCTCATCGGCTGCGCGGTGATTTATTGGGGGATGTTCCTCGAGTACCAGGACGGCGCCGTGATCACGCACCTGAATTTCATCGGGCGCTTGTATCTCGTGCCGGTCGCGCTGTTCCTCGTGCTGCTGATGGTCGAGGCGCGTGACGCGGCGATCGCGGTGCTGCTGATCCCGATCCTCTTCGGCGG